>Ga0308158_10000035_pt1 | contig 383680 bp, 361 predicted proteins | sample PhyBR2_FD_201038 | JGI IMG/M metagenome (GOLD analysis project Ga0308158, IMG submission 201038) | Phyllosphere microbial communities from UC Gill Tract Community Farm, Albany, California, United States - DLSLB.R2 | ecosystem: Host-associated > Plants > Phyllosphere > Unclassified | place...
AGCCGAAACGCTCAGAACTGTGCATAGGAAGTATGCACCCATATAGAGTTTTTTCATCCCGTGTTTATGTTAAGTTTATTGTTATTAATTTTTAAAAACATTGCAAAAATATCATTTTTACTTCACACTATTTAGATTTACAATGAAGTATTTCCGAAATTCAACACCTTTTTTAGTGCATTTATCTATTCTTAAATATTCCGAAGCAAAGGTATTGCAGCAATGCGACAGATCTTGACGTATTACGCTTTCATTTGAGAATTAAGTGGTAGGCTTTCTAATTCTGAAAAACATATAGAATAAAGAAAAATACTGACTATTTTAATATCATAAAAAATAACATAGTACCTACTTTTTGTAGTTTCGGACTTAGTGTTTATATATTACAATAAAGTTTCGGGCGGCACCAAAGGTGCCGCCCGAAATTTTTTAACTATTAAATGATTTATAAATTCATAAACAACTTCGGATTGACCGGAGTATTATTTTTATGCACTTCATAATGAAGATGAGGTCCTGTAGAACGTCCGGAATTTCCGGACTTTGCAATGACTTCTCCTACTTTTACTTTATCATTCACCTTTGCAATAAGCTGAGAAAGGTGTCCGTAAAGAGTAGCTAAGCCGTTTCCGTGAGAAACAATTACGCAATTTCCGTAACCTCCTTTCTGACCTGAGAAAATTACAGTTCCTGCAGCGGCAGCTTTTACATCAGAACCAAATGCAACGGCAATATCCAGTCCTTTATGGAACTGCATCTGATCTGCTTCGGCGGGAGGATTATTTTTCTCGGGAGTAGTTTTAGATGTTGTTGCAGCAGCAGATTTTGCAGGAGTTGAAGTACTTGCTACAGCAGGAGCTGCTTTTGGAGTGACCATTACTTTTATCTCTCTTTTATTTCCGTAGCTATCGGTTACTTCAACTATTTTTTCTACAGGCTCTGCTTTTACTTCGGGAGCTGGAGCAGAAGCAGTAACAGGTGCTCCAACACTAGGTTTTACAGATGCATAGACTGTTTTAAAAGGAATGGGATTTTTTCTGACACCGAAATTGGATGAAATATATCCGTCTGTAGGCATTCCCAAAGGAACCTGCATCAGTTTATTCTGAAGATCCATCAAATACTGGCTGTAACGGTTAGCCTGCTTGGCAAGGTAAATGGAGTTGGAAATACTATCCTTGCTCAGAACTGTTAACTTTCCATTAGTAATATCTTTTGATCTCAGGAAGGAATTCAGTTCATTTACAGTTTGATCTACTAATGCAAGATCAGTTTTCATTTTCAGATAATCTACACTGTCTCTTTCAGTGTTTATTTTTACAAGATTTACTTCATAGTTTTTATGATCCTTTTCAGAAAATAATTTTGCAATGAATATACCTTGTGCAAAAATTACTGATAAAAGTCCGCCTAAGAGGAAGTTTACGTTTTTTTTGCTGCTTAAAAATCTCTTCATTTTTCTTTTCTTAGTATTTTAAAAACGGTTTTAAGGTTGCAAATTTAATTAAAATTAATTTTTTAAGAATATTTGTAGCAAAAAATTAATTTTTTATCTATTTAACGCTGAATTAGATATTTAATTGTGTGCAAGTGTTAATTTTATCTAAAAATGGCTTTTATCATGTGGTTAAAAGTCTCCTGCAATCTTTGTTTTAATATATTTGCAGTTCACAATCAATTATGGCAAAAAAGAAAATAATGTCAGAATCTTCAAATTCCAAAAAGAATAAAAAAGATATTTCTGTAGGCGTTGTAGGAAGCGGAAGTTTTGCAACGGCAATTGTAAAAATGCTTGTGGAAAACTGCAAAGTAGTACATTGGTGTGTAAGGAATGAGTTTGTGAAAGGTGCCATCGAACTTCGTGGACATAACCCGACTTATCTTACCGCAGTCAATTTTAATCTTAAAAATTTAAAGCTCACAACAGACATTAATGAACTGGTTTCTGCTTGTGATATCGTTGTTTTGGCGACACCTTCAATTTATCTTTCAGATACGTTGGATAAAATGAGTTGCGAATACACAGACAAAATCTTCGTTTCAGCAATTAAAGGAATCATTCCTAAAGTAAATGATGTGGTGGCCCATTACCTGAGAGACGAATTTAAAATCGGATTCAGAAATCAGGCGGTTATTGCGGGACCTTGTCACGCGGAAGAAGTTGCGATGGAAAGACTTTCATACCTTACTATTGCCACGGTAGAAGATGAAACTTCAGAAAAACTGGTAAGTATTTTTAATTCGGATTTTATTAAAGTTCATTCCAGTAAAGATATCTTAGGAAATGAGTATAGCGCGATTCTGAAGAATATTTTTGCAATCGGGGCAGGAATTGCAAGCGGATTAGGATATGGAGACAACTTTACGGCTGTGTTCGTTTCGAATGCCATCCGTGAAATGGAAACGTTCCTCGAAGCAATTTATGAAGCACCGAGAGATGTAAATGAAAGTGCTTATTTAGGTGACTTATTGGTAACGGCTTACTCTTTATTCTCGAGAAACAGGAACTTAGGAAACCTGATCGGAAAAGGATATACCGTAAAATCAGCCATTCAATCCATGAATATGATTGCAGAAGGATATTATGCAGCAGATTCTATCTATAAGACATCAAAAGAAAAAGGCTTAAAGCTGCCAATTATTGATACCGTTTATGGAATCCTGTATGAAGGGAAAAACGCAGAAAAACAGTTCAGAAAGCTGACAACAAAGCTGAATTAAATACCATTTCAAAAATATAAAAAGCACCGGCAATTTTGCCGGTGCTTTTTATTTATAGATTCAATTTCAATCAATTGATATTTTCCATTGTATTTGCTTCCGAGAAAAAAAATGTTGAAAATGGTAAAAATAAGATGATAAAATAAAATCGATTTTAATAAGTTTTCCCGAAATTTGATATAAAATTTGAAATTATGTCACAATCGCTTATTAGCAGAACACCGAAACCAAAATATGACGTTGTACTGATAGGTGGCGGAATTATGAGTGCCACTTTAGCAACATTACTTCACGAATTTGATCCCAATCTGGAAATTGCAATCTTTGAGAGACTTGGCAGATTTGCAAAAGAAAGTACCGCAGCGTGGAACAATGCAGGAACAGGGCATTCTGCTTTTTGTGAACTTAATTACACTCCCGAAAAAGAAGACGGATCCATAGATATTTCAAAAGCAGAAAATATTGCCGAGCAGTTCGAAATTTCAAAACAGTTTTGGTCATATTTAGTAAATAAAGGATATATTAAAGATCCTAAAGATTTTATCAATTCTTGCCCGCATATGAGCTTGGTATTTGGTGAAAAAGATGCCGAATATCTCAGAAAACGTCATGAGAAACTATCACAATCAGTTTTATTTCAGGGAATGGAATTTTCCACCGATCATGATAAATTGAGAGAATGGATCCCTTTAGTAATGAGCAAAAGAAACGGATCTGAAGTTCTGGCCGCTACCAAAATGGATTTAGGCACAGATGTCAACTTCGGAACTTTAACCAGAAAAATGGGAAGACATTTATTGGAAGATTCTAATGTTGAAGTGTTCTTGTACCACGAAGTAAAAGATATTGATCCCAGAAGTGACGGAAAATGGGAAATGAAAGTGAAAGATAGAATTCATAACCACAAACAGGAAGTTGTTGCTGATTTCGTGTTTATCGGAGCCGGTGGATATGCTTTGCCATTGCTTGATAGTTCAGATATTAAAGAAAGCGAAGGATACGGAGGTTTTCCGGTTTCCGGACAATGGCTGGTTTCTCACAATCAGGAATTGGTAAAAAAACATCAGGCAAAAGTGTATACTCAGGCAACTGTAGATGCACCTCCAATGTCTGTTCCTCACCTGGATTTAAGAATTATTGATGGTGAAAAAGCTCTTCTCTTTGGCCCTTTTGCGGGATTTTCTACGAAATTTCTGAAAGAAGGAAGTTACCTTGATTTGCCTGAAAGCGTAAATACTAAAAACTTAAAGTCTTTGTTCGGAGCTTGGTGGCATAATATTCCTTTAACGAAATATCTGGTACAGCAGGTGGCAATGACCAAAGCGCAAAGAATGCAGCATTTGAGAGAATTTATAAAAGATGCTAAAGAAGAGGATTGGGAGTTAAAAGTTGCCGGACAAAGAGTACAGATCATTAAAAAAGACGAAAAAGAAGGCGGAAAACTGGAATTTGGGACTGAGGTTGTCGTAAATAAGGCAGGAACTATTGCTTCATTATTAGGAGCTTCACCGGGAGCATCTACTGCAGTATATGCTATGCTGAAAGTCCTTGAAAAATGTTTCCCTGAAAAGCTAGAAGGAGAGTGGAAAGAAAAATTATTGGAAATAATTCCTTCTTACGGACAAAAGTTAGCTGAACATCCTGAGCTGACAGAAAAAGTGAGAAGCTACTCCAAAGAGAAACTTGAATTAGAATATTAAATAACAAACCTGATAAATAATGAGTAATGTAACGATTACTCATTATTTATTACTCATTACGTATAAAATAAGCGTGGCAGAAACAATCAATAAACCGATTATAGAAAAAGAAATCCTGGAATCTCTTCAAGCCAAAGTAGAAGAGGAAAAACAGGTCATTGTTCATTGCTGTTTTCCTGCATCACCGTTTCTGGGAAATCTTATCAGGATCTGGAGATCCACTTACCTTTTTGATAACAATTCTGATCATAAAAGCCACCTGATCCACGCGGAGAATATTTCAATATATCCTAACTGGACGCCGGTTCCCTTTATGAAAGACTTTTGGTTTACCCTTGTCTTTTCAGGACTTCCAAAGGATTGTAAAAGTTTCGATTTTCAGGAGGTGATACCGGAAGAAGGAGGTTTTTTTGTACAATCGATTAAAAGAAATTCGTCTGATATCTATAAAATTAAAATCTCCGAATAATAATGAAACCTTATATTGTATTGCTATTTTTACTGTTTCCTCTCTTTAGCTTTTCTCAAAAGAAATTAGCCAAAACTATTTCCAAACAAGAACCAAAGGAAATTAAAGAAATCAAAAAATTTCAAAAGGATTTGAATGAAGAATATTTAAATTCTAAAGAAACACCTTTGAGAGGAGATAATTTCACACATTTTAAAGAACATCCTTTCTTTCCGATAGATTTAAAATACAGAGTACGGGCAAAATTCATTAAAACTGAAAATCCTACGCCTTTTGATCTTCCAACATCTTCGGGAAAAACAAAACCTTATCAGGAGTTTGGGAAGGCAACGTTCGATCTTGAGGGAAAATCATATACTCTTACAATTTACCAAAGTTTAGATCTTATGAAAACGGAAAAATATAAAGACCATCTTTTTCTTCCTTTTCGGGATGCTACAAATAACAAAGAAACATACGGCGGCGGAAAATATCTGGATTTGAAAATACCGAAAGAAGATTCAATTATTTTAGATTTTAACCAGTCTTACCACCCTTATTGTGCCTACAATGCTTACGATTACAACTGTCCGATTGTTCCTGAAGAAAATAAGCTTCCCGTAGCAATCAGAGCAGGAGTAATGTACGAAGATATTTATCATCATTAATTAAATTCTGAATGGTTCACTTAAAATTTTTTGTTTCCGAAGACCTGGCTGGACTTAGCTATATTTTGGATGAGGTACAAAGTCTTTATACTTCTACTGCTACCCAGACAATAGAAAGAATAGAAGAAAGAGAAGATAATCTGGCATTTCCGGTTTCTGTTTTTGATGATGGAAATTTAGCAGGCTTTTTAGTATTAGATTTTGGAGCAGATAAATTTGATATTACCGATAATCCAAATTCAGTTTTACTACGCTCATTATCTGTTAATCCTGAATTTCAGGGAAAGGGAATTGGAAAATCAGTAATGTTGGTAATAGATGAATTTATAAAAAAACATTTCGGCACTTGTGATGAAATTGTTCTTGCGGTGAATCAGAATAATACCCATGCTTATAATATCTATCTTAAGACAGGATATTCCTATGATGGAAAGATGAGAGACGGAAGAAGTGGTCCGCAATATCTGATGTATAAAATGCTTTAAGAAAATTTTAATTCCTATTTTTTTCATTTTGGCTTGATTATTTCCCTTAATTTTAAGTGAAATACAGATTAAACATGGAAATTTCTCTTAAAAATCAAGTCGCAGTTATTACAGGAGCCAGTAGCGGAATTGGAGCAGGAGTTGCAAAATCTTTGGCATCTTCCGGTGCTACAGTTGTGATTAATTATCCTTTTGAAGGATCAAAGGATCAGGCAAATAGTGTTCTTAAAGAAATTGTTGATGCCGGTGGAAAAGGAATTATTTACCAATGCGATGTTTCTAAAGAAGATCAGGTAGTTAAAATGTTCCAGGATGTGGTTTCAGAATTGGGAACCGTAGATATTCTGATCAACAATGCCGGAATTCAGAAAGATGCAAAGTTTACTGAAATGTCCATAGACCAATGGAATGCTGTAATCGGGATTAATCTTACGGGGCAATTTTTATGCGCCAGAGAAGCTATCAAAGAATTTCTTCGCCGTGGAATTGATCCTTTGCGTTCTGTAGCCTGCGGAAAAATTATTCATATCAGTTCCGTACATGAAATCATTCCTTGGGCAGGACATGCCAATTATACTTCGAGTAAAGGAGCAATAAGAATGCTGATGCAGACACTTGCTCAGGAATATGGCCCAGCTAAAATCAGGGTGAATTCCATTTGTTCGGGAGCGATCCAGACTCCAATCAATACCAACGCATGGAATACTGAAGAGGCATTGAACTCTCTCCTTACCCTAATTCCGTACAACAGAATCGGGCAACCTGAAGATATAGGAAATTTAGCTGCATTTCTGGTAAGTGACCTTTCAGATTATATTACAGGAAGCAGTATTTTTATTGATGGAGGTATGACCACTTTTGAAAGCTTCTCAACAGGAGGATAAAAATTTCAAATAGTTGATAAGACTATAATTTTTTGTAGTAAGAATATATTTTATCATTTATTTTAAAAGCTATGAAAGAAAAGCAAAGACTTTCAGATATCTCATGGAAAAAATGGGGTCCTTATGTGAGTAACAGAGAATGGGGACTTGTGCGTGAAGATTACAGTGCAGATGGTGATGCTTGGAATTATACTAATCATGGCAGCGCTGAAGCAAAAACATACAGGTGGGGAGAAGAAGGAATTTGCGGAATTTGTGATGATTTGCAGAAGCTTGTTTTTTCTGTAGGTTTTTGGAATAAAAAGGATAAAATGATAAAAGAACGTTTCTTTGGCCTAACAAACGGTCAGGGAAACCATGGGGAAGATGTAAAAGAATATTTTTATTATTTGGATTCCACACCTACGCATTCCTATATGAAGATGCTGTATAAATATCCTCAAAATCCTTTTCCTTATGAAGATCTTATCCGCACAAACGCGGCAAGAAATAAAAACGAACCAGAATATGAACTAATAGATACCGGAATTTTTGATCAGAATGAGTATTTCGACATTTTTATTGAATATGCTAAAGAAAGCCAGAATGATATTTTAGTTAAGCTTACTGTTGTCAATAAATCAGAAAAAGAAGCTCCTCTTGTTATTTTACCGACAACCTGGTTCAGAAATACCTGGAAATGGGGATATGATGATTATAAGCCTCAATTGATAACTGAAGAAGCAATGACCATTAAGGTTGCTCATAAAGATCTGGAAATAAAAAACATATATGCGAAACAATCGTTAAAAATATTGTTTTGTGATAATGAAACTAATAATTCAAGGCTTTATCAGTCTTCCAATGAATGTAAATACTGTAAAGACGGAATTAATGATTTTGTAATTAGCGGAAATTCAGAATCTGTTAATCCCCGGAATATAGGAACCAAAGCTTCTTTCTTGATCGATGAAAATTTTAAAGCTAAAGAAACCAAAATTTTTGAATTCCGGATTACAGATAAAGATTTGACACAACCTTTTGAAAATTTTAATGAGGTTTTTGAATCAAGGAAGAAAGAAGCAGATGAATTTTATATAGATATTCAGAAAGGTATACCGACAGATGATGAAAAACTGGTGCAAAGACAGGCTTTTGCAGGAATGCTCTGGAACAAGATGTTTTACCACTACAATGTTGAAAAATGGCTGAAAGGTGATCCTGCTGAAATGAAACCGCCTGCTTCCCATGCAAAAATCAGAAACCAGGACTGGAAACATCTCAATAATGAACATATCATTTCAATGCCGGACAAATGGGAATATCCATGGTATGCAACCTGGGATCTGGCGTTCCATACCATAAGTTTTTCTCTGATAGATCCTGAATTTTCAAAACATCAGTTGAAACTTTTCCTTTTTGAATGGTATATGCATCCGAACGGACAGCTTCCAGCCTATGAATGGAATTTAAGTGATGTCAATCCGCCGGTTCATGCATGGGCAGTTTTCAGAGTTTTTAAAATTGATGAATATTTGCAGGGAAAAGCAGATCTGGAATTCCTGGAAAGTGCTTTTCAGAAATTGTTGCTGAATTTTACCTGGTGGGTCAATAAAAAAGATAACAATGGGAATAATATTTTTGAAGGCGGATTTTTAGGGCTGGATAATATTGGCGTTTTTGACAGAAATACCACGCTTCCCAACGGAGAACAGTTGGAGCAGGCAGATGGGACAAGCTGGATGGCAATGTTTGCCCTGAATATGATGAGAATTGCCCTTGAATTAGCACTTTATAATAAAGTGTATGAAGAGATGGCCATGAAGTTTTTCGAACATTTTCTATCTATTGCAAATTCACTGGATAATATGGGAGATGAAAACTTTAGTCTCTGGGATGAAGAAGATGAATTTTTCTATGATGCTCTTTCATCAAGTGACGGAAGTCATATGTATTTAAGATTGAGAACGATAGTTGGACTTATTCCCATGTTTGCCGTTGAGGTGATTGATGATGAAATGTTAGAAAATCTTCCTAATTTTAAGAAAAGAATGAAATGGGTGCTTGAAAATAAACCTGAATTGGCATCTTTGGTTTCCCGATGGGAAGTAAAAGGTCAGGATTCAAAGCACTTGCTATCACTTTTGCGTGGCCATCGTTTAAAAAGACTGCTTCACAGAATGCTGAATCCGGATGAGTTTTTAAGTGAGTATGGAGTTCGTGCACTGTCTAAGGAATACGAAGAAAATGAATATACTTTAAAGTTAAATGAAACGGATTATGCTGTAAAATATACTCCGGCAGAAAGTGACAGCGAACTTTTCGGAGGAAACAGCAACTGGAGAGGTCCGATCTGGTTTCCTATTAATTTCTTAATCATTGAAAGTCTTCAAAGATTCTTCTTTTATTACAGCCCGGATTTTTTGGTGGAATATCCTACCGGAAGCGGAAATTATTCAAATCTGGATGAAATCGCAGATGCTCTCAGCAGGCGATTATCTAAAATATTCCTGAAAGATGAAAATGGAAACCGGCCTGTAAACGGTCAATACCCAAGATTTCAGACTGATCCGGATTTTAAAGATTATATTTTGTTTTATGAATATTTTCATGGGGATACCGGACGTGGAGTAGGAGCTTCTCACCAAACGGGATGGACTGGCTTGATCGCAAAAATTCTTCAGCCGAGATTTTCTAAAAAAGAAATTGCCGAATCAGAAACTGAAAGCCCTGAAAATGCAAAAGCACAAAAAAGTACCTAAAAAAAACAATTTTATTCAAAAATCTGCTGAATAACTTCCAAGGAGGTTGGTGTTTTGAAATCTGCAAAATGATAGTGATAGTAAATCAAAATACTGTCTAAAATATTTCTTCGAAGTTTAGAAGGTATTTTGATGTCATAAGGATTTTCCGAGGAAAGAATATTTTTCCAAACCTGGGAATTATATTCATCAAAAAAGTGATGAGCCATTTCAAAAGTAAACACTCCGGTTTCAGGATTAAGATATTTACCTTCATTGACGAGAGGAGCTACCCCCTGTATTTTTAATATTTTAATTAAAAAAATTAAATGGGACTGATAATTCTTGAGATTGAGTTCCTGAAGAAATTCATCAATTCCAGCAAATGTTGAAGCATTTTTATTTTCAATTCTTAAAATCTGATGTAAAAAATCTGAAATAAAAAATACAACGGTATTGGCATTAATATCTTCATAAAAATTATAAAACTCATTGAATTCCAATTTTGAAATGGTCGGAATACCATTTCCTTTTGCAATATTAGTTACAAAATTCAATTTATTTAAAGGTAAAAGAAATGCTTTCTTTTTGTTTTTTTTACTGTAAATTCCTTTTAGAAAATAACTTTGAAAGCCATCATTTTCTGTGAAAGCATGAATGATGGCGTCATTTTCTCCATATTTTAAATAAGAAAGTAAAAATCCTGACTGTAAATTCATTAATTAACTACAGCTATTTTTGCAGTAGCTTTGTCGGAGCCGTCCTCATTAGTCATTAACACAAAATAAATTCCGGAAGCTACTCTTGTTCCGCGTTGGTTATTAAGATCCCATTCATAATATCCGGCTCTGGCTACCGCTGAATGAACAATGTTTCCGGCTGCATCGGTTATTCTGATGTTTGTTTTTTCAGCCAGGCCTTTAATTGTAACTTTTCCCTTAAAATTAGAATATACAACAGGATTCGGATATACTAATACATTTCCAAAGTTAGAGGTTACATCCCCTACATCTCCTTGATAGGTAACGATTCCGTCGTATGTTACAAAATAAACTTTTCCTGTTTTTTTGTCAACCTTTATATCGGTTACACTGTTTGTAGGAAGTGGAGAATTCTCTTTGGTAAAATGCTTAATCGTCTGTTCTCCATTAGCTGAAAGGTAATATATACCGCCACCATCTATGGAAACCCATTTTTGATTTCCGCTGTCTACTTCAATTTGTAGAATTATAGAATCTTTAAAAAGTTCTTCTGCTATGCCTCCCTGCTCAATTACAATTGGTTCTGTTTGAGGGCTACTTTTTACTTCTGCAGCGGCATTAGGTAAAACTCTTAATCCTGCATCAGTACCAATCCATGCATCTCCGGATTTGTCAATGGCTACAGATAGTGTACCTCCTGAATTACTAGGCAATCCGTTAGAATTATTAATAATATACTTTACATCATCTGTTAAATCCGGTGTTTTTTTGTAATCATACACCATAAAATCATTTGATCTTGGCAAAGGAATCCAAAACAATCCCTGATAGAAAAGAGGTTGCTGAACTGCACTACTTGTTATGTCAAAGTTTTTCACTAAAAATTGATCGGTAGCTTTGTCATAATACGAAATAGCTGCTGAGGTACCTTGATCTGTAGAAAACCCGATAGTAGCAAAAAGATTATTCAGATCGTCATAAGCAAATCCTACCGGACGTCTAAGCCAAATACTTGGTTCGTCCAGATCATAGTATTTTGTAAAATCGAAATCTTTTAAGGTTGAATTGTATTTAAGTTTATAAATACCATGTCCGTTACTGACATTGTAATTTGTAAAAAATAGGTCAGTATTATTCGTTTGATCAAAAATAGCGTCCAAAACATTAAACTTCATTGTTCCGGATTTAAAATAGGAAGGATAAATCCACTGCATTCCATCAAAATAATAGAATCCTGGATTTTTTGGATTATCAACAGCACCGTTAAAACCATCTATCCTTGCACCACTTGAAACCAAAAGTTGATTTTCATTGAATATCCTTATTTTATATGAGTCATTAAAATAAGGTCCATCCGGTTTGAAAGTATTACGCTCTTCATTTTTTATCCCGGAAAGCTTAGTCCCGGTGTAAATTTTTGAATTGATACGTGTCGCCGTATTACATGCTTCTCCTATTGAAACATTTCCAATCAGGCCACCCGTAAGACTGTAACTATAAACATTCTGAAGATCTGCAACCACGATATTATCTCCGTTCACAACAACATCCTGTATATTGGTGAATGTTTGAGGAAGAGTAGTGAATGTATTATTAATGAGTAATTGTACGTTGGTAGGTGAAGAAAATGCTACTGTAGACTCAGAATCTACATTGGTAAAAGCTCCGTTAACTTCTGTCGTCCAGGTTGAAAATACCGGGAAAGTAGTATTTAAATCATGGGTTTTAAGGCCGTTATTCGTTACAGCATATACTTTATTATTTAAAATGGTTGCCTCATTGCTTGCCAGATAAACACCTCCTGAAACGAAAAATGCAGAATCTCCGAACTCTTTCTTTTTAAGATCAAAAATAGAAACTCCATACCCCACAGAGACGATTGCTTTGTCTCCTGTGATAGAAATATGATTGATTTTTTTACTTCCATTATAACCTGTCGCAATAGGAATATCCACAACATAAGTAACCCCATCCGGAGCAATAACATCTAATGAACCGTTTTGATAGCCTACCAATCCTATTTTTGTTTGAGGATTATAATCGAAAGCTGAAATTTTGACTTCATGAAGTCCGTTAGCTTTAGACAGCTTATTAATTTCTCCTGTTGAAATAGTATAATAAAAAATTCCGTTTTCAGTTGCAGCCACTATTTTTCCATTATCTTCTTTCATAGCCAGTACATTATTATAAGAAAATATGTCCTGCCACTTTTTTGAAGTAATGTTTTGTGCATTGATAAAATGCAGAGAAGCTAAAACGCCAAGAGAAATTAAAAGTTTTTTCATGTTATGCTATTATGCTGCTGTCAATTACCTGATTGTTCCAGGAAATATGTTTTACGTTTTTATGAGTATCAAAGAAGAAATCTATTCTGCCTAACAGAAGACCAGCCCATCCAACCTGATTCACCAAAACATTTTTACCCGCTTTATTGGTAAAAGTTTGTGGTTCCGGCAGGAAAGTATGAGTATGGCCACCCAAAATAATATCAATATTCTCTGTTTGGGCAGCTAAGACTTTATCGCTTACTTTATTGGGTTCCTCCTTGTAATCGTAGCCAATGTGTGAAAGGCAGATGACAAGATCACATTTTTGTTCGTTTTTAAGGAAATTGGAATAATGTTGAGCAACATCAATAGGATCTGAATACACCGTTTCCCCATATTGCTTTTTACCCACCAATCCGTCCAATTGAATTCCTACCCCGAAAAGGCCAACCTTGATTCCGTTTTTGTTGAAAACCTTGTATTGGGACGTCTTTCCGTCAAGAACAGTATTTTTAAAATCATAATTTGAACAGATAAAAGGAAACTGCGCATTGGGCAAAACCTTTAAAAATCCGTCCAGACCATTATCAAAATCATGATTTCCCATGGTTGAAGCATCATACTTCATCATGGACATTAATTTAAACTCCAGTTCACCTCCGAAAAAGTTGAAATAAGGAGTTCCCTGAAAAATATCTCCTGAATCCAGAAGCAAAACATTGGATTCCTGATTTCTGATTTGCTGAATTAAGCTTGCCCTTCTTGCAAAACCTCCCTGATTAGGGTTTTTGGTATAGCTTGCGTCAAAAGGCTCTATTCTGCTGTGCTGGTCATTGGTATGAAGAATAGTCAGTTTATTTGCAGATTTTAAATCAAGAATATTGAATTCTTCCGCCATCATCATATTGGGAGCTAAAGCCATTGCTAAAGTTCCGCCGCCTATTGCTTTTAAAAAACTTTTTCTATCCATTACTGCTTACCGATAAAATTTAAACGAACATCATTATTTACTACAACTTCAGGGTTTTTCTTAAAATATTCAATAAATAAATCTCTTAACTTAATTCCTGTAGGAATCGATTCCCCTTTCGCAAAGAACTTCATGTTATCACCGCCCAAAGCCAGATAATCAGAAGTAGCAATATAATAATCCTGAGTAGGATTTACCGCTTTTCCATTGATTAAAGTTTTGGTTAATTGCCCGTTATTGGTTTCAATGTATAAATGGGAAACAGGATTGTTAACCTGAGTTTTTGCATAATAATCATAAAGACCCTGCAAATCTGATCCCTTCATTTTTACAATAATTACTTCATTTTCGAAAGGCATTACTTCAAACACACTTTTCAGTAAAATATCTCCTTTGCCAATTGTTGTGCGGATTCCGCCAATATTAATCAACGCAGCATCAACGTTTTTCTGAAGATTTTTCTTCGCCCATTCATTAGCTCCATCGAATGTATAGTCTGCTAAAAGATTGCCCAAATTACTGTTGTCCCCTTGTTTGGTAAGGTCTACATTGGTATGGGAGATTTTTTGGTTCATCTCTTTATCCAATTTTTGCTTATAAGGTTCAATAATTTTTACAAGCTCATCATCATTCTTTAGCTCATTATTAATAGAAATATTTTTCTGGGTTTTCACCTCCGAAAGCTGCACAGAAGAGGCCGAAGAAGCCGTCTTACAAGCGGATAGCGTAGCCAGAGCAATTCCTAGTAATATGAATTTATTTTTCATAATATCTTTTAGTATATGCAAATATAATTATATGTATAATAAAACATTATTATTTATTATAAATTCTTAGTGTAAATGATTAAATTTGACAAAAATAATTCTAACAGATGAGCATTTTAAAAGGAGTAGGTGTTGCATTGGTGACACCCTTTAATGAAGATTTATCCGTAGATTTTGATAGTTTAACAAAATTAGTTGATTACAATATCGAAAACGGAACCAATTATTTAGTTGTTTTGGGAACTACAGCCGAAGCTGCGACGCTTTCTGCTGATGAGAAGAAACAGGTGATTGAGCATATCATTAAGGTTAATAATAAACGCGTTCCTTTGGTGTTGGGAATTGGCGGTAATAATACTCTTGAAGTCAAGAAACAGATTGAAGAAGCGGATCTTTCTGCATTTGAAGCGGTACTTTCTGTGTCACCATACTACAATAAACCCAATCAGGAAGGCCTTTATCAACACTATAAAGCACTTGCTTCCACAGGGAAAAATATTATTATTTACAATGTTCCGTCAAGAACAGGACAGAATATTGAAGCGGAAACGACATTACGTTTGGCGAAAGAGTTTCCGAATTTATTTTTAATTAAAGAAGCGGCACCAAACATTCTTCAGTATTTTGATATTTTAAGAAAAAAACCGGAAGGATTTAATTTAGTTTCCGGAGATGATGAATATACTCTTCCTGTAACTTTAGCAGGTGGAAACGGAGTGATTTCTGTAATCGGACAGGCGTATCCAAAAGAGTTTTCGAGCATGGTTCAATTGGCTTTTGATAAAAAGGTGGATGAAGCTTACGAAATCCACAACAAATTGGTTGAAATCACACGATTGATTTTTGCAGAAGGAAATCCTTGCGGAATTAAAGTGATTTTAGCAGAAATGGGAATTATTAAAAACTATTTAAGACTTCCATTGGTTCCTGCTTCAGAAGGTCTTCATGCGAAGATCAAAGCTGAAATGGCGAATATTTAATAAGATTTCCCAGTAACATTTTAAGGTTGCAACAAACATATAAGGTGAAAGGTTTAGTACTTTTCACCTTTTTTAATCAATGAATTTAACAATATGAAATTTATAAAAGCTACAGAAAATGATATTCCTTTAATCCAGGAATTGGCAAGAAGATCATGGGAAAATGCTTATGCAGAAATACTTTCTGATGGACAAATGGAATATATGCTGAGTACAATGTACTCTCATGAAGAAATTGCCAGTCATTTGCAGAGTCCGGATTATCATTATTTTTTAATTAAAGATGAAAATAATGATTCCTACGAAGGTTTTATAGGATACGAAAACAACTATGAAGAAAAAACGACAAAACTTCACAGAATTTATCTTGTTCCGGAAAGTAAAGGAAAAGGAGTAGGTAAAAAAGCATTGTTGTTTTTAAATGATAAAGTGGCTGAATATGGAGATAAAAGGATTATTCTGAACGTAAATAAATATAATTCCGCAAGAAATTTTTACGAATCTCAAGGCTACAAAGTATACGATGAAGGGGTTTTTGATATAGGAAACGGTTTTTTTATGGATGATTTTCTGATGGAGCATGTTTTAAAAAGCTAAAAATTATATAACATTTTACTATAATTCTATAATATGTGAATTTATTTATCTTGGCATATTTGCAAGTATCAAGTCGCATATAAATATAATGTACATATACTTTTTTTATAAGCATTTTTAGCTTTTTAATAAGTATATTTTTTTCATCCTTAGTGTTTAATTCCTGTATCAAAATCATACAGGAATTTTTTTATATTCCTATATCACTTTTAATTGAAATAATGTGTATATTTACTTAGAATATAAACACACTTAAATTAGGATGAAAATGTATGTTAAGTTCGATTTCAATGCTCTCTGCAGGAAGGTGTTGGACGAAAAATTGAAAGAATATGGAGTAAAATACCGTATGCTCGATTTTGGGGAGGTCGAGTTTTATGAGGATTTCACCAAAGAGCAACACACAGTTTTTAAAAAAAATTTGCAAGACTACGGCATTGAGATTATTGAAAGCCAAAAAACTGCTTTGGTACAGAAAATAAAAGATGCTATTGTAGAATTGGTTTTTTCAGAAAATAATATTTCTGTGAAGGCGTCTATTTATATCTCGGAAAAGCTAAATCACAGCTATGGATATTTATCTAATCTTTTTTCTGAAATTACTTATAATTCCATAGAAAATTTTATTATCATTCAAAAGATTGAATATGCTAAAGAATTAATGATAAGCAATAAATACAGCTTGACGGAAATTTCATTACGGCTTAATTACTCAAGTGTTGCCCATTTAAGCAGTCAGTTTAAAAATATTACAGGCCTTACCCCTTCTTTGTTTTTAAAGATTATCAGTAAAAGAAAAAGTCTTAAAGAAAAAGAAATGGAACTCAGTATAAGAAATTTAGTATGAATAAAGAGTTTTTGAATGCCACATTACTAGACTCTAACGTGCAAAGTCTTATACTTTTAAGAAAGATACTTCAAGAACATAGAATAAAGATAAGATGTACGGATTTTTATAGTGATGAAGACCTGAGCCAGTATTTAAACAAGACAATGTATGGAGTTCCGGATGTTGTTTTTATAAATTATCAAGATATTAAGGCTACAGATTTTCTGCTTATCAGGGAAAGAATAGATGATATAAGATATAGTTCTGCAATATTTGTTGTTTATTCCAATGATTTAGAGGAAAGCGAAGTAGAAAATATTCTTATTTCCGGAGCGAATATCTTTTTGAAATTAAGTGATGATTATAGTAAGCTTAAAAAAATGGTTTCGGAAATTATTACAATGATTTGGCAATATCAGACTTCCGGGCTGAATAGAAGCAATTTCATTATGAAAATGGGATAAAGATTATTTAAATTATACATTACATAATATTCACATTAAGGTGATAATTTTGTAAGAAATAATTATAATAATGTAATTTTTTTTTCTTCGGATATGTCAATTTTGTAATAGAAATTAATAACACAAATAAATTATATAAAAAGCACAATGTTTGAGAAGTTACTATTATTTCTCTCTTGAATCTTAGATAAACGTTAGTTTATAAACAAAATGAATTACTAAAGTTTCCAATTTAAGCGCAGAAGATCTTTAAATAAAACGGTACAATCATGAAAACTCAAACAGTTAAAAGAATCCCTCTCTTAACTTAAATAGTTGGTTTTTATAATAATATTTGGAAACTCAATTCATTTTGTTTTTTATTTGCTTTTCAATTTCTTCTTAATAACAGTTTTTAAAAGTCGTGGAAATTTTTTTTCACGACTTTTTTATGAGATTTTACTCCATTTGTTTTTCCCCCGATAATATCTTAGATAATAATTTTTGATCAATTGGTTATCTGACCGTGTAAGAAGAGGGTCGGCTTCCAGGATTTTATCAACGGTTTTTTTTGTCAATTTTATAATGACCGAATCTTCAATGAGATCCAGTCTTTTAAAATCTACTACACCACTTTGCTGGGTTCCTAAAATATCTCCGGGACCGCGAAGCTTCATATCAACTTCGGAAATTTTGAAACCGTCATTCGTTTCTGTCATGGTTTTAATACGGGTTCTGCTGTCCGAAGATAATTTATCGGAAGTCATCAGAATACAATAGCTTTGCTCTGCACCACGACCTACGCGACCACGCAATTGATGAAGCTGTGATAAGCCAAATCTTTCAGCGCTTTCGATGACCATTACTGAGGCATTCGGAACATTTACCCCAACCTCAATTACTGTTGTTGCCACCATAATTTCCGCTTTTCCTGATGCAAAATAGCTCATGGCAGCATCTTTTTCGTCGGGCTTCATTTTTCCGTGAAGCATCGTCACATTGTACTTTGGAAAATTGTCCATCACATTTTCCAGTCCGACCATTAAATTTTTATAATCTAATGTTTCAGATTCCTCAATTAATGGATAAACAAAATATACCTGCCGTCCTTTTTGAATTTCTTCCCTACAGAAATTATAAACGTAGGCTCTGTCTTTTTCCCTCCTGTGAGCCGTTATGATAGGTTTTCTTCCAACCGGCATTTCATCAATCACAGAAACATCAAGATCAGAATAAAAGCTCATTGCCAACGTTCTGGGAATAGGTGTGGCGGTCATCACCAGAATATGCGGAGGAATTTTATTTTTTGCCCAAAGCTTTGCGCGTTGTGCAACCCCGAATCTGTGCTGCTCATCGATGATAGCCAGTCCTAAATTTTTAAATTTTACTTTATCTTCTAATACAGCGTGGGTTCCTACTAAAATAGAAAGTTCTCCGTTTGCAAGCTGTTCATGAATTATTTTTCTTTCAGAAGCTTTCGTAGAACCAGTCAAAAGACGAACGTTTATATCAGTTCCAATCAGCAGGTCTTTGATACCGTTGTAATGCTGTTGAGCCAGAATTTCGGTTGGAGCCATCATACAGCTTTGAAAACCATTATCCATCGCAATAAGCATGGTTAATAAAGCAACCATTGTTTTTCCTGAGCCTACATCACCTTGTAAAAGTCTGTTCATCTGGATCGGTTTTTTCATATCATGACGAATTTCTTTCAGTACTCTTTTTTGTGCTCCGGTAAGTTCGAAAGGCAGATTGTTTTCGTAAAAACCGGTAAAAAAATCTCCTACAATCGGAAAAGGATTACCGTGTGACTGTGTTTTATGATGAAGCTTCTTTAAAGCATAGCCCAACTGAAAGAAGAAAGATTCTTCAAATTTTAATCTGTAATTGGCTTTTTCAAAATGATGTATGTCTTTTGGAAAATGTATATTCAGATAGGTATGCTGCCTTGATAAAAATTTAAAATGTTTCATCATATATTCAGGCATATTCTCTTCGATCAGATTGGGAATTTCTTTACAGATATTTTTTAAAACGGTCTGAAAGAATTTTTGGTTCAATCCTCTTTTGGTCAGTTTTTCCGAACTTGGATAAATAGGCTTTAAACGATTGTCACCTTCTTTTTTCTCTTCAACTTCAATTTCAGGATGCGGCATTGAAAATTGATTGTTAAAGACATTGATCTTTCCGAAAATATAAATTTCCTTATTCACAGGAATTTGTTCTTTCAGCCATTTAGAATACTGAAACCAAACCAAATCCATAGAACCGGTATCATCATTAAATTTAGCAGAAAGTCTTTTTGTTTTTCCGGTTTGTATTTCCTGAATACTTGTAATTTTTCCTTTCAGCTGAACATCTGTACTGACGTTATTAAGTTGAGAAATCTTATGAACTTTACTTTTATCCAAATACCGAAGAGGGTAGAAGTTCATAAGATCTTCCACAGTTGAAAGCCCTAACACATTTTTAATGAGCTTGGCTTTTTCAGGACCGATACCTTTTACATATTCTATGGAGGTTTCGAGATTCATTTTTCGGTTTTCGAGATACGAGCTTCGAGTTTTTTGAACGAAAAAACAAAGGTTCGAATTTCGGTAAAATAAAAAAGACTTCCAAAAAATTGAAAGCCTCTTTGATATTTTTTAAGATTAAAATTTAAAATCCTAAATTACGAATCACGTATCTGAAATTATCAATTAGTTTTTTATTTTTGATTTGAATTTTTTCTGATAATCTTCCCATTGTTCTCTCGAACGGATTTTTTTAAACATATCTCTTGAAATAAATTCTAAATAAGGTTCAAGCTCTTTAGCCGATAATTCACCTTGCAATATGGTAATAGGTCCGCCGTTTTCATCAAGAAATACCGTACTCGGAACGGCTCCTACATTCATATACTGGGTAAATTCATGTAAGGAATTGCGTCCTCTTTTTACCTCGGTATTCGGATTTGAAAATGTTCTTCCAAAAATTTCAATTGATTTTTTTTCTTCCGCGTTAAATTTTACAGGATAATAATTTTCATTGATAATATCTGTAATAATTTGATGTCCGTAAGTTTTTTTATCCATGATCTTGCACGGACCACACCAGTCTGCATAAAAATCGATTAATATTTTTTTTGGATTTTCCTTCTGAGCTTTTAGTGCCTCTTCAATAGTCATCCACTTTACCTGTGCAAAGTTAAAGGTCAACAAAAACAGGCAGAATATGCTTATAATTTTCTTCATGATTTGATATTTAAGTAAAAATAAGCATTTGCTTATTTTTATTTTACGTCCTGCATTAATTTTTTCACAAATGGGGAAATCAAAATTAATACTACTCCGGCAATTACAGCGTATAAACCCAATTGTTTATATCCATCAGTATAAGTGATCAAAGCATCGTAGTTGGTAGAGCCTTCTTTTGCAGTGGCTAAACCTGCTCCAATAATTCCGGCAACGTATTGCCCGTAAGCTGAAGCCAAAAACCACATTCCCATCATCATTCCCTGAAGATTTTTTGTGGAAAGCTTTGTCATAATAGATAATCCGATAGGAGAGAGACAGAGTTCTCCTAAAGTAATCACCAATAAAGCAATGGTGAAGAAATTCAAAGAAGTAATCCCCTGAAGATCTGCAAAAAGTCTCGTGGCAAATAATATATAATATCCTAAACCTAAGAAAATAAACCCGAGACCGAATTTAATAATCGTATTGGGCTCAATTTTTCTTTTATTCAGCCAGATCCATAGCAAGCCGATTAGCGGTGCAAGGAAAATAATGAAGAAAGCTCCTCCTGAATTATTGACACCATTCGGATCTAAGCCAAGAAGATCTTTATTTAAGTTTTTAGCTGCAAAAATGCTTAATGAACCTCCACTTTGCTCATAAATTCCCCAAAATAAAATGGAAAATAAAATAAAGACTAAGGCTGCCCAAAGCTTCTTACGCTCAGAAGGCGTCACTTTTGTCATTTCGTAGAAAAGATAGATCAAAGTCAATGGTCCGATAGTCCACATGAAATAATCCGTATATTCCGTTTTTGCTACCATGATCATGATAATCGGAACAAAAATTAATGATAAAACATAGGTCCCATATTCTTTCCATTTTGGAATAGGAGCAGATTTTATTTCATTATCGGGATGCCCCGGCTGAAGTCCGATTGTTCCTAAACTTCTTTGTGTAAATACAAAATTGATTAAACTTATCACCATTACAATAGCTGCAAATCCGAAAGCTAAGTGCCATCTTAATTCTTCAGGAATAATGCTGGCAAAAAGTTCTCCTTTTCCGATGGCAATACATAAGTATCCTCCAAGTAATGCCCCAAGGTTGATTCCTGCATAAAAAAGCGAAAAACCTGCATCTGCTCTTGAATCGTTGGGTTTATAAAGCTGTCCAACCATTGAGGAAATATTGGGTTTAAAGAAGCCTGTGCCTACAACGGTAAATGCAATTCCCAGAAAGAAAAATTTGTGCGGATCGGCTGCTAGAATTAAACTTCCGACAATCATTAAAAGTCCACCCCAAAAAAGAGATTTTCTGAAACCTAAGATTTTATCAGCGAAAAGTCCGCCAACAAATGTAAAGGCATATACGAAAGCCTGTGTTGCTCCGTATTGAAGGTTGGCTTCTCTTTCATGAAAATTGAGTTGTGAGATCATAAAGAAAACCAACATTCCTCTCATTCCGTAGAAACAGAAACGTTCCCACATTTCAGAGAAGAAAAGGCTCCAGATTTGCCTAGGGTATTTTCCTTCAAAATTTTGTATTTCTTCTAGAGTTTTGCTCATAATTATATATGATTAAGTTTAAATAAAGAAATTCTTATCAGAGTTTTGATAAAGAACATACGAAAATAAAAAAAACCTCTGACTTAGCAGAGGTTTCATTATATTTTATTTGATGCAAATTAGTTTACACCGTGCATCATTTTTTTCAATATTGGAGAAATTAACGCCAAAATCACAGCAGCAATACCACAAAGAACTACGAATACCATGAAGAATTCGAATAAGTTGTGGATTTCAAATCCTACAAAAGTTGGGTTTTCTAAAGGTAATTGAGCCTTTTCAAAAGCTGAAGCCTGATCAGCTGTTAATGTTACTTTTTTATCTAAAACATCCTGAAGATTTACTCCTATTTCCTGTGCTTTAGAGAATTTATCTCCTGTAGCAGGAATAAGCGCTCCTAATGAACCTGCTAAAGCATAACCTGCAGCATTGGAAATGAAGAATACGCCATATAATAATGAAGCGAATCTCTTTGGAGCTAATTTACCAACTAATGATAAACCGATAGGAGATAAGCAAAGCTCACCACAAGTCTGGATGAAATATAATAGCATTAACCATTTAATAGCCAATAATCCTGAATTTCCAAGATCTTTTACGTTATGTGCAATGATGAAATAACTTAAAGCAATTAAAGCTAAACCAATTGCCTGCTTCATTGGAGATACTGGTTCTTTTCCTTTTGCTCTTAATTTATCCCAACATAAACTGAAAGGAACAGCTAATAATACAACGAAGATCCCGTTAAAAATCTGAACCATTGAAGGAGGCATATTCCATCCGAAAATGTTTCTGTCCGTTTGGTTGTCTGCAATAAATGTTAATGAAGATCCTGCCTGCTCGAAAGCTGCCCAGAAGAAAATAATAAAGAATGATACGATATAAATTACCCAGATTCTTTGTTTCTCAACTTTATTTTCTGCAGAAGACATAATAAGGAAAGCCAAAGAAATACCCGCAGCATAAATGAAAGGATAAATAATTCCTTTAATTAGTTGCCCCATTTCCACAGCTTTGAATCCGAATTCACCTACAAGTAAATATCTGAAAACAAAGAAAAGTACAACAAAAATGAACCCAGTAATTCCCAAAGCTGCCCCAGAGAATTTAGCCGTTTGTGTTTCCCCTTCTTCAAAATCTGCACTTGTATTATGTTTTGGTAATCCTCCGATAGGTCTTCCTTCCGGTGTTACTACATATTTGTTTTTAAGGATAAAGAAAGTTACTGTTCCGATTACCATTGCGATGGAAGCAGCCAAGAACCCCCATTTGAAGGCAAAAATATCTCTTACTCCTGTTGTAGCATCTTTTACGTCTCCTACGTATGGGCAAATAAACTGTCCCAAGAATGCTCCAATATTAATTCCCATATAGAAAATCGTGAAAGCAGAGTCTAGCTTTGATTTTTCCTGCTTAGGGTAAAGGCTTCCCACCATTGAAGAAATGTTCGGCTTAAAGAATCCGTTACCAAAAATAATGATGAAAAGAGCAAGCCACATGATCATTTTTGCACTATCAAGGCTTCCTGAAAAAGTTGAAGCACTGATGAAAAGTAAGAACTGGCCAATTGCCATTAATGATCCTCCGATTAAGATGGCATTTCTGTTTCCGATATATTTATCGGCAATGAAACCTCCTAAAAGCGGAGTAAGATAACATAAAGCTAAGAATCCACCATAGATGATTGCTGCATCAGCTTCTTTTATCAATAAGGAATTTACCATGAAAAGCGTTAACAGAGCTCTCATTCCATAAAAATTGAAACGCTCCCACATTTCGGTTCCAAAAAGAACCCATAATCCTTTTGGATGTCTGGAACCTTTATTCTCTACAAGTTCATCCGGTTTCGGACTTAATGCTTCAATATTATCCATTTTTATTGTTAATTTTTGTTAAGACTGACAAATATAGTTTTTTTTGTGTTTTCGGCAAGGTTTTAATTTTATATTTAAATAAAAAAGCTGCAGAACAACTCTACAGCTTTATTTTTTATTATTAATAGGTACTAATGTCCTTTTTCTCTCATGATTCTGTTTAATCTTTTTAACATGGAAAGTCCTAGAAGTGTAGCAAATATCAACAAAGCAAAGTTTACCAGAAAATAATTCATTTTATTGTCATAATTGTACCATGTGCTTGCTAAAATTCCGGAAAGCTTGTTCCCGACAGAGTTTGCCAGGAAGAATCCTCCCATCATCAAAGCGGTAATTCTTGCAGGAGAAAGTTTAGAGACGAATGATAAACCCATTGGAGAAAGGCATAATTCCCCTATTGTGATAACTCCATAACCGGCAACCAGCCACCAGGGTGAAACTTTTACTCCTCCGTTCTCTCCAACCCAAACTGCTAAAAACATGACCAAGCAAGATAATCCTGAAATGAAAAGTCCCAAAACGATTTTTGTAGGGGTTAAAGGTTCTTTTCCTCTTCGTCTTAAGAAGGCCCAAAATCCTACAATAACTGGTGTAAGCACAATTACCCAAAACGGATTGATAGATTGGAATAATTCAGTATTATATAAATAGGTTTTTGTTTCCGGGTTTTTCTCTAATTTGGCACGTTGCTCAGAAGGAATATTTTTAAAATAAACATCTTTTCCTTGTACTTTAATTGTGTTTCCATCTTTATCTTTTTGTGATTGAAACTGATCGTCATACACAGGTACTTCTTTGTTTTCATAGCTTTTTCCTTCCACCATATAAATTCCTTCCAATGGTTTTTCCAATGCTGCCGGAACACTTCTGTCGGTATAATAATTGGCCCACCTCGTTAAAGCTGTTCCGTTTTGCTTGAAAACAGCCCAGAAAAACATACTGATCATAAAAACAGATAACAAAGCGCCAATAGATGACTTTTCCTCCGGTTTTGCTTTGAAATATAGAGATGCATAAAAGTAAATAACAGGAATACAGGCAAAAATAAAGGCATCTGTATTATCACTTCCAAAAATATTTCCTGGGATTACCCAGCCGATTGCTCCGGCAATAATAGCAGGTAAGAATACTTTAATTAAAATTTCAGAAAGCTTGGTATCGCCTTCCTGTACAGGTTTCATTTGAGCAGCATGGATGTAATGTTTTCTACCGATAGTAAAAATCACCATACCGATCAGCATTCCGACCCCGGCGGTGATGAAAGCTTCGCCCCAACCGAATTTGTTTCGCATGAAAGCCGCAATAATATTACAGATAAATGCCCCGATATTGATCCCCATGTAAAAAATATTGTATCCGGAATCTTTATTGGCTTTATAAGGCTCTTCGGAATACAGATTTCCAAGCAAAGTAGAAATTGTAGGCTTAAAGAAGCCGTTTCCGATAATGATTAAGGCTAATGAAGTATAAAATAGAGTCAGATCTTTGAAAATACCCATTCCAATATATCCGGCTGCCATTAGAATACCTCCTAAATAGATTGACTTGATATAGCCTAAAACTCTGTCTGCTAAAAAGCCGCCAATGAAGGGAGTTAAATAAGTTAAAGCGATATAAGTTCCGAAAATGTCGTCTGCAGTTTTGTCGGGAAGTCCGAGTCCTCCTTTTGCACCAGTTGGTTCAATAACGTACAACACAAAAATTCCGAGAATTAAGTAATAGCCGAAACGTTCCCACATTTCAGTAAAGAAGAGGAAAGGCAATCCTTTAGGATGTTTAGTCTTCATATTTTCAAGTTTCAAATTTCCCAAAAATAGCTTTTTAATTTTAATTGATAAAATGAATTGAATTTCATGAAATGATTAATGAAACAAATATAAAAATCCCTCTCAAAACTGGGAGGGATTTTCTATGTATACTTAAAACACAGTATGTGTCCTTCTTATGAAGGGAGAATGTAATGATATTTATAAATTCTCCAAGATAAAATCGGTCATTTTCTGATATAGCTGCGGTCTTGTTTGTCCCCCGTAAATTCCGTGGTTTTTATCGGGATACGCCATGAACTCAAACTGTTTTTTGTTTTGAATCAAAGCTTCTGAAAATTCCATTGAATTCTGGAAGTGTACGTTATCATCGGCAGTTCCGTGAATTAATAAAAATTTACCTTTCAATAAATTTGCATATTCAGTCGGTGAATTTTTATCATATCCATCAGGATTTTCCTGTGGAGTTCTTAAAAATCTTTCCGTGTAAACCGAATCATAGTATCTCCAGTTGGTAACCGGTGCAACCGCAATTCCCATTTTGAAAACATCAGCTCCTTTGGTCATTGCCAAGCTTGCCATATAACCTCCAAAGCTCCATCCGAAGATTCCGATTCTTGATTGGTCGATATACGATTGATTTCCGAACCATTTTGCAGCCGAAATCTGGTCTTCAATTTCATATTTACCTAAATTCATATAAGTTACCTTCTTGAATTTAGCACCTTTATAACCCGTTCCACGTCCGTCAACACAAGCTACGATATAGCCTTTTTGCGCTAACATTTCAAACCAGATACCGTTTCCGTTGTCCCAAGAGTTTGAAACCTGCTGAGAACCGGGACCAGAATACTGGAACATAAATAGCGGATATTTTCTGTTTTTATCAAAGTTTTTAGGCTTGATGATCCATGCATTCATCTGATCTCCGGCTTCATTTGGAATAGTAATAAATTCTTTTTCAACGAAGTTATCTGCTTTTAATTTTTGTAGCTGAGCATCGTTATTTTGAAGTTCTTTTACCACTTTGCCGTTTCCGTCCTTTAAAACATAAGTGTAAGGTTTTGAAGCGGTAGAAGAAGTTTCAATGAAATAATTATAATTTTTACTGAAGTTGGCAGAGTTATTCCCTTCTGCATTGGAAATCAGCTGAGCTTTTCCGTTTTCAATATTGACTTTAGAAACGACTTTATTAATGCTTCCTTTTTCAGTGGTCTGAATATAGATTTCTTTTGATTTTGGATTGTAGCCATAATAATCAGTTACTTCCCAATTTCCTTTTGTTATTTGTTTTTTCAGTTTACCTTCCTGATCATACCAGTATAAATGGCGGTTTCCGTCTCTTTCAGATCCCCAAAGGAAACTGTTGTCGTCTAAAAATTCTAACGTTACATTATCTGTGTCAATCCATTTTTCATCTGTTTCCGTGAAAAGCTTTTTCACTTCTCCCGTTTTTGTATTCACCTTTAAAATATCTGAAGCATTTTGTGTTCTTTCAGAAGTAATCAATACAATTTCGTCAGGTTTTGCCGTCTGAATAACGTTCGGAATATAATAGTTCTTAAAACTATCAAGAATTATTTTTGATTTTTTACCGCTATCCAAAAGATAAATGTGAGCGGAAACCACAGAGTTCTTTTCTCCCGCTTTAGGATATTTGTAACGCATTTCGCTCGGATACAATGTTTTTCCATAAATCGGAATATAGATTTCCGGAACTTCACTTTCATCTGATTTTATAAAAACAATCGCATTGGAATTTTGGGTCCACTCATACAGTCTTGCATGTCCGAATTCTTCCTCATATACCCAATCAGCAAGACCGTTCAGGATTTTATTTTTAACACCATGCTCTGTAACCTGCGTTATTTTTCCAGAACTTAAATCCTGATAAAAAATATTATTATCAACAATGAAAGCCACTTTCGTCGCATCCGGGGAAAATCTTGGCTCCTGAACCGGTTTTCCGTTGTTTAAAGAAATCGTTTTTCCTGATTTTAAATCCTTTACATCAAATGTTCCTAAAAACGAATGTCTGTAGATCGGCTGACTTTCTTTTAACAATAAAATTTTAGTTTCATCATCGGAAAATTCGTAGCTTTCAAAATTTCCGTCTACGATATTTCCTTCTTTTTGAGAAGTTTTATAAGAATATTTAGCAATTCCGCCTTGTTCAATCACCAGATAGTTTTCACCGTTTTTCATAGAGGTGATCCCAGCAATGCCTTTTCCTCGGTAATATCCTGAATATATTTTATCTAAAGTGATTTCCTGTGCTGATAAATTTTGAAGTGCGACAGCAATTGTAAGCGTTAGTAAGAATTTTTTCATTTCCAGTTTTAAAGATTTCAAATATAATAATTTTATAAATGCTGAAAAAAGCAAATTGAAACAAGGATTTTGGCAACAAAATTGGATGTATTAAATATATAATCAAATCAATAATAATTATGGAAACGAATGCATTTAACCAGAAACTGAACCGATATGTCTTAGATAATCAGATTGTGTACACCGGATTTTCAAGCTATAATGATGCTGAGCAATGTGCACAGAAAAAAGGCGGAACATTGGTGGAAGTGGGTTTTAAGGACGGGAATGACAATCCTGAGATTTGTGATGAGGCCCATTTGATTGAGAAAAAACTTCATTATTATGTAGAGGCGGGTGATGAGTATAAATTTATCCATTCATCAGATCCAGGCTTCAGACAGTATGCAGATGAGCTGCAAAAAATAAAAGCAAGTAACGATAAAACTAGCCCTGATGAAAGATATTTCGCCAATTTTGAAATTGAGAATACGGAAGATCCGATTATTGTATTAAAAAACAATCGCTTAGAATCGGTGACATCCAGAGAGCGTTCAAAGTATTTGAAGCATGCATGTGTTTATGAAATAGGGGTTGCCCTGCCTAAATCTTAAAAAGAAAACTATCATGAGCAAGACAAAGTATTCAGAAAAAGCTCAGGACAAAGTAGGAAAAGTAATGCACGAATTTAAGGAGGGAAAACTGAAGTCTTCTTCCGGAAAAAAAGTGACGAGCAGAAAACAGGCTGTAGCCATAGGTATTTCTGAAGCAAGAGAAAAAGGTTTAAAAGTACCTTCAAAAAAGAAAAAAGATTAACTTAAAAAGAAAAACGGTTTGAAAATCTCAAACCGTTTTTTTATTTTAATGAAGAAGGATTACCCTTCATAATTATACAAAACTTTGTAATATTCATCAGCCATTCTATCACTGTTGAACTGGTCTTTCACATCATTCATTGCGTTATGCTGGATCTTTCTCCACGCATTAGGCTTTTCATAATAGGTAGGAAGAATTTCGTTTTCCAGGATTTCGTATAACTTGTTCATATCATAAGTGTCCTGCTCGTAAACGCTCATATTCTGATAATCAGCTTTTGGAACGACAAAAGAGTTTTCGCCATGCTTTGCAAATTCGGGAATCCATCCGTCATCTGTAGATAAATTGACAGAACCGTTCATGGCTGCAGTCATTCCTGAAGTTCCCGAAGCTTCTCTCGGAACTCTTGGGTTGTTCAGCCAAAGATCTGAACCTTGTTTTAAGGATTTGCTTAATGAAAGTTCGTAGCCTGTAAGGACCGCCATATTTTTATGGTTTTTACTTTCTTCAACCAAAGAATTGAAAGTAGAAATTGCGGAATAATCCATCGGATAAGGCTTTCCTGCCCAAATGATCTGAATCGGATATTTAGGATGATTTAATAACCTGTACAATCTTTCTTTATCGTGTAAAAGTAAATCCGCGCGTTTGTAACCTGCAAATCTTCTTGCCCAGACAATAGTGAATATATTCGGATTGAATAAATTTCCTGTTTGATCTGCTACGATTTTGAATAATCTTTTCTTCAGATGTTTTTTTCTGTAATCGAAAACGGTTTCATCGTTTTCATCTTTTGAATTGTAGAGCGGTTTATCTGCCCAATATTTGAATTCCTGTGCATTGGTGATGGATGTAATTCCGCAGATTCCGGGATATTTGCTCCACATTGCTCTGGAAACGATACCATGAAGTTGAGAAACTCCGTTGGCAATTTTTGCCATTTTCAGGGCACAAAGAGAATGATTGAAACGGTCGTCATCAGAACCTTCGATTTTTTTCACTTCTTCCATGTTCAAACCTGAGAAATAAGACATATCGTAGCATAATTTCAGGTTATGTTTTTCATTTCCGGCTTCTTCTGGAGTATGGGTGGTGAAAACCAGTTTTTCTTTTACCTTATTTAAATCTCCATTGTATTTTTTCAGCAGATGAAATGCGGCAGGAAGTCCGTGAGCTTCGTTAAGGTGATACGTATCCCTCTCGATATTCATTTCGTCCAACAATCTTGCGCCCCCTTTACCTAGTAAGATGTATTGAGCCAGTTTTGTGGATTCATTCGCATCATAAAGTTTATGGCAGATTGTTTTTGAAAGATGATCGTTTTCAGGAACATCTGTTGATAAGAAAAACATAGGAGCCGTATTGAAAATTTCAGGATCCAGATACCAGACTTTCACCCAAACCGGGGCACTGTGGATTTCAATTTGAAATTTTATTCCTGTATCTTCCAGAAAACTGTACATTTTTCTTGTCCATGTCGGTTGCAAAGACTGATCGTGGTTTCTTGCCTGATCATAATATCCGAATTTCCAAAGAATACCGATTCCTATAAGATCCTGTTTCAGATTGTAAGCACTTCTCATATGGGAACCTGCCAAAAATCCGAGACCTCCTGAATATATTTTTAACACCTGTTCAATAGCAAACTCCATTGAAAAATAGGCGACTTTTTTAGAATATTGGGGATTGATGCTGTAGGGTATTTTAAAATTTTTAAAATCCATAAATCACAGTTTTATAATTGAAGGGGCAAAGGTATTAATTATGAAAATAAACTTTATATTAATTATAAGAGAAATTATTTTTAAAAGCATTTTTTGAATTGATTTTTTGCTTATCTTTAAGTGTAAATTTTTGATAATCAAAACTTCACGAACTGAAACCGGAAGTTTTATGTGTTCCATAACAATAACACCATAAGCACATGAAAAAGGCATTTTCTGATGAAGATTTAATTAAAAATCTGAGCTTATATTATCTGAACCGACACTTGAAAAAGAAGCCGATAGAAAAGTATCATCGTAAAATAGATGAGTCTCCGCTTCATGATCGTGAAAAATATAAAAAGAAGGCTGAGATTTTATTGCTGAATTCGTTTATGCATCATTTTCCGGAAGTACAGTTTGAAAATCTTACCTGTGAGAGTCCAGACTTTATCGCTAAATTCAACGACAAAAAGATAGGAATAGAGCTTACAGAGGTGATCAATCATCTTGAGATGAAGAAGGTTGAAAGCAGTTTAAATAAAATTTTTCGCCAGACAGAAATATTGTTGGAACAAGAAGACACTACGAAGCATCGTGGTGTTTATTTTTTAGAATTCCATCCTAATATTAAGCTGGATTCTTTAGAAAATCAGGCGGAAATTGTTCAGAATATTTATAAAAGCATAAAAAGAGGTAGACCACTTGGTGTTGTAAAAAGTGTACGGAAATCTTTCCATCGAAGAAATGTTTTCATTACGTATGAGTACAGCATGAATTTATTTGATGAGCTTTGCTCTGAAAAGATTTTGGAACTGATTGAAAAGAAGAATGAAAAATTCCCTTATTATGACAGCACTGTTGATGAATGTTGGCTGGTGATTGTTTCGGATATGAATTCTCTGGCATCCCGGTATACTTTTATCCAGGATAAAGAGCATTTAAATGAAGTGAAGAGCCCTTTTCATAAAATTTTTCATCTTGAAAACATGTGTGGTAACATTACGAGTATAAAATAGTTTTTGCTTAATCGTTTTCATAAATTTAAATATTTTGTGTTTTTGTAATTAAATATTTTGTTTTCCTTATCTTTTGTTGTTGTTCATTTAAATTATTATATTTGAGGTACTTTTAAATTTAATAACCACTGGATAATGAAAAAAACTCTACTACTATTTCTTTTATTATTATCACAAGTTTATTTTTCCCAGGCAGATTGTTCTACTGCATTGTCAGTTTGCGGAAATTCGAGTATTACATATAGTCCGACAGGAATAGGTTCGGTTAATGAAACCTTGGGAGGTTGTTTGACCACGGGTGAGCATAATTCAATATGGTATAAACTTACTATTGCTACCAGCGGAACACTTACCTTTGACCTGGTTCCTAATGATCCGGGAGCGGATTATGACTGGGCAATTTACGGACCTAATGCTACCTGCGGAAGTTTAGGATCTCCTATCCGTTGTAATGCGGCTACTGTAATTGGGGTAGGGGCAAATACAGGATTAAATATGACCAGCACACTTACCAGTGCAGCGGGAGGCTCAACTACTCCTTATTGTATGTATATGGATGTTGTAGCCGGACAAACCTATTATCTTTATATTGATAACTGGGTAGGTGCAGGAAGCAGTACGGTTGCTCCATTTTCTTTGACTTGGGGCGGAACGGCAACTTTGGCATCTCCTTTTACAGATCCTGTTTTACAGCCACATCCATTTACTCCACCCGGAACTCCCGGTGTAAATCCAAATGATCCGAGAGAAATTTTAATCTGTGCAAATCCGGCTGTTTTTGATTTCAGTACACTGACTTCAGGAATTCTGAATGGAAATCCTAATTTTGTTGTCACCTATCATATGACTCAAAATGATGCGCTTTCCGGAACAAGCCCTATTACAGCACCTATCCTGGTGAATACAACAACAATATATTATTATAGTATACATTATTTAGATCCTTCAAACCCTTCAAATCCTATCAATTTTTGCAGGCAGATTGGTGCTATCAGGTTTAAAATAGGTGGAATAACAGCTAATAACGTTACGTTATATGCTTGTAATAATTATAAATCGGGGAAAGGATTATTTGATTTAACAAGTGCAGGTGTTTTTGGCGGCTCAAATGTTACAATAAAGTATTACCCTACAATGGCCGATTTAAATGCGGGAACGGGGCAAATTACAAATCCTAACCAATATTTGTCGGCAGAAGGTGTGGTGTATGCGTCTATAAAAACTTCACAAGGTTGCTCGGCTGTAGCGGTTATTATCCTTAAATTTTACCCTGAAGTGATTGTAAATGATGCTTCCTTAAGAGCTTGTGCATCAGAAGAAAACCCTAAGATGGCTTCCTTTAATCTAACAACCGTATCAGTAACAGCACAGAGTGGCATTACCAAAAAATATTATTCCTCTGTAGCTAATGCAATTAATGGAACCAATGAAATACTGACTCCTACGGCTTATATTTCGTCTGAAGGAACTGCCTATGTAAAAGTAATAGATGGGAACGGTTGTTATGGTATTGCTAAAATAACACTCTCTATAATTCCGGCAACTTATTCATCGGTTCTAAAAGATAAGACAATTTGTATTGAAGATAAAACCACTCTGGATGCAGGACCTGGATTTGACGGATATGAATGGAGTACCGGAGCTACTACACAGGCTATTACAAACGTAAGTGTGGGAACGTACTGGGTGAAATTGAAAAAAGGAGAATGTATTGCTATGCAAACAGTAAAAGTACATGCTTCTGAAGAGCCTGTAGTAGTAAGTATTGATATTTCCAACACGACGGTTACCATAAATGTTACGGGTGGCACATCACCATATAAATATTCAATGGATAATATTAACTGGCAGGATTCTAATGTTTTCACGAATATTAAAAGAGGAGATCATACCATCTATGTAAAAGATGCCTATAATTGTGCACCTGTAGATGTGGCTATTGTCGTTCCAAATTTAATTAATGCCATTACACCAAATGGAGACGGAATAAATGATGTTATTGATTACTCCGCATTGGCAAGTAAGCAGAATCTGGTATTTAATATCTATGACAGATATGGAAACAAAGTTTTCCAGGCAGATAAATTTAATAATTATAAATGGGACGGAACTGCCGGTAATAAACCTGTTCCAACAGGAAACTACTGGTATTCTATAACTTGGAATGAACCGAGTAAACAAAATACTCCTGTCAAATATACAGGATGGGTAATGGTAAAAAACAGAAAATAAATTAACCTGAAAAAATAAAAAGCCGCTACGAAAGTAGCGGCTTTTTATTGGGAAATCTTTAAATTAGTATTCAAATTATTGTTATGAAAGATTTATTCATAAAACGTTTTGAGTATTATAAAATGCTTGGAGATAAGTCATTTGAGCAACTTTCTAATGAACAAATCTTTTGGCAGTTCAATGAAGAAAGTAATTCAATAGCGGTGATTGTAAAGCATATTGCCGGAAATATGCTGTCCAGATGGACGAATTTCTTAACAGAAGATGGTGAAAAAGCCTGGAGAAACCGAGATGAAGAATTTATCAATACCTTTAAAACAAAACAGGAAGTTTTAACATATTGGGAAAAAGGCTGGGAATGTCTTTTTAATGCATTACGCCAAATTAGTGATGAAAACTTATATTCCATAATTTATATAAGAGGAGAGGCACATTCTGTGATTGATGCCGTTTTTCGGCAGTTGGCACATTATCCTTATCATATAGGACAAATCGTATATCTTGCAAAAATGATGAAAAATGATAGCTGGAAAACCCTTTCTATTGCCAGAAATAAATCTCAGGAATTCAATACTGAAATGAAAAATAAATCTTCTGAAAATAATTTAAGCGCAAACTCTTCGCCTGTTTGTTATCAAAATAGTTCAGAAGTAAGAGATGAATTTAAGCAATAGATTGAATCAATTTAAAAATCATATTAAAATTACTATCTTTGCATCCACAAAAATCAGGAGTACATAAATGTCAAATTTTCAAAGAACTGCCGCATTTCACACCCTTGGCTGCAAATTAAATTTTGCGGAAACATCTACTATTGCCCGTCAATTAACAGATGCAGGTTATGATAAGGTAAGTTTTGATGAAAAAGCAAATGTTTATGTAATCAATACGTGCTCAGTAACTGAAAATGCTGACCGTGAATGTAAACTTCATGTAAAAAGAGCAATGAAAGCCAATCCTGAAGGTCTGGTTGTCATTGTCGGATGCTATGCTCAGTTGAAACCTGAAGAAATTTCACAGATTGAAGGTGTTGATCTGGTTTTAGGAGCCAAAGAAAAATTCAATATTTTAAGTTACCTTGATGATTTGGAAAAATCTGAAAGTGAAGGTATTGTTCATTCTTGTGAGATTGAAGAAGCCGATTTCTTTATTGGAAGCTATTCAATAGGTGATAGAACCAGAGCTTTTCTGAAAGTTCAGGATGGTTGTGATTATAAATGTACCTATTGTACTATTCCTCTAGCTAGAGGGATTTCTCGTTCCGATACCATCGAAAATGTTTTGAAAAATGCCAAAGAAATCGCTGCAAAAAATATCAAGGAAATTGTTCTTACGGGTGTAAATATCGGTGATTACGGTAAAGGCGAATTCGGAAACAAAAGACACGAACATACTTTTTTAGATTTAATCTCAGAATTAGATCAGGTGGAAGGGATCGAAAGAATCCGTATTTCTTCGATTGAACCTAATCTTTTGAAAGATGAAAGTATTGAGCTGGTTTCTAAAAGCAAAAGTTTTGTTCCTCATTTTCACATTCCGCTGCAATCGGGAAGTGATGATTTATTGAAAAAAATGAAGCGCCGCTATTTGACGAAACTTTACAATGATAGAGTAAACAAAATCCGTGAGGTAATGCCTGATGCGGCCATTGGTGTGGATGTAATTGTCGGTTTTCCAGGAGAAACAGAAGAAAAATTCATGGAAACCTATAACTTCTTAAATGAGCTTCCTATTACTTATCTTCATGTATTTACTTATTCTGAAAGAGAAAATACAGAAGCTGTCGGAATGGAAGGCGTTGTTCCTATTCCAGAGAGAAAAAAGAGAAATAAAATGCTGAGAATTTTATCTGAAAAGAAAAAAATGGCATTTTACCAGACTCAATTGGGAAAAACGCTTCCTGTTCTTTGGGAGCACGAAAATAAAGACGGCAAAATGTTCGGCTTTACAGAAAACTATGTGAGAGTTCAGAAAGATTTTGACCAAGCTTCTGTAAATCAAATTGAATTCTTAAATTTAGAAAAAATCCTGTCAGATGGCACGGTTTCTGTGCAATCTTCTTACGAAAGTTTTTTAGCAAAAGCGTAGTCTCTTTGCGAAATTTCTACTAAATTTATTTTTAACTTTAAATACGACATTCATGAGAGATAAGTTTTTATCTTGGGGGATTGTATTAGTTGTTGCTACGTGGATTGTGGCAATACTAATAAGAGCACATTATTGGATACCTACTTTGTTATCCGCAATTTATGCATTGGGAGTTTACAATGCTTATCAGTCAAAACATGCTATTCTAAGGAATTTTCCGGTTTTGGGCTACTTCAGATACTTTTTCGAAAGTATTTCGCCCGAAATGCAGCAATATTTTATTGAAAGGGAAACAGATGGAAAACCTTTTCCCAGAAATCAGCGTTCTGCGGTATACAGACGGGCTAAAAACTTAAGTGATACGGTAGCTTTCGGGACTCAGCTTGAAGTTAATCATCGAAAATATGAAGGAATTAAACATTCCATTTATGCTAAATCTCCCAAAGAAGAACTCCCAAGAGTCTGGGTGGGAGGTGAACAGTGTACACAGCCTTATCATGCTTCATTATTCAATATTTCGGCAATGAGTTTCGGAGCATTGAGTGACAGAGCTCAAATATCTTTGAATAGAGGTGCAAAAAAAGGTAATTTTTACCATAATACAGGAGAGGGAGGGATTTCCCCGTATCATATGGAAGGTGGAGATCTTTGCTGGCAAATCGGAACAGGGTATTTTGGGTGTCGTGATGAAGAAGGAAAATTTAACCCTGAATTATTCAAAAAATATTCGACTCTACCCAATGTAAAAATGGTTGAAATAAAATTATCTCAAGGTGCAAAACCAGGTCATGGTGGAGTATTACCGGGAGTGAAAAATACACCTGAAATTGCAAAAATCCGTCACGTCACACCTGGAGTAACTGTAATTTCCCCGCCTTCCCATAGTGCTTTTTCTGATGCAGCAGGTTTGTTGAGATTCGTACAACAATTGAGAGAGCTTTCAGGAGGGAAGCCTGTCGGATTTAAACTTTGTATCGGTGATACTAAAGAGTTCGAGGATGTTTGTGTTCAGATGAATGTACTGAAAATTTATCCTGATTTTATCACAATCGATGGAGCAGAAGGAGGTACTGGAGCAGCTCCTCCAGAATTTTCTGATGGAGTGGGAATGCCTTTAGAGCCGGCTTTAATTTTTGTCAACAGAACACTTAATAATTATAATCTGAGAGATAAACTAAGAGTCATTGCCAGTGGAAAAGTTCTTACAAGTCTTGATATTTTGAGAGCAATCGCAATGGGTGCAGATATGTGTAATAATGCAAGAGGATTTATGTTTTCATTAGGCTGTATTCAGGCGCTAAGATGTAATTCTAATAATTGTCCGACAGGTGTTGCTACTCAGGATAAAATGTTAATTAAAGGACTTGATGTTACTGATAAAGCGGAAAGAGTATATCACTTCCACAAAAATACACTCCATACTTGCAATGAATTGATAGCAGCGGCAGGAAGAAGTTCTTACGAAGAGGTTGATGCCACAATGTTTATGAGAGGGGATGAGTTTGATCACCTGGCAGATTTGTATTTTCCGGATATATTAGGAAATGTAAAACAAAAAGCAAGATTTTAAAAGAAGGTATTACAATAAAAAAGCGCTTCAATCTGAAGCGCTTTTTCATTTTATTGTTGATCTGTAGGTCTTACCTTAGCATCGTAGATTTGGAAGTTAAACACTAAACATGCATTTTGCAGACCGTAATAATTGCTGTCTCTTGCAAAGGCTGCTTTCGAAGGTACTATAATTACTCCTTGTAAATTATACGGAGCCCCGTTTGCTATGTTTTGAAAACCGTAAAATTGTTTTAATCCCTCTTGGAAACCTTCAATTTCATAGTATTTTCTTTGTTTTGCGGCATCAGCTGTTGCAGCATCTAAAACTGATTTTCTTACATAATAAAAAATTGGATCAGTCATTGGAGATCCATTACCATCAATAGTATTTAAAAGTGTACCTGCTGTTGAAAACTTAATATTTCCATCAGTATCTGTGGCAATATAATAATTAGCTCTTATCATTGTCCTGATCTGAGTTGCATTCGTAGCTGTAGAGTTAGTTTCTAAAGCTACACCTGGTGAAGGTTGAGCTCCAGTCCTTACAATGTAAATAACACCCGAAGGAAGAGTTTGAGGGTTTAGTTCAGATAATTTTTTTTCATTATCATCCGCTGTATCTGTACTGCTAAATGCTTTTATATTTCCTTGTGAATCTAAATAGTTTTCATTCATGAATTTTTGAATTGCCTGTTCATCATAAGAATTTCTTATAGCAATATCTTCTGGTTCTACAAAAGTTTCTACTTCATCATCTTTCTTACAAGCAGAAAAACAAAGGGATCCCGCAAGGATATATAAAAATATTTTTTTCATTATTAAAAAAACTTTTAATTACTTTACAAATAATATAACGACAAAAGTATAAAAAAATATGAGAATAGATAAATTTTTATGGAGTATTCGTTTTTATAAGACCAGAACCGTTGCTACTGAGGAGATTAAAAAAAATAGAGTTTCTATTGGGGAATCGGTGGTAAAGTCTTCTAAGGAGGTGAAGGTGGGTGATGTGATCAAGATCCGTAAAAATCAAATTGACTATAAAATTAAAGTGATCCAGATTCCCAAAAGTAGAATAGGCGCGAAATTGGTGCCCTTACATATAAAAGATGTGACAGATAAGGAACAATACGAGTTATTAAGAATGCGTAAAATGTCTCAGGACTATTACCGGATCAAAGGAGAAGGAAGGCCTACAAAGAAAGACCGACGTGATATGGATGATTATGTAGAAAATGATATTGAATCAGATTTTACAGATTGGGACGACTTCTTTGGTGAAACCAGAGGAGACGAGTCTGAAAATGAAGATTAATTTTATATAAAAATAAAAAGCTCTAGAGATAGAGCTTTTCTATTATTTCGTCTACAATAGCTTCCGGAGTTTTGCTGTCCGTAATTACATTGATTTGTGCTTTATTGTAAAATTCATTTCTCTCGAATAGATGTTTAGCAATAAATTCAGCAAGGTTTTCATCGGAAATATTGGCAATCAAAGGGCGTTTTTCTTTTTGTTTCAAAAGTCTTTGAGATAAGGTTCCGACTGAAGCTCTCAAAAAAACACTTTTTGAGTTGTGGTTAATAATTTCCATATTATTATAGTAAACCGGAGTGCCTCCGCCAAGGCTTAAAATCACATTTTCTTCTGAAGCAAGAATTTCTTCTAAAGCTTCTCTTTCCAGCTTTCTAAAGTAAATTTCTCCCTTTTGCTCGAAGATTTCAGAGATTGTTAATTTATTTTGTCTGGAAATTTCTTTATCAAGATCAATTAATTTAAAATTGAGTTTTTCGCTTAATATTTTGGAAATGTGAGATTTGCCACTTCCCATATATCCTACCAATGAAATTATCATGAATTTTTTTTTAAACAAATTTGCGAAAAAGTTTTGAGATAAAGAAAAAACTCATATCTTTGCACCACTAAAAACGAGGGACATTATTACAGTGTTTATCGATAATAAAGTGGCCGACTCGGTAGCTCAGCTGGTAGAGCAATACACTTTTAATGTATGGGTCCTGGGTTCGAATCCCAGCCGGGTCACAAGCAAGAAAATTACTGGATTTTTGTAATTTTATTGCCTGCGTGGTGAAATTGGTAGACACGCCATCTTGAGGGGGTGGTTTCCTAAGGATGTGCTGGTTCGAGTCCAGTCGCAGGCACACTGCAGAAAATTGAAATAATTGGTGTGATTTATTAGAATTTTTTTATATTTATCATTACAATTGTGGCCGACTCGGTAGCTCAGCTGGTAGAGCAATACACTTTTAATGTATGGGTCCTGGGTTCGAATCCCAGCCGGGTCACAAGTTTACTGAAAAGTAAATTTTTTTCATATTAATATTTTGTGATTTGGTGTTTCAAAGGCTTCGTAAGAAGCCTTTGATTTTTTTAAATAAATTTTGCAAAAACAAAAAATATTGTATCTTTGCACCGCTTAAAAACAAAAACATTTTAAAAATGTATTTGCAAGATAAGTGACCGACTCGGTAGCTCAGCTGGTAGAGCAATACACTTTTAATGTATGGGTCCTGGGTTCGAATCCCAGCCGGGTCACAAGTTTACTGAAAAGTAAATTTTTTTCATATTAATATTTTGTGATTTGGTGTTTCAAAGGCTTCGTAAGAAGCCTTTGATTTTTTATACTCAACTTAAATTTGAATTAATGTTGCCTGAGGTTTTATTAAAAGATATAAAAAAGCGCCACTAAAAGTGACGCGTATTCTATTGAAGAGATAAATACATTTTAAGAGAGGTGCATATTGTCAATTAGCCTAACTCCATCTACAACAACAACTATAAATGCTCTGGAACTTCGGTCTTTGTTAAAAATATCAATTTCTTTTAAGGTTTTTTCGTCTGCAATTAGAAAATATTCGAGCTGCATACCTTGTTGATGATCAAAAATATCTTGTACTTTTTCTTTAATCTCTGCTATTGTAATTTCTTTAAACCAGCTATTTACTTTTTTTAAAGTTTCATAAATAATTTTCGAGGCTTCTTTTCTGTCTTCATGTAGTCTCTGATTTCTGGAGCTTAGTGCCAAACCATTACTAGCCCTGTAAATTGGGACACCTTTTATTTTAATGGGAAGCTTTTTCTTTTCAACCATTTTCTTAATTATGGCTAATTGCTGGAAGTCTTTTTCTCCAAAGTAAGCATTGTCAGGTTGGATCTGTCTGAAAAGCTCCTCTACAACTGTTCCCACACCATCAAAATGTCCCGGGCGAGATTTTCCTTCCATTTCATTTTCCAGGCCGTCGAAGTCATAATGCTGGCTTTCTGTTTTTTCAGGATAAATATCTGTTACTTCTGGTATGTAAACAGCATCTACCAGTTTTGAATTCTGTAAAATCAAAATATCACGGTTTATATCTCTTGGGTATTTTTCAAGATCTTCGGAATTGTTAAATTGGGTTGGATTTACAAAAACTGAAGAAATGACAAGATCATTTTCTTTTCTTGCTTCTTCATAGAGTGAAAGATGTCCGTTGTGCAGTGCTCCCATTGTGGGGGCAAAGCCTATTCTTTTTCCCATTTCTTTCTGTCTTTCAATGAAATCCTGAAGTGTTTTCTTATTTTTTAAAACTTCCATAGTTTGTTATAATAGTATTTCAAAAATACTAAAAATATCATATAATCATGTGGGTTTTGATAATTTGAAAAAGGGAATTATCGTAAAAAAATGTTAATTAAAATAATGTTGGATGTTTTTTTGTAATTTTGCACATTAAAGCGTTTTTACAAAAAATTAGATAGAAGTTTATGCCGAATCAAAAGATACTGTACATTACCACAGAAATGTACCCTTATCAGGAAGATACAAATTTAGCGACAGTGGTAAACAAAATGGCACTTAAAATGCACCAAGCAGGCAATGATGTGAGAGTTTTTATGCCACGATTTGGACAAATAAGTGAAAGGAAGTTTCAGCTCCATGAGGTTATTCGTCTTTCAGGAATGAATATTATTATCAATGATTTAGATCAGCCTCTTATCATTAAGGTAGCTTCTCTTCCTGGGGAAAGGCTTCAGGTATACTTTATAGATAACGAAGAATATTTTAAAAGAAAGCAATATTATTTTGATGATGAAGGAAATCCTTTTGATGACAATGATGAAAGAGCAATCTTTTTTGCAAGAGGGGTTATCGAAACCATCAAAAAATTAAACTGGGTTCCGGATGTTATTCACTTAAACGGATGGATGTCTTCTTTTGTTCCTATTTATCTTAAAACTTATTACGAAACAGATGCATATTTCAAAGATGCTAAAATAGTTCTTTCTCTATATAACGAAAAAGATGCTGCTCTGAGCGGTAATATTGAAGAAAAACTTAAGTTTGATAATATTTCCGGGTTAAAAACATTAGAAAATCCAACCATACAGAATGTTGTGATTGAAAGTATGAATTATGTAGATTCAATTGTTAAAGGAGATGAATTCTTAAACGAAGAACTAGACAAAGCTTTCAACGAAACAGAGATCTCAAAATCAGAGTATCTTGACGTAGATTCTATCAACCAACTTTATTAAAAACACATTTTAATGACTTATACTATTAAAAGAACTTTCGCCATTTTGTTTATGGCGATTTTTGGAAGTGTATTATTATACAATTGTGATCCTGAAACAGATGCTTTGGGAGAACAATTATTTTTAAATGATGCTGCTCAGGGGGATGAAACTCCTTATGATATAATTGCTTATAATATTGATAACAATGACAGTATTCGTAGTGATGCATCTGCTATGTATGAAGTTTATAACTCTACAAGAAAAGCTGTATTAGGTGCCTTTACGGAAAGTCAGTTCGGAATGCAGAGAGCATCTTATTTCACTCAAGTACGTTTACCGTCTTATAGCCCGGACTTTGGAGCAAATCCTGTAGTAGATTCTGTTGTATTAGTGGTAAAACCAACGTATGCTACAGATTCACTTACCACTACGACAAATGAAGACTATATTTATCCAGATGGAAATGTTGCGGCTAAAAAAGTGGTAAATACTTATCCTGTTTACAAATATGGAAAGGCTAAAATTAATGGAGCGGTGCCACAATTTACAATTAAGGTAAATGAAGTTGGAGATTTTTTAAATGGACAAAATGATATTGCTTATTCTAATACCATTTATGACGCTCCATTAGAACTAGGAAGCAAAATATTTAATGGAAATGTGAATTCAGTAACAATCACAAAAGATTCTGATGCTAGCTCATTATACACATCTTCAGCGGTGGGAATTAGAATTCCTCTAAATGCTAATTTCTTTCAAACTAAAATTGTAGATAAAGGCAGTTCTTCAGATCTTAAAGATGCTTCTAACTTTATTAGATATTTCAAGGGGATAAAACTCTCCGTTGTTGAAAGTGATGGATATCTGTTTCAGTTTAATCCGGATGATATAGAGATGATCATGTATTATAAAAATGACAAAACGGAAAATGGAACAACAACAAGGCCTCAAACAACTTACAAGTTTACCATGGGATCGGCCAATGCACATATTGGACATTATGAATACAATAGATCAACTCAATTTGATAACTCTGTTATTGGGGATAAGATAAATGGAGATACTAGATTATTTACTCAAGGAATGGGGGGACCTTCAATAGGTATTAAGGTTCCGGCAGCAACTGTCAATGAACTGAAGCAATTATATCAAAATAATAAAAAAGCTATTATTGGTGCTAGAATCAGAATCTATACAGATCCATCTTGGAATATAAATTATGCAAACTACAATAATAAGTATACAAAGCCAATTGCTTTTACTATTGTTCAAAAAGATGTGGATAGTAATGGAAAAGAGACAACAGCTTTTACGACAGATTTGTTAAACTTAAGTGGATCTATAAATTTTTCTCCCTATAAAGTATATGACATCGATAAGAATCCTGCATATTATGATTTTACGATTACAAAATCATTGAAGGATATTGTTGAAACTGGGGTTGATAATACAAATAAATATTTTAAGATTGACTTAGCTAGTTTTATTAATACAACCTCGGGGTCTTATGCAGGATACAAATACTCAAACAGAGCTTTCTCTGCAGATAGAGTCGTATTTATTGGGAATGATTCATCTAATAAAAATAAGATACAGCTTTTAGTTGTTCACAGTAAAAAATAAAATACAAATAAAAACACGAGATAAATTATGTGCGGAATAGTAGGATATACAGGATTTCAGGATGCGTATGATATTGTTATCAATGGTCTTAGAAGATTGGAATATAGAGGATATGACAGTGCTGGGATCGTTTTAGAAGATGGAAATAATAAATTAGAAGTTGAGAAAACGAAGGGGAAAGTTGATGATTTAGTAAAGATTTCTGAAGGATTGAAAGGTACAGCCAAAATTGGTATGGGACATACTCGTTGGGCAACACATGGAGTTCCTAGTGATAGAAATTCCCATCCGCACCTTTCTAATAATAATAAAATTGCAATTATTCATAATGGTATTATTGAAAACTATGATACCATTAAAACAATGCTTACTGAAAAAGGTTTTAGCTTCAAATCGGAAACAGATACAGAAGTTTTAGTAAATCTTATTCAGTATTTTATGGATTTAAATTCCGAAACGGATTTTCCTACTGCTGTAAGATATGCCCTTAATGAAGTATATGGTGCATATGCTATCACTGTCATGCATGAAGATTTTCCTGGAGTATTGGTGGTTGGAAGGTTAGGATCTCCTTTGGCAATCGGTATTGGTGAGAACGAATATTTTATTGCCTCTGATGCGTCACCTTTTGTTGAATTTACAAAAGAAGCCATTTATCTTGAAGAAGGTCATATGGCTACAATTTCTTTAGAAAATGGAGTAGATATCAGAACTATTAACGATAACTCTAAAATTAAACCTGAAATTCAGGAGCTTAAATTGAGTTTGGAGCAGATTGAAAAAGGTGGTTATGAACATTTCATGTTAAAGGAAATTTTTGAACAGCCAAAATCTATACATGATACCATGAGAGGTAGACTTCTTGTAGATGAGGGAGTGATCAAAATGGCAGGAATCTGGGATCATATTGAAAAATTCAAAAATGCGAACAGAATCATTATTATTGCTTGTGGCACTTCTTGGCATGCAGGTCTTATCGGGGAATATCTGATTGAAGAATATGCAAGAATCCCGGTTGAAGTAGAATATGCTTCGGAATTCAGATACAGAAATCCAATTATTACAGATAAAGATGTTGTAATTGCAATTTCCCAGTCTGGGGAAACTGCAGATACAATGGCTGCTTTAAAATTAGCTAAAGAAAAAGGAGCCTTTATATATGGTATATGTAATGTCGTTGATTCTTCTATTGCAAGAATTACAGATGCCGGTTCATATACTCATGCCGGTCCTGAAATCGGGGTGGCTTCTACAAAAGCTTTTACAGCGCAGTTAACCATTCTTACTTTAATAGCATTTAAACTAGGCAAACATAACGGGAATTTAGGAAATGCGGATTTCATGAGCCTAATTTCTGAGTTGGATGCAATTCCTAAAAAAATTGAAGAGGTTCTAAACTCTACGCACGAATTAGTTCAAAATATAGCAAAGGATTTTGTTACTGCTACAAACTTCCTGTATTTAGGAAGAGGATATAACTATCCGGCGGCGCTAGAAGGAGCATTGAAGTTAAAAGAAATTTCTTATATTCATGCAGAAGGATATCCGGCAGCAGAAATGAAGCATGGCCCGATTGCATTAATTGATGAGAATATGCCAATCGTTATTATTGCTCCCAAAAAAGGACATTATGATAAGATTGTAAGTAATGTTCAGGAAATTAAAGCAAGAAAAGGAAAAGTTATTGCTGTTGTCAATAAAGGAGATACTCAAGTAAGTGCAATGGCGGACTATGTTATTGAAATTCCTGAGACATCAGAATGTTTCTCACCAATCGTTGCATCTGTGCCTTTACAATTATTGGCATATTATATTGCGGTGTATAGAGGAGCGAATGTAGACCAGCCAAGAAACCTTGCAAAATCTGTAACTGTGGAATAAAAATTCGGTGTAAATAAAATAAATTTAGATTTCTTCCGTTATTTCAAAAAAAATCTTAAAAGTTTCTTAAAAAAATTATATATTTACGGCTTAATTATAAAAATTAACATGAAAAGGATATTTCTTTTATTATTGTCTGCGTCAGTAGCGTCGGTATCTTGTTCAGGTGGTGGTACTTCTTCTGTAGGGAAACCAGGAACGAAAGGAGAATTGATACCAAGAGAAAAAGCAAAATCATTCGTTGCGGAAAGACCATATGGTATGGTTGCGATTCCTGCAGGCTCGTTTATTGCGGGTATGGCAGATCAGGATCCAACAAACTCTCCGGAAAAAGCAGCGTTGAAAACAGCAACAGTTTCTTCTTTCTTCATGGATGAAGCTGAAACTACTAATGCAGAATACAGACTGTTCATTAATTATGTAAGAGACTCTATTGCGAGAACATTACTTGCTGAAGCAGCAGGTGAAGGAGGTGATGGAAAAGGAAAAGGAGCTAGTATCGGAGACTATGCTTACTTAGCTAAAAAAGAAGACAATTTAACACCATATCAAGAATATTTAGAAGGCCAAGGTGGCGGAAATGATGAAAGCTACGATGCAAGTAAAAAATTAGACTGGAAAATTCCATTACACTGGAATACAACAAAGTATCCGGATGTGGAGTATGCAGAGGTGTTAGAATCTATGTATTTGCCAGCTTCTTCCAGAATTGGAAACGAAAGAATCCTAGATGTAAGTAAATTAAAATATACTTATCAGTGGGGAGATACGGATGCTGCCATTGCTGATAATGAAAGAGGAGCAAATTATTTAAAAAGAGAAAGTATTGCAATCTATCCTGATACGACAGTTTGGGTAAAAGATTTTCATTTTACATATAATGAGCCATTGTTTGAGCAATATTTCTGGCATAAAGCATATAAAGACTATCCTGTAGTTGGAGTAACTTGGGATCAGGCAAGAGCTTATTGTAACTTCAGAACTAAATTAAAATCTGATTACAATGAAAGCTTAAAAAGAAGAAAACAGAGACCTTTGATTTTCAGACTTCCTACAGAAGTTGAATGGGAATATGCTGCAAAAGGAGGAAAAGAAAATGCAGCTTATCCTTGGGGTGGACCTTATTTAATGGATGACAGGGGTTGTTATCTTGCAAACTTCAAGCCAAAAAGAGGTAATTATATGGAAGATGATAAAAAAGGTACTTATACATACACTGCTCCTGTAAAAAAATTCAGAAAAAATGGATTCGGTTTATATGATATGGCTGGAAACGTTGCTGAATGGACAGAATCAGGATATAATAATTCATCTGCGGTATTTACATCTACACTTAATCCATCTACTAAAGATAAATCAGATACTAGAAAATCTGTAAGAGGAGGTTCTTGGAAAGATGTAGGGTATATGTTGATGACAGGTATGAGAGATTGGGAAAGAAAAGATTCTGCAAGAAGTTATATTGGATTTAGAACGGTACAGGATATTCCTGAAGCTGCTGTAAAGCCAAGAAAAATAAACAGATAAAACCAATAAACTAATTTACACTAACATTAAAAAAAACTAACTTATATGTTTAAGACTAAAGATGCTTGGATGAATTTCTTCTATTCATTCGGTGCTGCGATTGTAATTCTTGGAGCTTGGCTTAAAATTACTCACATTACATTGGGACCTATTAATGGTAATATCGCTCTTACAGTAGGACTTATTACTGAAGCTATTATCTTCATCATTTTTGCCTTCGATCCACCGAAAAATGAAGAGTCTTATGCTTGGGAAAATGTTTATCCTGAATTATTAGACAAACATGCAAATCCTAACCCTTTGCATTCTAATGTTTCTACTAGAAATAATAATCATATAGCAGAACTTGAAAACTCCCTTTCCAGTAAACTTGACAAAATGCTACAGGATGCAAAGCTTGACGTTCAATTATTTGATAGATTGAGATCAGGAATCGATAAATTTTCAAACTCTGTAGATCAGATTAACCAAACGGTAGATGTATCTGCTTCTACTCATAAATATAATGATCAGTTGAACAAAGCGGCTCAACATATGGAAAGTATGAATGCTCTGTACGCAATGCAATTAGAAAGCGGAAAGAGACAATCAGAATTTGCCAACAAGTATGTTGAAGATATGCAAAAATCTGCTGAACAATCAGAAAAATTCAACCAAGAGTTACAAGGCTTAACGTCTAATTTAAATAACTTAAATAGAGTTTATGGCGGTATGTTAACTGCGATGAAGTCTTAATTTCTTAACCATTTCTAAATTTTAATTATTTAATCAAACAAAAGAAAAGAGAATGGCAAAAGGAAAACAGACTCCACGTCAGAAGATGATCAACCTTATGTATTTGGTGTTCATCGCGATGATGGCCCTAAACATTGATGTTGAAATTATCAGGTCGTTTTATGACTCTACAATATCTCTTAATCAAACCCGTAACTTAACGGAGCAAAAGAACAAAGATATCTTTGAAAAAACACTTGAAGCTAAAGCTCAACAAGTTCCGGATACTTATGCAGAGCCTTGGGCACAATATCAAATATTGAGAGATAAAATTGATGGCTTGGTAAAAGAAGCAGAAGAAGTAAAAACTACACTTAAAAAACATTCAGAATTCCACGATAAAGATGAGAAGGGAAAAGATATGGATGTAAGTGAGAACTTCTCTGCATTGAATAATAATGAAGCGACTACAGAATACTTCTTCAACGGAGGAGATGAAAACAGTCCGTCGAAAAAAGCTTTGGCATTAAAAGCTAAAATTGATGATGTAAGAAATTATATCAACGCGACATTTGGAGGAAGTCCACAGTTGGCAAAATTGGTTGAAAGAGCAAACGCTTCTTTAATTGCAGAATATCCTCAGGGAAAATCTCCGAACGGAAAAACTTGGTTTCAGAATAAATTCTATCACCAACCGCTTATTGCTGCAATTTCTAACTTAGGAATTATTCAGAATGATGCAAGAAACGTACAATCGGATGCATTGGCGTTAATGCTTCAGGAAAAAGTAGATGCTAGTATTAAGTTTACTAGTTATGAAGCTATTGTTTCTGCCCCTACAGATATTGTTGCAGGTAATAAAGCTGAAGCCGTTATAATGTTAGGTAACTATTCTAATAGTAATAAGATTAACATTAGCGGTGTTAGCAGACAGGAAAACGGTAAAGGATTCCTTCCTTTAAATACCGGAGGATTAGGAGAACACAAAATTGGTGGTGTTATTACATTAACTGATGCTAGTGGAAAAGCTCAGCCTTTCACTTGGACTCATACTTATAATGTAATTGCAGGTCCTCAAGAAGTAAAACTTGAAAAAGGATTATTACTTTCTGCGGATAAGATGAATGTAATGTATAGAGGTTTAGAAAACCCGGTGTCTGGATCTATTTTAGGTGCTGATAACTCTAAACTTACATTGTCTGCTCCTGGTGCCTTAGTAAGAAGCACAGGTCCTGGTAAATGGATTGTAAAACCACAAGCAGGAAATGTTGTTAAATTGACATTATCAGGAAGAGAACCTAGTGGTAAAACTGTATCTCAAGTATTCGAATATAGAATTAAAAATGTACCGCCACCTCAAGGACAAATGAGAGGTCAAAACGTCTTGACTATGCCGGCTACGTCTATTCAAAATCAGACTGTTCAAGCGGCAATTCCTGACTTTGATTTCCCTGTATCGTTTACAGTAACTGAGTTTATGGTAAGGATTCCAGGTAGAGCAGCTATGCTTGTAAAAGGAAATTCATTACAAGATGCTGCTGGATTGTTGAAAAACGTTAGACCTGGTGATGATGTATCTATTATTGAAATAAAGGCGACAGCTCAAGGATTGGAAGGACCTATTAAGAGAATTACTCCAATTATTATACATGTTCCATAAGTTTAAATAGCAATTATTATGAAAAAATATATTAGCAGTCTTTTAGTTCTAGTTTCTGGGTTTGCATTATCTCAGACTATTCTAAATGCTTCTTCTCCAGAAGAATTCAGACAAATGAGAGCTGAAAATATGAGAAAAGTGGGAGATACTGTTATTAGTAATAAAGTAAAACCACTAGAGTACGGATTTGTAGATGATAAAGACATCTTAAAAAGCATGTTTGTATGGGAAATTATAGATTTGAATGATAAGATCAATCAACCATTTTACTATGATAATCCTAACAGTCTTTTGTCTAAAAATACAAGATCTCTATACCAAATATTATTAGATGCTGCATTAAGTGGTCAAATAGAAGAGGTATATGATGATGAAGACTTTACTACAAAGCTTTCTCCTGAAGGGATTAAAAAAAGACTTGAAAAAGTAGTTCTAAATGATGCTGCAATTGATATTTTACAGTCTGGAAGACAATTAACTGAACAGGAAAAGAAAGAATATACCGATTATTTTCAAACAACAACTGATAAAGTTAAAATGTTGAAAATTATGGGGATGTGGTTCATTGACAAGAGAGATGGTCAAATGAAATACAGACCTCTTGGTATTGCTGCAATGGGTCCTGACCCTGCTGTTCAAGGTGTTTATGATGCTGAAGGAAAAGCAATTGCTGGTAAAGATGAATTGATCGACCTGTTTTGGGTATATTATCCAAAAGCAAGAGATATCTTAGCAAATAACTATGTTTTCAACAGAAAGAACTCATCGGCTGATTTGTCTTTTGATGATGTTATTAATGCAAGAAGATTCTCTTCTGTAATCTATAAATCATCAAGTGGTTTAGGAGACGGAAATATTAAGGACTATGTTCCTAGAAATGCTGAAGAGCAAATTGAAGAAAGTGATAGAATCAAAGCACAGATTCTTGAAATGGAAAACGAATTGTGGAATTATTAATATTTCATTTGATTCATATATAAAACCTGAGTATTTTTACTCAGGTTTTTTTATTATGTAATCTTATGCTTAGTTCTAAAAAATAGAATGAATGATGTAACGATTACATAATACCTCTAAGAATATTTTAATATGAAAAAAGTAGATTATATAATTGTAGGTGACGGATATGCAGGCGTTTTTTTGGCACATCAACTGATTAAAAACGATAAATCTTTTGTGATATTCTCTGAAGGAAGAAAAAGTGCTTCACAGATTTCCGCAGGAATTATTAATCCAGTGGTTTTAAAGAAATTTACTACTTTTTGGAAAGCTCAGGAGCAGATAGATTTTTTAAAGAACTCATTAAAGGAGATTGAAGTTTATACAGGAAAGAATTATTTAATAGATGCTCCTATTCACAGAATTTTTCATGATGAAAGTGAGCAGAAGCTTTGGCTAAAAAAATCTGAAAATATCGACCTTATTAACTTTTTAGATAAAAATTTTGAGCACATAGAGGGAGTAAAAAACGATTTTAATACAGGAAGAGTAAACCAATCTGCCAGACTCAATGTTAATGGATTTTTCACGGGTATATTTGATTTTCTTGAAAAAAGATCACAATTGATTAAAGAAAAATTCGATTATTCCAAAGTGGATCCCGAAGCATCTGTTTATAAAGAGCTTAATTTTAAAAAAATTATTTTTTGTGAAGGAATGGGAGTGAAGGAGAATCCTTTTTTTTCAGGTATTCCTGTGAATGCGAATAAAGGACATCATATCAAAGTAAAATTATCAAAATCTTTAGCCCTTAATATTACAATTAAAAAGAAACACTTTTTATTTCCATTAGAAAATGATTTATATTTTTATGGTGGAACTTATGATCGGGAGCAGCTTCACAGTCATATAGATGATTCGGCTGTAGAGCAGTTGACAAATGGTTTAGCTGAATTTTATCCTTACGACTTTGAAATAAAAGAAGTCAATTTCGGATTTCGTCCTACGGTAAAAGATAGAAGACCTATTATCGGACAACATTCTGAGCATTCAAATATGTATGTGTTTAACGGATTGGGAGCTAGAGGAATATTGAATGGTTGCTATTTTTCCAAAGTATTGTATGATTGTATAGAAAATGATTCTCCACTTCCACCTGAAGTAAATCCGGAGAGATTTATAAATTGAAATCAAAATAAATATCGAGACGATAACGGCTCGATATTTTTCTATATGATAAATTGTGTTTAATTACTAAGTACAAACTTCGCTAAAGGGGCCATTCTTGCCTTATTGAGTGTAAGAATATTACCATTCACAGAATAGTTATCTGCAGCTAATAAAGCTTTTGAAAATAACTGTTCAGTTTCCAGATCCTCACAAGCCATCATCGTAGACATTCCTTGGTTGAATTTTACACGCATCATTTCCGGCTTTATTTCAAAGGTTCCTCCTATACCATTGCATCCGGCATTCCCTTCATACCTCATATCAGATGTATTGAGCTTGAAATAAGGATTATTTTTAGGGTTTTTAAGTTGGATAGGCTTTCCATTAAGCTCGGTAAGTTTCCATGTTTTTCCTGTAATATCATTTTTAGATGATTGTTTTGCACTATTACAAGAAAAAAGAAATATTGATAAGAAGAAAATGAGCATGTAGTTGTATAGATTTTTCATAATAATAAAGTTTTAAATTGAAATGGTGTTGTGTAGTTAGTAAGAAGCCATTTTTGTTTGACTGTTTTCCTTATTTTTTTTATAATGAAATAAAACCATATCTGCATCCTTTTTTAGAAATGTAATATTTCCATGAATATCAGAATATTGATATTCTTCGTTCGCAGCAGTATATTCAGGTAGTTCGTCAACTTTTTTTATATCATACGTTTTTCCATCAAGAAATACCTTGGCTGTATTCTGAGTATGGTTTATCATAACTTCCATCTGGTCACCAAAATCATCTACGAAAGTAGCCCTTGTAATACTATCATTTACTATTTCTGTGGGAGGTTTTGCTGCTGCAGTTTCATTTTCTTTGGCAGCGTGTTTACATGCTGTTATGGTAAACCCGAAGATACAAAATGTTAAATATAGAACCATTTTTTTCATAATAATTTGTTTTTGTGTGTTTCATTGGTGTGATTTGTGTTGCAAAGTTATTGTTTTTATATGTAAAAACTGTTAAATTATTATAAATTATATAATAAGTTTTAAATTCATTGCTTGTTTTGTTTTTCAAATGCCTTATGATTTGCCTGTTTTTTTATTATTTCTTAGGTTTTTAAAGTATTTTTATGAAGGTTAAATTATAAATAGTTGATAATCAAAGTCAAATAGATAATCGCCTTTTTTCTGTTTTCAGCAATTGCCAAGTATTGATTATTATTCAGCATATTTAAAGGAGCGTTAAATATTGTTAATGTATGTCATTTATCATAGAATTGTTTCAAAATGTATACAAACTAACACTTACATTTGTGCCTTAAAATCATGAGAAACTATATCGTTTATTTTTTGACCAGTCTTTTTCTGCTATTCGTAGTGGAAAGCAAGATCAATGTCAAGACTTTAAAAAACGATTATAATTCTCACACCTCTCATAAATTACCTAAAAGAGCAAACCGTCTCAATCAAACCTACGAAAAGCTTTCCATTCAGCAAGCTCCTGATGATACAAGCAATGCTTATTCACTGGAACTTACAGAAGACGATTTTCAATTATCTGATACTTTTCAGGAAATGGTTGTTTTTGCCAGTGTTTTTACGTTGGTATATATTTTCGGTTTAAAAAGTTTCAAAAAGCTTAAACCTACTATTCACGGCTTTTTATCAGACTTTTCTTCAGTGAAAAGATTTATTCTGATTCGCTCTATCAGAATTTAAAATTACATTTTTCGATTGTAGTTGCTGCTGATATTTTCAGTAGGAATGTTATGCGTTGTGTCTATTGGTAATCATCACACCGCAAATTCTCTTATTACCATTTTCATATTAAAACATTAACGATTTATATAAACTCTAGAATTATGATCAAAAGAGTTGTCGCAAGCATTGCGCTAAGCAGTCTTTTATTGTTCACAGGTTGTAACAAGAAAAAAGAAGAGAAAGAAGAAGCTACGGTTTATCCGGTTACCTCTCCAGTAGTGATGGATACGGTGATTGATAAAGAATATGTAGCTCAGATTAAGTCAGTAAAGAACATCGAAGTTCGTGCACAGGAAAAAGGTTTTCTTGAGAAAATTTTTGTAGATGAAGGTCAGTTTGTTCATCAAGGTCAGACATTGTTCAGAATTATGCCGAAATTGTATCAGGCAGAATTACTGAAAGCTCAGGCAGAAGTTGCCCAGGCTACGATCGAATTGAAAAACGCAAGTACATTAGCCAGCAACAACATCGTTTCCAAAAACGAAAGAGCAATGGCTAAAGCTAAATTGGATGCAGCTAATGCAGAAGCAAAATTGGCGCAGATTCACTTGTCATTTACAGACATTAAAGCTCCGTTTTCAGGAATTATTAACAGATTACCTCTAAGATTAGGAAGCTTGGTGGATGAAGGAGATTTGTTGACGTCCCTTTCTGATAACACAAATATGTACACTTATTTCAATGTTTCAGAGCCGGAATATCTTAATTATCAGAGAAATGTGTCATCAAGAGGAAGCAATCAGGTAGGTCTATTGATGGCCAATGGAGATTTGTTCCCTCAAAAAGGTGAAGTTGAAACAATTACAGGAGAATTTGATAACGAAACAGGAAACATCGCCTTCAGAGCAAAATTCCCGAATCCTGATAAATTATTAAGAAACGGAGAAACGGGAAAAGTAAGAATGACTTTGCCATTGAAAAATGCTTTAATTATTCCTCAAAAAGCAACATACGAAATTCAGGATCAGAAGTATGTTTTCGTAGTTGATAAAAACGGAGTAGCTAAATCAAGAAATATTAAAGTGGCTTATGAACTTCCTGATGTCTATATTGTAGCTTCAGGTCTTGCAACAAGCGACAGAGTTTTATTAGAAGGAGTTCAGAAAGTGAAAGACGATCAAAAAGTTCAGGTTAAAGCTCAAGATCCGAAAAAAGTTCTTCAATCATTGAAATTAAAAGCAGAGTAGGAAATACGATAATTGATAAGCGAAAACGGATCATGTAACTGTTCAGATTCGCCATTTATCATTCATCAATAATATATCATTATTTTTTATGTTTAAGAAATTCATTCGCAGACCTGTTCTGTCTATCGTAATCTCTTTGATTATCGTATTTATGGGAGTTTTGTCCCTGACAAAATTACCAATTACACAGTTCCCTTCCATTTCACCTCCAAAAGTAAACATTACCGCAGAATATCCGGGTGCCAACAACGAATTGTTGATCAAATCCGTGGTTATTCCGTTGGAAAGAGGTTTAAATGGGGTGCCAGGAATGAAATATATGACTTCCGATGCCGGAAATGACGGGGAAGCTTCTATACAGGTGGTTTTCGATTTGGGAACCGATCCGAACGTAGCAGCTGTAAACGTACAAAACCGTGTATCTTCAGTTGTTAATAAACTTCCGCCTTTGGTAGTTCGTGAAGGGGTTAAAATTACCCGTGAAGAACCTAACATGCTGATGTATATTAACTTATATAGTGATGACCCTAAAGCTGACCAGAAATTCCTTTTCAACTATGCAGATATCAACGTAATGTCTGAATTGAGAAGAGTAAGTGGAGTGGGTTTCGCAGATATCTTGGGTACTAGAGAATACGCAATGCGTATTTGGTTGAAGCCAGACAGATTAACGGCTTACAGTATTTCAGCAGATGAAGTAATGGAAGCTTTAAATCAGCAGAGTTTGGAAGCATCTCCGGGTAAAACGGGGGAAAGTTCCGGAAAGCGTTCACAGTCATTTGAGTATATTTTAAAATATCCCGGTCGTTTCAACAATGAAAAAGATTACGGAAATATTATTCTTAAAGCAAAACCTGGCGGAGAATTTATCAGATTAAAAGATGTGGCTGATATTGAATTCGGTTCTTCGATGTATGATATTTATTCTACATTGAATGGTAAACCTTCAGCTGCGATTACTGTAAAACAATCGTACGGTTCCAACGCAAGTGACGTTATCAAAAACGTAAAATCTTTGATGGCTGAATTGCAGAAAACCTCCTTCCCGAAAGGAATGCACTACGACATCAGTTACGACGTATCAAGATTCCTTGATGCATCGATTGAAAAAGTAGTTCACACCTTATTTGAAGCCTTCATTTTGGTGGCAATTGTAGTATTCCTGTTCTTGGGAGACTGGCGTTCAACATTGATTCCGGCTTTAGCGGTTCCGGTTTCATTAGTAGGTACTTTTGCCGTGATGTCCGCATTTGGAATTACCTTAAATATGATCTCGCTATTTGCTCTCGTAATGGCGATCGGGGTAGTGGTGGACGATGCGATCGTGGTAATTGAAGCAGTTCACGCTAAGATGGAAGAAAAACATTTATCTCCGTTAAAGGCAACAGAAGAAGCGATGCACGAGATCAGCGGGGCAATTATTGCGATCACTTTAGTAATGGCATCCGTATTTATTCCGATTGCGTTTATGTCTGGTCCGGTTGGGGTTTTCTATCGTCAGTTCTCTATTACTATGGCTTCTGCGATTATCCTTTCAGGGGTTGTAGCTTTAACGTTGACTCCGGCTTTATGTGCTTTAATTTTAAAAAATAACCACGGAAAAGCGAAAAGAAGAACTCCTATTACTATTTTCCTGGATAAATTCAACGGATTATTTACGAAAGGAGCTGGGAAGTATGAAAAAATGCTGAACAAAACAGTGAAGAAAAAAACTGTTACACTACCATTACTATTGATTTTCTGTGCTGCAACATTCTTCCTGAGTAATTCCCTGCCTTCAGGATTTATTCCGGCGGAAGATCAGGGGATGATTTATGCGATTATCCAGACACCACCTGGTTCAACATTAGAACGAACGAATCAGATAGCAAGGGAACTTCTAAAAGAATCTGAAGATATTGATGGCGTACAGTCTGTTTCTTCATTGGCAGGTTATGAAATTCTGACAGAAGGTACAGGTTCAAACTCCGGTACTTGTCTGATTAACTTAAAAAGCTGGGAAGACCGTAAAGAATCTGCTGCGGAAATCATAGAAAAGCTTGAGGAAAAAGCTAAAAATATTCCGGGTGCAAATATAGAATTCTTCCAGCCTCCATCCATTCCGGGTTATGGTGCGGCAGGTGGTTTTGAGCTTCGTTTACTGGATAAAGCGGGAAGTGGAGATTATCACAAAATGGAACAGGTAAGTAACGACTTTGTAAAGGAACTGAAAAAACGTCCTGAACTGGGTTCTGCATTTACATTCTATTCTGCGAGTTTCCCTCAATATATGTTGAGAGTAGACAATGATCTTGCTGAGCAAAAAGGAGTAACGATCGAAAATGCAATGGACAATTTATCCACTCTAATTGGTTCCAACTATGAGACAAGTTTCATCCGGTTTGACAGGCCTTATAAGGTAATTGTTCAGGCTGGTCCTCAATATCGTGCATTGCCGACGGATTTATTGAAGTTATATGTTAAAAACGATAAAGATCAGATGGTTCCGTATTCAGATTTCATGCATTTGGAAAAGGTATATGGTCTGTCAGAGATCACCAGACATAATATGTATAACTCATCTGAGGTAAGTGGAACTCCTGCGCCGGGATACAGTTCCGGACAGGCGATTGCAGCGATTAAAGAAGTGGCGGATAAAACACTTCCTAGAGGCTTCGGTATCGACTGGGCAGGTATTTCCAAAGATGAAGTAAGCCGTGGAAACGAAGCGATATTTATTTTCTTAGTCTGTTTAGGATTTGTTTATTTGATTCTTTCTGCACAGTATGAAAGTTTCATCCTTCCGTTACCGGTAATTTTATCATTGCCGACAGGTATTTTCGGAGCTTTCTTATGTTTAAAATTATTAGGATTAGAAAACAATATTTATGCTCAGGTAGCTATGGTTATGTTGATTGGTCTTTTAGGTAAAAATGCCGTGTTGATTGTGGAATTTGCCGTTCAGAAAAAGGCGGAAGAAGGAATTCCTGTGGCTCAGGCAGCTATTGAAGGAGCAGCAATCCGTTTCCGTCCGATCCTGATGACATCATTCGCCTTTATTGCAGGTTTGATTCCATTGGTAATGGCGACCGGGCCGGGTGCAGTTGGTAACCGAACGATTGGTACAGCAGCAGCAGGAGGGATGTTGATCGGAACTATTTTCGGATTGATGATCATTCCTGGATTGTATTACATCTTCGGAACGATCGCCGATAAGTCGAGACTGGCAAGATATGAAGAAGAAAATCCTTTAACAGAACAAACAGAACCGTATCAACACGATGACAAACATGAAGATTTATAATAAATATATAGCAGCCATTGCCTTATCACTTGTTTTAGCAAGTTGTAAGGCACCGATGGCGACGGTTATAAAGGACGAGGTAAAAGAAAATATTCCTCAGAACTTTAACCAGGAAGAGCAAGCGGACGCTAATAACAATAGCGGAACGACACCTTGGAGACAATTTTTTACAGATCCTAATTTAGTAGCTTTAATTGAAACCTCATTAAAGAACAATCAGGAGCTGATGATCACTTTGCAGGAAATTGAGATTGCAAAAAGTGGAGTGCTGGCGAAAAAAGGAAGGTTAACTCCGACTGTAACTGCCGGAGCTGGAGCCGGATTGAAAAAATCCGGACGTTATACAAGTGAAGGAGCAGGTGATGCAACTACTGAAATTGAACCCGGAAAAGAAATGCCGGATCCGCTTGGAAATTTCGAAGCTGGATTGATGGCCAACTGGGAAATTGATATCTGGAAAAAATTAAGAACAGAGAAAGAATCTGCTGTGGCACATTACCTTTCGACAGTGGAAGGAAAGAATTTTGTTCTTTCAAACTTAATTGAAGAAGTTGCCGATAATTATTATGAATTGCTGGCTCTGGATAATCAGCTGGATATTATTCAGCAGTATATCAAACTTCAGCAAAAGGCTTTGGAGATTTCAAAAATTCAGAAAGAAGCTGCTGCTGCAACTGAATTGGCAGTGAAAAAGTTTGAAGCTGAACTGGCAAAATCTAAAGCGACAGAATATACAATCCGTCAGGAAATTACCGAGAAGGAAAATCAAATCAATGCGCTTTGCGGCCGTTATCCGCAACCGATTGTAAGATCCAAAGACGATTTTATGACTATGATTCCGCAAACAGTGTATACGGGAATTCCGTCACAACTATTGGCCAATCGTCCCGATATCAAACAGGCGGAATTGGAATTAAAATCATCAAAATTAGATGTAGAAGCTGCAAGAAAAGAGTTTTATCCTTCATTAGAAATTTCTGCAACATTAGGATTGGAAGCATTTAAGCCTTCTTATTTGGTAAAAATGCCGGAGTCTATTGCCTATAATTTGGCAGGTGAGCTAGCTGGACCACTTATTAATAAAAGTGCAATTAAAGCTAATTTCCAAACTGCAGATGCTAAACAGATTCAGGCTTTGTATGAATATGATAAAACAATTCTGAACGCCTATTTGGATGTGGCTAATTTGATGTCTAAAGTGAAAAACATCGATCAGTATTACAAACTGAAGTCTGAGGAAACACAGACTTTGGAAAAATCAATAGATATTGCTAATCAGTTATTCAGGAATTCAAGAGCGGACTATCTGGAAGTTCTTCTGAACCAGAGAGATGCATTGGATGCAAAAATGGAACTGGTGGAAGCTAAACAAAAACAGCTGAGTACAGTTGTGGATATTTATAAGAGCTTAGGCGGAGGCTGGAAGTGATTGTAAATCCTTAATGTTTTATTTTGGAGACCGTCATATTTGGCGGTCTCTTTTACGTATTAAAGAAATAAAGAGATAATTTTGAGAATTAATGTAAGTTGTTGAAAAATAATATATTTTGATGCTGTATAGGTGAGTTATAGAAAGGGTTTTGTATATTTATCTACCAAACCGATTATCATGAAAAAAATACTATTACTATTCTTAGCTGTAATCGTAATCTTAATTATTTTCCTAATAATAAGAACCTTTACTTATCCATTTAAAAAAAATGAAGCTTCTATTGAAAAAGAGTGGAGCCCGGTGCGCAATGATTCCGCAGTTCAGCATCTGTCTGGAGGAATACAGATTTCTACAGTTTCTACAGGCGAATTAGGAGATTTTGATTATGCTCCGTTTGAAAAATTTAAGACCTATTTAAAAGAATCTTATCCTTTGGTATATCAAAATACCGAAAACTATGAAATTAATACTTATGCATTAGTATTTAAAATAAAGGGTAAAAATAATTCTTTGGCTCCGATATTATTTTTGTCACATATAGATGTTGTTCCTCCGGGTGATGCAGATGTGATCAATAAGAACGAAAACGTCAATCAGCTCAATGATAAATCAACACCAAGCGTTTCAAAAGTAGCAAAAGACTGGGAGTATGGTCCGTTTTCAGGAGCTGTTGCAAACGGTAAGATCTATGGGAGAGGAACTATGGATATGAAAGGAATGCTTTTCTCTTTAATGGAATCTGCCAATAATATCATTAAAAACAAAATAATACCCGAACGTGATATTTATCTGGCTTTTGGTTTTGATGAAGAAGTAGGAGGGAAAAAGGGAGCCAGACAAATTGCTGAACACCTTAAGAAGCTAGGTTTAAAATTTGATGCCGTTTATGATGAAGGAGGTCTCATTTTAGAAAAAGGAAATGTCGCAGGAATTAATAATGATGTTGCCGTTGTAGGATGTGCGGAAAAAGGTTTTCTTTCAGCTAAAATAAAAGTAAAAGGATTGGGAGGGCATTCTTCTATGCCGCCAACGGAAAGTGCTATTGGTAAAGCGGCAATCATCATGCAGCGACTTGAAAAAGACCAGATGAAGCCTATGATTACGCCTTTAATGCAGGAGTTTTTTAATAATGTAGGAGGAGGAATGCCTTTTGTAAACAGATTGGCAATTGCAAATACATGGCTGCTTAAACCCATGTTGCTCTCGCAGCTTACTAAAAATAATACTACCAATGCTTTAGTCAGAACTACTACGGCGCTTACCATGATGAAGGGAAGTGACGGAACCAATGTTCTTTCTCCCGAAGTGGAATTTGTTGTTAATTTTAGGTTACTTCCCGGTAATACTGTTAAAGATGTCAAACAACATATTGCCAAAGCTACCAAAGGTTTTGATGTGGAAGTAGAAGAAATTGACAATACCCGTGAAGCCTCTGCGGTTTCCCCTACCAATACCCGTGCTTATAAAATGATTCAGGAAGGAATAAAAGAAATTTATCCTGAAGCCGTAGTGACCCCTTATCTTACAGTTGGCGGGACAGATGCTTATAAATATCAGATTGTCAGTGATCATATTTATCGGTTTATGCCTATTAAAATCAATCGTTTTGAACAGCAAAGTATTCACAGTACCAATGAATACATCAGTATTGAAAACTACCTCAGAATGATCCATTATTTTGAATTCATTATGAAAAACTATGATAAATAAATTTTTTTAAGTCAAGTTTTTAATACGTCAAGTTTTGTCGCATTAGCAGAATAGTTTTGTAATATCAAAATTACAGAGCTATGGAACTACCTTTTTATCTTACCTATAAAGACTTTGAAAATAATTATTACAACAATCTTGAAAAATGGTTTGAGGAATATCATACCACATCTGAGATTGATTATTTGAAGCAACTGGTAAATTTGTACAGTCCTTATCTATATTACAACTTTGCTAAAGACCAATTGCAGGCAGATGCATCTGTTCAGATCAAAGACTGTTTTTTTCCGTACTATGAGAAAATAGGAATTTCATTTTGTACCAGTTGCGATCAAAACAACAAGCATATTTCTAAAGGAATGAATCATTTATTTGAATGGAAGACCATTACCATGATGGAATATGCGCAACATATTTTAGATAAAATAAACAGGCATATTGCTAAAAATAAAATTAAGGATAATATTCTTGAATTTGTTAATGATTACCAGGTTATTACCTTCAGAGACGGAGCCGGACTATGTGTAAATTATAACCAGCATCAATCCGCAATTCCTTTTCTTAAAGCCTATCTTCCGGTTTCCGGAAGAACTGTTGATATTGCAGTATATAGAGATTTTATTTTTTCAATAGTCCGGATTGCAGAATTTATAGACAAAAAATTAAATGAAGTTCTGGCTTTTGAGCATATGATGTATTCAAAATTAAAATCCGAAGCCAAATTCAAAATACAGATGAATAGTCAGTTTTTGACAATCTGTAATTGATCTTTAAACCTAAACATTCATATAACTAAATTGTAGTTTGAAATTTTTTTCAAACAAGACCCTCCTGATTGTAATGAATCGGAGGGTTTTAATTATTGATGCTGATAAGGAATATTCCAGATAAGATCAGCGGCAAGATAATGTACTCCGCCTTTGTGGTGCTTCTGCTGCTTCTGATTAGATCATCCATATATCCTATGTCCATCGTGAAAGGAGAGTGGGGAATAGAAAATATAATAAGCTGCAATACGCATTTCTCTGTAGCCAAAATGATTCCACGAGTGCTCAGGCTTATTCATATGACTGATTATTGTATGCGATTGAGAAAGAAATTTAAAAACGAAAGCTCCAAGTATATGTTGAAGTCCCTGTTAAAGATAATATCATCTCGACGCGCTCTTTTCAGGCTACTGATCAATACGACTTCTCGAAGTTTAAAGTCTCTTCTTTATAAATTCATTGATAATATTCAAATAAACATTTTAATCCTGACGAATGTGCTTTACCTCAAAATCCAATGGTTTTTCACCTTGTACACCGTATTTTGGAGTTGCAAAACCTTCAGGTGCATAACGTTTTGTTCCAGAGCTGTAATACCATTCGTTAAGGCCGGTAATCATCAGCTTTGCATGATATACATAATTCTCTGCTTCTTTTTGATAAGAACCGAAGTCGGGCAAACATTGGGAAATATCTTCCAGTTCAGCCACAAAATCATCGTGAATTGCCATTGCTTTTATAAGTGCATCTTCAAGAGAAAGGTGATGAGTATGATGAAGTAAAAGTATAATGTTAAAGTTTTCATTTTCGGTCGCCATCTCTTTTCTTATAGAGGCAAAATCATTTTGTATCCCTATAATAATGGAGTGCAGAAACAATACCCTTTGAATTGCCGGATGCTTGTGAATATGTTCCGGAAGTGCGGATCCAAGTGCCGGATCAATCATATTGCCATAAGCTAACTGACCTATTGAATGACTCCTAATTAATAAATAACGGGCTAATGTGGGATAGGTTTGGGTGAGTTTAAAATGAGTTTCTTCCATGATTCCATATGTAACAAATTCCCAGAAACCTTTTGCCATTCTTTCAATCCAGAATTGAGGCATACCATTAGCGATCCATTCCTTTCTGGCAAGTTCCATCTGCCTGAACATTCCGATTTCGTCCGGACGGACACGATCACCTGTCATTACCTCAAACGCACGGTCTCTAAGAGCTGCTACTTCTTCCAATGGCATAATTTCCACATAATCATCAAAGTAGGTTTCATACAACAGAAACCGGCATATGGGTATCAGAAGATCTGCATTGGTAGTTGTGGCCGACATGGAAGGAGCCACCTTTATTATATTTTGATTGATATATCTTTTGACGCTCTCAGATCCCATATAGGCATAATCTTCTTCTATCCATTGCTTTTCTATCTTATCAAAAGCAAACATTAGAGGACTTGGAATATGTGGCCAAGGATATTTAGGAATCGGTATTTTAAGTTCTTCTTTCATAAATTTGATTTTTATTTATAATACTGTGATTTGTTCTTATTTATTATTAGCTATTTCCGGCCATGCAAACCCGTCTGGTACATAACGCGAGGTGTCTACAATGTAGAAAGTGTTTATTCCCTGTATCATAATTCCTATGGCTTTTATATAATCATACACTTGTTGCTGGTATATGCCAAAGTCGGGTAAATTTTCTTGCAGTATAATAAATTCGGCGAGGTCCGCATCGTGAATACGCATGGTTTCGGCCAGGGCTGCTTCAAGTGATAAGTTGTATTCATGCTGTAATACAATAACAAGGTTAAATACTTCCGTATCCAAAAGCAGTTCTTTTGGCAAAGAATGTATATCGTTTTGCCATGCTATTATTCTGACGGCCAATGTTCTCAATTTTTGTATAATGGGATGCTCTTCAATGAATTTTGGCAAAACAAAATTTACCTCAACATCTACCAGGTAAAAAAATGGCAGCATATTAACGGAATATTCGCGTATCACCATGTAGTGAGCAAGCCTTGGTATAGTTGAGGTTCCTTTATAGGGAGCTTCTCCCTGAATACCATACTTAAAACAACGGTGTAAAGCTTCCGTAAAACGCTCTAACCATATTTCAGGCATAAAGGCTAGAAATTCATCTCTGAAAAGGGCTGCATGTTGAAAAAACGCATTTTCCTCAGCAAGAGGTTGTGCTCCTTTTAATATTGTAATCAACCGCTCCAGTATAGGCTCCGATTCTTCAACCGTATGAAATTCCATTTGATCATCAAGCGTATCATAAAAGTGTATAAACCTGTGACAAGGCACAGCACGTTCGTAACTTGCGGTTGGTATCATTCGTGCCATACAATAATGTTGTTTTTGCCGTTTGTATTTTCCCCTTAGTTTTTCTGATAAAAAGGTATAATCATTATCAATCCAGTCATCCATTACTTTTCCTATTTTGTCTACATGTGGGTTAATCAAATTGGGCCAAGGGTAATAGTTTAATGGGAGATAGTCCCTTGGATTAAAGTTTTCTGGTTTCATATTGTTTTTATTTATAAATGATTAATTGGTGATATTATATTTGATTCAGCTTTTTCTTGAGTTCTGCTGCATTTGGAAATTCCATAGCATTGTAACGATCAAGCTTTGTGGATATATTCTTCCAACCGCTCAGAACCATGCTCATATAGTGTACCCAATTGACTACCGCATCCTGCCATATCCCAAAATCTGGAAGAGAAGCCTGCAGCTCTACAAATTCTTTCAGGTCTTCATTGTGCAGGCGCAGATCTTCAAGACAGGCTTCTTTCAAGGACATCTGGTGCTCATGCTGAATCACTTTTACAATATTGTAATAAATGCTGTCGGTAGCTTCGTCTTTGATTACCGATTGTACCTCATTGAAAAAAGTAACCAGGTGGCAGGCCAATGTTTGTAAACGACGGATTATCGGATGCTCGTGAATTTCAGGAGGCAGAATAATTCCTGTTTCTACTTCCGTGAGTTGTAGGAAGGGATAAAGACATATAGAATTTTCACGTAAAGCAATACATTCTGCCACACTAGGATAAGTTTTGGTCTTTTTGTACCTTAACTCGGTTTCTAACCCTGTAAAATATTTGCTGATCATTTGTGTAAAACGTGAGATCGACTCTTGTGGAATAAACTGTAATAATTCCTGCCTTAATGTAGCCAACATGGAACCTAAAGGTATTCCCGAATCTTCGGCGTTGATCTCACCGTTCAGTATCGCAATGGATTGAGCATGTACGTATCCAATATCCTCGGGGGCACTTTCTTCATAAAGATCATCATTGTACAAAGTCCATAACATTAATCTGCAAATAGGTTTGAACCTTTCAGGCGGTGCGGTAGGGAACCATTGCGCTGCAATATGCGCCGTTTTAGTTTTTTTGTACTTTTTGCGAAGATCAGGATTCTTCTCATAAAGCCACAGGTATTCTCCATCGATCCATTGATTCTCTGTAATTTCCTGCAATTGCTCGGCATGGGGATTTTTTAATGTTGGGAAAGGATACTTAAATTGTTTGTATAGCAGCTCAAGAGTGCTAAAATTCTCATTGTTCATATTGTGATGTTTTTTGGTTTTAGTTTTCAAATACTAAAATAATATTTTATTCAACATAACCTAATTATATTTTGAATAATTTAATGTTAACAGTATATAATTCTGTTTAAAAAAGGATTTCAGGTGAATTATTATTAATGATTTATCTGATCTTTATCAAAAAATATTCATCAGAAACAATCTTCAGAATATTAAAACATGAGTGAGGTAAATCCTCAAGGACTTTTGCTTTTGAGACGTTTTTACCCTTAATAAAATCAATAAGTTTCTGTGAAGTAATTGTCTCATCATTATTGATCAGTTCAGTACGATTGTTTGATATACGGGTAGATAAAGAGTCCAGGAAATAATTGATGGATTTGGGATCTTCCTTGTTGCCGGTTGCCCTTTCAGTTTTTGATTCTAACGGTTTGTATCCCATTTTCTTTTAGTAGAAATTTCTTTCGGAATTCCATCGACCGTTATTCGTAGATAAACAAGCCTTAAATTTTCTTTTTCCCTTGGAATTTCAAAAAGAAAACAGCACCAAAACTTTTTTCAAGCATAATACAATAAATTAGAAAGTTAAATTTCGAATTATATTGTTCTTTAAAAATTGTTAAATAGTTTTACATGTTGATATGCAGGTGGTTAAGTGGTTTTTTGTGGCGCATTTTCCTTTACTATTCAAAGTGCCACAAATCTGCCACGAAAATTAGGAGTATTTTTAAAAATTTTGCGAATTCCTCTGAAAATAAAAACCCTGTAATTCCAATAAATTACAGGGTTTTAAAGCCTTTAGACCGTTTTGAAAGCGATTAGCTTTCTCGTTTTGCAGAAAGGAAGGGATTCGAACCCTCGATACAGTTACCCGTATACTACCTTTCCAGGGTAGCTCCTTCAACCACTCGGACACCTTTCTTTTTCAGATTGCAAAAATAGGGTATTTTATTGAATCTGCAAATTTTAATAATAGATTACTCAGAAATTTCTCCACAAAGGCTTTTGGTGAAATTTTCGGCAAAGCTTCCTTGGTATGTCGGATTACCAATGAGATGCATTGCTTTTGTGATGGCGCACTCTGCGGTCATATCTTTGCCGCTGATTGCTCCTATTCTTGAAAAAACATTGCTGTTTTCGTATTTTCCAAAAGAAATACCTCCGGAAATACATTGACTTACCACCACGATTTCAGTTCCTTTATTTCTGATTTCCTGTAGGGTTTCCTGCGTTTTTTCATTACTGAAAATAGTTCCGGATCCAAAAACCTGTAAAATCAATACTTTCATTCGTGGGATTTCCCTGAAATGATTTAAATGCATTCCCGGAAAAATCCTCCAGAACAAAATATCCTCCGAAATGTGTTCGTCTACGTGGAATTCTATAGTGGGATCGCAACGGTAAAGATTGTCTTTAATAATATTTAAATGTACTCCGGATTGTCCTAAAATAGGATAGTTCGGACTTGAATATGCATCAAAAAACTCAGCCGAATATTTTAAAGTTCTGTTTCCTCTTAATAATTTATATTCAAAATAGATAGCAACTTCTTGAATGACCGCTTCATTGTTTTCATACAAACTTGCATAATATAAACTTGTCAGAAGATTTTCTTTCGCATCAGTCCGTAAATCTCCTATGGGAAGCTGTGAGCCCGTAAAAATAACAGGTTTTCTCAATCCTTTTAGCATGAAACTTAATGCAGAAGCGGTGTAAGACATGGTGTCGGTTCCATGAAGAACCAAAAAACCATCATATTTGATATAGTTTTCACGGATATAATTGGTGATCATTCTCCATTCTTTCGGTCCCATATCAGATGAATCCAGCGGTTCAGCGAAAGGATGAAGAGAAACCTCGCACTCCATCAGCTTCATTTCCGGCATTTTTTCAAAAATATTTCCGAAGTCGAAAGCGCGGAGACTTCCTGTTTCATAATCTTTTTCCATACCAATGGTTCCACCGGTATAGATCAGCAGGACTTTTCGTTTCATGTAACTTTTATTAAGAATTTAGACCTTTGTCGGGTTCATTCCTCAAAATTACGTTAATTTGCAAAGATTTGAAAATGAATGGAAGATTTAGTAAAAACATACGATTACCTCAAACAGTTTTTAACGGAAGAAAGATTAAGGAAAATAGAACATTTCGCTCCTGAAAGTTCAGATTTTGTGCTGCCGGTTTTAGAAGATGTGTACCAGTTCAGAAATGCTGCTGCAATTGTTAGATCTACAGAAGCCTGTGCTTTTCATAAAGTAGTTGCATTGCAGGAAGAACATAATTTTGAGCCCAATCTGAGAGTCACAAAAGGTGCAGATACATGGGTTGAAGTAGAAAAGCTTCCCCGGAATATGGAATCTTTCCGGAAAATTAAAGAAAGAGGCTATAAAATGGTTGCGGTATCGTTGGAAAATAATGCTAAATTTTTACCAGAATATGAAATTACAGAGCCTATTGCCCTGGTTTTCGGAACAGAAATGGAAGGCGTTTCACAGGAAATTTTAGACTTTGCAGATGAGACTTTGGCGATCCCGATGTATGGTTTTACCAGAAGTTTTAATGTGTCTGTAGCAGCTTCGATTTGTTTATATGAATTAAAACAAAAGCTGATGAAATCTGGAATTGATTATAAACTTAACGAAGAAAAACTGTTGAGAATGAAAATCCGGTGGGCGGTTAATTCCATGAGAAGTGGGGATCAGATTTTTGAAAAATATTTGAAGGATAATAATTTTAGCTTTTAAAAGTTATACTTAAAAGTATAAATCATCATGTTGAGAGTCTTTTCTCTTTTATTTTTGTTCTTATCGGTTTTTTTATTCGGGCAACTCAAGTTTGATACTTTAGCCCACAGAAGATTAACAACAACCATTTTTCCTGCAATATTGGTAGGGTATCATTATGCAGGGGATGCCAAAGATAATTCTGAGACTTTCAGAGCTTCACAAATGCATATTATTGAATTGGTTGTCGGAAAAGTAATTGATTACGGTGAAAATCACGGAGCTACGAAGGTTTATTACGCAGGAAGTGATTTTATCATCAATAACAGGCATGGCTTTTTTATGGCTCCTAAAGTGGGGGTCAGTTCAAGTGCAGGAATTTCTATGGGAGCGGAAATGCAGTTTCAAACCAACTTTCAGAAAGTGATTCCACGCGTTATGCCTTATTTTGGGTTTGGAGGCGGCGGCGGAAAATTGACCGTCGGATATAATTTCAGACTGTTAAAAGCGGAAAATTTTCCTATCAACACCCTTCAGGTTGGATTAACTATGCCGATAAAACGATTTAAAGAAAAAAGTTAAATCATTTTATTGTAATTCCATGCGGCTACAAAAAGTCCCGCCGTTTCCGTTCTCAACCTTTGGTTTCCAAGAGAAACTGCCATTATTTTATTTTCGGCTAAAAAGGAAATCTCTTTTTCAGAGAAGTCTCCTTCCGGGCCAATGAGAAAAGTTATATTTTCTAAATTCGGGATCTCTTTAAGTTGAATTCTCTCTAGGTTTTCATGGCAATGAGCCACAAAAGTGTTCTCAGTATTGATCTTTTTTAGAAAATCAGAAATTTTTATAGAATCATTAATGACCGGAAAATGAAATCGTAAGCTTTGTTTGGATGCAGCAATTGCCTGTTTTTTGAGCTTGTCAATATTGATGTTTTTACGTTCTGTTTTTTCTGTTTGCAGGATGGTAATTTCTGAAACTCCCATTTCTACAGCTTTTTCTACAAAGAATTCAATACGGTCAATGTTTTTGGTTGGGGCAATGGCAATATGAAGTTTTGGACTGAAATCAGGAAAATTTCTTTTTATTTCCGAAACCTCGATGTTTGCTTTTTTTCCTCCAATAATCAGTTTTCCTGAGGCGAGATTCCCGTTTCCGTCCGTTACATGAATTTCCTCACCGTTTTTCATACGAAGAACCTTTACAATATGCTGTTGTTCTTCATCGTTGATGGTTACAATTTCGTTATTTATTTCTCCAAAAAAAAGTTTCATAGAAAAGGATATTATTTTTTAAAAAAAGATCTCATTTTCGCTCAAAAATGCAACTCCTGTTTTTATTGTGGTATAAATATCACCCTCACAGTCTCTGTAAGAACACATATAAATTTCTTCCACCCAACTATTATTCAGGAAAATCATATTCAGATATTCGTTTTTTCTTAAATTATTTTTGATGGATAAATAATCTCCTTCTTTCGGTTCATAAGCAAAGCTGAAAACATTCTCTGAATTTATTTTTTCTAAAACTTCTTCTTTTATATTCTGAATATATCCTATTTCTGAACTTATCATTAAATAATCCTCGTCTTCAGCTTCGGCAATGACTTCATTTTTTCCTGTAACGGTTTCTAAAACCCAATAATATTTTGAGTTCTTTTTAGAATGCGTTCCCAGTACTTTTTCTTCCAATAATATATTCATTATAAGTCGTATTTCGCTGTCGCGGTAGTTCTAAGATCAGTAAACTCTCCTCTTTCGAATTTCAGCTGAGCTACCATGGCAATCATTGCAGCATTGTCAGTCGTATATTCGAATTTCGGGATGTAAATATTCCAGCCTAGTTTTTCATGATTATCCTGCATGGCTTTTCTTAAAGCCGAGTTGGCAGAAACTCCTCCTGCAATGGCTACCTCTTTTATATCCAGATCTTGGGCTGCTTTTTCCAATTTGTTCATCAAAATTTCAATGATGGTTTTTTGAACAGAAGCACAAAGGTCATTCATATTATCTTTAATAAAATCAGGATCTTTTTTTACCTCTTTTTGAATAAAATATAAGACAGAAGTTTTAATTCCGCTAAAGGAATAATCGTAATTTTCTAACTTAGGCTTATTGAATTTAAATGCATCGGGATTTCCCTCTTTTGCTAATCTATCAATGATAGGACCAGCAGGATAATCTAAATCAAATATTTTTCCGATTTTATCAAAAGCTTCACCGGCAGCATCGTCAATCGTTTTTCCGATAATTTCCATATCAAAATAATCTTTCACCAAAACGATCATGGTATGACCCCCGCTTACCGTAAGGCATAAAAACGGAAATTTGGGCGGCATAGGATTTGCATCCTCAATAAAATGTGCTAAAATGTGTGCCTGAAGGTGGTTTACTTCGATTAAAGGAACATCTAAACTCATAGCTAATGACTTGGCAAAAGATGTACCTACAAGAAGTGAGCCCAAAAGTCCGGGACCACGCGTAAAGCCTATGGCGGAGATTGCTTTTTGTTGTATATTTGCTTTGAGTAAGGATTTTTCAACAACAGGAATGATGTTTTGCTGGTGTGCTCTTGAAGCCAGTTCAGGAACCACACCACCATATTCTTTGTGAATTGCCTGATTGGCGGCAATATTAGAAAGAATAGCATTTCCTTTGATAATAGCTGCTGAAGTATCGTCACAAGACGATTCGATACCTAAAATTATAGAGTCGCTCATAATAATGGCAAAGTTAGAGAATAATAACGACAATGAGAACAAAAAATCAGTAGCTGAAAACCTAGGTAATCAGGTACAGAAAACTGTGGAAAATGTTCAGGAGACCGTGAAAGAAGCTTCTGAATTTGCCTCAGATGCTATAAAGCACCCTTTAGATGCCGCTCAGGAAATCGGAAAACAGGCTGCAAAAGATGTGACAAGCTATTCATGGTGGGCGAGGCTTTTACTCATTCTATTTTGGTTTGTTCTTGGGATTGTCGTTCTTGCTTTTGTGGCAATCAATCTTCCCGTAACGAAAAGATGGGCTGCAGATCAGGCCTTACAGATCGTGAACAGGGATTTCAAAGCAGATATGTCTACAGAAAGTGTTGAGGTAGATTTTTTTGGAGATGTCACAATTAAAGGATTAAAAGTAAAAGATTATAAAGGTTTTGAATTCATAAAAGCAAAGGAATTTATCGCGAATTCAGATTGGTTTTCTTTAGCAACAAATATCGGGAAGAACAATTCTTTAAGTTTCAATGGGCTTATTCTTAAAAATGCTGATGTAAAAGTAATTACATATAAAGGCGACAGTATTTCGAACTTTATACGATTTACTAAACTATTTGACAGCGGAAAAAAAAGGGATCCTAGCAAACCTCCCTTTCAGCTTAATTCCCGACTGGAAATCTTAGATTCCAAAGTTTCTATTATCAATCAAAATTCTCCGGGTGAAGCTGGAAAATGGCTTTCTGCAACTCATGTTAACCTGAAAGCTCCCAAAGTAAGAGTAAACGGGGCAAATATCTCTGCGCAGATTAACAATTTTACATTCATTACGAAAAGATGGGGCAAATCTCATTTTGTGGAAACCTTTTCTACAGAATTCTCTATGACGGAAGATTTTCTGTTGCTGAAAGATTTAACCCTGAACACAGACCATTCTTTATTGCAGGGAAATATTAAATTTAATCTTCATAAAGGTTCGTGGGCTGATTTTACCAACAAAGTAAAATGGGAAATGAATATCAATCAGGGAAGCCAGCTTAACGGGTATGATATCAGCTATTTTGTAACGAATTGGGATAATTTTATTCCGTTCAATCTTTCCGGAGATATGGAAGGTCCTTTGAATGAGTTTACATTAAAGAATTTCCTGATCCGAAATCCTCAGGTAAATATTGCCACCAAAAAACTGAAAGCTCATCATCTGCTGAAAGGAAATTTTTTGATTGAAACGAATGATCTTTCTACCGACTTCACTTATATAGAGCTGAAAAAAATGATGCCTTCTTTCATTTCTAAAAAAATGAAAAACTTTGCGGATGAATTTGGAAGGCTGAAATATAACGGAACAGCTAAAGTAACCCCAAAGCAAGTCTATGTATCTTCGGGAGATCTGATGACCAGCATCGGGCAGGCAAAAATCTCAAATTTCTCCTTGACGGATTTTAGTACGTCACTGCCTAAATATGTTGGGTATGCAGAGATAAAGGATCTGAATACTTCCGTGATTACCAAAAACAAGTCTGTCGGATTGATATCAGGTAAATTTAATATCAATGGGCAAAGTTTTGATGTCAATACCATGAAATTGAGTACAAAATCTCAGATTTCCAGTGTTGAGATTATGAATAAAGAAATCAACAATCTGTATTTGGACGGTTTGTTGGATCATAAAAAATATAATGGTTTAATTACAGTTAATGACGAACAAGCTAAAGCAACGATAAAAGGACTAATAGATTTCAGTACTTCAAGAATTTTCGCCAATGTAGATGCTAATGTGAGTTATTTAAATATGAATTACTTCACAGATAAGCCAGGAAATCAAATTGTAAGCGGGCAGGTTACCGGAAAAATGGCGATGTCTACTGTAAATGATTTAATTCTTGATATAGAAGCGAATAATATAGATTTTGCAACTTCAAGCCAACGATATAAGATTCCTAATGCAAAGCTGAAAACATTTTTGGAAAATGGGGGTAGGGTAATTGATGTTGATGCTCCGGGAGCTGTAAATGGTAAGATTTCAGGAAAATATAATCTTGCGGATCTTGCCGGTATGGTAGAAAACGGATTAGACAAAATTTTGGTAGGTCCGCCACCAAGAAAACTGTACAGAGGTCAGAATTTTGCTATGAATTTTGATGTGGAGCAAGGTTTGGTAAGCTATTTTCTGCCAGATCTGAAATTACCTCAAGGTGCTAAAGTAGAAGGTGAATATGATGGAAATTCTAATAATTTAATCTTAAATCTTGATGCAGCCTCCCTGAAGTACGTAATGACCAAAGTAGAGGAAATAACGGAAGCAGATAAAGCTTTAGCAGCATCCAATCCTTCTTACAAAATTAATGACAGGGGAAATAGTAAGAAAGACAGCGCTATGGTCGACAGTATTATGGTGAGGATTAATACGGCTAATCTTGATCAGCAGCTGTATGCCAAGATAAATAGGATAGAATACAATAAAAATATACTTCGGGATATTACTTTAACAGGCAAAAATGAAAACAATACCCTACTTAGAATTTCCACAAACTTTAAACATGGAAGTCCTGAAGATGATGCTGAAAATAAATTGAAAAGCTATGCGATCAATTTTAATCAGTCCACGAACGCTGCAGGTGATTTTGTATTCAGGTTTGAGCCTACCGAAATAGCATTCAATAATGTGGCCTGGAAAATAGATACAGATCCGAATTTGGATCATTCTATTACATATAGGAAAAAAACAGGAGACTTTGAAATAAGGAACCTGAGAATTTACTCTGATAATAGTTCGCTTCAAATTAATGAATCCACATTTAAATCGGCAAAGGATTTTTATGTGGATGCGGAAGTGAAGGATTTTTCAATAGAAAAGCTTTTAGAAATGCAGTCTGGAGGCAATCCTATGGGAATAAAAGGACTTGCCAATGGTAGTGTTAAAATACGCATGGACAAAAATACGTTGCAACCGATTGTAGATATGACGATAGATGACATTATCATGAATGGAAATGATATGGGAGATATTACCATATCGGCGACCAACAGCTTTTCTTTAAATGTATATGATGTCGATATAAAAGTTGCTTCTGCGGGAGTGCTCGGAAATAATAATTTACACGTTACCGGAACTGTGAATAACAATACTTCGTCTCCTGTCATAGATCTTACCGCGGAGATGAGGGATTTTGACTTGGCATTTACCCAGCAGTTTGTGCAGTCTATTTTCGGAAATATGCGTGGAAAAGCTACGGGAGACCTTAAAATCAGCGGAAAACTAAGTGATCTCGATTATAGTGGAGATATTGCTTTAAAGGGATTTGGTTTAAAACTGTTATTCACCGGAGTTGATTATTCTTTTGATGATACCGTCATTCCTTTATCCAAAGGTTTGGCTATTCTTAATAATATTGAAGTTCATGACGGAAGAGCAAGTTCTCAGGGAACGGTTTCGGGATATATCCGTTTTGAAACCTTATCTTCAATGCAGGTCGCTCTGTTCTTTAATGCCAATAATCTTTTGGTTTTAAATTCAACACAGAAAGACAACGACTTATTTTGGGGTAGGGTATATGGACAGGGAGAAGCAACGATTTCCGGGCCTGTCTCTGCATTAGATATAGAAACCAGTCCGAGAACTCCTTTTAAAGCATTAAATGGAAGCACGTTTACCTTTAATTCAGCTTCTACTACTAATGTTGAAGAATTTAAAATGCTGAGGTTTTTAAAGGAGAATAAGGTAGGAGAAATTGTACTGGAAGATAAAAAGAAATCCGGCGCAAACATGAATATCGATTTGAGTCTGGATATTGATAAAGGTACTACTGTAAATGTTCTGGTGGGAGATGATGTAGGAAATATTTCCGTAAAAGGAGCTGCCAATAATCTGAAATTCCAGATGAGCAGACAAGGGAATATCTCGATGAGTGGAGCGTATATGGTAGACAACGGAACTTTTGTATCAAAAGCGATCCTTAATAAAACATTCCAGATAGAAAAAGGAAGTAGCATACGTTGGGATGGAGATGCCATGAAACCTACTTTGGATATTACCGCAAATTATATGAGAATGGTTTCCAATACGGGAGAATATCTTAGTATGAGCGGACTTCAGCCGATTAAAATTCTTCTTCAGGCTAAGATTACGGAAACATTAACGAATCCTGAAGTAGAGCTAGGCTTAACAGCATTAGATGTTTCCAGTCAGGTGAAAGAAGCTTTAAACAGTAAGCTCAGCCAGGATGGTGAAAAAGTACTGCAGTTCGGATCTGTTCTCTTGCTGAATAGCTTTAATATGACAACAGGCGGGGTAGGAGTTGATTTTGCCGGGGTTGCCGAAAGTTCGGGATACAATATGATTTTAAAACAATTGGGTTCTGCATTAAATACAATGAGTAATGAATTCCAGATTGATTTGAATTATGTGAAAGGAGATCAGAACTCCAATACAGGAGACAGAGCCAATGCAGGAGTTAGCTTTGAGCTTTCACCAAGAGTGAATGTAAAAACAGGTCTTGGGATCCCGCTTTCTAAGACTGAGAATACGGATACCAACAATTTCCTGTCAGGAGAAGGTTCGATAGAATATGACATTTCCAAGAAGAATGACGGAACATTGATATTGCGAGGATATTCAAAACCATATGCTATAGGTGTGGGCACCGGACTTAATGCAAATGGCTCAGCAAATCAGTCATATGGAGTAGGGGTTGTTTGGAGTAAAAGTTTTAATTCCCTGTTTAAGAAGAAAAAGAATAAAAAACACGAGAAAGTTGAAAGTGAAATAAAAACAGATTCTGTAAAATCAGAGGTTAAATAATTAGAATATTTTAATGATTTTTATCATCCATGTTAATTATTGTTAATGTTTGCTATAATTTTTTTTACTAAATTATTTTTTCTAAATTTGCAAAAAATATATTTGTTTTTTACAAAAAATACAATCAGACTAATATGAACTATCAACTGGACGAAATAGACAAGAAAATTCTTGATTTCTTAGTAGAAAATACAAGAATGCCTTTTACAGAAATTGCAAAACAGATGGATGTCTCTGCTGGAACAATTCACGTAAGAGTGAAAAAAATGGAAGATGCAGGTATTATTTTGGGATCATCTCTTAACATTGATTACGGGAAGCTAGACTATCACTTCACGGCTTTTATCGGAATTTTATTAACAAAATCTAACAGAACTCAGGAGGTTTTGAAAGAGCTTACAACTATTCCTAATGTAATTGAAGCAAGTGTAATTTCAGGGAAATATAATATTTTCTGCAAAGTAAGAGCAAAAAATACAGAAGACGCGAAGAGAATTATCTATCAAATTGATGATATTCAGGATGTAATGCGAACTGAAAGTATGATTTCTATGGAAGAGTACTTAAGCGACAAAAACAGATTGATTAACGCGATCTCTATTTAATCAAATTTTAAACGAATTATATAAAAGAACTTATGAAATCTCTCATAAGTTCTTTATTTTTGTACCTATGGAAGAATATAGCTATTTTGACGAAGATCCGAAGAAAGGATGGGGTTTTATAGGTGCATTTGCTGCTTTAATGCTGTTTACAATAATGGGATTCGGGATCGATCTTGATGAATATCTGCAACATGAAACACTGAATATTCCGGCTTGGTATTCCTTTGCCATTTTCACGATCGATGCATTGATGGCGATAAGTCTTGTTTTAATGTTTTTCTATAAAAAAATAGGTATTTTTGCCTTTCCTGCACTACTCATTCTGCACTTTTTCATGCACAACTACTACCTGTCCACTTTCCTTTATACGGATGTCACCAATCTTTTCCTTTTTACCGGATTCGGAATGTTGGCCATTATCCCGAAGTGGAAGTTTTTTAAATAGTCTTGATTATTGGAAAAATAAATTTTACAACTAATATAAAAGAAAAAAGCATCCTGACAGGATGCTTTTTATATATGTAAAAAAATATTATGCTAAAATTCTCTTCACTGCTTCTTTTACAGCAGCAGCGTCAATTTTATATTTTTTCATCAGTTCAGCTGGTGTAGCAGATTCTCCGAAAGTATCATTTACCGCAACGAATTCCTGTCTTGTAGGTCTTTTTCTAGCCAACATTCCCGCAACAGATTCTCCTAAACCACCAAGGTAGTTGTGTTCTTCTGCAGTAACGATTTTACCAGTTTTTTCAACAGATTTTAAGATGATTTCTTCGTCAAGAGGTTTAATAGTGTGAATATTGATTACTTCACAAGAGATACCTTCTTTTTCAAGCTCATCAGCAGCAACCAAAGACTCCCAAACTAAGTGACCGGTTGCAACAATCGTTACATCAGTTCCTTCCTGTAAAAGAATTCCTTTTCCGATTTCGAAAGGCATATCTTCCGGAATGAAAACCGGAACAGTTGGTCTACCGAATCTTAAGTATACAGGACCTTCGTGATCAGCAATAGCAATGGTAGCTGCCTTTGTCTGGTTGTAGTCACAAGGGTTGATTACCGTCATTCCAGGAAGCATTTTCATCATACCGATATCTTCCAAAACCTGGTGAGTTGCCCCATCTTCTCCTAAAGTAAGACCTGCGTGAGAAGCACAGATTTTAACATTTTTTCCGGAGTAAGCGATTGACTGACGAATCTGGTCATACACTCTCGAAGTAGAGAAGTTAGCGAAAGTTCCTGTAAAAGGAATTTTTCCTGTGATGCTAAGACCTGCAGCAAGACCCATCATGTTTGCTTCAGCAATACCAGTCTGGTAAAATCTTTCCGGAGCTTTTTCAATGAATTTCTCCATTTTTAAAGATCCGATAAGGTCTGCACAAAGTGCCACAACATTAGGGTTTGTATCAGCAAGTTCAGCTAATCCGGCTCCGAATCCTGAACGTGTATCTTTTTTTTCTGTATATGTAAATTTCATTTTACTTAAAGTTTTGATAAATGATAGATGATCAATGATATTTAAAGATTTATAATCATCATTTATCGTTAATAATTTATCATTTATAATTAATAATCAGCAGGAGCTTCCAAATATAATTGCTTGAATGCAGTATCCAATTGCTCATCGTTTGGAGCTTTTCCGTGCCAAGCGTGAGTTCCCATCATAAAGTCTACACCTGCTCCCATTTCTGTATGAAGAATGATTGCTACAGGCTTTTCTTTTCCTGTTTCTGTTTTTGCTTTTTCAAGAATAGCGATTACAGCTTCAAGATCATTACCGTTTTTCTCTTCCAAAACTGTCCACCCGAAAGCCTCTAATTTTGCGTGAAGATTTCCCAAAGAAAGTACATTTTCTGTGCTTCCGTCAATTTGTTGTCCGTTATAGTCAATAGTAGAAATGATGTTATCTACTTTTTTTGCTGCAGCATACATAAATGCCTCCCAAACCTGACCTTCCTGCAATTCTCCATCTCCATGTAGAGAGTAAACTAAAGAGCTGTCTCCGTCTAATTTTTTACCTTGAGCTACACCTAGAGCTACAGAAAGTCCTTGTCCTAAAGAACCTGAAGCGACTCTTATCCCAGGAAGACCTTCGTGAGTCGTTGGGTGACCCTGCAATCTAGAATCTAATTTTCTGAAAGTTCTCAATTCATCAACCGGGAAAAAGTTGAATCTGGCCAAAGTAGAATAGAATACCGGAGAAATGTGTCCGTTTGAAAGATAGAAATGATCTTCATTTTTACCTTCCATTGTGAAAGGAAGATTATAGTTCATTACCTTTCCGTAAAGGGCTGTGAAGTATTCAGTGCAACCTAAACTTCCACCTGGGTGACCAGAATTTACAGCGTGAACCATTCTTAAAATGTCTCTTCTGATTTGTGTAGTAAGAGATTTTAACTCTTCGATACTTTTACTCATTATATAAGATTTATTTGCACGCGAATTTACAATTTTTTAATGTCTTATAAAAATGTAAAAATCCGGATGCAAAATCCGGATTTAGTTTTTATTTATTTAAAGCTTAACCATTTAATTAAACGATTTTCAAATACGATTTATGTCTTACTATCCATAATCCGATGAAAGTAAGTAAGCCGTTAAGCACAATGAGTTCTACCCCTATTTTGTAATCTGTATAAGTGGTTACTAAATAATTTATTAAATATGTTGCAACCGGAGCTAAAATAGTCACGGCAAGAATTGAATATTTTTTTGAAATCTGAAATTTGGTAAAAATCCCAAAAGCAAAAAGTCCTAAAAGCGGTCCGTAAGTATAGCCTGCAATTTCCATGATCAGATAAACGATTGATTTATCATTTAACGCTTTGAAAATCATAATTAAAATAAAAAAGATGATCGTAAAAGTTAAATGAACTTTCATACGAAGCCTCTTTTTTTCTTTTTCAGTTTTATTTCTGTCTTCATTTAAATTTAATAAATCAACACAATAGGAGCTTGTAACCGCAGTTAATGCTCCATCCGCAGAAGGGAATAATGCTGAGATCAATCCGATAATGAAAATAACCGAAATGATCATCGGAAAGTGTCCCTGAAGCGATAAAGCAGGGAAAAGATCATCTCCCATGATATTTTTTATCTCTCCTGCAGAATCTTTAAACCCGAAAATATTGGTTACTGTTTCCCCGTTAATTTGTCCGTATTCAGCGCCATTCTGTATGGCAAAAAGATAAAGAAGCCCTCCTAAGAACAAGAAAGCCAGATTTACAAAAAGTAAAGTTCCAGCAAAAGTCAGCATGTTTTTCTTAGAGTTTTTAAGATTATCGACAGAAATGTTTTTCTGCATCATTTCCTGGTCAAGTCCCGTCATTGCAATCGTAATGAAGATTCCTCCTAAAATTGTTTTTAAGAAAAAAGTTTTGGAATTGGGGTCAAAATTAATGAAATGAGTGTAATTTTTCTGTTCTAAAATAGTGTAAGCCTCCCCGAAAGATAAGTTCAAATTGGACAAAATATAAATGATACAGGCAACCAGACTTATAATCATAAATGAAGTCTGCAATGTATCGGTAATGACGATGGTTTTTACTCCTCCTTCAAAAGTATATAAAAGTACCATCAGTAAAAGTACCAATGCAGTCAGCCAAAATGGAACTCCTAATCCTTCAAGTAAAAAAATCTGTAAAACATTCACCACCAGATATAATCTTGCCGTCGCACCGATCGCCCGTGAGATAATAAAAAATATAGATCCGATCTTATGAGCTTCCACATTGAATCTTCTTCCCAGATAAGTGTAAATAGAGGTGAGGTTCATTTTATAATACAATGGGAGCAGAATTGCGGCAACAATGAAATAACCGATAAAAAATCCGATCACCATCATATAATACTCGAAACCACCGTAGATATATTCACTTCCGGTCATTTTCCCCACAGTTCCCGGAACGGAAATAAAAGTGACACCACTTAAGCTCGTCCCGATCATTCCGAAAGCAACAAGCCACCACTTACTTTTTTTATTGCCAATAAAAAATGATTGATTATCGGAATTTCGGCTTGTGAAGTAAGAAATCACCAAAAGACCAATGAAGTATATAAAAACAAATAGTAAAAGGATAGTTCCTGAGTTCATACTTACATTTTAATTTCAGCAAATATAGTTTTTTTCTCTTCTTTTGAAAAAGAAAAAACCTTCCGGATTTTACTCTGAAAGGTTTCCTGTATGGCAATAAATTTAAAAAATTACTGTGCTTGAGTCTGATTTACTAAAACATCCTGAAGCTCTTCATGTTTCTGGAAACTAGCCTTTGCAAAAGGACAAAGCGGAATAATTGTTTTTCCGTTTTTTCTGGCAAAATCTACAGCTGCCAGAAGCATTTCTTTACCAACGCCTTTTCCGTTGTATGCTTCTTCCACCTCTGTGTGGTCTATGATAAATCTTTCTTCTCCGGCCCAAGTGTAGGTCATCAGTCCTGCATGACTGCCGTCTATGAATGCTTCAAAATTTCCGTGTTTTTCGTCGTTGTTTTGCTTTACTTCAATCATATTAAGAGAATTTGGTTAGTATTTCTATTTCGTTTGTTAATATTTTATGTATAGGACAAGCGTCTGCAATGGTATGAAGTCTTTTTAACTGTTCCTCATCAAGATTTGTGCCTTCAAAGGTAATGTCTCTTTTGAAAACGGCTCTTTTGGTCAAAGGAAAATTTTCAAGTTCTACTTCTACATTTACTTTTTCTACATTCCATTCCTTTCTTTCAATATACATTCTTAAAGTAGCTGCGGTACAGCTTGCCAAAGAAGTTGCTAGTATTTCAAATGGATTGAAACCTTTATTTTGTCCGCCTTTATCTACCGGCTCATCAGTGATCATTGTATTTTCACCAGCGATAACTTCTGTGTAATATTTTTCTTTTCCTAAACTTGCTTTTACGGTGACTGCCATTATTTTTCTGTATTGAATTGATAACTTAATGCTCCGGAAGGACAGTGATCGATTTGATCTTTAAGTTCCTGAACCGATGCATTTTCTGCTTTTATCCAAGGTCGTTCCTGAGGATTGTAAACTTTAGGCAGCATTTTTACACAGATCGCCGAGTGAATACACTTTTGGGGCTGCCAGATAACTGTGAGGTTGCCATTGATATATTCGTGCTTTTCCATATTATTCTTCGTTTAATGATTTTTCAATTCTTTTGTCAGGAATCAGCCACATTAAAGCCGTAAGATAATAAAACCCTATTGCAATATAAGGATAAAAAAATGAAGTGATGATTCCCAGAGCATACAAGACTATAGAAGCATATTCTTTAAATTTGGAAGAAATAGCTTCTTTCAGTTTTGAATCTTCACCATCAGATCTTATGATTGTATTTTCCAAAATAGTATAAGCAACGGCACACATAACCAGCGTAATACCGTAGGTTGCTACCGGGTTTTCTGCAAAACGTGTGGCTCCTATCCATTCTGTTGCGATGGGCATTAAAGAAAGCCAAAACAGAAGATGCAAATTGGCCCAAAGGACACTTCCGTTGACTTTTTTTACGGCCTGGAACAAATGATGATGATTGTTCCAGTAGATTCCGACATAAATGAAGCTGAAAATATAGGCCAGGAACTTTGGAATGAGAGGTTTGAGATCATTCCATCTGTTTCCTTCAGGTACTTTCAGCTCAAGAACCATGATCGTGATAATAATGGCCAGAACACCATCACTAAAAGCTTCCAGTCTTCCTTTTGTCATGAGTTTCCGATTTGTTTTTTAAAGTTTTCGATTTTAGTTTGTAAATCTTTCAGCATTTCAGGATTGATCACTCCGTTTTCCAAATCAAAATTTTCATAAAATTTCGGAAGAGAAAATGTTTCTTTTATATCAGCTTCAAACTGAGGAAAGAATGTTCTTGCAGTATTCATTACATTTCCGCCACCAAAACCTCCCGGTGAAGTAGTCATTAAAAACATAGGCTTATTTTGGAAAACTTTTACATTGATTCTTGAAGCCCAGTCGAAAACATTTTTAAAAGCCGCACTGTAAGATCGGTTATGTTCTGCCAATGAGCAGATAATCACATCACAGTCTTCAATTACTTTTAAAAAGTTATGGGCTTCATCGGGGAAACCTTTCTTTTCACGATCTACAGAAAAAACAGGCATGTCGAAATTATTAAGGTCAATTAAATTAATTTCCTCTTGCTGAAAATCTTTCAGAACAAATTTTACCAGTTCTCTGTTGATGGAAGTGGAAGAAGTGCTTCCTGCAAATGCTAATATTTTCATTGTTTGTGTTTCTTTATTGTTTTGATGAATCTTCTTTTACTTTTTCCAAATAATCATTTTCCAGATTTTTTAATTTTTTAAAGTAGTTTTCTTTATCCATAAATAATTTTGGATTATAAGAATCTCCGGTTTTTCTTTTCTTGTGAAGATCAAACTGGCTTGCATGTGAAGCAACCCATAAATCGAAATCAATCTTTTTCATGGCTTCAAAAGTTTCTGCATAATCTTTTTGAATATTTTGATAATCCTTTACATCGGAAAACTTTCTGTCAATAATTATTGAAGGTAAATTAGCGATTAAAATTTTATAAGTCTGAGCTTTATCTTTTGTTTCAAATATAAAGCTGCAGGATCCTTTAGTGTGTCCGGGATGATGAAGCAAAGTCAGCGTTGTATTTCCAAGCTTTATTTTATCATCATTTTTTAAAAGGAAATCTGGTTCTGCGGGTTTAAAAGTTACTCCATATTTTCCTAATTCATAGTCTGATTTTCCACCACTTTTCAGCTCCTCCGCATCTTTTGCATCTACGTAAAGTTTTGCTCCTGTTTCTTTTTTGAAATCAGCCATTGCTCCCATATGATCAAAATGAGCTTGTGTTAATGTCAGAATTTTAATGTCCTTATAATTAAAGCCCAGCTTCTTTATATTATTTTTTATCAGGGGAAGTGAGTCTGCAAGACCGGTATTGATAAGGATATTTCCTTTATCTGTAACGATGAGATAAGATGCCAAATCATAAGTTCCTACGTAGTATAAATTTCCTGCAATCCTGAAAGGTTCATAAGGTTTTGACCATTCTGCGGGATTGTTTTTAGGTTCTGATACAGTTTGCGCATTGCTCAAAAAAGAGAAGGTTATTAAAAGTAGAAAGAATATTCTTTTCATCTTTATGAATTACTGGGTTTATATTTAAACTCTTACGGTTTTCTATTTAAAATTGCTTTAGGAAGCGGAACATATTCTTCTTCATCACCCGGCACTAAAGGAAAAGCACTGTGATTTTGATCGTGCCAGTTTACTTTTGCTGTGTCAATGACTTCTTTGTCTGAATTTACAAAATTCCAGAATATAAAACGTTCTTCTTCAAATGGTTCTCCTCCAAACAGATAAACCGTTCCGTTTTCGCTCATTTCAAATTCACACAATTGGGTGTCTTTGGCGATCATTAACTGTTTTGAGCCATAAGAATTTCCATCTGTAGTTACGGTTCCGTCCAAAACATACATAGCGGCTTCACCGTAAAGATCTTTACCGATGCTTATTTTTTTAGCCTCTTTTGTTTTGATCTCAATAAAGAACAATTTGCTGTGAACAGGAACTGGAGATGTTTTTCCAAATGCTTCTCCTGCAATTAATTTATACTGAATTCCCTCTTCTTCCCAAACCGGAATTTCTTCTGCTTCAATATGATGGAAAGTAGGTTCAGACTGTTCCAGATATTTTGGAAGCCCTACCCATATCTGGAAACCGTGAAGTTTTTTATCAGAATGTCTCAGGTATTCAGGAGTTCTTTCCGAATGTACAACGCCTTTTCCTGCAGTCATCCAGTTTACAGCTCCCGGTTTTATTTCCAGAGCACTTCCAATACTGTCTCTGTGGAAGATTGAACCCTCCAAAAGATAAGTTAAGGTCGACAATCCAATATGGGGATGCGGTGGAACATCAAGATTCTGATAATCCTTTAACTCCGAAGGACCCATATGATCGATAAAAACGAAAGGTCCGACCGCTCTTTTCTCACGGAAAGGTAAAAGCCTTCCTACTAAAAAATTTCCTATATCTGCTGATTTTTCTTCAATGATAAGTCCTATGTTTGACATGATGTGTAATGAGGTTTTATATTTTGTTTAAACGAATGTAGTGAATTTTATAATGTTTATGGTGTTTTGAAGCTTTTTGTTATTGTGAAATTCTGTTTAAAACTGATCTTTAATGAATTTAATTTCAATCTTAATTTTTACCATTTAATCATTAAGATTGAAACTAAATTTATCATACAATGAATATAGAATCTTCACTTTTTTCAGAATGACATATATTCTTATAGTGCAATTATATAAAGTTAAGAAAAAAAGAAATAAAAGATTTTAAGTTTTGTTTAATTCTTAATTAGTCCGCTAAATAACCAAATTTTCCTAAATTATAATCTTCAAAAGCCTGTATGATTTCTTCTCTGGAATTCATCACAAAAGGGCCATGAGGATAAATTGGCTCATTTAAAGGCTGCCCGCTTATGATCAGTATAACGGCATCTTCTGTTGCTTCAATAGTGAAATTCTCGCCTTCATTTTTAAATAAAACCAAATGGTCTGTTGCTGCTTTTTCTTCTCCGTTTACTAAAATACTTCCTTCAATAACCAAAGCTGCTGTATTGAAGTTGGCAGGAAAATCAAATTCTGCCTTTCCTCCTTTTTTCAGCTTTGCATTCATCATGTGTACCGGACTGAAAGTGGTTGCGGGACCTTTCTGATTTTTATAGGTTCCGGCGATAATTTCTACAAATCCATTTTCACCCAGATCCACTTTTTTCATATCAGAGTTTTTAATAGCCTGATATTTCGGATCACTCATTTTATCCGTTGAAGGAAGGTTTACCCAAAGCTGAACCATCTGGAAAATTCCGCCTTCTTTTGCCCATTCCGTTTCGTGATATTCTTTATGAAGAACACCTTTTGCAGCTGTCATCCATTGTACGTCGCCTTCACCGATAACTCCGCCGCCACCTGAGCTGTCGTGATGCTGCACTTTTCCCTGATAAGCTATTGTTACGGTTTCAAAACCTCTGTGAGGATGTACGCCTACACCTCTAGGTCTTTCAGTTCCGTTGAAGTGAAACTTTGAATTGTAATCCAGCATAATGAAAGGATCCATTCTTTTCATATCCATTCCACTCACTCCGGGAATAAAATTATGCACTCTAAAACCGTCACCTACAAAATGGGCAGGTTTTGGAGATACTACCATTTCTACTTTTTTAGTTGCCATATTATTGTAATTTATATAGCAAAGGTAAAAGAGTTAAAGATCAAATGCATTGACCTGTGATAAGTAGTGCAGACGAGCTATTCTTCTTTAGATTTCATGTTTTTTCCATCCGAAATATGGAGTCTGCGAAAGACCAATCCCGAAATAATAGTAAGAACTCCTACGGTAAGGAAAGTGTATCTAAATGCATTGTGAATTTCTCCTTTAATAAGATCTGTATTTTCGAATATTTTTAACACAATTAATCCGAAAGCAATTCCAAAACCGATCGCTAACTGCTGGTTAACGGACAGTAATGAGTTTCCGCTGCTGGTTTGGAAATTTCTTAAATCAGCAATAGAAATGGTATTCATAGAAGTAAACTGAATCGAATTGAAAAATCCTAACACTGAAATAATAGGGATAAACCAATATAAAGAAGTATTGATGTTGGGAATAGCAAGTAAGCAAATCAAGGTTCCGATGATAAACGTATTGATCATTAAAGTTTGTCTGTAGCCGAATTTGTCTAAAATTTTAATCACATATGATTTTCCGAACATAGCGGTGATGGCCATGGGAGCAATAATCCAGCCGGAAGTTACTGCTGATTGCTTGTAGGCAAGCTGAATCATTAAAGGTAATAACAAAGGAACAGAGCTGATTCCTAATCTTGTCGCAAGATTTCCAACGATTCCTACACGGAAGGTTCTCACCTGGAATAAATTTAGCGGGAAAATAGGACTCTCGTCTCTTTTGGCATGCCTGTAATAATAATACATGAAAAGAAAGCCTAAAATAAAAATAACTAAAACCGGTGTTGTGTTTTGCATATCTCCGAAAAGTTCCAGTGAAATGGAAAGCAGGAGAGAGGCAGCTGCAAAAATCAGGAAGCCTTTGAGGTCAAAATCCACATCTTTGGAAGTATAATTAGGCATAAATTTTAATCCTAAAATAATTCCCAAAACTCCAATCGGAATATTAATTAAAAAAATCCAGTGCCACGAAAGATAATCTACCATATACCCTCCAACCAAAGGTCCTAAAACAGGACCGATAAGTGCCGGAATAATAGCAAAGTTCATGGCTTTTAACAATTCGTTTTTATCAAAAGTTTTAATGAGTGCTAATTTGCCGACGGGCGTCATAAGACTTCCTCCAACTCCCTGAATCACCCTTGAAATAACGAGGTGCGTAAGGTTTTGCGAAAAAGCACAGAATAAGGAGCCTAAGCTGAAAAGCACTAAAGAAAAAATGAATACTTTTTTTGTTCCGAATCTGTCCGCCAAAAATCCGCTTGCAGGCATAAAAACCGCCAGAGTTAAAACATAGCTGATAATTGCGTTCTGCATATTGAGCGGAGATTCATTCAGATCTTTTGCAATCGATGGCAAAGAAGTGTTTAAAATGGTAGAATCAAGCATCTGCATGAAAATTGCGGTGGCAAGAATCAGCGGTAGAATTTTTTTTATTGAATTGGGCTGCGAAATTACTTCTGACATTGTTTTAGATTTAGATTTCCCTTTAGTTCAGGATTTTCGTATGTTATCACGGAAATTCCTTACACTGATGAATGCTGTACGGGATACGATCAGTTATTTAGATAAAGAAATCTATATAAAATTAAAAAAGTCTTGTGAGATTTCACAAGACTTTTTGATTTATTTTCTAGGTTTTTCTACTCCTTTCCATTCGTCACCGGCTTTTCTGTACTGGCTTAAAATGAAAGTTTTGAAATCTTTAGTTTTGTACTCGATATTATCGGTGTTCTGCTCAAATGGCATGATGTAGTAATAATCTGCATCTGTTTTATCAGTTTTTGTTCCTTTTTTTACAGACGGAACATATTTTGAAAACTTGTAGCTTGGAAGATATTGTCTCAGCCTTGTATAGAACGCTTTATCTTCTTTTTCATTAGGAATGATATCTACAATATTGAAATCATCTTTTTTCTTGTCGATCCAAAGATAGTATGTTTTCTCTTCCTTTGTTTCTTTGTTTAATGAATTAAAAGCAAATAGTTCTTTCGGTACCAGTTCCTTGATTTTTTCAGGATCAACTTTTGTAAAATATTGACCTTGAGAAGGATCTACATAAGTTTCAAGATTGTACATCAATACAGAATTGTTCTCAACGTTTTTGTTTTTGAAGTATTGATTAAGAGATAATTCCGCAGTAGCTCTAAGTTCCTTTCCTCTCGCGTCCAGTTTTTTAGTTGGGTTTTGAGGATTTACTTTTTTCACAAATTCATATAAAACTACGGGTTTTACATCTTTAAGATGCGGATATGTTTTAAGTTGTTCAGCTTTTGCTAACCAGTAATATTGTTGATAGTAATCATCTTTTTCATTATCCTTTACGGTTTTGTATGCTAAGGCAAGTTTCTTTGAGTTTAAATATTTGGCAAATTTACCTTGTCCAAAAGCAAAACTCATGGATAATAAAGCAAAAAAGATAGTAATGTTTCTTTTCATTTTCTTATAATTGAATTTTTCGATTTCCAAATATAATTATTTATTAGATATTATTTTTGATTAACGGTTAAAATGTGACAATATTATTAACGTAAATTCAAAAGAAAATCCTGTATTGCTACAGGATTGATAAATTTTTATTTTAAAGTTGGAAATTATAAGTCAAAAATTAGGTTAATTTAACTCATACTTAATAACTTATAATTCGACATTATTCATAAGACGTTTCATGCACCTTTACAGCTCTTCCGCTCGGATCGTTCATTTTCTTAAAAGCTTCATCCCATTCCAATGCAATAGGTGTTGAACAGGCTACTGAAGGAACCGAAGGAACCGTTGCAGCAGCTGTTTCGCTTGGGAAATGCTCTTCAAAAATTGTTCTGTATCGATATTCCTCTTTATTTTGAGGCGTATGTAAAGGAAATCTGAATTTTGCATTAATCATCATTTCATTGGTGATTTCATGCTCAGCAATTTCTTTTAAAGTATCGATCCAGGAGTATCCGACTCCATCAGAAAACTGTTCTTTTTGTCTCCATACAATAGATTCAGGAAGAATATCTTCAAAAGCTTTTCTTAATACCCATTTTTCAATCTTACCTTCTGCAGTATCGATCATTTTATCTTTAGGGTTAATGGTCATGGCAATATCCATAAACTCTTTATCTAAAAAAGGAACACGTCCTTCAATTCCCCAGCTCATCAAAGCTTTGTTAGCTCTTAAACAATCATAAAGATGGAGTTTTCCTAATTTTCTTACCGTCTCATCATGGAATTCTTTTGCATTCGGAGCTTTATGGAAATACAGATAGCCACCGAATAATTCATCGGAACCTTCTCCTGAAAGCACCATTTTGATTCCCATAGATTTAATGACTCTCGCCAAAAGATACATCGGAGTCGAAGCTCTTATCGTAGTTACGTCATAAGTTTCCAGATGATAAATAACATCGCGAACCGCATCGATTCCTTCCTGAATGGTAAAGTTTACCTCATGATGAACAGAACCAATATGTTCAGCAGCCTTTTTTGCCGCCGCTAAATCTGGAGATCCTACCAAACCGACTGCAAAACTGTGTAATCTGGGATACCAGGCTTCCTGGGTATCTCCGCTTTCAATTCTTTGTCTGGCAAATTTTGCGGTGATTGCAGAAATTACAGAAGAATCCAGTCCACCGGAAAGTAAAACCCCATAAGGAACATCACTCATCAGTTGTCTGTGAACTGCATCTTCAAGCCCTTTTCTTAGTTTTGAAATATCGGTTTCGTTATCTTTTACAGCGTCGAAATCTTCCCAACCTCTTTTGTACCACTGTTGAAGGTCACCTCCTTCTTTGCTGTACACAAAGTGCCCTGGAAGAAAAGTTTCGATAGTTTTACAAATACCTTCCAACGCTTTTAATTCTGAAGCTGCATAATAGTTTCCGTTTTTGTCCCAACCGTGATACAGAGGGCAGATTCCCATATGATCTCTGGCGATAAGATAAATGTCGTTTTCAATATCGTATAAAGAGAAAGCGAAAATTCCGTTGAGTTTTTCAAGGAAATCTTTTCCGTGTTTTCTATACAGAGCTAAGATAACCTCACAATCTGACTGGGTCTGAAATTCATAATCAGGGAATTCTTTTTTGAGCTCCTGGTGATTATAAATCTCTCCGTTCACTGCCAAAACAACCTTTCCGTCTTTGGTAAATAACGGCTGCTTTCCTGAAGTAGGATCTACAATAGCTAATCTTTCGTGAGAAAAAATGATTTTGTCATTCTGAAATACGCCGCTCCAATCGGGACCTCTGTGGCGGATTTTTTTAGACATTTCTAAAACTTGGGGTCTTAATATTTCTGTTTTTTGTTTGGCATCAAACAAGCATACGATTCCACACATTTTTTTGTTTTTTAATCTGTAACAAATGTAGAAGGTGGGTTTAAAAATAGCAAACGAAAAAGTTTAATTGTATGAAAAAATATTTATTTTAAATTGTTTCAATTTAAATTTTACTATACAAGTGGAATTTTGTTTTATTTTAAAGTAAAATTTTAATAGATGACTGTTATTATTTACGAAATAAAAATTAAATAAAAATTAATCTATGATAATTAATTAAATATTTTTTTGTTGTTTATTTGTCCTTCGAAATAATTTTTTTTCATCATTTGTGTTTTTACCTTCTTGCAGGAATTCCTGCAAGAAGGTTTTTTTTATTCGTTACCCAATAAAATTCCCGAAACATTCCATGAGCTGAAGCTGGTTCCTTCTGTAGGTCCTTGTGGAATTTTTATCTGAATGGTATGTTTTCCGGCTTTTAAATCGCCAAGAGGAATAAAGTTAGGATTAGTAACCGTTCCCGGACACCAGTTTGATCGGCTTAAATCTGAAGACGAAAGTCCGTCCGCAAAATTTCCTGATGCCGGATTATAAAGGCGGTAAGAGCCACAATCTGATCTCCACGGTATAAAAGAATAGGTCATTTTACCGTCAAGGAAAATGGAATTAGTCTTAGGTACAAATTCGTCACCGTTTTCCCAGCCGCCATGACCGGTGGTAATATATCTTAACTGAGCATTTTTCAAATCTTTTTTCAAAGTAAATTCTACAAATAGTCCTTTATCCTGGTTAAACATGGTAGAATAATCCTGTCCTGCCATTTCCATAATATTTAACGTATTAAATAAAGGAATTACTGTATTGTTTTTATAAACCGTCTGATCACTTTTGTGAATGGTGATTTCCATACTCACTTTGTGACCGCCTTTATCATAGTTTCCAATAAATGTGCCGATCCACAACTCTTTTTCCGATAAAGAAGGTTTGAGCTCTGTAATATCCTGACGATAAGGGCTGCTAGTATGCCAATTTTTGTCTTTTAATTGGATATGATTAAATTTATTGATTCCGAAAGCAGTGAAAAATCTCATCATTTCAACAGCCGGATTATAATTTTCCGTTGCAGCTACACCAAAATATTGTTTTCCGTTTCCGTTGTCATAAACGGGAAGTGTTTTTGCTCCTTTTTCTAATCCGTCAAAAAAAGATTGAGATTTATCCTGAGGAATGAAGAAAACGGTTCCGGTTCTATCGTAAGCGTCTCCGTTTGATTGTTGTTTTAATTCAACGAAGATATTTTCACCTTCCGCAATTTTTGGAAATTTTATTTTTTTTAGAATAATGGTGCCGTTGGTGAATCTTTTAACGTTTTCGTCGGATTTTGATGCATCAGAAAAGTTGATGGTTTCATTGTCAAAAACTTTCAAAGTGGTAAATCTGCTTTTCCATAAAAGATCTTTATACCCTAATGGATCTGTAGAGTTAATGGGACCTTTAAGGATTTTGTCAATATCAGTTTTCTTAACTTTCTTAATGGAACTTGCCGTAATGACAGAGTTTTTATTTCTTTCGATTTCTAAAACAAAACCAAGATTCTGTCCAATGGTTGAAGGCCCGCCCTGAATTTTTAAATCATTGGTATACCAAACTTCAATCGTATTTGAATTGATTTTAGTAACTGCCTTTTTACAATTGTAGCCTGAAATTTTCTTTGTTTCATTAGTGAATTCAAAAGTTTGCTTTCCAACAGATTCTGTATCAGAAGTTGAAATCGTTTCATTAGGTTTTAAAAATGCATATGAAACAATTGTATTGGAAGGTTTTTCAATTTTTGTAATCTCAAATGGCAAATCTGCTTTTTGTTCACGGATTTTATTATTTAAGATGAAGTTTTCCTTTTCATTGGCCCAAACCAATGTTGGAGGCTGATCTGTTACTACTTTTCCGTTATAAGAGCTAATGTATTGTACTTCATAAGTCTGTGCTAGAGTAAAACAGGATAAAAAGGTGAAAAAACTGAATAAAATTCTTTGATACATAATTGAAACAGGTTTTCGCAAAGATAATTTTTAATTGAGATTAAGATTATTCTTTTTAAGGTATTAGTATGAAAAATTTAGAAATGTTACGGATCAACAAAAAAACTACTCCAAAAAATAGAGTAGTTTGTATATTGTATTTCTGTTTATTTTAAGAAATTCTTTCAATCAAAGCCATATAGAATCCGTCATAGCCTTCACTAGGCATTACTTTTTCGTCTTTGATCATTTTAAAATTAGGATTGTTTTTAATGAATTCGTCAACCTGTAAGTTGTTTTCAGAAGGCAGGATAGAACATGTTGCATACACCATTTTTCCTCCTTTTTTAAGCATTTTTGAATAATCCTGGAGAATCTGTTGCTGTTCAATTTTAATTCTGTCAATAAAAGCCTGGTCAATTTTCCATTTGCTGTCCGGGTTTCTTTTCAATACGCCAAGTCCTGAACATGGAGCATCAATCAGTAATCTATCTGCTTTTTCGTGAAGTCTTTTAATTACTTTGTTATCAGAGATTAAACGCGTTTCGATGTTGTGAGCTCCGGCTCTTTTTGCACGGCGTTTCAGTTCTGCTAATTTCCATTCGAAGATGTCTAAAGCAATGATTTGTCCTTTATTTTGCATTAAAGCAGCTAAGTGAAGCGTTTTTCCACCTGCACCTGCACAAGCATCAACAACTCTCTGTCCTTCTTTTACATCAAGGAAATATCCGATTTTTTGGGAAGAAGCATCCTGAACTTCAAATAATCCTTCTTTAAAAGCCGTCGTAAGAAAAACATTCTTTTTTTCTTCAAGCTGAACAGCATCCGGATAATTTTTGATAGGATAGGAAACGATATTTTCATCGGAAAGATCCGAAATAAGCTCTTTTGTTGTTGTTCTTAGAGAATTGGCTCTTAATACAGTTGGAGCTTGCTCGTTCAAGGCAAGCATTTCTTTTTCCCATCTTGAACCTAATTCCTTTTCCAAAGTTTCAGCTAACCAATCCGGAATAGAATATTCTATTGCTTTTGTAGGGACCGTACCTTTTTTAAGCTTAGTTAAAATATCGGCAATCTTAATCCCATCAAATTCTTCAAATTTTTTATAATTGGTTTTGCTCCAAAGAAGATAAGCGATAATAAGTTTATAGATGTTATTAGGCTTTACACCTTCACCCATATAGTATTCCAGACGTTTTTTCCAACGGATGATATTATAGAAAATTTCAGAAACAACGGCTCTGTCCTGGCTTCCCCATTTTCTGTTGGCTTTTAAGAGCCTTTCGATTACTTTATCGGCATATTTATTTTTCTCGAAAAATGTTTCCTGTAAAGCATCGTGAATTCCGATTGCTAAGTTTCTGTGAATAAGTTCCATAAATTGGGTTCTGCTATTTTGAATCTGCAAAAATACGAATTTAAGTTGAGAATTTTGAGTTCAAGATTGAGCTGTGCATTTTGATTTGTTGTTAGTTATGTAAAGAAATAGCTGAATGGCAATTAATATAAATATTATTATCAATTGTTTGTTTGCCGAATTCGATCTTTCCGTATTAATTTTCTGTAAAGAATAAATCTTTGATTTTGAAAATTCTTTAAGTTCATTTAGATCTTTAAATCTTTCAACTTTATAAATATCTTCGTTTACAAAAGTTCGCGAATAATTTGGGATTAAATCGATTTGATTAAAAATTTGAAAAAATAGCCAACCAAAAAGTAGTATTGAGATAATTAGAATGAGTCTGCGGATATTTCTCATGCTTTGATAATTTTAATTAAAAATATTAAAATTATCTTTGCAAAAAATTAAAAATATGAGTGATACTGTACTTTGTCCGAAATGCAGCTCAGAATTTACCTATGAGCAGGATGGTTTGATGGTTTGCAGCCAGTGTTTCCACGAATGGGATCCTGCAGAAGCCGGAAATGATGATAAAATTCTGGATATTAATGGTAATGAACTGCAAAACGGAGATTCAGTGATCGTAATGAAAGATCTTCCGGTAAAAGGAGCACCGAAACCGGTAAAAGCAGGAACTAAAGTGAAAAATATCCGTCTAAGACCAGACAGTGATCATAATATTGACTGTAAAATTGATGGCTTCGGAGCTATGGCTTTGAAATCAGAATTTGTGAAGAAAGCATAAAAAAAGGAAAGAATTGGACAGTGTAATCTTTCAAAGACTCATTGCAGGATTGCTAATTTTGTCTTTAGGGCAGAAAGAGAATTAACCAAAAATTTCCTTATGCTGTGGAACTACAAATGTAAGAAAAGTTTAAATCCGATTCTTGTATTTGTAGTTTTTTTATTAAAATTTTAACAGTATAAGTAGAAGGAAATGTGATGGTTGTGCGCCGGATGGACTCCTTTAGATAAACAAAATATTGACAGAGTCATTTAATTTTTCATCTGTATACAGGATAATCTCTTTATTTTTTGCTCTTATTTTATTCCAGTAATAATTTCCTGCAAATCTGCTTTCCAAAACTTCTGCTTCCATACCATTTTCAGAAATACCTATTTCCTTCGGGTAATAAGAGAATTTTCTAAGATTAAAATCTGTGATTTCTGTTTCGTTGAAAATATTTACTTCTCCAAAAAGTTTCGCTACATAAGGATTGTAAGGACTTTTAAATGTTTCCTCCGGATTATCATTTTGGATTAACCTCCCGTTTTGAAGCACAATAATCTGATCCAGCCAGGGAATGATATCCTGAAGCTCATGCGTGGAAATGATTAAAGAAATTTTATTCTGTTTTACATAAGAAAAGAGCTTTTCACGAAGTTCAATTTTCCTGGGAAAATCCAGATTGCTGAAAGGTTCGTCCAAAATCAGCAATTTAGGTAATACTGAGAGCGCCCTTGCAATGGCGACTCTTTGTTGCTGCCCTCCACTTAAATATTTGGGTAAAACATTAGCGTATTCTGAAAGTCCGACTACCTCGAGAAGTTCTGTAACGGTTTCTTTTTTCTGTGCCAAATTAATATTTGAAATAAACTTTCCTACATTCTCAGAAACTGTTGCGTAAGGCATTAAATCAAAATTCTGAGCAACAAATTTCATTTCAGCTTCCCCCGGAACAAGGTTTCCTTTTGGGCCTAAAAGCTTTTTTCCATCAAAAATAATTTCTCCGCTTTCCCAATCCAAAAGACCGTACATCAAACTTAACAACGTTGATTTTCCGCATCCGCTTTCTCCTGCTAATGCAATAATTTTACCAGCTTCAAATCGCAGATTAAGATTCTGAAACAGAGGCTTTTCTTTTGAATGTGAGAAGTATAAATTGTTTATTTCTAGTAGCATAACACAAATGTAATAAAATGATATGTTTAAGGAGCAAAGATTTTTTATTATATTAGCTGTAGTAAAGAAAATTTATGAAAATGAAAAAAAAGCTATTTTTATGGGTAATTCCCGCTTTTCTGATTGCCGCGGTCGTAATTTCTTGTAACAAAGAAAAGCCATTGACAAGTGAAAGTGGTGAAATTGCTACTACTAAAGATGGTCACCAGTTTATTCTGGATACATTGAATAGCAGAGTAGAATGGAAAGGATATAAAATTTTAAAATCTGAAAATACAAGTCACTTCGGAACTATAAAATTTGAAAGCGGAGATGTTACTATAAAAGATGAAAAGCTTGAAAGCGGGAAATTTGTAGCAGATATGAATTCCTTAACATCAGTAGATTTAAAAGATGATGCAGACCAGCTTGGAAAGTTAAATGATCATCTAAAAAGCAGTGATTTTTTTGAAGTTGAAAAATTCCCTACCGCTTCTTATGAAATCACAAAGCTTACTCCTTTAGCAGAAGGAGATTATAATACTTTGCTGGATGGTAATTTAACGATTAAAGGAATTACCAAACCTATTGCCTTTAAAGCCAATGTATCTGTGAAAGACGGTGTAGTAAGTATAGCAACAGAGCCTAAAGATATACAACGAGAAGAATTTGGCGTGAAATTTCAGACACCTGTTGAAAATGGGGTGATTAAAGATGAGGTAACACTGCAGATCAATGTAAAAGCTTTAGAAAAGAAATAATTTTTATTGAATAAAAATAAGTGATTATAGTCTGCCTCTGAAAAGAGGCAGATTTTTTTTAACAGTTTAAGGAAAATTATTCCGCTGAAAAATCGTATTTTTGCAAAACATTTTGAAAGGGTAAAACAATGATAGAAAAGATAGAAGAATTACTAGTTGAAGTAAACAGCTTCAGTACCACATCAAAAGAAGAAATTGAAAACTTCCGAATCAAGTATAATGGTAAAAAGGGTATTCTGAACGATTTTTTTGAAAAATTCAAAGAAGTTCCGAATGACCAGAAGAAAGAATTCGGACAGAAGATCAATACACTGAAGAATGCTGTTAATGTAAAGTTGGAGGATTTAAAAAATGCTTCCACATCTTCTATTAATGTAGAGAAAGAAGATTTGACAAGACCTGCTTTCCCCTTAGATCTGGGTTCAAGACATCCAATTAACTTGGTAAAAAACAGAATTATTGAAATCTTTAAATCTATCGGTTTTGCTGTTGCAGACGGACCGGAAATTGAAGATGACTGGCATAACTTTACGGCATTAAACCTTCCGGAATATCACCCGGCAAGGGATATGCAGGATACTTTCTTCATCGAGCAGAATCCGGATATTTTATTGAGAACACATACTTCTTCGGTACAGATCCGTTATATGGAAGAAAATCAGCCGCCGATCAGAATTTTATCTCCGGGAAGGGTATTCAGAAATGAAGCGGTTTCTTCACGCTCACACTGTATTTTCCATCAGATCGAAGGGTTGTATATTGATGAGAATGTAAGTTTTGCAGATTTAAAACAAACCATTCAGTTCTTTACAACAGAGCTTTTCGGAAAATCTAAGATCAGATTGAGACCTTCTTATTTTCCATTCACTGAACCAAGTGCTGAAATCGATGTGTACTGGGGATTAAACTCAGAAACTGATTACAGAATTACAAAAGGAACGGGTTGGCTGGAAATTATGGGTTGCGGAATGGTAGATCCGGCCGTTTTGAAAAATGTAAATATTGATGCCGATAAATATTCAGGTTATGCTTTCGGGATGGGTATTGAAAGAATCGTAATGCTTCTTTACCAAATGAGTGACATCAGAATGTTCTTTGAAAATGACATCAGAACTTTAGAGCAGTTTAAAACATTATAAAAAAATTAAACTTAAATAAATAAAATCCTGTAAAAAATTACTTTACAGGATTTTTTATTAATTTTATTTTTACAAAAAAACAGTGGGAAAAAATGCTTGTAGAACCGTTAAATTCTAAATCAAGAAAAACAATTCATTATGCGCTTATTATTTGTATTTTATTGATACAGCTCTTAATAGCAGGATATTTTTATAATGAATTTATTCATAAGAAAAATTTGACTTTTATTGAAGGCCAGTTAAAAGAAATCCGGGTATTGGAGGGATTAACGGATAATTCCAGAAAAGAACTTCTGAATGCACAGGATTATCTTCAGCAATATGTAACGAGTAATGACAGTACTTTTTTAAATTCTTACCTTACATCATTAAATAAACTGGGAAAAAATCTGGATAGCATTGGCTATTATGAAAATAAGTATGTAAAATCAAAAAATAGGTTAGCATTACAGAAAAAAGATTCGTTACAGATCAAAAAATTAAAGGTGCTGATTGATTCTACCTATAATTTTTCTACTAAATCCAATCTTAAACCTAATAATTCATTTAAAATACAGAAATATACCCCGGAATATCGTTTTGATAAGTTTGATTTGGAAACCAAAACGTATACCGACACTGTAAAAAAGAAAGGACTGTTTGGAAGGTTGGGAGATGCGATATCCGGCAAGGAAACGGTTCGTAAAGACAGTACTGTGGTTACACTGAAACAGAGGAAAGCTCCAGTGTCGTCATTAATGAAATCTGACTTTGACAGCATCATGAATGTAGTGAACAATTATTATTCACGAGAAGTGAAAAAAATTCAGGTGAACGTGACTAACAGGAAGACTGACCGCGATAAAATTTACAAAATGTTCAGTAATCTCCTGATGTATAACAATGGCCTGATGAATATTTATGAATCTGCTATTAAAGAATCTAAATCGAGTCTTGAAAAGGAGTATGAAAAACAGAATTCAAAAAATAATCAGATCAGAAAATATCTGATATTCGGAGCGATGATTCTGATGTTTATTGTTTCAATTTTAATAATGTTCTTAACAAGAATAGCATTTATTTATGAACGAAAACTAAATGAAGCTAATAAGCAGATAAGGGAAAACCTGAATTTTAAGAACAGAATTTTAGGGATGCTGAGCCATGAGCTACGATCTCCATTAAAGATAATTGATCTTTTTATTAACAGAATTAATAAGAAAACGGATGATAAGAACATCAAAGAATACCTTAAATCTATAAGTTTTACCAACAATACATTGCTTATTCAGGCCAATCAGATTTTAGAATATACCAAAAACCAGGCAGTGGAAAATAAGCTGAATCCGGTAGCTTTTAATCTTAAAAACGAAATCACATCCATTTTAAACGCTATTGAACCTTATATTGAAACGAGAAATAATGCATTAATCATTGAAGAGAATATAAATCCGGACCTTGTTGTTTTTTCTGACAACCGAAAGGTCAATCAGGTTTTTATGAATATTCTTGGGAACGCGAATAAGTTTACGGAGAATGGAGAAATTAGGGTTACATTAGCGGTAGAACCGGTCAATAAAAATATAGTTTCTTTAACTGCAAAAATAAAAGATTCCGGAAGTGGGATTTCTCCTTCTGATATAGAAAAAATTTTTGAACCCTATTATCAGGGAGTTTTATCTGAAGATGTTGAAAATTTGGGGGCAGGTCTGGGATTGAGTTTATGTAAAGAAATTGTTGAATTATATAACGGAGACATATCTGTATCCAGCGAACTGGGAAAAGGTACGACAGTTATTTTTACAGTTAATCTAAATCTTACTACATGAATCCACCGAATATTACAACCACCCGTTTTCTACTGGCAGACGATCACAGTCTGATACGGCAGGGTATTATTTTTTTGCTGGAAGATCTTGAGTTGGAGCATGAAATTTTTCAGGCATCCAATCTGCAGCAACTTTTGGATTCCGTTAAAACAAACCCCATAGATATTGCTATCATTGATGCTCATTTTCCTGATGGCAACAGCCTTTCTATCTTGGAAGAACTCAAAAAAATAAGGCCGGAAATGAAAATCCTGATTTTTACAGGTATTGATGAAAGTACCTATTCACTTAGATATTTAAATGCCGGAGCAGATGGTTTTCTAAGTAAAATGAATGAGGAAGAAGAAATAGAACAGGCGATCCGGAAAATGCTTGACTTTGGAGAATACATCTCTCCGCTTACACAGGCATTATTGAAGAGCTCAATAAAAAATCCTCAGCTGATCAATCCTTTGTCTGCTTTAACGGAAAGAGAACTGCAGATTGCCGAAATGTATGCTGAAGGTTTGGGAAATCTGGAAATAGCCGGGAAACTGGATGTTAAACAAAATACAGTAAGTACGGTTAAGAAAAGGATCTTTGATAAACTTGAAATTGAAAACCTGGTGGAGCTTATAGAACTGATAAAAAACAATCAGTAATAGTTTTGTAGATAAATATCTACGAGCCATACGAAATATATCTACATGGTTTGTGATGATTTTCTTTTGTGCTGTTGCTATCTTTGTATCAACAGAAAGAAAGAAAATTATATTGTAAGAATGTATTTGATACTGTTTTTGATTCTATAAACACAAATGATGAGAAAAAATCAAGATCGAATACACAAATGACGAAAAAAATGAGCCTCCGAAATTTTCGGAGGCTTTGTTTTTAATTACTGACCTAAGAAACAAAACGTAATTAAAAACTAGATTTATAAACAAATATTATTTTAGCTTTTAGCTTTTCTCTTTGTCCAGCTCTTCACACGGTTATAATCTAAAAAGTATGTAAGCTTCAGTGAGAAATTATTCACGGTAGGTTCACTGAAAAGCATATCATAATTTTTCACCATGTTTAGCCTTGACATTTCAAGATAATTTGAAGTGGCGTTTCTGTATAATAAAGTCAGCTGGCTTCCCGGAGCGAACCACCATGAAAACCTTAGGTCAACGTTCCATGCATTGTAGGTTCCGTTTAAATTTCTATTAAAAAGATCGGTTTCAGCCAGGCTTCCATCCTGATTTAAAGTATAAAATCGCTTATAGGTAACATCAGAAAAATAATGTCTGAACGTTAATGTAAGAGCGGTTTTTTCATTAAAAGTATATTTAGACGTTAAGGCATTTTCATAGGTGTTCCTTTGTCTTCTTCCGATGAAAATATCGGTGTCACTTTTTCCTGCAAAGCCGGTTTCGTTATTGCTGAAGCTGGGGTTGAAGCTCCAGTTTACATTAAATTTGTCTGAAAACCGGTACCGGAGACCAAAGTTGGTAAATACCTGATTTCTTCCTTTTTCGTCAAAAGCATAATAATCAAACTCAAAATTATACTGTAACTTTTTTCTGCTATCACTTTCAAACCAGATCCATGAATCAAAATATCCGGGAACTTGAAGGTGTCTTCCGAAGGTACGGGGTTCATAAATATCGTTCTGACCGAAAGGGGTAAATTCAATTCCCCCGCCAAAGCTTCTGAAGTTTTTATCTGTAAAGCTGTTATTGTGGTTAAAAACAAAGTTCTGGAAGATGAAAGGCTCTAATCGATGGTAATAATTCAGGTTAAAATTTAAATAAATATTATTGAATGTTTTGGTAGGCTGTAAAATTCTGTACCCATACCAGGCATTATAGTTTGCAAAGTTGGTTTTTGTTGAAAATCCAACATCATTAATATCCCAGTCTTTCGTGGTTAGATTTCCATTGAGGCTAAAACGGTGTTTTCCGGCAATTTTTTCCAGACCGACTTCAGCTTTTGTACCAAATTTTGTTCCTTCATCCATTACCCAGCTTCCTTTCAGGCTTCCAAAGGTTTTATACGTGTTTTTCTTGTTACTGAGATCCCAAAGAAGCCCTGTTGCATTAGCATCCCTGAAATTTCCGTCTCTTGTAACGTTCGTATTGATCAATGATACAGAAGAGTTTCCGTTAAACCTTTGATCAAAAACCAATACATTATAGTTGGTCCAAGGTTCCACGACTTCTTTTCTGGTTTCTCCGGTTTCATGATTAAAAATGGTTGCTTGCATTTTTTGAGTGACTCCATTGAAAAAACCTATTCCCAATCCTTTTTTTGTTCTTCCCGAAATTTTGAAGGCATTAAATAATTTTACTTTTGCAGGATATTCCGTGACTTCTTCATTGTCGTTTGTCACAGGATAGCGTGATGGTTCACCACCCACTCTTCTTGAATAGAACATTCCTCCTTTGCTGAATAATTCGGTTCCTTCCGTGAAGAATGTTCTTTGCTCGGAAAACTGCTGTTCAAAAGGAGTTAAATTTAAAATAGAATTATCAAAATTAGCCTGTCCGAAGTCAGGAATTAAAGTCATATCGAAAGTGAAAGCATCGTTGATTCCATATTTTACATCCATTCCACCGTTGAAGCTTGATGTGGTCTTCCCGTCAAAACTATTGATATAAGTAGAAATATAAGGTGTGAAAGACAGTCGGGTAGGAGGATTTATGTTTTCAATTCCTTGTAAAACACCGTCAAAAAGAGTATAGGAGTTTTTAGCGTTATCTACAAAATTCCAGTCATAAGATGCTTTAATTCTCTGAATTCTTCGAAATATGTTCATTCCCCATTCCTGGATATTATTTTTCGGAAACCTGAGTTCTGAATAAGGAATTTTTATTTCTACCGCCCAACCTTTTTCATTGATTTTTGCACCACTGTACCAGATTGAGTTCCATGTGTCGTCTTCACCATCTGTCGTAAGTTTTGCATCATACTGAACCCCTGCTGCTGTAACCACAAATTCTAAACTCTGCTGTTTGTCATTATATCCGTTTAATGCCACCCCAAAAAAATCATCATTGCTGATTCCGTCTCTTTCGGTTAATTCCTTAGCAATTTTCTTGGGAGTAGGATCATACATTTGGGCCCCAAAATAAATACCGGTATCGTCATATAAAATTCTTACTTCAGTTTTTATAGAATCTGCCTGTGGTTTTCCGTTGTTAGGATTTCTCTCAATGAAATTGGTGGCAATGGGAGCATTCAGCCATTCAGCATCATCCAGGATACCATCTATTTTCGGGGACGATGAGGTTTTTGTAATAAGTATTTTTTTTCTTACGATATGTTCGTCCTCTTTTTTCTGCGAATGTACTAAGCAGGAAAATAATAATAAGGTGAAAATTAATTTGGTGTTCATGATGTTCTTAGGCTTATACATTTATGACAACCAATATTTAAAATCTATTACATTGGGCATCCGATGAAAATGAAAAATTTTCATTTTATTTAATTTGAAAATGGAAATTTTGCCAGATAAGGTCTGAAACGGTTTCGGCTGCCCAAAGGGCAGCCGAAACCGTTTTATATAAAAGCTAACTATATCTTATTTTGAGAACTTTAAAGGATATTTTACATTTTTAAAATCATCAATACTTGCTTTCAATGATCCTACTGCAAGTTCTGCTTTTAAAAGCATGGGAATATGGTTGTAATCGTTAGAAACCCACATTGTAACACCTTCTTTCTCTTTAAAGACTCTGCCGCTTTTTACAGACGGAATAATTTTCAAACAATTAATGGTCCCGAATTTTGTCTTTAAATTCTCTGTACCGACTACTTTTAGCTGAAAAGGAAACATTTCATCGTCAATCCATACGTTCATATTGATGATGGTTCCCGTTTTCAATTCGGCCGGACTTTTACTCCTCAGATAATAAAAGCAGGAAAGCATATCCTGAACTCCCTTTACTGATTTTAGGACTTTAGAACCGTTTGCAGATGTTTTTTTATCCGTTAAAATCAAGGTATTATTATCATGGTTGAAAGTGGTTTCAAAATGCTGGCGATAACTCCCTTCTTTTACGTTTCTTACATAGAAGCTGGGTAATCCTGTATTGATATTAATATAACTTTCATATAAGTCCTCAACCTTGAAAAAAGCCCTTACAGCTCCTGTGGTTTGTCCTGTTCCTTTTACATAAAGATGTGGAGCTCCTTTGTAGGTTACTTTTTGAGTGGTAAGAGTTGCATTTCCTGCATTTAGAAACCCGTAATGAATTCTAAGTGTGATGGATTCACCGTTTGCAATATTGTCAATCTGTGCAAAGCTTACACAGAATATACATATTGCAATTAGGTTTAAGATTTTCTTCATAATTAGACATTTACAAAAAGGTTGCCAAATTTTAGCTCTGTTTTTCTTACGATTTGACAAATCTCAGTTTTTTATTTAGAATGAATTAAATATGCTTCGCATTAAAATTAGTAAATTTGCAGCTACAAGTATAATTAAATTATCTTATAATTATGATAACTACCGATATATTGATCATAGGAGCAGGACCGACGGGGCTTTTTGCTGTATTTGAAGCAGGATTATTAAAAATGAAGTGTCACATCATCGACGCACTTCCTCAACCGGGAGGACAATTGGCAGAGCTTTATCCTAAAAAACCTATTTTCGATATTCCGGGGTATCCATCTGTAAATGCAGGTGAATTAGTAGATAATCTGATGGAGCAGATCAAACAGTTTCAGCCAGGTTTTACTTTAGGGGAAACAGCTGTTTCTTATACTAAAGTGGATGATGAGTGGTTTGAAGTGGTAACCAACAAAGGTACTGTTCACAGAGCTAAAGCGATTGCCATTGCAGGAGGTTTGGGAACTTTTGAACCTAGAAAGCCAGCTATTGAAAATGTAGCCGATTATGAAGAAAAGGGTCTTGAATATTTCGTAAAAGAACCCGAACATTTCAGAAATAAAAAAGTGGTCATCGCTGGGGGAGGAGATTCTGCGCTTGATTGGAGTATTTTCCTGTCAAATGTTGCTAGTGAAGTAACATTGATTCACAGAAGAAATGAATTCCGTGGAGCTTTGGATTCTGTAGAAAAAGTTCAGGATTTAAAAAATCAGGGAAAAATTAAATTGATTACTCCGGCAGAAGTTACAGCAATCAAAGGAGATGGAAAAGTTGAAGCTATTACAGTAGCTGTAGATGGTCAGGATCCTTACGATATTGAAACCGATTACTTTATTCCATTGTTCGGACTGACTCCAAAGTTAGGAGAAATCGGAAATTGGGGATTGAATATTGAAAAAAATGCAATCGTTGTAAATAATGCATTAGACTATCAAACGAATATTGATGGAATCTATGCGATTGGTGATATCAATACTTATCCGGGGAAATTGAAATTAATTCTTTGTGGCTTTCATGAGGCAACCTTGATGTGTCAAAGTGTTTATAACAGATTGAATCCGGGTAAAAAATTCGTGTTGAAATATACAACCGTAAGTGGTGTAGACGGTTTCGACGGAAGTAGAAAAGAAGCAGAGAAGGCTGTTGTGAAAAAAATTGACTAATTTTGCAAAATTATGTCAGATATTAATATAAAAATCACCGACAGAGAAGGTGTAACTCACGATATTGTAGCTCCTACGGATATGTCCATGAACTTAATGGAAATTATCCGTTCTTATGAATTGGCAGAAGAAGGAACAATAGGAGTGTGTGGAGGAATGGCAATGTGTGCTTCTTGTCAGGTCTATGTAGTGAACGATCCGGGATTAGATGAAATGGGTGCTGAAGAAGATGCAATGCTTGCCGAAGCTTTTCATGTGAAAGATAACAGCAGACTGGGTTGCCAGTTGCATATCGTTCCTGAAATGGAAGGACTGGAAGTGGAAATAGCTCCTTATCCTTAGAAAATTAATTTTAAATGATACAAAAAACTCCTGAAGATTTTCTTTAGGAGTTTTTTGTATATAGCAAGCTAAAATCACAATAACTTAAAGATCGGCTCATATAGCGATTAAAATGATATGATATCTCTTCCGAAAGTTTAATAAGAAAAGTGTTGTCTTCAAAATGCTGTCTCACTTCTTCATTGGTTAATTTTATAAGCATTGATGCTTGAAAAAAGCTGATAGGTGAATATGGAATTTCAATATAAAGCTCTCTGTCAATAGATTCAAATAAAATATATTTCCAATTTTCCTTATGAATTTCTTTTAATTCAATTTTTTGATTTCCCACTCGAATTTTTTTATTTTTAAGCTTAATTAATGAAATAAAAACCTTCCTAAACTATCAGGAAGGTTTTTATTGATTCTTAATTCTTAGAAGGCTGAAAGTTAGGATGTCCCACCTGCCATAATGCAAATGAAAAAATATCTGCATATTCTTTAAAAATAACATCATAATCACTTGTAAAATGCCCGTTGTCGTAGTTTGCATACAGTAAAACAGGTTTTCCGGAAGCTGAATTATTTTGTAAAACAGCGGCAAATTTTCCAGGCATCCAGGGAACAATTCTTGAATCATTCATTCCTACACGTACAATTACAGCAGGATATTTTACTCCTTTTTTTACTTTGCTTTGAGCGTCCATCTCAATCAGATATTTGGTGTCTTCTTGATTTTTTAATGTCCCGATTTCCGGTATTTGATTAGGCCCGTTTGCTGTTACCTCTGTTCTTAAAGCATTGGTTAACCCAACTTCAGGAATTGCTACAGCATAAAGATCCGGTCTTTCAGTGATAGCTCTTCCAATGAGAATTCCACCTGCACTTACTCCATTCCCGATTAATTTTGAAGGAGAAGTATATTTTTGATTCACCAGATATTCCGAACAGGCAATAAAATCTTTCCAGGTATTGGGTTTTGTAGCTTTCATCCCTGCTTCATGCCATTTTTCGCCCTTTTCTCCGCCTCCTCTTACGTGAGCCACTGCAAGTAAAACACCCTGTTCCAATAATACAGAAAGTCTTGCTGAAAAACGGGGCTCATAAGAAAAACCATAACCGCCATATCCTGTAATATAGGCCGGATTATTACCGTCCATTTTCATGTTTTTAGGATAAATAATGGAAAGTGGAACCGTTACACCGTCGTGACTCTTCACTTCAACTTCTTTTACAGTGTAAAGCGTATTGTAATCAGGATAATTTGTTTCGGAATTAAGGTATTTGCTTTTTACGATATCGCCTTTTTCCGGATCGTATTCATAAGTTGTTAATGGAGTCAGCCAATTGACGTTGTTACAGTAAATGTTATCATTTTCTCTTTGGTTAAGTGATAACGAGCTATTGACCCCGGTTGGAAAATTAACCTTTTTCCCTTCCAATGTATTGATATTTACCTGGTATTTATCTCTAATGATCCCATTTCCTAAAGAATAATAAAGATAATTTTTAGAGTTGTGAATACTGATAATTACGTTGTCTTTACTTTCGGGAACAACTACTTTAGCATTAATAAGGTCAGGTTTTGAAAGACTTGTGAGAGTGATTTTATAATTTGGCGCATCTTTGTGGGTAAGCAGGAAAAGTTTGTCACCGGAAATAAACACATCCGTAATATCATCTGAAGGTTTTATAATTTGTCTCCATTTTACCTTTTTGTTTTTTAATTCTGAATAAGGAGCTACAAAAATCGGACTTTCAGATTTTACGGAACTTAGCCTCAGAACAATATATTTATAGTCATCAGTAAAATAGACGCTTGTGAATTGTTCAGTTAAAGCGTTCAGTTCCGGATATTCTTCTCTTGAAGCTAATATTTTATCAGTTTTTGTATCAGTTCCTATTATGTGGAGCATGGCTTTCATGTCTTTTAAAAGCATGTTGCTGTTGGGATCTGAAGTGCTCATTTTGGTATAAAGAATACCTTTATCATCCTGAGTAAATTCAAACGCAAATTCACTCCAGATAGGACCGATCTCATCATTGAGAAGTTTGTGACTTGTAAGATCTAAAATCCTTAAATTACAAATTTCACCTCCTGACTTTGATAATAAGATAGCAATTTTTTTCGCTTTCGAATCAACGGCAAAATTGGTTATCTGAGTATCTTTACCAAGAGTTTCAGGATCAAAAATCAATGTTTCTTTTCCGGAAGAAAGATCTCTGGAATATAACTTAGAAAGGTTTTCACTTTTTTTGGTTTTGGTGTAGAAATAAGTATTCTGCCTTTGAAATACAGCGTCGAATGAATCACCGTTCATTTCCTGTACTTCCTTCATACGCTTATACAGATCTTCACGGTGCGGAATTTTGTTAATAAGATTATGACTAAAATCCGATTGAGCTTTAAACCATTTTTCTACTTCAGGATTTTTAAGATCTTCCAGCCATCTGTAATTGTCTGTGATTTTGGTTCCGAAATAGTCATCAACAACTGCTTTTTCAGGAGTGACAGGATAATTGTATTGAGCAGAAATTATTTGACTTAAAAATAGTCCTGCTGTGAGAAAAATATTTTTCATTTTGTATTTCTTTTGTGTGTGAAAAATTTTAATACTGCAAATGTACTAAACTTCATCTTTTGAAATCCACTTTCCAATAGTAGGTGCTTTATAATTTTTCATCATCTCCAGCAATTCATCAATAGTATCGCTGATCAATAACATATCTCTGTTAATTGGTTTTAAAAATCCCTTATCAACCATCGTTTGAATAAGTTGGATAAGGTCATCATAGAACCCGTCAATATTCAAAACAGCGATGGGTTTTTGATGAAGTCCAAGTTGCGCCCAGGTTATCATTTCGAAAAACTCTTCCAAGGTTCCGTAGCCTCCCGGAAGAACGATAACACCATCACAAAGGTCATTCATTTTGGTTTTTCTTTCGTGCATGGTTTCCACCAGAATAAGTTCGGTCAATTGTTTGTGAGCAATTTCTTTTGCTTGTAAAAACTGGGGAAGGACCCCAACAACTTTTCCACCGGAATTCAATGCTCCATCTGCAACAGCGCCCATCAAACCGACATCTGCGCCGCCATAAATCAATTGAATGTTCTGTTTTGCCAAAGTTTGCCCAAGTAAAGTTGCCTGTTCTTTAAAAACATTATCTGAACCGAAACTTGAACCGCAAAATACGGTGATACTTTTCATAATTATTTTGAATTAATCTTAAAGGTTAAAATTAAAAATATCCAAAATCAAATGACTTTGGATATTCAATATTATAATTTTTAAATCTTATTTTAAAGGAATATTCGCTAGAATATCTTTAGTAAATGCCCAGAATTTTTGAGCAGAAGGAATATTTGCCTTTTCATCAGGAGAGTGAGCTCCTCGGATCGTTGGTCCGAAACTTACCATTTCCATTTCCGGATAGTTAGCTCCGATAATTCCACATTCTAAACCAGCGTGACAAGCCACAACGTGTGGTTTTTCATTAAACTTTTCAATATAGATTTTTTCCATCAGCTGAACGATTTCAGAACCTGGTTTTGGTTTCCAGCCCGGATAAGAACCACTGAATTCGGTATTCATTCCTGCTAATTCTGCTACAGACTTTAGTTGTTCTGCCACTGAATATTTGGATGACTCCACAGAAGAACGGGAAAGATTTAAGATTTTTAAAGCCCCACCTTTAAGCTCCACTCTAGCCACATTGTTTGAAGATTCTACTAAATCTTTTACATCAGGACTCATTCTGTAAACCCCGTTGTGAAGAGATTTCAATGTTAGAATAATTTTCTTTGAATTAGCTTCAGAAATTACTTTCTCAGAAGATGTTGTATTTTCAATATTGATTTGAAGACCTGCCTCTATCGTTGCAAATTCTTCTAAAATTTCTTTTTTAAGATCAGTAACTTCCAAAATGAATTCCTGAGCATTTCTTACAGAAACAATTGCTACAGCTTCTCTTGGAATTGCATTTCTCAATCCACCTCCGTCAATGGAAATCAATTGAATGTTTTCTTTTTCTAATCCTTTGTAAAGAAGTCTTCCCAAGATAATATTGGCATTTCCGAAACCTTTGTGAATATCCATTCCGGAGTGGCCTCCTTGCAATCCTTTTACTTCGAGTCTTACCATTTGCCCGTTTGCAGCTTCGGTTTCGTAGTTTTGAGTGATTGTAACATCGATTCCTCCTGCGCAGCCTATATCAATCTCATCGTCTTCTTCAGTATCCAGATTTAATAAAATTTGCCCGGTTAATTGACCTGGCTTTAAGCCTAGAGCTCCTGTCATGCCCGTTTCTTCATCTATGGTGAAAAGAGCTTCCAAATCAGGATGAGGAATGTCTGAACTTTCTAAAATAGACATAATGGTAGCAACTCCTAAACCGTTATCTGCTCCTAAAGTTGTTCCTTTTGCCTTTACCCAGTCTCCGTCAATTTCCATTTTAATACCTTCTGTTTCAAAATCAAAATTAGTATCACTGTTTTTCTGACAAACCATATCCAGATGTGATTGTAAAACAACAGATTTACGGTTTTCCATTCCAGGAGTTGCAGGCTTTTTAATGATTACATTTCCTACTTCGTCTACTGTAGTTTCCAATCCTAGGTTTTCACCGAATTCTTTAATGAAAGCAATTACTTTTTCTTCTTTTTTTGATGGTCTTGGAACTGCATTTAATTTGGAAAAATTTTTCCAGATAATCTGCGGTTCTATATTAGATAATTCCATGAAATTTTATTTTCTCAAATTTACAAAATTAAAAAGGGGCAAAAAAGCAAAGATGGCAAAAAGATAAAATTGCTATTTATTATTTCATCTTTTTTGCCATCTCAGAATTATGAAGGCTTATTTGCTTGTCAGCTTTCCTGGTTTACTAGCACCCACATTCACCGTAGATAGGCATTGTAACTATTGTGCCGTCCGGTTTTTCAATGGTTAGCGTTCCCTGGAATAATAAAGCTTCTTCGTTCTTTATTTTTTTACCTTTCACAGAAATTTTATACTCTCCACTTTCTATTTCTTTGCTGAGTTCCTCATCCGCTTCCATGTCACTGGATGAGATAAGGTTCATAGCAAGTCTCTTACCGTCAAGCTTCATATAAGCTGTTTTACCGGCATCATCTGCATAGATGTATTTTTCGTTTTCAAAATCTGATTTATTCTTTGCAAAATAGCATGAACATTCTTTAATTTCGGTAGGAAAAGGAAATTCTTCTACAGAAATTTTTCCGGCAGAACTTTCATTTTTTATAGAATCCTGAACAATGGTTAAAGAGTCTCCCGATTTTTGAGGAGAAACGGTTTCTTTATCTTTTTTACACCCGATTAATAAGAAAGCTGAAAAGAAAATGATACAATATTTCATGTGATTTTTGTTTTAGTTATCCTCTGGCTCTTTCTAACAGAACCATCATCAGCAATGAAAGAACAACCAAGCTTTCTTCCTCATCATCAATGTCAATAAGCCTGTCAAGCTGAAATCTTCTTCCGAAAAAAGAAGGCATTTTCTTTAATCTGAAATAAGCTTTTCCATCTACTCCGGTTACAGTGTAAGAAGGATTCAGGAAATATCCTGTAAACATTCCTATGATAGGAATTTCTCCCACAAAACCGTCCCAGAATCTTACCCACGCACTATCTTCCTGAATTTTAAATTTCTGTTGATCATGGGAATCTAAAATGTCATAGCTTGCTTTCCAGATAGAACGCATTCCCTTTCTTGCCAGTCTTCCGAAGTTTTTGTTATCGACTAAATCATTTAAAGAATAAGATGCATTAAAATCAATCCACTGATTAGCCTTGATTCTGAAAAGTTCTTTTGATTTGCTTTCATCATTAAAAACAATAACATCTTCTTTTAGCTTGAACATTTTCTGACGAACATAGGCTACATAATTTCCGTTTTTGTCCGTAATGTTAAAATCGCTGGCTAAAGTTGTGATTTTAAATTTAAAATCTAATGGATAATTTAGATTGTTAAGTACCATTTTAGTTTATTTTTTTCATATTTCGGCTCAAAGATAAAATTTTTAAAATAAATGAAGTGGATTTTTAGGCTTTTCAAAAGATGAATACTCGGCTTTTTATTTTATTTTTGTAGTTATGGACTATCCTAGTAAAGTTTTAGCGAAGGCAGTAGATGAAATCTCAGGCTTACCCGGAATAGGAAGAAAAACGGCTTTGAGATTAGCCTTGCATTTATTGAAACAACCGGCTTCCAGAGCGACAAGTTTGGGTAATTCTCTCATTAATCTGGTGAATGAAATCAAATATTGTAAAGATTGTCACAATTTTTCTGATTTTGAGATCTGTGAAATCTGTAGTAATGATAAACGGAATAATGAGACCATCTGCATTGTAGAAGATGTCCGGGACGTCATTGCCATTGAAAATACAGGAAAATATACAGGAAAATATCTTATTCTGGGAGGGAAAATATCACCGATGGAAGGAGTAGGTCCCCACCAGCTTAATATCCCGAGCATCGAAAGAAAACTGAATGAAGGAAGCGTAAAAGAACTTATTTTTGCTCTGAGTGCTACTATGGAAGGGGATACTACGGCTTATTATATTTATAAAAAATTCAGAAATTTTAAGGTGAGTTTTTCCAGTATTGCAAGGGGTATTTCTGTGGGAGATGAGCTGGAATATGCTGATGAAATTTCTTTAGGAAGGTCGATTATGAACCGATTACCATATAATGACGGAAATGTTTAATATAGTATATAATATTTGTTTATAATGGTTTCGGTAATTATTCCCATGTATAATTCTGAAAAGACTATAATAAATGCTTTAAACTCAGTTAAAGTACAAACGTTGGATATAAAAGAATTTGAAATCATTGTTATTAATGATGGTTCTACAGATAACAGCCAACGTTTGTTAGAAGAATATATAGAAAAAAATCCTGAAATGAACATTCATTTTCTGAGTCAGATAAATAAAGGAGTTTCCAGTGCCAGAAATTCTGGCCTGAAAATAGCGAAAGGAGACTATATAGCTTTATTAGATGCAGATGATGAATGGAAGCCTGAAAAAACAGAAAAACAGCTTGGATACTTTGAAAATGAAAGCTTGAATATTGATTTTCTTGCCACAAAAGGAAATGAAAAGAAAATTTTGTATCCGTACAGAATAGAAAAAAATAACCTTGCGGAGGTTACATTCAAAAAGCTGTTGATAAGAACCGAAATATTAGCTCCAACAGTGATGTTCAAACGAAAAGTTTTTGAAAATACGGGTTTTTTTGACAATAATCAGAAGTATGCTGAAGATGTTAATTACTGGATGAGGGCTTCATTAAACAATAAAATGTATATATTGAATGAAAGTTTGGTATTTGTAGGAGGAGGAAAAAGAACATTTGGTGTTTCAGGACTTTCTGCCAATCTTTCTGCGATGGAAAAGGGATTTATAAAAAATCTGAAGGAAATGTACATGTTAAAAAATATCAATTTTATGCAGTATTTGTTGTTGAGATTTTTTTATAAGGCTAAATATCTATTTTTGTTATGCAGGCAATTTTACTATAATCTGAATATAAAGAAAAGCTAATAATGAAAGTACTTATAACTGGCGGAGCAGGATTTATTGGGAGCAAGCTTTCTCTGGAATTGAAAAAGAAAGGATATGGGGTTACGGTTTTAGATAATCTTTCTCATCAGATTCATGGTGAATATCCGGAAAAAACATCTCTTTTGTATAAAAGTATTATAGATGAAGTTATTTTTATAAAAGGAGATGTGACAAAAACAGAAGATTGGCAACGGGCAATTATAAATCAGGATGTAATTGTTCATTTGGCTTCAGAAACAGGAACCGGACAGTCTATGTATCAGATAGAAAGATATACTGAAGTTAACATTCTTGGAACATCAAAAATGCTTGATATACTGGTTAATGAAGATCATACAATCAAAAAAGTTATAATTGCTTCTTCAAGAGCAATCTATGGTGAAGGAAAATATTATCATTCTATATTGGGAGATATGTATCCAAATTCCAGAGATGTAAAAAATATGGAAAATGGAGATTTTGAAATGAGATATTCCGACGGTGAGGTATTGCAGGTGCTTCCTACTGATGAAGATTCAAAAATTCATCCAATATCAATTTATGGAATTACTAAGCAAAACCAGGAACAAATGATAATGACGGTTTGTGGAGCTCTTGGAATTGCAGCTGTTTCACTTAGATTTCAGAATGTTTATGGTAAAGGTCAATCTTTATTGAATCCATACACTGGTATTTTGTCAATTTTTTCAGCACAAATTCTTAATGGAGAAGAAATTAATGTATTTGAAGACGGAAAAGAATCTAGGGATTTTATTTATGTAGATGATGCGGTTGAAGCTGTTGTAAAATCTATAGAAAATGAAAAAGCGAATGGTGAAATTTTCAACGTAGGAACAGGTATTAGGACAACAATATATGAAGTTGCAGAGTGGTTGAGAAAACTATATGATAAAAATGTTGAAATCAATATTTCAGGGCAATTCCGACTGGGTGACATAAGACATAACTTTGCAGATATCAATAAAATAAAATCAAGGCTAGGTTTTCAGCCTGAAATAACTTTTAAAGAAGGATTATTAAAATTTACAGATTGGGTATTGCGGCAGGATGTTCAGGAGATAAAATTCAAACAATCTATCGAAGAAATGAAGATTAAAGGTTTTTTAAAATGAAAGATATTAAAGGAAAAAAAATCCTTTTTTTGGCTGTCCGCTTTTTTCAATATGAAAGAGCAATTACTCAAAGACTTTCGGAGCTAGGCGCTGAAGTTGATTTTTATGATGAAAGACCTTCCAATTCTAACTTTGCAAAAGGGATAATCCGTTTTAATAAAAAAATTTACCAATCGGTTATTAACAGATATTATCAAAGTATTACGGATAAAATTCAAAATAAAAAGTATGATTATTTTCTTTTAATTAAGGGTGAAGCGGTCCCTTCTTATTTCCTTGAGACAATAAGGTCTCTGAACCCTGAAATAGAAATGATCTATTATAATTTTGATCCTTTAAAAGAATATCCGATCCTTATTTCCAATCTAAAATATTTTGACAGAAAATTTACTTTTGAAAGAAGTGATGCTGCAAGGTATGGGCTTAGCTTTAGACCATTGTTTTATCTTGATGAATATAGGGCTTTAAGCTCGAATATTCATCCTGATTATGATATTATATTTATAGGGAGTGCACATACGGATAGATATATTGTTGGTGAAAATGTAAGATCTATTGCTGAAAAACTAAAATTAAAGTGCTTTTTTTATTACTATGCAATGGGAAAAATTGCATTTAGGCTAAGGAAAATTGTAGATAAGGATTTAGGAAAATTTGATAATAAAAAACTGAGTTTTACTAAGTTGAGTCATCAAGAAATTATTGATTATTATAAGCGGACAAAATCAGTACTGGATATTAATAAGCCTTTTCAAGATGGTTTGACAATGAGGACTTTTGAAGTATTAGCAGCGCGAAGAAAATTGATAACAACTAATGCTGATATTAAAAATTATCCTTTCTATAATCCTAAAAATATTTTCGTGCTTGATCGTAATCATATAGAATTGGAACTGGATTTTTTTAATTCGGAATTTGAAAAAATTGAAGATAAAATATTATATATGATGTCCCTCGATTCTTTTATAGAATGTCTCTTCATCAAGGATCAAAATGAATACTGGAATTCTTTTGTGAAAAATAATAACATATAAAAAGCAACTCTGAAAAGAGTTGCTTTTTTTATATAAAGATGAAATCTTTTATTTAGTTGGAGCTACCGGAGTTGTAGATTGAGAAGCCGGAGCAGATTGTTGTGCCGGAGCTTCTTTTTTCACAGGTTGTTGAGCAGCCGGAGCAGCTTGAGATGGTTTCCCGGTGATTACTACACTTATCAGGATAAGAACGATAATTGTTCCTCCTAATGTCCAGGTTGCTTTTTCCATAAAGTCGTTGGTTCTTTGTACTCCAAACTGAGCAGAAGATGCTCCTCCGAATGTGCTGGAAAGACCTCCCCCTTTAGGATTTTGAGCCATAACAACGATTGTCAATAAAATACTGGCAATCATAATAAGAACCATCAATAGTATAAATATAGTATCCATTAATTTTGATATCTTTTTGAGTGGACAAATTTAATCTTTTTTTACTGAATAGCAAAATAAGATAGAAGGTAAAAGTAAAAACAGCAACATTTGTTGCTGTTTTTATGATTAAGTTGATTTGTTTTTATTTAAAATCAGAATCTTTAGCCTGGTTTATTTCGTATGATTTTACTTTCATAACCATATCCATACCCATTTGATTAACTGTGATTGTGTAAGGCATCTTTACACCTGAAACATCTTTGTAATCAGCAAAAGTTGTAGGAATTGTCATTGTTTGTCCTTGTACCTTTACAGTTTCAGTTTCACCTGTTTTAAGACCTGTTTTTACACTGTAATAATACGTTTTATCACCTGATTTAATAGCATAAGAATCTTCACCGTTGATTTTTTCAATTCCAGCTAATTTGTAATCTGCAGATTTAGCAAAACCTAATTCTTCGAAAAGTTCAGTATTTTTAAGGTTTTCCGCAATTTCTTCCTTGCTCATCGGAACCTTTTGTCCGCCTTGTTCTGAATATCCTGTTTTACCATCGAAAACCTGCTTTTGAACAGTCATTGCTCCCATAGAAATGGTTTGCAATTCTTTTCCACCTTGAGCCTTAACGATTTTGAAGTCAAGATTTTGTCCCTGCATAGACATGGTTGCGTTCGTAGTATATGAAGTAATTTTTGCTAAATTAGCTTTTCCTCCGATTGCAGCGATATACTTATCAACAACAGAAGCTACTGTTACATTAGCATCAACTTTTTGTACAGTTGGTTTTGCAACAGGATTTGCATCTTTATCAAAATATTTTACAGGGTAGCCTAATTTTTCCAATCCTTCAGAAATATCAGATGCCTTACCAGCGATGAAAATTCTGCTCTGATTTGGTAAAATAGTAGCTTTTACAGCGTTGGTAACGTCTGCAGCAGTTACCTTATCGATAGATTTTAAATAGTTTGTATAGAAATCAGCCGGAAGATCCTGAACTTTTTGGTTTAAAGCAAATCTTGCAATTGTCGAAGGTTGCTCTAATGACATGATGAAAGATCCTTTCAGCTTAGCTTTAGCATTTTCTAATTCTTCTGGTTTTACAGTAGAGATGGCGTTAAGTTCATTCATGAATTCCTTAACAGCTTTGTCTGTAACCTCGTTTCTTACACTCGCGCTTGCAGAAAACTGTGGAGAATATTTGCTTGCCACCATGCTTGAATAAGCACCATAAGTGAATCCGTTCTTCTCACGAAGGTTCATGAAAAGTCTTGCTTCACCACCACCTCCAAGAATGTAGTTTGCGATAGTTGCTGGGAAATAGTTGGCATCCTTCATTTTCAATGTGTTCAGGTTGTTTAAAGAAACAACAGACTGTACAGCAGAAGGAACATCAACGATGTTGATCTCAGTTTTAGCAACATTTTCAGCCGGTTCTAGCGGTGTGATTGGCGTATTTGCTTTTTTCCAACCGCTGAAAGCTTTTTCAACTAAAGGTTTTACCTGGTCAAATTTTACGTCTCCAACGATCACTAAATAAGCATTGTCCGGAGCATAATATTTTTTATAAACATTTTGTACGTCAGCCAACTGAATTTTGTTGATAGATTCAACCGTTTCAAATTCTCCTCTTGAGGTATTTTTTCCATACATCAAGGCGTTAGAAACTCTTCCAGCGATAGAAGATGCATTTTTCTCGTCAGATTTTAACCCTTCTATAGCTCTTTCTTTAGAGTTTTGAATTTCATCTGCAGAGAATTTAGGATTAATGATTGCATCCGCCATCAAGCCTAAAACTTCAGGGAAATATTTTGAAAGCGAATTTAAACCTGCACCTCCTGAACTGAAATTAAGGTTAGCTCCAAGATAATCAACTTTTTTGTTGAAATCATCTTTGCTCATGCTTGTTGTTCCGTTTTCGAACTGTTCAGCCATGATTTCGCTTACCCCTGTTACACTTCCTTCATTGTATGGAGGTCTGTCCATAGAAAGACTTGCACTTACTCTAGGCAATTTGTTGTTTTCCACAACCATTACCGTAAGACCATTCTTTAATTGGAATGTTTTTGGCTTTGCAATGTTGATTGCAGGAGTTGGACCCGGCTTTGGCATTGCATTAAGATCTATTTTTTGTGCTGAAACAGTTCCTGCGAATAAAAACGCTGCAGCTATATATGTTAATTGCTTTTTCATTTGTAAAAATTTAATTTTTAATAATCATTATTTTAACCTAAGAAGTTGAATGATTACTTTTTTTCAGGTACGTAATTAATAACGATTCTTTGGTTAGAATTAAGATACTTTTTAGCAGCATTTTGAAGATCCTGTCTGGTGATAGATCTGTAAATGTCGATTTCTTTGTTGATCAAATTCGTGTCACCCATCAATACGTGGTTTGTAGCTAATGAAGCTGCAATTCCCTGAATGCTTGAGTTGGCATTTACAAACTGGTTTTCGTATTGGTTCTGAAGTTTCTGATAATCATCTTCAGAGATCAAAGTAGTCTGAAGTTTTTTAATTTCAGCATCAATATCAGTCTGTAAAGCCTGCTTTGTAGTCTGCCCCATCGGAATTGCGAAGAAAGCGAAAATACTGTAATCTTCAAGACCCTGGTTGAAAGCAGCTACCTGAAGTGCCTTTTTATCCTGGTCAACTAATTTTTTATATAAAACAGAAGACTTACCGTTACTTAAATATGAAGAAAGCATATCTAAAACGTAAGCATCTTTTTCTTTGTTAGCAGGAGTTCTGTATGCGAAAATATAAGCCGGAAGCTGAATATTCGGGTCAGTGGCTGTAACTTCTTTTTCCTGAGTGATAGGCGCATCTTTCGGGAAATCTTTCGGATAAACTGTTCCTTTTGGAATACCTCCGTAGTAAGTCTCGATCCATTTTTTAGTTTGTTCAGGTTTGATATCTCCTGCAACTACCAAAGTAGCGTTATTTGGAACATAATATTTTTTATAGAACGCCTGGAATTCTTCTAGTTTTGCTGAGTTCAGATCTTCCATAGAACCGATTGTCGGCCAGTTGTATGGGTGATTCGTAAATAAATTTTTCTGAATGGTTGTGAAAAGATTACCATAAGGCTGGTTATCCATTCTCAATCTTTTTTCTTCTTTCACAACCTCTCTCTGAGTATCTACACCAACTTGATTGATTACAGCATGACGCATTCTTTCAGCTTCCATCCAAAGACCCAACTGTTCGTTGTTTGACGGGAATGTTTCATAGTAATAAGTTCTGTCGTTTGTCGTATTAGCGTTGTTTTGTCCTCCGTTTGAAGAAACTATCTTAAACCAGTCACCTCTTTTGATGTTAGGTGTTCCTTCAAATAAAAGATGCTCGAAGAAGTGAGCAAAACCGGTTCTTCCTTTTACCTCATCCTTTGCACCTACATGGTACATTACCCCAGTTGTTACAACCGGTGCGGAATTATCCTGGTGTAAAATTACGTGAAGACCGTTTGGTAAGTCATATTCTTCAAATTTAATTTGTTGTGCGTTCAAAGCTATCCCAAAGAAAGCCGCTGCAGCAACAGAAAGAAGTCGCTTTTTCATAAATAGAAATTGTTTTGTCAATGAGTGCCAAATTTACTTTAATTGTTACAAAAAATTAAAATAAATTTTATAGAAAGAAAATTAAACAGATTATATAACAAATTATACCATAAATTCTAACTCTTAAAACCAAAATTTGAATTCTCCATAGAATACACTAATTTTGTGTTCCCAAAATTTTTTGCTGTATGGAGGATTATTTGAAAGGACTGAACGAATCACAATTTGAAGCCGTTACCACGTTACAGGGACCATTGATGGTGCTTGCAGGGGCGGGTTCCGGAAAAACACGTGTTCTTACTATGCGTATCGCTCATTTGATCACCAATGGAGTAGATCCTTTTAATATTTTAGCGCTAACCTTTACCAATAAGGCGGCAAAAGAAATGAAGGAGCGTATTGCCAAAGTGGTAGGGCAGAGCAATGCCAGAAGTCTTTGGATGGGAACCTTTCACTCTGTTTTTGCAAGAATTCTGAGAAGTGAAGCGCATTATCTGGGCTATCCTTCCAATTTTACCATTTATGATCAACAAGATGCTCTGAATGTGATTAAAAAGGTGTTGAAAGACATGAATATCGATGCCGATTTATATAAACCTAAAAAAGTTCAGGCGAGAATTTCCACTTATAAAAATAATCTGATCACGGTAAAAGCCTATTACGCAAACCCTGAATTGATGGAGGCAGATGAAAAAGCCAATATGAAGTTCATAGGACAGATTTATCAAAAATATGTGGAGCAATGCTTCAAAAATGGTTCAATGGATTTTGATGATTTACTATTAAAAACCAATGAATTGCTGACCCGTTTTCCGGAAGTTTTGGCAAAATATCAGGACAGGTTCAGATATATTCTGGTAGATGAGTATCAGGATACCAACCATTCTCAGTATCTGATTGTAAAGGCTTTGGCTTCAAAGTTTGAAAATATTTGTGTGGTAGGAGACGATGCTCAGTCGATTTACTCTTTCCGAGGAGCAAATATTCAGAATATCTTAAACTTTAAAAAAGATTATCCTGATGCAGTAACGGTTTCGTTGGAACAAAATTACCGTTCCACCCAAAATATTGTCAATGCAGCCAATGTAGTGATTGCAAAAAACCTTCAGCAGTTTAAGAAAAATGTTTTCAGTGAAAATGAAGAAGGGGAAAAAATAAAAATCTACCGTTCTCTTTCCGACGCGGATGAAGCGAATTTCGTGGCCGGAAATATTTGGGAAACCAGAAACAGGGAGCAAAGAAAATACAGCGATTTTGCTATTTTATACCGTACCAACTCTCAGACGCGTGCTTTTGAAGATGCTTTGAGACGTAAGAATATTCCTTATAAAGTGTATGGAGGTCTGTCTTTCTATCAGAGAAAAGAAGTAAAAGATTTAATCGGCTATCTGCGATTGTTGGTGAATGAAAATGACTCGGAAGCATTGATGAGAATTATTAACTATCCTGCAAGAGGAATTGGTGAAACTACCCAGAATAAACTGATCGTTTTTGCAGATGCTCAAAATGTTCCGGTTTCAAAGGTGTTGGATAATCTTCCGATGTATGCGCCGCATTTAGGGTTTAACAACGGGGTTTTGAATAAACTGAACGATTTCTGGTCGATGATCAAGGCATTTCAGGTGCTGCTTAAAACTGAAACCGCTTATAGCGTTGCGATGGAAGTGGCCAAACGAAGTGGTTTGATTAAGTTTTTAAAAGATGATCAGACTCCTGAAGGAATTTCCCGCGTAGAAAACGTTCAGGAATTGATGAACTCCATGCAGGGGTTTATAGAAGAACAAATGCAGTTGGAGGACGGAGATCCTAGTTTACCGAACTTTTTAGAAAATATTGCCCTTTCTGCAGATACTCAGGATAAAGAAAATGTGGATGATATGGTTTCGCTGATGACCATTCACCTTTCTAAAGGTCTTGAATTCCCGGTAGTTCATTTGGTAGGACTGGAAGAAAATCTTTTCCCAAGTTTCATGAGCTCTGCCACGAGAGAAGATCTGGAAGAAGAGAGACGTTTGTTTTATGTAGCGTTAACGAGAGCTGAAAAACAAGCTTTTTTCTCTTATGCGGTTTCCCGTTTCCAGTGGGGAAAAATTACAGATGCGGAACCATCAAGATTTTTGAGTGAAATAGATGATGAGTTCATTGAATTCTTAAATCCGATGATCGAGAAGCGTTTCATCAATAATTCAGGAGTCAAATCAAATATATTTGATGAGCATCCTTCTGAAATGAAAAGCTTTAAAAGGGTTGAGAAGAAAACAATTGAGAGAGGTGACAATTCAAAACCAATTGCAGAGCCAAGAAAGCTAAAGCCGGTAAGTACAGCAAAAATTATCAATCCAAGCGGAGCTTCTTCTCAGGATATTGAAGTAGGAGATAAGGTAAGACACGACCGGTTCGGAATTGGAGAGGTGACTTTCTTAGATGGTACAGATCCTCAAAATATCAAAGCAAAAGTAGTTTTTATGCACGAAGGAGAGAAAAATCTGATCCTGAAATATGCGAAACTGACCAAAATATAATTAAAACTTGTTTTAGTTTAATGTCTTGAATGCAAATTAAATTTCAATTTTATTTTTATGAAAAAAATAATGTTTTTATGGGCTATCATGATGTGTTTTAGTGGTTTTCTAAAAGCACAGACTCAGTCCGTTCCATGGTCGGCAAATCAAGTGATGGCTCCGGATATTTTAGCGGCTAAAATTGTTAAAAAACAAACCCAGAATATTTTGATCCTTTCTGTAGGTCCTTCTGCTGTGGTAAAAGGCTCTGTAGATATGGGAATGGCCAATGATCCTCAAAATCTTGAGAAACTGAAGGATTATGTGAAAAAATTAGATAAAAATAAAGAGATTATCGTTTATTGCGGCTGTTGTCCGTATGACAGATGTCCAAATATCCGTCCTGCTTTCAATGCATTGGTGGAAATGGGCTTTAAAAAAGTGAAAATCTTGGATCTTCCTAAAAATGTAAAAACCAATTGGATCGATCATGATTATCCAACCAACGATTAAGATGTTGAAAAAATTACTTTTATCAGGAATTCTGCTTTTTTCCATAGAATTCATTAGTGCACAACATTTGAAACTGAATGAGGAAGCTCCTGACATTCATCTGAAAACTTTTCAGGGAAATAATTTCAAGTTAAGTTCGTTGAAAGGAAAAGTGGTGTTACTTGATTTCTGGGCAACATGGTGCGCCCCATGTGTTGAAGAACAGCCTTTTTTAAAAGCTATTTATACCGAACATGAAAAAGCGGTACAAGCCGGACAGTTTGAGATAGTAGGCGTTTCTCTGGATAAATCTAAAGAAAACTGGAAAAAAATTATTGATCGGGAAAATATAAACTGGCTGCAAATAAGTGACCTTCAGTTCTGGAAAAGTCCGGTTGCCAAAACATACGGAATTGAGGAACTGCCATATAATTTGGTATTGGATACATCGGGAAAGATCATTGCCATTAATATTCATGGAGAAGAACTGAAAACTTTTATAGCTAATGAACTGAAGAAAGAATTTGATTAATTTATCATTAAAAATATTTACTCTTTAAGCTTTGTAAGTCTAGTTCTTACAAAGTTTTTTATTTAGCTGTTCAGCAAACACAATTTTTGTCATATGTTTTATAATAATGCAGTCTGCGATATTTATATTGGAAGAAGTGCCGGTGCAAAGCTCCTGCAGGACATCAGAAATGCGAAAAGAAATGTTAAAATAGTATCTCCTTATCTTTCTCCTTCCTTGATTAAGGAATTGATTTTCCTGCACAACAAAGGAATCAATATCAGTCTTATTACCAGTGATGAGATTGAAGACTTTTACGGCAACGATAAGAATATTAATAAATTAATTGTCCAAAAAAGGCATACCGATGAAAAAGCAAAACAATCCAGGGATAGCCTGATCAGTATGTCAGGAATACTGCTTTTTGCAATAATAGCTTTGGCAGTACTTTTAGTTCCTTTAATTTTTCTTTTGAAAGAATGGAAGTTTGCCTATGGTTTTATCTTTGTTGTTGTATTGTTTTTGGTGAGGGACTTTATCATGAGACAAATTAAAAACAGGCAGATTTATCATTATACTTATCAACAGTTATTCCCTTTCAAAGTTTTTATTTCTCCCAACAACGGAAACTCTTTTAATAAAACCTTTATTCACAGTAAAATCTATGTGATTGATGACGAAATAGCCTATATGGGTTCTCTGAATTTTACATCAAAAGGAATAAAAGATAATCATTAAACACGAATCAGAACTGCCGATCCCAATGCTGTTGAAGGGATTGTGGAGGAAGTGAATGAGATTTTTTTTAATTCCAATTTAGCCGAAAGAGATCTTCAGTTTTGGGGAAGTCAGTTGTATCCGGAGCCGATTAATTGATGGAAGTCAATGATGAACTTTTTCCGCTGCTTTCAATCATTTAAATTCACTGCAAAGCAAATTGATTATTAACTATTCACTTTTTAATTGATCACGGCATTTATTTTTTGCCATAAAACATTATCAAAATCCGAAAGAGCAAGATTTACATTATCTGCGGCTTCACCCATTCTTATAATGACCAGCTTTTTACTTGGAACGACATAGATTTTCTGATCGTTTTTTCCTAAGGCACAAAACAGATCATCCGGAGCGTCAGGAATAAGTTTCCCATTAAACTGAAATTGTGTCTGAGGCATATGGTAGCTTGTTTTCCCGTTGAGCCACCATAAGTATCCATAAGCAAGATTGATATTCTGCGAAGTGTTTGTTGCGTCGTGGAAGTAATTAGAATTAATGATTGGTGTTCCGTTCCAGTTTCCATTATTGAGAGCCATCAATCCAAAGCGGGCCATGCTTCTTGTGGTGCTCCAATACACACTGTTATCACCACTTTGTACCCAGCTTCCGGTCATTCCGATTTTATCTCGGAGTTTTGTATTAAAATATTGCGACCAGCTTTGTCCTGTAGCGGCTGCCACTACATCTTGCAGCTTCACATAAACATTATGATAGGCCCATCTTGTTCCTGCATCAGCTTTGTACTGAAGATTGGCGGGGCTTACGTCATCACCCAGGCTGTCGTCTAATCCGGAAGTCATTGTCAATAGGTTTTTACAGGTAATGAGGTTTTCTTTTGCCAGAGGTTCACTTGTCCAGCCTGTTCCTATGTACGTTGAAACTTTGTTGTTGATATTTATAAAGCCTTCCTGTTCTGCAATCCCCGTCACGGTTGATGTAAGAGTTTTTCCTGCACTTGCCCAATACCAAGGAGTTGTAGAAGTATGCCCTGCAAAATAATTCTCCATTACAATTCTTCCGTTTTGAAGAATGATAAAGCTTTTAGAGTTTTTTAATTGTAAATAATCAAGCAGATCCTGAACTTTATCCTGATGCCATCCCAAGCTGGAAATAGATTTTGTTTCCCAGGTATCGCTATTGGAAGGCGGAAAATACATTGCTTCTGTTACAACCGGTATTTCTGGAGAATTTACCTGTTCTGAATCCTCTGAACTGCACGCAAGCAGAGCAAAACAGAAAACAGGAATCGAAAATAATTTTTTTATTTTCATGCGGAATTAGTTTAAATTCTATTTTTAGATCAATAAAATTTAAATTGGTTAAACTTATTATCATAAAAATATAACAAGATTAATGTATCTGTTAAGGAATTTAAACAGACTTGAGAAAGGAAAGATTTTTAATGTTACTGATTAATGAAAATGGCAGGCAGCTTTAAAATTCAAAAAAGATTACTTTACCAAAAGGTAAATTCCGACACCAATACTGGCATATGCAAGAACAGTGAGGATATCCGCGATGGGTTGTGAAAATCGTTTTTCAGCAATTCTTTCAGCATTAATTTGGTTCTTATGGAATTTCAGAACGTTTTTAGGACTATGAACCGGGTGTACAACCAGACTGTCTCGTTCCCATCGGTCAACGATTACTTTATAGGTTTTGCCGTCAACGTCAATTTTAACATTTTTATTGGGGGCAAGTTTCTCCTGAATATTAATTGGGACTGGTGCCGGTTGTAAATTCTGAGGTGCTGTGTTTTGAGTAGTATTAGCAAGAGCTGCGCTCTTTTTAGGGTCTTGCTTATTATCGGTGGTTGCAGCGGCTGGTTTCTTAACCTGATAAGTATAGCAACTCACAAGAAAAAATAATATGATGATAAGGTAAAGATTCTTTTGCATTAGCCAAATTTAAGAATTAAACGGAATATTCAGTATTTTCTTTTGAAAGATTCTGTTTTTAATAAAATTACAGCTTTTTCAGACATTATTTTTTATGAGATTCGATAAAATTTACCATTTCGTCATTCAGTTGGTTCAGGTATGCTTTATCGGTTGTTCCAAAGCCATGAGCTCCGTCTTTTACAATAATCAAATTGGTTTCAATTTGCTGTTTTTTAAGCTTTCTGACCAGTCTTTTGGAATGATTAATAGAGGCAACTTTATCTTTATTTCCATGAAGAATAAAGGTTGGAACACCATTTTTAACATCATTGATCGGAGAAACGGTTTTGAGATAATCAATGGCTTTTCTTTTCTCTGTTTTAATGTCGTAGCCTGAAATTCCGAAGACTAATTTTTGTCTGATCTCAACAATGGGTTTAAAAAATAGCCCCACAATAGCCACCGGAATTTTACCTAATCTCGTATGTAAAAGCTTGTTTAAATCTGTTGGCCCAAAATTACTTACCACATAATTTACTTTTCCGGAATAAGAAGAAAGTTCAGTATTTCCAACATATTCACTATCGTTTGTATACGCTGAAAGCATCGATAAATGAGCACCCGACGAAGCGCCAAAATAGCCAATATTATTAGTGTCAAAATTATATTTTTCAGCATTTTTCCTAACCCATCTCACCGCATCTTTTGTATCCTGAATCGGCAACGGAAAATGAACCGTTTCATTCACCAAAGTATAATCGATGCTGATAACTGCATAATTTTTTTCAACTAGTTTTAAAATGAAGCTCTCAATATAGCTGTCAGCTCTCACCATTTTATCACCCTTTGCCCAGGCTCCGCCATGAACATAAATGACAACCGGAAGTTTTTCTGAAGTGAGACTTTGAGGTTTGTAAATATCCAATTTAATAGGATTCCCTGAGCTGTCATTTTTATAAGAAATATCTTCTAAAAAAATAGTTTTTTCAGGAAGGATGATGCTTTTGGGAGCTTGTATCTCAAGCGGAGCCTGAGAATAGCCAAGATGAAATAAGCTTAAACATAAAATAAAAAACAGGTTTAAAGAAAACCTGTTTTTTATATTTTGATTCAATGAGTTCATATAGTAAATTTTAGAAATGGTTATTTTACTAACTCCTCAAAAAGTTTACCAAAAGTCTTTTCTAGGTCTTTAGATTTTCCCGGGTGAGGTCTTGAAGTCTGTACCACGGAACTTCTTACTGCTGTCAACCATCGGAAACGTTCAGGAATTTCAAGCTGGGCAATAGGTCCTCCATCTTTGTCTCCGTTTGCGATTTTCTGAAAGCTTTCAAGGTTTTGGATGATATCCTCATAATCCAGTTTGCTGTGCATGAGCCTGAATTTATCTGGACATAAATAAAACTCGACCCTGATGAATTTTTCTTTTTTGGAAAACATGACCAGGCCTATATTGAAAAATTCTTCTCTTTCAACCTTCGGAACCAGACGTATTACTGCGTATTCGTATATTTTATCCTCTTGCATTTTTGGCTTCGTTTAAAAAGATTTCAGAATTTTCTAATCGTGTTTTCAGGAAGTTGAAATAGATTTCACGAATTTCCTCCGGGCTTTCATCGGCATCGTTCCAGTGTAACCAGTCTTCAGGAATTAAGTTTACAATTTCTCTGAAAACAGTCTCATTCAATACTTTTTTTGCAAACTGATCGGCTTCATCAAGTTGTGTTGCCTGTGGAAGCAAAACATGGTCTTTCACATATTTGAACGGCGTTTTTGCTGCCGTATCAAAATTCTGCCACGAATGATGAAAATAGAAAGAAGCCCCATTGTCGATCACCCATAGCTCTTTATGCCACATCAGAAGATTGGTGTTCTTAAAAGTACGGTCAATATTGGTGATAAAGGCATCCAGCCAAACAATTTTTGAAGCGAGGAGAGGATCAACCTTTACACTCGGGTCGTAAGCAATAGAGCCGGAAAGATAGTGTAAGCCAAGATTTAATCCTTCCGAAAACTTCAACAGGTCCTGAATCTCTTCATCAGCTTCGGTTCTTCCGAAATCTACATCGAGATTGACCAATACAAGCTCAGGAATTTTTAATCCTAATAATTCAGTGATCTTTCCTCCCAATAATTCTGAAATCAGCATTTTGACTCCGTGACCTGCACCACGGAATTTTAAAACATATTTAAAATCATCATCAGCTTCTGCCAAAGCGGGAAGAGAACCTCCCTCACGAAGTGGCAGAATGTATCGCATTACGGTTACTGTTCTTAAATCCAACATGCAGCAAAAATAAGATTTTACTTTGTGTTTATTTCTATTTATGCTATTTTTAAGTAAAAATCAATTTTAATCGTTTCCAAAGATGATGGTTGTTATTCTGAACGAAACGAATGTGCAGTGAAGAATCTATCCTAAATATGAGATTCTTTCTTCGTCGAGATGACAAAACAGCGTTTAATAAAATTTATATAAAAAAATATGCAAATCACAAAAAAGCAAAATATAATCATTTCAAATCCCGAAACCAGAGACTTTCTCGCAGATGCTTTTTACCCTGAATCAGATCAAAAATTACCATTAGTCATTTTTGTACATGGCTACAAAGGCTATAAAGACTGGGGAGCCTGGAATATAATGGCTGAGAAATTTGCTGAAGCAGGTATTTTCTTTGTTAAATTTAATTTTTCTCATAACGGAACCACAATTGATGATCCTCATAATTTTGCTGATCTGGAAGCGTTTGGAAATAATAATTATTCAAAGGAACTTTCAGACTTAGGGGTAGTAATCAATCATTTTATTAAAAATGAAAAAGTGGATGATCAGAAATTAATTCTAATTGGTCATAGCAGAGGAGGAGGGATTTCCATTATTAAAACTTTTGAAGATGAGAGAATCAATGGTTTGATTACATTGGCAAGCGTGGATACATTGGATCGTTTTCCTAAAAATGATGCATTTAAAAAATGGGAAGAAGCCGGTGTTTTTTATGTGGAAAACGGAAGAACGAAGCAGGAAATGCCTCATTATTATCAGTTTTACGAAGATTTTAAAAAGAATGAAATGCGTTTTGATGTAGAAAGAGCAACTGAAATGATGAAAGCGCAATTCTTGATCATTCACGGAACCAATGATGAAAGTGTGGGTGTAAAAAGTGCGGAACACCTTCATATTTTAAATCCATCTTCAGAATTATTCTTAATTGAAGGTGCCAATCATACGTTTGGAGCAAAAGAACCTTGGGAACAACAGGAACTTCCTGATGATTTACATATTCTGACAGAAAAATGCATTGATTTTATTCAGCAAAAAATGTAATTAATCGTATTTTAGTGCTCACTTAAATATTAAATGTATGGACTTGTTTTCGGCTTTGGAATTTCCCAATTTTGCAGATATCCAGATTTGGATCAGTTTGCTTACTCTTACCTTTCTTGAGATTGTATTGGGAGTTGATAATATTATCTTTATTTCTATTATATCCAATAAGCTACCTGCAGCTCAGCAGAAAAGAGCCAGAAGTATAGGGCTGATTTTAGCCATGATCTTCAGAGTGATGTTATTATTAATGATTAACTGGATCATAGGGCTGAAAGAGCCGGTTATTACGATAGGGTTCATTCATGAGCCGGGAACAGAGCAGGCTTTACAGGTAAGCTGGAAAGATCTTATCCTTCTTGCAGGAGGTATTTTCCTGATCCTGAAAAGTACCTTTGAAATCCATTCGAAAATGCAGGTTAATGAGATTCAGCACGCTCCAAAATCAGCAGGTTCAGGATTGCTTACTACCGTTATTATCCAGATTATCTTAGTGGACATGGTTTTTTCCTTAGATTCCATTTTAACTGCGGTAGGACTGGTAGATAATGTTGTTCTTATGATCATAGCTGTTATTATTTCTATAGGCATTATGATGATGTTTGCAGGTCCGATTTCAAGAGTTATTAATCAACATCCAAGCTTACAGATGTTGGCATTGTCTTTCCTTGTGGTAATCGGGGTAATGCTTGTTGCAGAAGGGATTCATCAGCATATCAGTAAAAATATCATTTACTCGTGTTTAGCCTTCAGCTTATTGGTTGAGTTATTAAATATCAATTTAAGAAGTAAGCAGAAAAAAGCTTTAAAACTAAACCCTGATCTAAAGAATAATCTAGATATTGAAGAACAAGAAAGATAATAAAAAAAGCCTTCTTTTCAGAAGGCTTTAATTTTTTGAATTATAAGATAAGTAGCTTCCAGGCTTCTTCAATCCTGTTTTTCAATAATAATTTTTGGGCTTCATAATGAATTTTTTCATCGGAAAGATAATCTCCAACAGGTAAAACTTCAACATTGGCCAACATCCCCAAATCGTTCCCTGTGAAGACTTTGCTCAGTTTTATTTCATCCGGAAGAAGATCGAAGCCAATTCCTTTGGTTACCAATGGTTTTGGAACTTCAAAAAGGTTGTTTTCATTATTTCTGGAATACCAGTTTCCGCCTAAACGGGCAACCATATCCAGTTTTTTCTGATCAAGATTTCCTTCTTCATTCAAATATTCTTCTCTGATATGTATTTTCTGAACTTCACAAATTACAAGATTTCCTGCACCACCCTGATCTCCTAAAGATTTTACTTCTAAAACCTTGCATTCAAAATTTACAGGGCATTCTTCAATTAATTTAGGCTGTATCATATCGGTATCTTTCATAGTTAAGCCCGATTTGATGAATTCATTCACGCCATCATCATATTCTGTGGATGCCAGAGAAATTTGCTGAACAATAGGAAAATTGACTGTTCCGATTACTACTTCAGGAACTTCCAAAATGTTTTCTAAAGTATGTTTCGTCGTATTATCACGTACTCTTCTCGATGGTGAAAAAATCAAAATCGGAGGAACCGTACTGAACATATTGAAAAAACTGAATGGTGAAAGATTGATCTCGCCATTTTTATCAACCGTAGAAGCCAATGCAATCGGTCGTGGTGAAACGGCAGTTTGCATTATGGTTTGTAGCTGTACCGGAGTTATTTCAGATGGAATTACTGTTTTCATTAAATTGCCGGAATGATTTTACCACTTACTTCACCGAAACCAACTCTTACTCCATCTTTTTCAGCCCAGGCTTTCATGGTTACCGTATCATTATCGTCGATGAATTTTCTTTCCTGTCCGTTGCTTAGTTGAATAGGGTTTTGTCCTCTCCAAGTTAATTCAAGCATAGAACCGAAAGATTTCGGATCGCTTCCTGAAATTGTTCCACTTGCGTATAGATCACCCACTTCTACGTTACAACCGTTTACTGTATGATGAGCCAATTGTTGCGTCATATTCCAGTACATATGTTTGTAATTACTTTCGCAAATTAGATTTTGGTCACCATTTTCAGGCTGAATATAGACTTCAAGGTTAATGTCATAATTTTTATTCCCTTCAAACTTCAGATAATCCAATACTTCAGGATCCTGAACTGGAGAAGTTGTTCTGAATGGCTCTAAAGCTTCTAAAGTAACTACCCAAGGAGAAATTGAAGAACCGAAATTTTTAGCTAAGAAAGGTCCTAGCGGAACATATTCCCAAGATTGGATATCTCTTGCAGACCAGTCGTTGAAAACCACCATTCCAAAGATGGCATCTTCAGCTTCTTTTGTAGAGATACTTTCACCCATTTCTGTATTTTTGTTGATAATAAAAGCCATTTCCAGTTCGAAATCTAATTGCTTACAAGGACCAAAAATAGGTTTTTCTACGTCTGCTGGCTTCATTTGACCTTTCGGACGGTTGATCTCAGTTCCGGAAACGACAATAGAAGAAGCTCTACCGTGATATCCTACAGGTAAATGTTTCCAGTTGGGTAATAAAGCATTTGCAGGATCTCTGAACATTTTTCCCACATTGGTTGCATGCTCTATGCTGCTGTAAAAATCCGTGTAATTTGGAATGTGAACAGGCATCATCATTTTTATCTTGTCCAAATCATAGAATGCATCTTCAATAGTTTTCTGGTCTTTTGACAAAGCAGAACCTTCCTGTAATAATTCCTGAATTTTCAAACGAACGGCATTGGTGACCGGTTTTCCGAGTTCAATGAATTCGTTGATGGTGTAGGCTTCAAAAACATTGTCATCAAGCCCTTCTATTTCTTCAAAATAACCAAGATCATACAATGTGGCAAGATCAATAACCTGATCTCCGATTCTTGTACAGCATCCGATGTATTCTTTATTGAATACGGCTACGCCAAAAGGAATGTTATGGATAGAGAAGTCTGAATTTGACGAATATTCTACAAATGATTTCATAAGTTTAGGATTAAATTAAGAATTTAAGAATGAATTTTCCCGAATTCCAGGTTGTTATTTTTTTGAATAAGATTCTTCATCGATCCATCTGTCTTTGGTATTGACGTCGATAAGATACAGAATATCCTTTTGCTTTGTCAGTAGCAAAGTTTTGGTAACCGGAATCGGAACTTTCTGGTTTTCCAGCATGTCTGCGCGCAAGGAAATAATATTTTTCTTACTTCTGACAATGTCTCCGGAAAAAACATTTGAGCTGCTTTCTCCTGTTGCTTTATCATCGAAGACTTCTACATAAGTTACTTTGTTTCCTTTGATCACGATAAAATCTCTTTCCGTATGATCTTCTGCGTCTTTAATGAAAACAAATTTTTTATTGTCAATATTTACGTTTTCCAAATGCTGATTAACCCCTTTTCTCTCTTCCAATTGAGTAAGAATGTCGTTTATAGTTCCGTATTGTGCCTTTACAGATACCAGAGTTGCCAGTAATGAAATGCCGATGAGAATTTTTTTCATATTATGGTGCTTTATAAAAAAGTTTTGCCAAGATAAAAATCCTGACAAAACTTAATATTGTATTTAAAATTAAAGATTTCCTCTTCTTTCCTGTTCTCTTTCTAAAGCTTCGAATAATGCTTTAAAGTTACCGGCACCGAAACTTTGAGCACCATGTCTTTCAATGATTTCAAAGAATAGGGTAGGACGGTCTTCTACAGGCTTAGTGAAGATTTGTAATAAATACCCTTCTTCATCATGATCAATAAGAATTCCTAATTCCTGAAGTTTTTTAAGATCTTCGTCAATATGACCTACTCTTTCAGGAACCATGTCGTAATAGGCTTCCGGTGGAGCTGAAAGGAATTCTACCCCACGTTTTTTAAGTTCGGTTACAGTATGGATAATATCTTTTGTGGCAACGGCAATATGCTGTACTCCTTCACCTTCATAGAAATCAAGGTATTCTTCTACCTGAGATTTCTTTTTACCCTCTGCAGGCTCGTTGATCGGGAATTTTGCATATCCGTTTCCATTTGACATTACTTTAGACATCAAAGCAGAGTATTCTGTGTTGATTTGTTTGTCATCGAAAGAAAGGATGTTCACAAACCCCATTACTTTTTCGTACCATTCAACTGTTGGAAGCATTCTGTTCCAATCTACATTTCCTACGCAGTGGTCTACATACAATAATCCCGCATCTTCAGGGTTGTATGCACTTTCCCATTTTTCGTATCCAGGCATGAAAGGACCTGTGTAATTTTTTCTTTCAACAAACATGTGAACTGTTTCTCCGTAAGTATAGATTCCGGACATTCTTACTTCACCGTTTTCGTCAGTTAAAGTTACAGGCTCCATATAAGGTTTTCCACCTCTTTTTGTAGTTTCTTCAAATGCTTTATAAGCGTCATCTACCCAAAGTGCCAAAACTTTTACTCCATCACCATGCTTTTTTACGTGTTCGTTGATCGGAGAATCTGATTTTAATCCTGTGGTAAGAACCAATCTGATTTTTCCTTGTTGTAGAACATAAGAAGCACGATCTCTTACTCCTGTTTCAGGACCAGCGTATGCTACAGACTGGAAACCAAAAGCGGTTTTGTAATAATGAGCAGCCTGTTTAGCATTTCCTACATAAAACTCAATGTAATCTGTACCATTGATCGGTAAAAAATTCTCTGCTTGAGCAATTTTTTCGGCAAATGTAAGTGTTGACATATTTTCTATTTTTACTTTTATTTTATAGCGTGCAAATTACGAAATTCCCTGAAATATTTAAAACCAAAGCAAACAACCGTTAGTTAAAGTTTTAATAAAATGTTCAGCTGTTATTTAAAATGCAAAAGCCTGGCCTATAAAATGAATATTTAGAGATATATTTAATGCTTAAACCTTTCGTAAGCTGCTCTTTCCAACATTTCTCTGTCATTAGGATGTGCAATGCTGATTAATTCCTGAGCTCTCTGGCGAAGATTTTTTCCATATAGATAAACACTGCCGTATTCCGTAACTACCCAATGAATATGACCTCTTGTGGTTACAACTCCGGCTCCCTGTTTTAAATAAGGAACAATTCTTGAAACTCCTTTTTTTGTTCTTGAAGTAATGGCGATAATAGGTTTTCCGTCATCGCTTAGAGCGGCTCCTCTCATAAAATCCATTTGTCCGCCTATACCGCTGTATTGTATAGTTCCTATAGAATCTGCACAAACCTGTCCTGTCAAATCGATTTCAATTGCGGAATTGATGGCCACCATTTTTTTGTTTCTCATAATGTTAATCGGGAAATTTACCGTACTTACGTCGTCGAACGAAAATACCATGTTATCGTCCACATAATCATATAGTTTTCTTGTTCCGAAGCAGAAGCTCGTTATGGTTTTATTGTCGTTGTAGCCTTTGTATTTATTGTTGATGACATCATTTTGAATCAAATCAATCACTCCGTCACTCAACATTTCGGTATGAACGCCAAGATCTTTGTGATTTCCTAAGCATTTTAAAACGGCATCCGGAATGGTTCCGATTCCCATTTGAAGGGTAGATTTATCATCAATTAATTCTGCAACATTTTTTCCTACTTCCATTTCTTCAGGGCCAACTTTTGCTCCGTAATCTACAGTCGGAAGTTCTTCTTCATGCCAAACCAATTTATGAATTCTGCTGATGTGAATCATACCGTCACCATGTGTTCTAGGCATTAAAGGATTGACAACTGCAACAATAGTCTGAGCAGTGTCGACTGCAGCTCTTGCAACATCTACAGAAGTTCCCAGCGTACAAAAACCATGTTTGTCGGGTGGAGAAACGGTGATAAATGCTACATCAAGCGGCAAAATATTTTTTCTGAAAAGAACCGGAATTTCACTTAAGAAAACAGGAACAAAATCGCCTCTGTCCGAATTCACGGCATCTCTTACCGGAGAAGAAACGAACAGGGAGTTTACGAAAAATTTGTCTCTGTATTCAGGCTTGGCAATTTCCACATTTCCCTGTTGGGTAATAGAAACCATTTCTACATTGTCAAGCCGGTTCGACTGTCTTGCCAATTCATCAATTAAATAATTCGGAGTACAGGCACTTCCGTGAAAAAATACCCTGTTCCCGCTTTTTACGGTGTATACAGCTTCTTCCGCACTTATATAGTTGTACATAATAGTAATATTTTATGATAATGATGTCGGTTAATTTATTCTGAATTAAAAAATACGCTTTTTTTAAAGATAATTCATCTTATTTTTATTGGGTTTAAATTTTACAGACTGATCACGCAACTTTTATCATGTGTAATAAAATTAATAAGACTTATAAACAAAAAGACTAAGTGTAATACACTTAGTCTTTTATACGATATTTTAAACTAACTAATTTAAAACTTCCTGAGCAATTTCTTTCTTCATACTTCCGGTTTGTGAGAATCTTAAATGCCAGCTGAAAGATTCTTCTAGAAGATGAGGAGTGTGTCCTCCTCTTTCACAGGCACGGTCAAAATAAGACTGCAACTCTTCTTTATAATCCGGATGAACACAATTATCAATGATTTTCTGAGCTCTTTCTCTCGGAGCAAGCCCTCTTAAATCCGCTAAACCAACATCTGTCACCAGGATATCAACATCATGTTCTGTATGATCTGTATGAGAAACCATTGGAAGGACGTGAGAAATCTTATTTTCTTTAGAGGCTGCCTGAGTGACGAAAATACTTAAATAGGCATTTCTTGCAAAATCTCCTGAACCACCAATTCCATTCATGATTTTTGTTCCTCCGATATGCGTGGAGTTTACGTTTCCGTAAATATCAAATTCTATAGCTGTATTGATTGCAATTACTCCCAGTCTTCGGATCAATCCTGGTGTGTTGGAAATATTTTGAGGTCTTAAAACAAATTTTTCTCTGTATTTGCTAAGATTTCCAAACACACGGTCATAGCAGTCTTTAGAAACCGTTACAGAAGATGCCGAAGCAAAGCTTAATTTTCCTGCATCAATCAGATCAAAAGTGCTGTCTTGTAAGACTTCTGAGAACATAGTCAGATCATAGAAGTTACTGTCTTTAAACCCTGTAAGAACAGCGTTCGCTACTTTACCGATTCCTGCCTGAAGAGGAAGAAGCCTGTCTGTAAGTCTTCTTAAACGTACTTCATTTTCAAAGAACTCAATGATATGTTTTGCTATGGCCGTTGTTTTTGCATCCGGTTCAGCAATATCGGCAGGACTGTCTTTAAGATTGGTAAAAACAATCGCTTCAATTTTTTCAGGATCTACCGGAATACTTTTTCTCCCGATTTTATTCCAAGGCGCAACGATAGGAATTACATTTCTGTATGGATAATCTTCTGCCTGATAGATGTCGTGGATTCCGTATACTTCTTCAGGAACTTCCGTGTTGATCTCTATAATTACTTTTTTTGCTAAAGCAGCGAAAGTTACCGAATTTCCTACGGAGGTTGTCGGAACAATGCTTCCGTCTCTTTCAATATAGGCAGCTTCAATTACAGCAACATCAATATTTTGTAAATTTTTGGTATGAAGAAGTTCTGCACTCTCACTTAAATGCTGATCGATGAAAAGAATTTCACCTTTGTTGATTTTGTTTCTGAGAATAGGATCAACCTGAAACGGCATCCTTTTTTTTACGACATTGGCTTCTGCAAGCTTTCCGTCTGTTCCGTGGCCTAAAGAAGCGCCGGTCATTAAGGTGATTTTCAGATCTTCAGTTTTTCCTTTTTCAGCCAGTGCGGCTAAAATGGCTTTGCTGTCTCCGGCTTTTGTAAAACCGCTGGATCCTACTACCATGCCATCTTTAATGATATTGACGGCATTTTCTACTGTGGTTACTTTCTTGTGTAGACTTTCTAGTCTGATTCTTTCTAACATTTACTCTTTATTTGATTTTATCCACCCATTTATTCCATGTTGTAGTATAAAATAAAGGATGATAAAATGTTAATCCTAATCTTACAAATTTACAAAAAAAGATGGCTTAAACATTTGTTTAAGCCATCTTTTATATTTATTTCATAATTCTTTTTTTTGACCTTTAAAAAGGAAATTTTTATTCCTCCAGCCAGGAAGTTTTATAAGTTGGATCTTCCACTTTCAAAGCTTCTTCCGTAAGTTTTAAAGGACGGAAAGGATCAACCATTACCGCATATTCTTCAGTGAATTTTTTACCGATACTTCTCTCCATGGCTCCAGGATGAGGTCCGTGTACAATCCCTCCCGGGTGAAGAGTAAAGTCCATTAAATCAATATGATTACGGCTCATGAAGTCACCTTCTGTATAGAATAAAACCTCATCGGAATCGATATTGGAATGATTGTATGGAGCAGGAATTGCCTGTGGATGATAATCATACATTCTTGCGCAGAACGAACAAACCACAAAATTGTGTGCTTCAAAAGTCTGGTGAACCGGCGGTGGTTGGTGGATTCTTCCGGTAATCGGTTCGAAGTTTTTGATATTGAATTTATAAGGATAGAAATATCCGTCCCAGCCTACCACATCGAATGGATGCGTTGCGTAGATGAAGTCGGTAATCTGGTTTTCTTTTTTTACCTTGATTAAAAATTCTCCTTTTTCGTTCTTAGGTTCAACGAAAGTAGGAGTGATGATATCTCTTTCGCAGAACGGTGAATGCTCCAGTAATTGCCCAAACTCGTTTCTGTATCTTTTCGGGGTATAAATAGGAGAATGGCTTTCTACCACAAAGAAAACAGTATCATCAGAATGCAATTCAACCTGATAAATGGTTCCCCTTGGAATAATTAAATAATCACCCACAGAAAACTCAAGATTTCCTACGAAAGTTTTTAAAATTCCGCTTCCGCTGTGAGCGTATAAAAGCTCGTCACATTCAGCATTTTTGTAGAAATAATCCATCGATTTTCGTGGCTTCGACAATCCCATTTTCAGATCGTTGTTTACCATCAAAAACTTGCGGCTGTCCAAAAAATCGTTTTCAGGAGTTACGTTCATTCCCTTAAACATTCTTGGAGTTACGTTTTTCTCAACTGCGATTTTCGGTGCTACATCTTTCGGTTCACCAATTGATTTAATCTGGGTTGGGCGGTGAATATGATATAATAATGAAGAAATTCCATGAAAACCTTCCGTTCCGAAAAGCTGTTCATAGTAAAATTTATCTTCCGGAGATTTGAAAATCGTGTGTCTTTTTTGTGGGATATTTCCCGACTGATGATATCTCATTTTACTTTTATATGTTGACTCTCAAATTTAATACTTTTTCATGAATTCGATTTAATAATATTTTCGGGTAAAGTTTTGTAATCAGAAAATAATTGTTAGTTTTGTCTAACAATTTTATTTCATGAAACGAATATTGCTTTCTGCTGTTTTATTATCATCGTTTTGTTTCGCACAGGAAACAGACAGTTTAGATTTAAGTAAAGTCCAAAAAAACGATTCTGTTAAAATTTCTGAGAAAAAAGAAATCAAAACAAAAGATATCGATGATGTTGTAATAACCGGAACGATAAAGCCAATCAGCAAGTCAAAAAGCCCGGTTGCTGTGGAAATTTACAGTCAGAAATTCTTCCAAAAAAATCCTACTCCGAATGTTTTTGAAGCGATTGCGATGGTGAATGGCGTAAAACCTCAGCTGAATTGTTCGGTTTGTAATACGGGAGATATTCACATCAACGGTTTGGAAGGACCTTATACCATGATTTTGATTGATGGAATGCCGATTGTAAGCTCACTTTCCACAGTGTACGGATTGAGTGGAATTCCGAATAGTCTGATTGACAGAATTGAAGTGGTAAAAGGCCCGGCTTCGTCACTTTATGGGTCTGAAGCGATGGGGGGAGTTATCAACATTATCACAAAAAATGCCTTGACAGCTCCAAAATTGAGTGTCGACTTAATGACAACGAGCTGGGCAGAAAATAATGTCGATTTGTCCACGAAATTCAATGTGTCGAAAAAAATAGCTTCATTATTAAGCTTAAATTATTTTAATTCCACTAAAACATTTGACGAAAATAAAGACAATTTCACCGATGCGGCGTTACAAAACAGAATTTCAGTTTTTAATAAATGGAATTTTCAGAGAAAAGAAAACCGGCAGGCGAGTTTTGCATTAAGATATTTGTATGAAGACCGTTTTGGTGGAGAAATGCAGTGGAATAAGTCGTATCGGGGAAGCGATCAGGTGTATGGCGAAAGTATTTATACAAACCGGGTAGAAGCTTTTGGAGCCTATCAATGGCCAATGAAAGAAAGTATTGTGACGCAGTTTTCTTACAATTTGCATGACCAGAATTCTTTCTACGGAACCAATCCTTTTGAAGCGACTCAAAAAGTAACTTTTGCGCAAACTTATTGGGATAAAAAACTAGGAAATCATGATTTGATTTTAGGGGTGACTTTCAAAAGAACTTTTTATGATGACAACACTCCCGGAACTTTATCAAGCGATGGATTTACAAATGAGCCGATGAAATCGCCGATTTTAGGAGCTTTTATTCAGGATCAATGGGAGATTGACGAAAAAAATACATTGCTGTTAGGATACCGATTTGATTATGATAAAATACATCATGCTGTACATTCACCACGTTTTGCATGGAAATTTTCTCCGAATCCTTATCATACTTTACGCTTCAATTTCGGAACAGGCTTCAGAGTTGTGAACTTATTTACGGAAGATCATGCGGCGTTGACGGGTTCTAGAGAGGTTGTGATTCAATCAAATTTAAAACCTGAAAAATCAGTTAACGGAAATCTAAATTATGTCTGGAAAATTCCTGTTGGTGACAAGTTGATTAATCTGGATGCTTCTGCGTTTTATACTTATTTCAGTAATAAAATTGTCGGCGATTTTGATACTGATCCTGAGAAAATTATTTACGATAATCTTCATGGCTACGGAATTTCAAGAGGAGCTTCGGTGAATGTAGATTATAGTTTTAATTTTCCGTTAAGTGTAAATCTTGGTGTCACCTATTTAGATGTGTATCAGAAATTTGACGGAGAAACTGAAAAATCTCAACAACTTCATGCCCCAAAATGGAGTGGAACTTATAATCTGACCTATAAATTTCCAAGTAATTTAACGATAGATTTTACGGGACAATTTTACGGACCGATGCGATTGCCGGTTTTACCGAATGATTACCGACCGGAATATTCTCCGTTTTACTCTTTAGCGAATATTCAGATTTCAAAAAGTTTTAAATCAGGGTTTGAAGTGTATTGCGGAATTAAAAACCTGTTCAATTTCACGCCAAAAGATCCATTGATGCGACCGTTTGATCCATTTGATAAAAATATTGATGATCCGATCAGTAATCCTTATCATTACACGTTTGATACGACGTATGGATATGCTCCGATGCAAAAAATAAGAGGATTTTTGGGTATAAAATATATTTTGAAATAATGAATTGATTGAGTATAAAAAATATTTAACGCAAAGATCTAAACTAAAAAGGAATTTTTTTAGAGAGCAAAGGCAAATAAATTTGCTGCGCGAAGCTGGAGCGATCGCTTTATCAAAATTCAGCTTTGCTTCCTTTTATCAGGAAGAAGAATTTAAAAACTTTGTGTTTAAATAAAATTTCTCAAGATTAAAAACATATAAAGTGAGAATTGTAACAATATTTATATTTTTGATGTTAGTGCCGTGTCTTTATTTTTCACAGATAAAGACAGGCACTTTTTCGGATTGGGAAATTCAGCAAAAGGAAAATCCCAAACCTATTATTATTCATATATATACAGGTTGGTGTTCGGTTTGTAAAATCGAATCTTTTGAATTAAATAAGGATAAAGACTTAGTTCAACTAATAAATGAGAATTTTTATGTGATCAATTTTGATCCGGAAAAAATGAAAGAGAAAATTAATTTCCAGGGAAAAGAGTTTGCATATTTACCAAATGGAGATTCAGGAATTCATGAACTGGCTTTGGCTTTATCAAAAAATAAAAACCAGCCTGTATATCCATTATGGATCATTTTAGATAAAGATCAGAATTTAATTGAATATCATGAAGGTCGGTTTAAACCTAAAGATATGAGGAAGAAGCTTAAAGATATTTTAAATTTTTAGTTGTCTCCAGTATGTAAATTTTTTATCTGATTAAAAAAATATTTGTTTCATCTACAAAGTCTTCGAGATAAATTATTTTAAAAGTACCGCAGCAATTCCTAAAATTGCAGGCAAAGCCTGAACAAAAAAGATCTTCTTCGTTGCTGAAATTGCACCGTAAATTCCTGCAATTGCCACACAGCTCAAAAAAAACAAAGCAATATTAGTCTGCCATTTCGGATCATCAATGAAGAAAGACCATATTAATCCAGCCGCGAGAAAACCGTTGTATAACCCCTGATTTGCGGCCAAACCTTTTGTAGGTTTAAACATTTCAGCTGGAAGGGCTTTTTTAAAGACTTCTTTTCCTTTGGTTTCCCATGCAAACATTTCCATCCAGAGAATGTAAAGATGTTCGATGGCTACAACGGCGATTACAATTTTGGCTACGATTTCCATGATTACTGTTTTTGTCATTGTAAAACTAAAAAAATAAAGTTAAGTTTGGTTATACAATTTCAATAATGGAAACTTTCAGAGCGCATTTAGATAAATTTATTAAGATAGATGATAAGGAATTTGCTTCGATTCTTTCATTTTTTCAGGAACTGGAAGTGAAGAAAAAACAAAATCTGATGCTGAATGATGAAGTTTGTAAATCCATATATTTTGTTGCTAAAGGTTGCCTTCGTAAGTTTTTTGTGAATGAAAAAGGAATCGAGCAAACGACTGAATTTGCCATTGAAAATTGGTGGATCACCGACACTTTTGCCTATGAAAGGCAGATGAAATCAGACTTTTGTATTCAGGCGGTCGAACGTTCCACGATTTTGATGATTGATCTCCCGACCCAAGAGGAATTATTAAAAAAACATCCTGTAATGGAACGTTATTTTAGAATGATTTATCAGAGGGCTTATGCTGCGTCAGAAAGACGGATCCGTTATTTATATGAGATGACCAGAGAGGAACTGTATGTGCATTTCAGTACGCAATATCCGTGGTTTATCCAAAGAATTCCTCAATATCTGATCGCTTCATTTTTGGGTTTTACTCCGGAATATTTAAGTGAAATCAGAGCAAAATTACGTTCTTAAACCAGTTTAAGATTTTTATAATTCAGAAGTTGCAACTTTGTCCTGTTGATAATAGCAAACAGTATGACAGGCAAAAAAGACACTCAATTTTCACAATTATTTTTAAGACTGGCTATTGCAGTAAGTATGCTTTCTGCCGTAGCAGACAGATTCGGGTTTTGGGGCAAAAATTCCGCTTGGGGAAACTGGGGAAATTTTGAAAAATATACCAGGCAGCTCACGTTTTTTCTTCACGGAAGTTTAACAACTCTTTCCGCTTATGCTGCAACTTGTTTAGAAATCCTTTTTCCGTTAATGCTGATTCTTGGATTTAAAACTAAAATAGCAGCTTTTGGAGCCGGTTTTCTGTTATTCATTTTCGCTTTATCCATGACAATCGCTTTAGGAATAAAAGCTCCTCTCGATTATTCGGTTTGGATTGGCAGCGCTGCAGCCTTTTTATTAGCTGTTCAGGAAAAATATTCATTTACTATAGACAATTTAATAACAAAATATAAATCATTATGAGTGCAAGAATTAATATGGCAACCTCAGATGCTGCCGCTTACAAAGCAATCATGGGATTGGAGGGATATCTTCAAAACATTTCTTTAAACCACATTCAGAAAGAATTAATAAAAATCAGAGCTTCACAAATTAACGGATGTGCCTTCTGTTTGGATATGCACACAAAAGATGCCATGAAATACGGAGAAACTCCACAGAGAATTTACCTTCTAAATGCCTGGAGAGAAGCTTTGGAATTGTATACGGAAGAGGAGCAAGTGCTTTTGGCAATGACGGAAGAGATTACGTTAATCAACCAAAAAGGTTTGACAGAAGAAACGTATTACAAGGCTAATCAATTGTTTGATGAAAGCCAGATTGCTCAGATTATCATGGCAATTGTTACCATTAATGCTTGGAACAGAATTGCAATTTCTACACACTTGCCTATTGCAAAGTAAAATTTATCTACAAAAAGAGCTTTTCACAAATTTGAAAAGCTCTTTTTATTTTTAAAATCTCTCGGATTTAAAATCATCTGAAAAGTTATTTATTTAATTCCTTCAAAATAGCCTCTCCAACACTTTTTGCAGACTGAGGATTTTGTCCTGTAATTACTCTCTGATCAGTCACTACATGATTCTGCCAAAGTCCTGATTTTTCAAATTTTGCTCCTCTTTCTTTCAGTTTATCTTCCAGAAGGAAAGGAACAACATTGGTTAGTTTTACTTCAGATTCTTCTTCGTTGGTAAAAGCATTGATTTTTTTGCCATCAACCAAATACTTGCCATTATTCAGTTTGATATTAACTAAACCTGCAGGTCCATGACAAACTCCGGCAACAATTCCTCCGTTTTCATAAATTTTTGAGGCAATTACAGCAAGTTCCGTATTGTCTGCAAAATCCCACATCGCTCCATGACCTCCTGCATAAAAAACAGTAGAATAGTCATTCGGATTTACCTGGGAAGGCTGTAAAGAATGGTCTATCTTATTTTTATATTCTTTATTTTCCCAAAACTCTTTGTTTACCGGATCTTTTAAGTCAAATCCGTCAACGGGAGGAGTTCCGCCTTTCGGACTTACAAAATCAATTTCGTAACCGGCTTTGTGAAGAACTTCCCAAGGATGAGAAACTTCTCCAAGGTAATATCCGGTTTCTTCGCCTGTATCGCCCTTTCTATCATGACTGGTAACGACAAATAAAATTTTCTTTTTCATATTTTTAGATTTTTTGGTTTGTCCCTGAATGAATCCTATTGTGAAAATAGAAAGGATGAGTAACGCTAATTTTTTCATAAATGTTTTAAATCAACCATTAAGTTTCTTTTAAGAAGTTTAGAATATTAAGATTTAGCTCTGCTTTAAGAAATAGATAGTAAAATTTACTGATGCTTAATGGATCTTACCTCCTACATTTCCTTAATGGTTTAAATTATTTTAATGGATTATATAATTTCGGTTAAATAAATCTGGGGTTTTTCCTGCAGCTTTTCATCAACTAAAGTTCCAAAAGCCTGAATGTAAGGCTGCTGATTATGTTGCGCTAATCCTTCTTTATTTTTCCAGATTTCGTAGAAAATAAACTGGTTTTTATCTTCAATTCCCTGATGGAGCGTGTATAATTCGTTGGCTCCTTCTTTCACGGTTTCTTTCACCATATTCTGAAGAACTTCCAAGACTTCGTTTCTGTGTTCTTCTTTTGTTTTGATAACGGCTGTGAGATAAATTTTCATGAAGCTAACTGAGGTTTAAATTCTTTTTCAAAAACTTTGGTAAGGTGTTCTCTGTAAAGTTTCATATCACGTTCAATATTTGCATTCTTTTCTACGTCATGAAAATGAAAGCTTTCCATTTTCTCTAATGAAACAAAAGCGTTCATTCTATGGAATCCAAATAATGGTCCGTTATCCACACTTGTTTCATTGAAAAATTCTCCGGGAAGTGTAAAAGCTGTTTCAGGAGCATTCCAGCTTGTTGTCAACATATATTTCCTTCCTTTCAGCATTCCGCCTGTTCCGTAGTTAATGTTAGGATTTTCCGAGGTTCTTCCGTCACTCATATAAATTCCTTTTGCATGACCAGCAGTGAAAACTTCATCAATATATTTTTTTAAACCATTCGGCAACTGGAACCACCAGATCGGAGTATGGTAAATAATATAATCTGCCCAGACGAATTTCTGAACTTCTTCATTTTTATCGTAATTTCCGCTCACATTGGTGATTTTCACTTCTATATTTCCAAAGTTTTTCAGCACTTCCAATGTGTTTTCTGCTATAGTTTGATTATATTTTCCTCCGGAATGTCCGAAGTTTTGTCCGCCGTTGATGATTAATACTTTTTTCATTGTTTTATGATTGTTTAAATTTTATGTTGCAAATTTATGGTGGGTTATTGTATAATAAAAATAATATGAATTATAGTTAATTATTATAAAAATGATAGTTGTGTTTCTGTAAGTAGGTTTCTAGCAAATAGAGAATGAGTTTAATAAAAATCGCAATATGTATTGGTTACTTTTGTGGTATATTTCAGGCATATTTGCATCAAACACTTAATTAGAAATTATGAAAAACACTTTCTTTTTTATTTTATCAGTATTGTCAGTATTTTGTTTTGGACAGGTAAAATCAGTTAAAATTGATACGATTCTAGCTCCGGATATCGGAGGAATAAAACAAGTGATAGAAATAAAAACAGATGACTCTAATAAACCGGTACTTTTATTTTTATCCGGGGGACCCGGAAGTTCTATGATAAAAAACGCAGAAGTTTTTACCAACCTTTTAAAGGATAGATTCACTCTTGTTCAATGGGATCAGAGAGATGCGGGGAAAACATTAGAATTGAATCCTTCACCCAATCAACCATCAGTCGCGCAGATGGAAAAAGATACTTATGAAGTGATCAATTTCCTTACAAAAGAACTGAAACAGAAGAAAATATATTTATTGGGAAGTTCTTGGGGAAATGTTTTAGGTTTTAATATGGTTAAAAATCATCCTGAACTTTTGCATGCCTATTTTGCTGTCAATCCTGTTGTCAGCCAGTTGAAGAGTGAAAAAGAATTGCTTAAAACACTGAAAGTTCAGTTTAAAGAAAATCCTGTTGCCAATAAAGAATTGACAAACGTACACATTCCTTTTACTAAGGATGAGGATTTATTTTATTTAAGAAAGTGGCTTTTTTATAGAGAAGGTAAAGAATATGTATTAAGTGATGATTTTAAAAAAGGTTTTCTTGAGTGGTCAAAAACCTGGTCGCCTGTATGGAATGAAGTAATGACTATCGATTTACCAAAGACTTTACAAAAAGTTGATTGCCCCATTTATTTTTTTGTTGGTGAAAATGATATTCAAACCTCCACTGCTATTACAAAAGAATATTTTAAGAAGTTGAAAGCTCCGAAGAAAGGTTTGTTTCTATTTGAAAATTCAGGGCATCAGATTCATAAAGATGAACCTCAAAAATTTCAGAATACCATCATAGAAGTAATAAATTAAATCTAAATATTAGTATTGTGATTGTTTTGTAATTTTGTATCAGAATATTAATAAATAAAGTCATGGTCAATTTAGAATGGTACCGAACTTTTAAAGCAATCTATAAAACAGGAACTTTAACGGGAGCTGCAGATTCGTTGTTTATCTCGCAACCCGGAGTGAGCTTGCATTTAAGTTCTCTGGAAGCGTATGTCGGATATAAATTATTTGACAGAACAGGTAGAAAAATGATTCCTACGGAAAGGGGAAAGGTTTTATTCAATGCGATTTCTGAACCGCTAACAAAACTAGAAGATGCTGAGAAAAACTTTCAGAAATCTACCGAAAAGCATACTCCAACGATAAGTGTGGGAATGTGTTTTGAAACTTTTCAGACAACCCTGGAACAATATGTTTCGACATTACCTTTTAACCTGATCATCAGCTTCGGGGAATATCCGGAAATGTTGGATCAACTGGATAAAGGAATTTTGGATTTAATCATTACTCCTAAGAAGGGAACTTCGCCCAATATTATACATGAAGCGTTTTCTTCTGAGCAGATTATTTTAGTTGGCGGTAAAAATGTCGATATCGAAAGTTTCAATGAAATAGTTGCGGCAAAAGGGCTGGAACATGTTGAAGAATGGCTGAAACAGGAAAAATGGTACGGAACAACAGGCGATATGGAACACCTTTTTCAGTTTTGGATCCTGAATTTTGGACATAAACCGAATTTCCGTCCCAATTATATTGTTCCGAATTTAAATTCAATTATCCGTTGCCTGAAAGGAGGAACCGGATTGGCTGTCATTCCAGATTTTTTATGTAAAAATGAAATTGAGAACGGTGAAATAAAATTAATCTGGAAGGGAGAGAAAAAGCTTGAAAATACGCTGTATTTCGGATGCAGAAAAAATACCAATTATCAGGATGAAATTGATCATATTAAAAATCTATTCCGTAAGGTCATGGGAAAGTAAAACCATATCCCGCATCTGCAAACCGTTTTCATAAATAGGGTAAGGATAATTTTCGATAAAAAAATCTTTACGAACTTCCTTTTTAATGAAACCGTTTTTCTCATAAAAACTGATCTGTTGCAAGCCTGTGTCAGAAGTGCCGACGGTCAATATTTTATAATGATTTTCTCGGGCGATTTCTTTTGCCTTGTCAATCAGAATACTTCCAATACCTTTACCTCTGTAGCTTTCAACTACTGCGATATTTTTAATTTCCAATTCTGTTTCAGAATTTTTATAAAGAGCCATAACAGCAATATACTCTTTCCCATCATGCAAAAGATAAATATCAGAATTAAAAATATATCGGTCAATCGCTTCAGTGGTTTCATCTGCGAGCAGAAGCATTTGGTAAGGGATGTCCGAATCTGAAGCTATTTTATTAAAAGTGTAATTCTCCATTACAGACTCATATGAATTAAAGGATAATTTTTCCCCAAACCATCTTTTTCTGATCTTCCGACTTGTTTAAATCCCATCTTTTCATAAAAACCAATAGCTTGTGGATTTTGTTCGTTCACATCAACTTTTGTCAATCCGGTTTTATCTTTCATAAATTGATATAATTTTTTTCCGAAACCTTTTCCACGGGCATCATTATGAATGAAAAGCATTTCCAGATTTCCTTCTGCAACGGAGGCAAAACCTTGGGCTTCTTCATTTTCAGTAATTAAATACACTTCAAGATTCGGTAAATAATCTTCTGGGATAATTTTTTTGAAATAATTAAAATCTTCTTCAGCAAGAAAATCATGGGTCGCTTTTACCGAAGATTCCCATATTTCCATGATTCTCGGATAATCCTGAGAATTGGCTAATCTGATTGTTTGGATCATAATTTTAAATTTTAACAAAAGTAAATATTTAAAAACAAGTAAAAATGGTAACCGGAAATTTCAAAATTTTATCGCAAATTTGTTTGACTCTAATTGAAAAAATAAACCAACAGTTATGGCACAAAAAATATACGCAGGACAACCTGTAATTACGCTAAATAATAGAGTGGATATTCCGGCTTTGGGCTTTGGAGTTTGGCAGATGGAAGATTTGAAAGAATGTGAAAATGCCGTAATCAAAGCCATTGAAGTGGGATATAGAATGATTGATACGGCTTCCATTTATCTTAATGAAACAGCGGTTGGAAACGCGATTAAAAAAAGTGGAGTAAGCCGAGATGATCTCTTCGTAACTTCAAAACTCTGGGTTCAGGATATTGCTTATGATAAAGCAAAAGGTGCTTTTCAGAGAACATTGGTCAGGCTGCAGTTGGAGTATTTGGATATGTATCTTATTCACTGGCCTTATGGAGATTTTATAGGAGCATGGAAAGCAATGGAAGAATTGTACCATGAAGGAAAAATAAAGGCAATCGGGGTATGTAATTTTCCTATCGAGAAAATGGAGGAATTAAAGGCAAACTCTACGGTTCTTCCTGTAATTAACCAGATTGAACTGCATCCTCTTTTCCAGCAAAAAGAACTTCAGGTGTATGACCGGGAAAATAATATTGTTACCCAGCCTTGGAGCCCGCTTGGAAACGGAAATGCAGGATTACTGGATAATTCAGAATTAAAAGTTATCGCTGAAAAATATGGAAAAACTGTTGCTCAGGTAATTTTAAGATGGCATTTACAGGAAGGTTTCTGTGTGATTCCGAAATCTGTAACGCCTTCCAGAATTGAGGAAAATTTCAATGTTTTTGATTTTGAATTAACTGAAGATGAAATGAACGTTGTCCGTTCTTTAGATACAGGAAAAAGATTGTTTTTTGATCCGAAAGATCCTGCCTGGGAACAGAAAATGCTGAATTCTGTAGCAGATATTTAAATGAGAAACAGAAATTTATCATAGTAAGAAGCAATTTCAATTGCTTCTTTTTTTATTACCTTTATTTGGATTATAAGTAAAGAAAATCCTATGTCTTGGCCAGAAAAAATAAGTGAAAAACTCAATATACAGTATCCTGTCATTCAGGCTCCGATGTTTGGAGTGAGTACACCGGAAATGACAGCAGCGGCAAATAGGGCATCATGTTTGGGTTCTTTGGCTATTGCGGACCTTTCCGGCGATATGTCTATTCAACTGATCAGAGAAACTAAAAAATTGACTGATCAGCCTTTTGCAGTGAATATTTTTGTCCATAAGATTCCTGAAATTACTGATGCATTGAAGGATCAATATGTAAAAACCAAGAAATTTCTTGAGGATTTTGCCGGAAAAAATGGAATTGAAGTGCGTCTTCCTGACCTGAATGAGATAAAGGTCAATACGTATCATGAGCAAATTGATGTCGTTATTGAAGAGCAATGCAAGATCGTAAGTTTTACTTTCGGAAACATTGATGATAAAAGTATTCAGAAACTAAAAGAAAACGGAGTTGTTTTAATAGGAACGTGTACTTCCGTAGAAGAAGCTTTACAATTAGAAAAATCAGGAATTGATATTATATGCGTTCAAGGAATTGAAGCAGGAGGTCACAGAGGAAGTTTTAAGGCTGAGAATATTCCGCAGATCGGAGGTTTCTCTTTGTTTTCACAGGTATATGATGCGGTAAATGTTCCTTTGATCTATGCGGGTGGAATTTATAATGCAAAAACTGTGATGGCAGCGAAAGATCTTGGAGCAGAAGGTTTCCAGGTCGGAAGTATTTTATTGGCTTCTCAGGAAAGCGCTTTGCAGGATTTTGAAAAAGAGAGACTTAAAAATGTTCGTGAGAAAGATATTGTTTTAACAAAAAGCTTTTCGGGACGTTTTGCAAGAGGGATTAAAAATAAATTTATTGAAACACTTGAAAGTTCAGACTATATTTTGCCATACCCTTATCAGAATAAACTGACGGGAGCTTTACGAAAAGCTGCCAGAAATAAGAAAAATGCTGATTTTGTGAATCTTTGGTTAGGGCAATCAATTCATCAGTACAGCAAAAGTTCAACTAAAGAAATACTGCAAAACCTTATCCGTAGCTGTGAATAATAATAAAAAAATCCTTTCATCAAAAATGAAAGGATTTTTTTATTATTTCGTCAAATCGAGCCCTCCGAAGTTACCCGAACTCATCATCAGGTAAACTCCCTGAGTTTTGTCGAGGGTTTCCCAATAGGCGTGAAGTTCTTCAGCATTGGTGAAAACTTTCAGATTTTCGTTTTTAAACTTTTCTTTGATCAGTTCCGGAGAAATAGGTTCCATTCTTTTGATTTTTAATGCATCTTCAGAATAGAATACGACTGCGTTATCCAAACCATCCATAGCATGATCATACTGCTCTAAAAATACAGGATTCAGGCTGGAATAGGTGTGAAGTTCAAGAAAACCGTATTTCTTTTCGTTCTTAAATTGCTCGCAGAAAGCCTTTACAGCAGCTTTTACCTTGCTGGGAGCATGGGCGAAATCTTTATAAAGCGTTCCCTGGTCTTCTCGTTCTACTTTTTCTAAGCGTTTTGAAGCTCCTTTAAAGCTCATAATAGCTTCATAAAAATCTTCATCCATAATGCCTAAAGTCTGGCAAATATGTCTTGCTCCTTCAAGGTTTAGTAAATTATGCGCCCCAAATACAGAAAGAGGAACATCTCCCATTTCCGTTTTCAGATAAACTTTTCCGTTATTGATCTCGTATTCAGGAGTTCTGTAAGGGATTTTTCTGAAATAATTTTCAGCAGCTTCAACTACCTTTACCACTTCGGCATCTTCTTCATTATAAACCAAAATTCCTCCAGAAGTTATGCTTGCCACAAATTTTCTGAACTGTTCAATATAATCATCAAAAGTTTTGAAAACATTAATATGATCCCATGCAATTCCGCTCATTAAAGCAATATTGGGCTGATAAAGCAGGAATTTTGAACGGAGATCAATAGGAGAGGAGAGGTATTCATCGCCTTCAAGCACCATGAAATCATTATTCTGAGTAAGCTTCACCATACAGTCAAAACCTTCCAGTTGCGCTCCCACCATAAAATCAACATCTTTCTGATGGAAGTTTAAAACATGAAGGATCATAGAAGTAATGGTAGTTTTTCCGTGAGAACCGGCAATAACTACTCTGGTTTTATCTTTTGACTGCTCGTAAAGAAATTCGGGATATGAATAAATTTTTAAGCCCAGTTCTTTTGCTTTTGCCAGTTCAGGATTGTCCTGATGTGCATGCATTCCAAGAATTACAGCATCAATATCGGAAGTAATTTTCTCAGGAAACCAACCCATTTCTGCGGGTAAAATTCCTTTTTTTTCCAATCTTGATTTTGAAGGTTCAAAAATGGCATCATCCGAACCTGTTACCTGATATCCTTTATCTTTTAATGCAATGGCAAGATTGTGCATCGCACTTCCTCCAATTGCTATGAAGTGGGTTTTCAATTGTATTTACTGTTTTTTTACATTATTATTAATGATTTCCTGAAAAGCAGTGGTAATGTTTGCCCAGTTCGTTTTGAAATTGGGCATGATAGAGCTTGCGTCTGTTTTACTGCCTTCGTTAGCACCTTTTTTGATGTTGATGGAGGTTGCTATACCATCATAAATTTTTTTATGATCTTCCTGTATTCTTCTGAAATTATTTTGAGAAAGAGTATTATCCAGTTTTTTTAAATCTTCATTGGTAAGGGTAAAGGTCTGACTGTATTTTTTCCCTTCTCCTTCGTATGAATAGTGTACATTATTTCCCTTAATAAGAAGATTTTCGTAAACGGGAGCATAACCTCCGCTTTTTGAATAACTGATGTCAAAGTCTGAATATACTTTTTGACTGTTGCAGGAAACCATTATGATCATTGTAAATATGATTGCTACTATTCTGCTCATATCAACTTTGTTTTAAAACTTATTTTAATTAGTAGAATTTTTTTGTTCCAGTTTTTTAGCTTTAAGCTCTTCATCATAGCTGTGAAGTACATTAAAATCTTCTGTCTGCTCAATAGCGGTCATGATTTTTATTAAAATCTCCTGTGCATTTTCTTTATCATAATCAATGTCAAGAGGAGCTTTAAACTCCATGGTAGGTTTTACACCTGTTACTTTTACTCTCAGTCCTTTTTTGTCGAAAGCACGCCTGAATCCGTTTATTTTAATAGGAATTACAATAGGGCGCTGATTTTTTATCAGTTTAGCGGTACCTTTTCTTCCCTGTGCAAATGCTGAAGTAGTTCCCTGAGGGAAAGTTGCCACCCATCCGTTGTCCAGCGCTTTCATGATATTATCAATCTCGCTCATGTCTACCAATCTGTTGATGTTTTTACCTTCGGCTCTCCAAGTTCTTTTTACGGTAACAGCACCTGCAATTTTAAAGATTTTGGGAAGGATCCCTTTGTTCATTGTTTCTTCAGCAGCTACATAGTAAAAATCGATTTTGGGATTAAGCAGGTAAATAGGATTTTTAATTGTATTTAAATACCCGTTATTTACTGCACAAAAAGCGTGATACATTGCTGCTACATCAGCAAAATAGGTCTGGTGGTTGGATACAAACAAAACATTTGAATCAGGAAGATCCACAAGGTGTTCAGTACCTGTTATTTTTAATTTATTAAAGCCATTGAATCTTCTATAGGAAACGAATCCCAGAATAAATATGATTAGTCTTTTTAAAAAATAAGGTGTACCGAATGCATCGGTGAAAATGTTTTTCTTCGCCATCTCTCAATTAAACACGGTGTTGCAAAGTTACATTTTTTTCAGCAACTGGCTGAATTCACTTAAGATCATCGCTGTTGCGCCCCAGATAATATATCCGTTGAAATTAATGACAGGAACTTCATGACCACCCGCACTCGGTAAAGCCATGATTTCCGGCTGATCCGGAAGATTTAAAAAAGAAACAATAGGAAACTCTATAACTTCTACCGCTTCTGTCTGTTGTAAAATGAAATCCGGATTTTTTTTAGTGTATGAAATATATGGATACACATAAAAATTACTTGGCGGAATATAAATAGGGGACATTTCTCTGATGATCCTCACATAATTTTTTTCAATACCTATTTCTTCGGAGGTTTCTCTTACTGCAGTTTCAGAAAAATCCTGATCCATTTCTTCACGTTTTCCTCCGGGTAAAGAAATTTGTCCGCTATGCCTGTCGTGCTCATTAATCGTTCTCTGAATGAGCGGGAAATACCATTCATTACCTTTTAAATATAAAACGATATTAACGGCAGCAAACTTGGGGTTTTTGGCTAAAACCTCGTCATAACTGAAAACAGGACGGTAAGGCGGAGAAAAAACTCCATGAGCATTTTCTCCCGGTAAGGTTACATTTTTTATTTTTCGTAATAAATCTTTTCCAAAACTCATACCTCAAATTTATGAATATATCTTGAAGGAAAGAATAGGCTTAACATTAATTAACCTACAAGTATGCAGATTGTACCTACGCTTTTATCTGGTAATTAAAATTTTTGGAATATGCTTGACAGGGAAATTGACCGAATTGGCAATGAAACAGAATTCGTTAGCTTTTGTATGTAGCTCTTTTGCTTTCTCAATCTTATTTTCATCTGTAATGGTAATGGTAGGATGTAAAATAACTTCAGTAAAATGACCACTGCCGTTGGAGGTTTCTTCCATTATTCCGGTCGCATGATCAACATAATCTGTAACGATAATCCCCGCTTCGGAACAGAAATGAAGATACCAGAGCATATGGCATGAAGATAATGACGACAACAGCATTTCCTCGGGATTATATTTTGTTTTATCACCACGAAAAGCAGGGTCAGAAGAAGCTTCAATTACCGGTTTGTTTTCTACAGAAATGGTATGGCTTCTTTCGTAATCACGGTAGTTGCTTGTTCCGGTGCCTTTGTTTCCGGTCCATTGGATGATGGTTTTGTAATTATGCTTCATTTTATTCACTTAATAATTAATTTCTTCTGATTGCCTGAAAAACTTATCAGTTATTCTATTTCTACTGATAATGTTTTCAATTACTTATAGAAATTTCTGTTTATAAAAAACTAAAAACAGTTTTATTTCTCACATATTCATCTATAAATTTAATGTTTATTATATAAAAAATCCCCGTAAAAATACGGAGATTGAATTTTGTTTATGTAATTGTCTTATGATTAAATTTTTATCAACTTTTTTGTTGTGAATTTTCCGTTTTCAAAAATTACTTTTATCATATAAGATCTTTTTGAAAGATCGGAAACATTTGAATGGTTCTCTTTTACGGTTTTTATTAGTTTTCCATCCAGAGAATAAATTTCTATTTTTCTTATTTTTTCTTTTGCACTGAAAACTAAGTTTTGCTTTACAGGATTTTCAAAAGCTATATCAAGACTTGCTTTTGTCGCATCAGCAGTTGATAGTGTGGGAGTATTAAGTAGATATTTTACGATGTATCCACTTCCTCTTACTATAATATTATTGTTGTTGACAATCATGTCTTCCACATTGGAATCTGTTTGTAAATAATTGCCAAATACAGGATCTAAAGAACCGGTTTGATTAATTTTTGAAATAAAATTATCTGGAGAGCCTTCACCTGCAGCATAATAAAATCCATCTTTTTCTACAATACAGTTAATCCACGAACCTCCATACAAACCAAGGCTCGTGAATAGATTATAGTTAAATGTATTATCAATAGTTCCATCCGTATTTATTCTTTTAACATCACCAGATGAACCTAATGCACAAAGAATTCTATTATTACTATCCACAAATACGGCACTAGTGCCACCATAACCAAAGCCATTAGGATCAACGAATGATACGACTCCATTATTTCCAAAGTTCGCCATTGGCTGCCCATTTGAATTAAATTTTTGAATAAACCCGCCGTTACTGTTAAAACAGATAATATTCGATTGATTATCTGTTCGTACAAATGTTCTACCGGAAGGGCTTCCTTGTGTGGCTGCATAACCGTTGTTTCCGAAAGTATTATCAATGCTTCCATTGGCATTTAGCCTGAGAATTATATGTTGATGCTGAACATTTTGACCATAATTTATAGCGTGAACAAGTATTTTGTCATTCTGTACAATAATTCCATAAGAACTATAATCTTGATCTGGAACCAAAGAAGGTACAACTACAGTACCATTTGTTCCAAAAGTAGAATCTGATTGTCCATTTGGAAGTATTCTGGAAATCGCTACTGATTCTGAAGTGGTAAAACCAAAAACTATCAATTTCCCGTCTGTTTGTATTTTAACTTCATTTAAATAACTATTATATGGTAATTGAACTGTTCCATTTGTTCCAAAAGCAGTATCCGGGATCCCATTAGATGTAAGTTTTGATAAATAAGATTCTGTTACATTAATTCCAGGATAGGTATTTACATTGTGAGTAAAATAGATACTGCCACCAGGATCTTGGACCATTGAAAAGGTAAGATTTCCGGGCATTGTAAATATCCCATTTGATGCAAAAGACGGATCTTTAGAAATAATCTGTGCGTAAATACTTTGGATAGCAAGAATGCATCCTAATAATAGAATTTTTTTCATTGTTATGTTTTTTTAATGTATTTGAGATAATAAATTACACCAATAGAATCTGGCTGGTAAATAAGAATCAATTTGTGTAATTACTGTAAAAGTAATAAAAAAAACCTCCAGAAAAAACTGGAGGTCTTTGAATTTTGTATTAATTAGAATATCCTATCAATTCTTCTTTTTTGGAATTGTAAATTCTGTATTCTAAATATTTAAAAGAATCTCTTGGGATGATGGCTACTTTCTTTTTGTATTTTAAAAACCATTTCATCTGAATGCTCATAATGCCCTTCGTGAGATAGGCTTCCACAAAAGGATGTACGTGAAGGAATATTTTTCCTTTTTCCTTTTGCATAATGGTTTTCAGAGCTTCACCCATTCTTTCTACAATAACAATAGGAGCGATGATTTCTCCGTCTTTGTTAGGATTTTCTTCTTTGGTTTCGATCTGTTTTTCCGGACGGTTTCTTTGTCGGGTAATTTGTATCAGACCAAACTTGCTTGGGGGAAGAATTTTGTGGCGTGCTTTATCACGCTTCATTTCTTCTTTAAGATGTTCGTACAGATCTCTTCTGTGTTCAGGATTGGTCATGTCGATAAAATCGATCACGATAATTCCGCCCATATCGCGTAGACGAAGCTGTCTTGCGATTTCCGTGGCTGCCATTTTGTTTACATTCAGGGCATGTTCCTTATTTACAGCGGCTCCTGTTGTAATATTATTTCCTGAGTTTACATCAACTACGTGTAGCGCTTCGGTATGTTCTATAACGAGATATGCTCCTTTAGAACTTGGAATATTAACATGTTTTCCGAAACTTTGTTTCAGTTGTTTTTCAACATTGTAATATTCGAGAAGAGGGATATGTGAATCATAAAAATGGACAATATTCTTTCTTTCCGGAGCGATTACTTCCAGATAGTTTTTCATTTCCTCAACCATTTGTTCGTCATCGCAGGTGATGCTTACGAAATCCTGGTTGAAATTGTCTCTTAAAATAGCTGAAGCTTTATCATCTTCGCTTAAAACTCTTGACGGAACTTTATTTTTCTGTATATTTTTAAAAGTAGTTTCCCATTTCTGAATCAGCTGATTCATATCGTTGTGAAGGTCTGCTACTTTTTTTCCTTCGGCTACGGTTCTTATGATCACACCGAAGCCTTCGGGTTTTATACTTTCGATAAGGGTTCTTAGTCTCTCTTTTTCCTCAGCACTTTTTACTTTTTTGGAAATCGAAACCTTGTTATCGAAAGGGATTAGCACCAAAAAACGCCCTGTTAAGGAAATCTGAGTAGAAATTCTGGGTCCTTTTGTAGAGATGGGTTCTTTGGTAATCTGAAGCAGAACAACATCATCTTTGGCGATTACTTTGTCTACTGTTCCGTTTTTGTCAATTTCGGGTTGTATCTCGAAATTTTTTAAGCTTGAAGAGTTTTGTTTTTTAGAAATGGTATCTCTCAAAAACTTTCTATAGGTAAGGTACTGAGGTCCTAAATCCTGATAATGCAAAAAAGCATCTTTTTCGTATCCGATATTAACGAATGCTGCATTCAGGTTAGGAGCCAGTTTTTTTACTTTTCCTATAAATAAATCTCCAACTATAAAATCACTTTTGTCCTCTTGCTCATGAAGTTCACATAGTCTTCCGTCTTCCAGCAATGCAATCTTTGTAAGATCATCTTCATGCGAAACTATTAGTTCTTTCTTCATTTTGTTAAGATAAAATTGTTAAGATTTATAGGGATTGTATGTTTTTGTTATCAAATAAATAATATTCTTAAATATAAGAATTAGTTGTTAATATTATTGTATTCTGATAAAAAATAAATAAAACATACAGAGAATCCTTAAAAATCTTATAGGGTTCAAAACAAAATATAGTCGGTGAATATTAAAAAATTAAAAACACCAACTATATTATTATATTGTGAATCTCGAGAAAAAGAGATTATTTTTTCTTATGTCTGTTCGCTCTTCTTCTTTTCTTTCTTTTGTGAGTTGCAACCTTGTGTCTTTTTCTTTTCTTTCCGCTTGGCATAATTTTAATTTTTTAGTAACTAGTTAATATTCCGTTAAATTTTATTTTACTGCAACTTTGGTTTTTACTTTCTCAACAAAAGATTTTGAAGGTTTGAAAGCAGGAATGTTATGAGCAGGGATTTCAATTGCAGTATTTTTAGAAATGTTTCTACCCGTTTTAGCAGCTCTTGTTTTAATAATGAAAGAACCAAAACCTCTTAGATAAACATTATCCCCATTGTACATAGAAGTTCTAATCTCCTGCATAAAAGCTTCTACAACTTTCTGTGTTTCATTCTTTTCTGTTCCCAATTTATTTGAGATGGTGTTTACCAATTCTGCCTTTGTCATTTCCTTTTTAAATTTTAAATTTTAGGTGTGCAAATTTAGTTAAAAAAATTGAATACTAGCAAATTAGTGGTAAAATATTTTTAGATAATTGATTGTCCCGGTATGTTTATTTTATGTTACTGCTATATTAAGATATCCTTATGTACTGGAATTGTAATACCCGTTTTCTACACAAAACCTTATCAGATGAAGCTTTGTTTTTAACCCAAGCTTTTCCGTAAGGCGGTTTATATAGGTGTCAATCGTTCTTGTACTGAGATTGAGCTTTTCGCCAATTTCCTTATTACTGAATCCTTCATAGCAGAACTTCATAAGCTGAATTTCAGTAGGAGAAAGCTCTTCCTGACTTTTTTTTTGTCGGTTCATATATTCCTGTACCAGAAGAGGCTGCTTTTGCCATTCCTGATAATAAGATTCATAATCAAAGTTATTATCGGCAATTTTTCCTTTCACAATATTTTTTATGATATTGCTGTTTTTCTGGCAGTAATATATATTGGGAATCTTTGATAGGATTTCGGCAATATCTTCCTGATAGGTTCCGGAATAGGTAATAATTGGGGTTTCGCTGTTATTTCTCCGGATGAATTTTATAGCTTCAATTCCGCTGAGTACAGGCATGAATAGTTCTATAATGAAAACATCTTCCTGCCGCCTATACGTTCTGTTAATAAGCTCATGACCATTGTTGCAGTCATTGATAAGCATGTTGAAAGGTGTTTCCAAAAGCGTCTTGATCATTATTTTTTTAAAATAAAAATCACTGTCTGCTATTGAGAAGCGAACTCTTTTATTTAAGATTTGGTTCATTTTAATATTTCAATATCGATTTGGTGCAGATATTTAAAATTTAAGAGGTCTAATTTATAAAATTCTAATGAAACGGAAAATTAATATCTCTAATTAGTGATTATAGGAATAAATTTTGTGTATTTTTATTTTTTTTAATAATTTCACCGTCCAAACAAATCACAAAATATGTCTTCGAACAGGGAGAAAAAATTAAATCAATCAGACGTCAGGATAGGCATTTGGAAATTCGTTCTATCTTTTCTGGTCTTAGCAGGCGTTTCCTTTATGTCTGTCTTTTTCTTTTTTAAAAGCTATGATCAGCAACGGGAAGGAATCAGTAAAGAAGTTGCCTCTTATCAGCAGTTGCTCGAAAAAAGCGATGTGCTAAGAAATCACATGGATGATATTTATCTCAAAATGGAGCAATTGGATGCCAATAAAGTAGATAATGATATTTTTCTTAGAAACAATATTTTAAGTAATATACAACTTGCCAGAGAGGTAATGGGGAAAGACAGTGCCAGTAATTTTAAACATTATGCCATTCTCATCAATCAAATTGGAAGCATGATTGACCTTAAAACCAAAATAATAGAGGTAGAACATGAAAAGGAAATGGCCCGAAGAGATATCGAAGAATGTATGGGTAAAGTGGATATTGCAAACGACAAATTGAGAATAGACCCTACAAGAAAATTTACGGGAAGTAGAAGACGAAGATAAAAGAAGTTAAAATAAAAGATATGCAAGGACACATTTCATTATCCAAAACAGAAAAGCAGTATCAGTTCTTTTATCTTATACTGATGCTTTTGGTGGCACTTATATTTTTAGGAATTGTTTTTTTAAAAGATTTCCAATCTCCTTTTTCGGATGAAGATGTTATTTCTATCCAAAAGCTTGATGAAAAAGCAAAATTTGATCAGAAACAGAAATATAGTTTCAAAATAATGGATAGTACCTACAATCAGATCAAGCACATAACCAGTGAAATGCCTGAAGCTTTTGTAGAAACTAAAATTACGTACGGAATTAATGATCTGGTCAATTATTATAACACGGGGGATGTTCCGGTAATAGACATCAGAAAAGATGCTTATCCGCAAATTGCCCTTTTTTATAAAATGTACTTTGATGACAAAAAAACGATAGCTACGGTAACAGAAGATACCGAAAAGTTCAAAAAACAGTTTGAAGACTGTTCAATTGGGTTTAGAGAAAAGAAAAACCAGCTCTTTCAGCGGAACAATGAATTAAAAGCGAGGACGCAGTAAAACTTCGCAACACCAACATACAAAACCAAAAACACATCACAATATTAGAATATGAACTACTTTGAAAAGAACAAGAAGAATATTATCATTGGGGTTATTGCAACCTTACTTATAGCCGCTTTGGTTGCTCTATGGCTGCAAAAAAAAGTGATACATTCAAATGATGATATAATAGGACTAGTGTATCCGTCTACATTAATGGTAGGAGATACCCTTCTATTTGAAGACAAAACTCAGTTTGCCAAAACCAAAAGGTGGAGCTTTGGAGATGGGGGTACTTCTAATAAAAATAGCGGAATCCACTTTTACAATAAGCCGGGATATTATCAGGTCACTTTAATTATTGATAATAAATACTCCAAATCCTTTCCTGTTATGGTGCGCTCAAGAGAAGTTGCCAAATCTAAAGACACTGTAAAAATCCGTACAACGATTGATGCTCAGTCTCAGGCAATGGTATTTGAAAATGTACAGTTCCGTGCAATTTCCGATGCGAAACAATTTACATGGAAATTTGGGGAAACAGGGAATATAGATTCTAAAGAAAAATTTGCAACCTATTCCTACAAAAAACCCGGAGATTACGTGGTTACCTTATTTACGGATGAGAGTATAGAACCGATCACACATCATATTAAAATTCTTCAGGGTTATGATGCTTTACAGGAAGACGTAACGGTAGAAGATATGTATGCTAAAATGGATAATGACTTTAAGTTCCATCTGCAGCAAATTGCCAATGGAAGCAGTTTTAATATGCATTATAATTATTTATTAAGAAAATACCTGTGTAATAACGAAAACACAGTAGTGAAAGTAAATGATAGCAAGGTTAATAATTTTTATATGTACTGTGCAGGTCTTCAGTTTGATAAAAATAATGTAATACAGACTGTAAAAGTAAATTTTGATGATGCACAATCCTGTGTGACTAAAGTTGATATTACCCAAAGTAAATAAATGATCGTTCATTCTACGAACAACACAAACAACACCAATCATAAAAGAAAAATAGGATGAAAAATAAATTTCCTCTAGCGGCATATTATATAGGTATTTCGATATTGCTTACAAGTTGTCAGGTACAATTACCTTCAAAAAAAACACCGGAACCTGAACATTACGGTCAGGTAGATAATTCTCCTGTGATCAATGGATTTCCAAAAAAATCCGCTCCGTGGATCGTGATTTCCGACAGATCGAGAAATACGGCATATTTAGATAAAAGTGATGAAAAATCATATAAGGAAGTTAAATTTCTTGAGCCTCTTATGGTTTTGAAACACAGAGACGGAATGGTAAAAGTTGCAGAATATGTTCCGGATGCTTTAATGAAAAAAATCTCGTCAAAATCTATCAAAACATACGGGTGGATTCCTGAATCAGAATTGTTGTTGTGGAACAATTCCTTAAAAAGCGAGAAGACGGGCTATCCTGTAAGAGTCGCTGTTGTTCCAAGTAACAGTGATGTCATAAGAAGTGCCGAAAGGTATTATAAAAATGATTCCATTATGGTTTTTAATTCCCCGAGCTTGATTGAGCAGGCGAATGTGAAAATTCCAAACGGACAAATGGTATATGTCTACAAACAGGCAGAAAATAATAAGAGATTCCTGGTCGGTAAAAAACCTTCTATTGATATAGATAGCATTAGCGAAGGCTTGTATGGATGGGTAAGTTCAAATGTAATTTCCGCGTGGGGAGAAAGGTCAGCTCTTAAAATGAAAAATCCTACAGGAATTACAGAAACTGCTTTGGGTATTCATGAAGGATCTCCGGGTGGATCAAATGTAGAAAACAGAACAGCAATTTTGCTTACGGATGTTAATAAAAGAACTCCACTGGAAAATATTTTCCCGGTTAATTTAGCTTTGGATACAGCTCCGACTCCTGATTCAAAAACAAAATACTTTACCAATATTTTGGACTACAGTCAAAATTATGTCACCAATGTATTAGGAGAACATATAATTTTTGATCGTTATAGAGAAATTACTGAAAGAAATAAAAGAATAAATATTGTTTTCGCATTAGATATAAGTGCTTCCAATGCACCTTATGCTCCTATTGTAAAATCTTTATTACAAGATTTACAGCTTAGATTTGAAAAACCTTCTTACTTCAATTCTGTAAAGTATGGAGTAGTTTTATACAAAAACAATACGTGTGGGGATAATGTTGTCGCATCCAACTTGAGTAATGATTACAGTAAAATAACGACATTTATTGATCAAAAAACCAATGAAATGAACTGCCCAAGTACAAGTAGTTATCAGCCCTTGAATGAAGGTTTAATGGCAGCAGGTCGTCTTCTTGGGGATCGTCCTGATGAAACCAATATTATTATTACAGTCGGAACATCGTCCAATCAGGGAGGGAATATGTATGGAGTGATCAATTCACTTACCCAAGCACAGGCAAGATTGATTATGTTCCAGACAAATGCAAGATCATCAGATACTTATAATGATTTTGTCTTAATGTCCGAAAATATAGTAACAAATACGGCCAAAAATATTGCAGAGCTTAAAAAGCAAAATATTATTGATCAAAATGCTGTACTGACCAAGAATAATTTCAGCTTGGTGGAAAGTGAAGCAGGTTTCTTTTCATTAGATTATCCTAAACAAAGTATGTCTCAGGGATTCGTTATTTTTCCTAAAAAAGGAGATATTGCGACGCCGGGATATTTAAAAAAGGCAGTAGACAGTCTGATTGCCCAGGTTACTTTAGATAATGAAACGATAGATAAATCTCTTAATGATGGTTTTCATTCATCGGTAGGAGCAGGGAGAACAGGTGTAGATGCGAAATACAAATATCTGTATCCGGGATTAACGAACCCTGTTTCTGCAGGTATTGCAGCACAATTGGTGAACTATGGAAATCCTTTTTTGGTTAAAGGTTATATTCCTTCAGAATTAAAGGAACTTAAGCAGGGGATGGAAAAAGGAATTTTGATTTCCGAAGCAGAATATGATAATTTAAAAGCCTTCTACACAGAAGTATATCAAAAAACAAACGCCGAAAGAACAGATTTCAATCAGGCAAAAGCGATCAACGAATATATTAAGCTTTTGAAAAAATACAATCCTACCATTAAGTTTTTGGATAAATCAGATTTATATGAAAAACCGATGTCCTATGCAGTAGGAATAAGTACAGGCTTTGATAATTCCGAAGAAGAAATGATGTCCAAATACAACCTGAAAGCTTGGAAAAAATCTAAAATCATCATCAACGAATCGGTAAGAACTTATTTTAAATATTATAAAGATTTAGCCGAAAGAATGTTGACTTATAGAAATAATCCGGCAGTAAAAATTCAGCAAAACGGTCAGACCTTTTATTGGCTTAATGAATACTTTATGCCAACCATGCTTCCGGTAGAAGCTCCTGAATATACTAAACATTAAAAAAATAGAACTTAATAAAAAGACTGTCTCTCTCAATGGCAGTCTTTTTTGTGTCTAATTTATCTGTAAAGCAAAAACTTGTCGTAGAATTACGACATCAAATAGTAGAACTACTACAAAAAATAAAAAAAGAAGATAAATATTTTTAGAACAAAAAATGCCGCTTTATATTTGTTTTACAATCACTGAGTTATAAAATATTATTAACGATTAAAATTTACAGATCATGGCACTAAATTCAAGAGGAATTTTAAAATTCAACGGAGGAGAAGGTCAAAAGTTATTAAAACTGAACTACAGCGTATCCAGATCAACAGACGTATCAGGACGAGTAGCTTCAGATCCTTCTAATGCAATTATTAAACTTACCGTAGAAGCAACAGAAAAATCTGATATTCTGGAAAGCTTACTTAACGGAAAATACAAGCCTACAAGCGGAGAAATTACATTTAACAAATCTCACGAAGAAGGAACATTGATTACTTTGAACTGGGAAAACGGATATGTAATTCAGCATGAGGTAGACTTTGATGCCGTAGATGAAAATTCTATGTATATCAGCTTCATTGTAAGTGCAGAGAAAATCAATTATGGTAACTCTGCTTATGAAGGACTTTGGCCATCAGCTTAAGCCTGTAGAACCAGCATTCACAAAATAAAGACTGTCCAGATAAAGACGGTCTTTTTTGCCTGAACCAATCTTTGTTAAAGCTTTTTAATATGATAAAATGCTTTAATAGAAACTTTAGTTTGGATATTTTTTTTATCTTTAACTTACCACAATCACAAAATTATGTCAACTACATCTGAAAATACGCAAGAAGCGTATTTCCGTCCTACTCAAAATGCGGATGGAGTATCGGGTAATCATCATTCCGGGATCAACCGTTTGGTAAAATTATCTCTGGTTATCGAAGGTCAGGTCATTAAATACTACAAATATTTTAAGCTAACCCAGAGTGCAGTTCGTCATCATGAATTTGCCCTTACGTTGGCACATGATACTTTTGGTAACCGTCAATCTCATGCTTTGGAAGATGCCAACAAACTTTTGGGAAAACGTCTTACTGCCGTTATCTCATATAAAGATATTGAAAATAGCCCTGAACGGACTTTTGTAGGAGTTATTACAGGAGTAGGATTCAGTCAGGAAAAGATGAGTTTGGGAAATATTGTTTTAACAGGCCATAGTCCTACTATTTTACTTGATGGTGCTCCTCACATTCAAAGTTTTGGTGGAAGTCAGCCTGTCAATATGGGAATCATTGCTGATAATGTAATCAGTCAAGGACTTGACAAAAGCAAGTTTGACGTTCGGATCGATACCAATGATTATTCCCAGATTATCTATAGCAGCCAGTATAATGAAACACATTACAACTATTTGGCGAGAATGGCAGAAGCATATGGTGAACAATTTTATTATGACGGAGAAGTACTTCATTTCGGAAAGCTTCCGCCACAAAATAAACCGATAAAATTGCTGTACGGAAGTAACGCGGACAATATAAAAGTAGAACTAAAGGCAGTTCATATCAAACCTGAATTCTACGGGTATAACAGCAGCCGCCACGAAAAGCTTACTTCCGGAACCACTCCTATTACCCATACAAGTGATCTTGCAAAAACTGCTTACGGACATAATAACAGTATTTATAAAACGCCTGCATTACAGATAGCTCCCATTAAAGCCACTACTCACCTTGATGTAGAACATTCCCAGAGAAGTGCTTCGGGAAGCGAAGCTGTAAATGTATTCTCTCTATCAGGTTCTACTACAGTACCTTTTCTTCATCCTGGGTGTATTGCAGATATCCAAATGAGGAAGCCGGATACCAATGAAACAGCTTATTTCACAAAAATAATGATTACTGAAACGGTTCATGAGATCGATACAATTGGTCATTATACGGGAAGTTTTTCCGGAATAGCTTCAGATACCGGCTTTTTGCCAAAACCTGAGTTTATGGTTCCCAAAGCAGAACCTCAGACGGCAACAGTCATTTCAAATTCAGATCCGGAAGGACAGGGCAGAGTTCAGGTGAGATTTGACTGGCAAACCAATGATACCACTCATTTTATCAGAATGATGAGCCCGGATGCGGGAGGGACCGACCGGATTACTCAAAACAGAGGATACATTGCCATTCCTGAGATCGGAGATCAGGTAATGGTCAATTTTGTACATAATCATCCCGACAGGCCTTTTGTAATGGGAGGAATGTTTCACGGTCAGGTTGGCCTTGGTGGAGGAGCGGACAATAGAGTAAAATCGATTCAGACAAGAAGCGGGCATAAGGTGGTATTTACAGAAGATGAAAGTATCATTATCACAGATAAATCAGGCAATGAAATCCACTTGGATACTACGGGAAGCAATATAACCATTACCGCTCCTGAAACCATGACATTGAATTGTAGAAATATGAATATCAATGTCGGAGAGAATATGACCACAAGTGTCGGAATGAATAAATCTGATACCATCATGGCCAATCATACCGAAAGTGTGGGCTCCATGAAATACCTGACTACAGGTGCAGATTTTATGACTAATGTTGTCGGAAAAATGAGCCATTATGTAAAGGGTGATATGGAAGTATATGGAGAGAAAGAACATAAATTAACAAGCCTTAAAGGAGTTGAGGTAAGCAGCCAGGGAAAGGTAGAACATCATGCTGAAAAAGAAGTTCAGAATAATAGTGGCGAGAAATCTAAAAATCACTAATCATGAGCATCGAATATTTTGTAGAAGGAAAAGTCGTCACTCAGACAGGGGGAGATTATAAAACCTTTGCCAAAGAAGGTATTGTTCATAATAGTGCCATATCGGTTCAGCAAAAAGGAAATGAAACGGGAGTAAGTTATAATGAAGCGCAAAAAATAAACCCTAATGATAAGCCGGTCAATACCATTGATGTCAGCTTGAATTTATTTTTTGATGGCACCCTCAATAATAAAACCAATACAGAAGCCGGATTATCAGGTAAAAAGAAATCCGGCAGTTACGCGAATGATTATTCGAATGTAGCACGTGGTTACGATGCAATAGATCCTGATGCACAAAACCAGGTAGCATGGTATATAGAAGGTATCGGAACAGTTGACGGAAAATCAGATAATGATACGTTGGGACTACCTATCAGAGGAGCAGGAATGGGAATCGATGAAAGGGGAATTAAAGCGAAAGTTACGAAAGGATGTATAAAAGGAGCTGAAGCTGTAAAAAATAAATTTAAAACCACACCGATTAATATTCTTAGGGTAAATGTATATGGATTCAGCAGAGGCGCTGCTGCAGCGCGTCATTTTGTATATGTAGCAACAAATCCCGCTGATACAACAAAAATGTTAGGGGGAGGTTTAAATGTTTTTCCACCTGATTTTTTTGAATTATCAGAAATTGAAAAAGAGCAAAATATAGAGCAAAGGTTTATCATAGAGAAGGACAAAGCGGATTCTCATCTTCTAAAATACGGGTATTTTGGGGCCTGTATTTTAAAATATGGATTATCAGTAAATCAGATTCAGTTTAATTTTGTCGGGCTGTATGATACTGTAGCTTCTTACGGAGCCAACCACAGGGGAAATTGGTTTGTAGCGAATGATTCTGTTCAACTGGGATTAAATGCGGTACAGCACGGAACTTTTGTATTTCAGATAGCCTCTGATAATGAATTCCGGGAAAACTTCAGCCTTACTAATATCAATGATTCAGGAATTAAGGGGTTACAAATTACCTTACCGGGAGTCCACTCGGATATCGGAGGAGGATATGTGAATGGGGAAGAAGAAAATGTACTGATCTATGAACAGCACGATTCCGTTGAAAATTGTGAAAAGTACAGAGCTATGTTGATTGATGAAGGATGGTTTCACCCGGAAGAAATTAAAATCAAAAAAATTGCCAAGCCCAGCAGATATGATGTTACTTACAAATACGAGCTGTGGGGAACAAGAAGGTTATCTAATTATTATGATAAAATTCCTCTGAGTTACATGTTTGAATATTCTAAGCAATTTGATGTGAAATATTCGGAAAGAAGAATAATAGAAAATAATATTAAGGATAACAATGTGCTTGCTATCTCTTCACAATTGTATAATTATATTAAAGCCTGTAATGATTTACGCAATGAATATGTAAAGAAATCAAATGAAGGGGTAAATATTTCAGCTGCAGAATATATAAGCAAATCGGAAAATTATAACTATATGAATTTTAATGTTAACGAAACCGATTTGAAAACAATACGAAATAAATATTTGCATTGGTCTGCTAATTTGGATACCTTCGGAATGGGACCAAGGATTTCAGGGGTGAAAAAAGTTTCAGAACGTAAAAGAACAATTTTAGATGGATAAATATAAAATTATCATTTTTTTGTTGAGTGTATTTCAACTGATTAATTGTCAGGATATGAAAAAAGAAAAAATAACCCCTTCTTATAATGTTCAATTATCGCATTCCGATAATAAACATTCAGTAGGTCCTGTTGAAGATTCTATTATTACTTTGGAAGGTATCTCGGCTCATTTGCCTTATGGTCATTCTTCAGGAAGTTGGGGGATGTCAGGAAAAGGTTTTACTGATCAGGGAGGGACACCTATTGGAGCAGACGTTATTTATTATGCAGACGCAGAAAATGCATTTTACCATTTAAAGGCCAGTTTTCCCAAAGAGAAAGTAGAAGATTGGGTTCAAAGAGCATATGCGATAGATGAGTCTAAATCTTCAATTCCTCTGAAGCAATTCATCAACCGTAGAGATGAACCGGATTTTCATCAAAAATATAATGAATATCAAATAGCTTATAAGAGGTTTTCTGACCTGATTTTCGGCTTTGCACCCAAAGGAATGGTGGTGGTTTGGTTTGGTTATGGGCCAACCCAAATAGAATTAGGAGAATATCAGGCAGAGCGCATCACCAATGAAGCGGATATTAAAAAATATAAAGAAAAATACCAAAGAATATATCACGTAGATCCTGAGCTTTTTGAAGAATTGGCTAAAGAATATTATCTCCCTGATGAATCTCCTGAAAAATGGAAACAGTATAGAGCCCGTTACAACTGGTATCCCAAAGTGACTTCTGCCAATAAAGGATTTAAACTGTTCAGAATAGATACGGATTATTATAACGGAGAAAGAGAAACAATGCTTCGTCCCTGGGTAGAGAATCCGGCTGCTACGGAGCGTTCCGTTCCAAAAGAAATTGATTTTTATTGGGAAACGGGGAAAGGAGAAGCTTTTGAAGGACGCGCTTTCTTTAATTGGGAAACGGCCAATGAAGCATTTAAAAAATCCGGAGCCCAGCAGCAACAATTAGAATTTAAAATAGCACCGGATAACAATAGTTTTGAATTGTTACTTAATAATACACCTTTTAAAGCAGACAGCCTGCGTGTTTATAAAAGTGTATTGAAGTTTAAAGACTCTTATAAATAGTCAAATACAATTGAAAATTAAAATAAATAGCAGAATAAATTTATTGTATAAATAAACTTGTTTAATTTTGTGGTCAACCAACCAATCACAAACACAAATATTTAATATAGAAAAGAATATAAATGGGAGTACTAGTAACCAATGAAACGGTAAAACAACTGTTTCACATTGCACAGTCTATAGCGAGGGAAAATTATAACGGAACTTACGGCGCACCACATATTTTACAGGCTTTAATGCATAAAGATATTGGTCTGAACGAATTTTTGAAAAGCATCGATAAAGATCCGGGATATTTCTACGAGTGGGCCGATGTAAGAATTGAAGATTATCCTAAAACCACACACCTTCCTGATGAGGTTGGTGAAGACGAATCGGTGGACAATATTGTGGAAGAAGCCGATGATATCCGTTTAAAATTAGGATTAGACGAAATTACCCCAATCTGTATTCTCACAGCTATCGTAAAACCACAAGTTGCATTTACTTTACAGCAACTTAAATCTTTACCTTTAAGAGAACACGAAATTTTCAATTTATACAGAAAAGATACACCCTATGAAAGTTCGGAAAATGGCAATTTTTCCTCAATTTTTTCAAACGGATCAGATTATTCTGATAATTCCTTTCCGTCCATTAAGAGCTATTGTGTAGACAGAACGGCTCAGGCAAGAAAAGGGGAGCTGGAAAACATTATCGGAAGAGACAAGGAACTTAGGATGCTGGTTGAGATTCTTTGCCGAAGAAGCAAGCCGAACGTAATTATTATCGGTGAACCGGGAGTTGGGAAAACAGCTTTAGTAGAAGGTTTTGCTATTGAAATTATCAAAGGTAATGTTCCTGATATGTTGAAAAACGGAACATTATTGGAACTGGACACCGGAGCATTATTAGCCGGAACTTCTTACAAAGGAGAAATTGAAGACAGACTGAAAAAAGTAATCAATGAATGCAAAAAAATCGAAAAAGCCATTCTTTTCATTGATGAAATCCATACCCTTTTAGATCCGAAAGGGAGCATCGGAAATGTTGCGAATTTATTGAAACCCGAATTGGCAAGAGGCGAAATTACCGTAATCGGTGCAACCACTCAGGAAGAATACAGAAAAATTATTGAGCCGGAACAAGCTTTTAATCGTCGTTTCGAAGTATTGACGGTAAATGAACCCGACGAAAAAACATGTGTCAAAATGATTGATGTTCTCTTGGAAGGTTATAAAAAACATCATGGAATTGAAGTTGAAAAAACAGCACTTCCAGAATGTGTTCGTTTAGCGAAAAGATATGCAAAAGGGAAAAAATTACCGGACGCAGCAATTGATTTGCTGGACAGAACCATGGCGGCGATCAAGATGCTTGATGAGCTTTCAGAAAAAGAGCTGGAAAGCTGGAAAGTAAGATACGATGAAATTCTACAAGAAGAATTTTTTAATGAAAAAGATAAAGCAGACGAATTGATCTGGATCTATAATTTATTAAGAGATAAAATCAGTCCGATTCTTTGGGGTTCTTTGAGTGAGCAGCCTCAAATTGACAATTCTATGCCTGTTGAGCAGATCCAAAAAATTATTGAAGATACCTACACCGAACTTTTACAACACGCATCAGTAAAGAGAGAAAAAGTAGACCGTCTGGAACTGGCAGCAGTAATGGCGGCTAAGACCAATATTCCGATTGGAAAAATTCAGGCGCAGGAAAAAGAGAAATTGTTAAATATGGAATCTCTTTTGATGAACCGTGTTGTAGGACAGGATCATGCGTTGAAAATCCTTTCAGATGCCATTGTTGAAAACCGAAGCGGATTAAATAAACCCGGCCAGCCAATCGGTTCGTTCTTCCTTTTAGGACCTACGGGGACGGGAAAAACAGAATTGGCAAAATCTATGGCAGAGCTGCTTTTCAATGATGAAAAAGCAATGGTTCGTTTCGATATGTCAGAATTTAAAGAAGAGCATTCAGCAGCACTTTTATACGGTGCGCCTCCTGGATATGTAGGCTATGAAGAAGGAGGAATGCTGGTCAATAAGATCAGACAGCAGCCTTATACGGTAGTTTTGTTTGATGAAATTGAAAAAGCGCATCATTCGGTTTTTGATGTCTTTTTACAGATCATGGATGAAGGAAAAGTTCATGATAAGCTTGGAAAAGAAGGTGATTTCAGCAACGCCCTGATCTTATTTACTTCAAATATCGGAAGTGAAGAAATTATAAAACAATTTGAAGAAGGCAAAATACCGGAATCGAACTCATTAATGCAGATTATGTCAAATTCAGGACGTTTCAGACCCGAGTTTTTGGCCAGGATTACCGAAATTATCCCTTTTGCACCTATTACAGAATCTATTGCTGAAAGAATTTTCACTATTCAGTTAAAATCGCTTCATACTTCCTTAACTCGATTAGGAATGACACTGAAAATTTCTGATGAAGCTGTTAAAAATCTGGCGCTAGGTGGATTCAGCAGTAAATATGGAGCAAGACAGATTTCCGGGGTCATTCGTTCTCAGTTGGCAAGACCGATTTCAAAGATGATCGTAAGAGAAGAAGTGAAATCCGGACAAACAATTCATGTAGACTGGAATAAGGAAGAGGAAAAATTAAGTTGGAATGTAGAATAATCCCTGTAATTAGTAAATTTCAGGTTTTAAGGTTAATTTGTTAAAAAATGAAAACGAATTTCAAGAATATTTTTACAGGTTTCTTACTTTTAGGATCAGTCTGTTTCATGAACGGGCAGTTTCTTTCAGCTACCGATACCTCTGAAAATAGCGTGAAGAGATACAGAAATATTATTAATGCCAATAAAGAGATTGTTGATTTTATTGAAAACTCTTTGGCACAGAAAGGACTTCCCAAACATTTGAGAAATCTTGCTCTGATAGAATCCCATTTTAATAGAAATATTACTTCCGGAGCCGGAGCTGTAGGAGTTTGGCAATTTATGACCGCTCATGCCAATCAATACGGACTTTCTGAACAAAACCGGAACGATATCTATAAGAGTACGAAAACGGCTGTAATCTCCCTGTCAAAACTTTATAAAAAGTATAACAATTGGGTAACAGTAGTTGCAGCATACAATTGCGGGGAAGGAAATGTTGCAAAAGCGATGTCTGCGGCAGGATCTACTCAATATCATGTTTTTTATAAATTTCTGCCCAATGAGACCATCAATCATGTTAATAAATATCTGAATGCATGCTATGCTACCAATGAGCTTCAAAGTGTATTGACAGATTATAATAATGCACGCCTCAATACCGTTTTCTTTGTAAATGGAGGAAGTGGAAAAGATATCGGATCTTTATCTGAAACTGAAATTAATGCCGGATTTAATTTAAATATCATTGCGGACGAGCTCAAAATAGATGTAAATAAAATTCTCGCATGGAATCCCGGAATTGTAGAAGAACTTCAAAGCAAAGGAGAAAGTACTTTGTATCTTCCTATGGATCTGATGCCTGATTTTCTTTTACGAAAAAACAAGATATTATCAAGATCTATAAAAGAAGTAAAATAGATTTAAATGCATATAATTGTTATTCATTGTTTTAAATATTTAAAATATCCTTTAGTAATTCCGATCGTAGAACTACGACATGAAATCGTAGAATTACTACAAAATATAAAAAAGCCCGTTTGTAATTTTTTTATTGATGATTATGGTTCTATCTTTGAAATATCAAATCACCAAATCACGAAATATTAACGATTAAAATTTACAGATCATGGCACTAAATTCAAGAGGAATTTTAAAATTCAACGGAGGAGAAGGTCAAAAGTTATTAAAACTGAACTACAGCGTATCCAGATCAACAGACGTATCAGGACGAGTAGCTTCAGATCCTTCTAATGCAATTATTAAACTTACCGTAGAAGCAACAGAAAAATCTGATATTCTGGAAAGCTTACTTAACGGAAAATACAAGCCTACAAGCGGAGAAATTACATTTAACAAATCTCACGAAGAAGGAACATTGATTACTTTGAACTGGGAAAACGGATATGTAATTCAGCATGAGGTAGACTTTGATGCCGTAGATGAAAATTCTATGTATATCAGCTTCATTGTAAGTGCAGAGAAAATCAATTATGGTAATTCTGCTTATGAAGGACTTTGGCCATCAAGCTAATATCAATCAACTAATTTACTAAAAAATTAAACTGAAACAGGGTAGTCTGCCAACAAGCAGATTATTCTGTTTTCATGCTATAAAGATGTTTCAGGTTGCCTGGAAATATAGATGAAATACTTTTACTATTTTTTAGTGATTCATTACTGTTTAAGATAATCCATTTTGGTGTGATATATGCTTTAGAAAATTAAATAAGAATAGCATTCAAAAAACAATCAAATAAAACACAAAATATTATGTTTCAGGATAGTAAAACAACTAAGACACAGCATAATGTTGTAAGGCAGGAAAAATTATTAGATAAAGCCGAGAAAAATGTACAGAATATTAAAGATAATATTTTGAAAAAAACAGATTCACAAATGCTTTCTCAAAATACGGTGAATCAGTCAACTTCCGGTGCACCATCAATGAATCAAAAGGTTTGGACTGAGCAGCCAACTTCTAAAATCCACAATGCAGCAGCCATCCCGACCAGTGAAATCTTGGGGATTAATCGTGTGGTAAAGCTGGATATTGTTATAGAAGGGAAAGAAATACAGCATTTTAAGCATTTTAAATTAACACAAAGTGCGGTTAAGCATCACGAGTTCTCTCTTACTTTGTCATATGATACATTAGGAAGTGCGGAAAACCATAATCTAGAAGAAGCTCAAAACTTTCTGGGTAAAAGAATTACAGTTATTTTTAAATATAAAGATGTTGTAGAAGGTCCGGAACGTAACTTCGTCGGAGTCATCACAGAAGTAGGATTCAGTCAGGAAAGAGGGAGCCTTGGAGATATTGTTCTTACGGGTTATAGTCCTACTATTCTTCTGGATGTTGCTCCCAATATTCAAAGTTTTGGTGGTGTTCAGGAAGTAAGTCTGAACAGTATTGCAGATCAGGTCATCAAAGAAGGTCTCGGACAAAATAAATATGACTACAGAGTCGATTCCAAATATGGAAATGTTCCCTATAGCTCTCAATACGAAGAAACTCACTATAATTATTTGGCAAGAATAGCAGAAGCTTATGGAGAACAGTTTTTTTACGATGGGGAAGTACTTCATTTTGGAAAGCTTCCTCCTCAGGAAAAACCGGTTAAGCTTACTTACGGAAGCAGTGTGAATGATGTTAAAATTAAAATGAAGGCGCAGCATGTTAATCCTACATTTTATGGATATAACAGCAGTAAGAACGAAAAGCTGACCGCGGGGAAGTCTACTATTCAGCATACTTCTGACATTGCAAAACGTGCTTATGAAATTTCTGAGAAAACATTTCAGACACCTTCATTAAGAGTGGCTCCTATTAAGGCAGTATCTTTTATGGATATTGATGCTTCACAGAAAGGAACAGCCGGAAGTAAGGCATCTGAGGTTTTCATTACCTTAGGAACGACTACAGTTCCGTTTTTATATCCTGGTTGTATCGCAGATATTGAGATGCGTAAAACAGATACGAACGATACCTCATATTTTACCAAACTGATGATTACGAATGTTATCCATGAAGTAGATGCAAGAGGATATTATGACGGTCATTTCGAAGCGATTGCGGCAGATACGGGATTTATCCCTCGCCCTGAATTTCATTTTCCAAAAGCAGAACCTCAGTTTGCAAAAGTGATTTCCAATAAAGACCCGTTAGGCCAAGGAAGAGTAAAAGTGCAGTTTGACTGGCAGAGAGGATCGGATACCACCGAGTTTATACGTGTGATGTCTCCTGATGCAGGAAGCAGCGACAAAGTAAATAAAAACCGTGGTTTCATGTCTGTTCCGGAAGTAGGAGATCAGGTTATCGTAAGTTTTGTTCACCAGCATCCTGACCGTCCTTTCGTAATGGGAGGAATGTTTCATGGAGGAATTGGTGCAGGTGGAGGTGAAGGAAACAATATAATGAGTTTCAGCGGAAGAAGCGGGGCAGAGTTAAAATACGACAACGGTGCCGGTTCCATGAATCTTAAAGACCAGGGAGGTGCCAATATGTTTTTTGATGGAGCGGGAAATTCTGAAACCAATGCCAATAACAACAAAACGGTGAACGTTGGAAATAACAATAACGTAAATGCAGGAACAAAACATTGTACCGATGTAGGAAAAGGACAAAGTGTACTTACGATGGGAAAAGATGGTATAATTGATTTGAGCGGTGCACAAAAAGTAACACTGAAAGTTGGAAACAGCTTTATTGAAATTACCGGAGAGAAAATAGTTATTTCCAGTACAGATATTGAGATAACAGCATCATCTTCCTCTACCGTTAAGGGGTCAGGAAGTGCAAAAGCCGTATTTAAAGGAAACACAACAATTACAGGAGACAAAGTAGTTGAAAATTAACTTTTATAATTGTTAGCAGCTTGGAAAAGTATTTTATTAAAAATGGAGATTCATTACAGTCAATAGCGGAAGAATTAGGTCTGCATATTGAAGAAGTAGTGAGTTTTCATAACATACACTCAAAATTACATGATCAGATTACTAATATGGGCTTACCCAAATGGTCCGATCATATTTTAATATCAGATTCTATTGAAAATCTTAAAAATAAAAAACATAAAAAAGAATCTTCAAATACAGTCAGTTTATTCCAAAAAGAAGTTGAATCCAGCCGATATTTAATTAGCCAGAAAATTGATATGCAGGTTTCTGGTAACAGTATGATAGATTCTGAAACTGAAATCATCTGGAATTATAAGAAAACAAAAAGTGAAAATAATTTTTTAGCACATTTAAACCAGGAATCACATCAGGTAAAGTATATTAAGTCTATTTACCGTGCTTTAGCAGAATATATGCAAAAGTTTAATGAGCCTCTGGAAAATCTGGTTTTAAAACTTTCAGAAAAGGGAAGTATTGATGAATTAATTAATCAGCAGGAGATTAATCAACGTTGGCAGAGCCTAAAAAAAGACCTCACTCTGCAACTGGGTAATACACTGGAAGAACAAAATATGCTTGAAAGTGGTGATAAAGACTTTTCAGACAGTTTACCTATTATAAAAAATAATACTTTGTACAATCTTTTCTTTCCAAACGTATATCAGGAACATGAAATTTCGGATAAATTTAATGGAGAAGAAAGAAAATCATATGTATCACAGATTTTTAGCAATGAAAAGGTACATATCACTACAAAAAAGAAAGTAGAGAAGGATCATCAGATTGTAAAGATTAAATTATTTTCACAGGAAAATCAGTCAGAAAATGACCATTTGAAAAGGATTTATAATGAAAAGCTAAAACCTTTTTTTCAGGAGGAATACAAATATTCATTTACATGGTCTGTAGAATATCATTATGATGTACAAACCGGAAAAATGATCTCATGTAATTCTAAAATTAAAGAACAGACGGGCTCTAGCTACAGCTATGTGATGGAACATGTGATAGAATTGAAAAAAAACTAAATTATGGCAAAGTTATACGTACCGGATGGAGCATGGTTAGTCTGTTCCAATGGAATGAAAAAGCAACAGATAAAAGTTACAAGTCAAGCCACAGTAACCATAGCCGGAGGATATTTAAAAGCAACTATTGATGATCGCCCTGGTGGAAATTTTATGTGTGGAAAGATGATGCTGATTGGTGCTATTGCAGGTGCCGTTTTAGGTTTGGCACTTGTTGCAGGTTCGGTTTTAACGGGAGGAGCATTAGCCGTTGCAGCCGTTGCAGCCGCTGGAGCCGCTGTCGGAGCTGGTGTTTCTATGATTCCTTCTATTTGTGGAATGCTACTGAAAAAATGGACACCTTATGATACCAATGTTCTTACGGTAGGAAGACACCCGTTATTGGAAAATTCTCAAATACCTTGTATGTTGGGGGGAAATGTTATGATTCTTTATTCTGAAAAAGCAGCTGATGAATTTACAGACCTTACCATTGGAAAAACGGCAATTAATGTAGTAGGAGTAATAGCCTTATCTTATGTATTATATCCTGCATTAGCGGCTCTTGGTACAACAGCAGTGACAGCCAAAACTACAATAGGTACTTTTGGCTGGATAGCAGGAGCGAACTATCTTGGAGGAGTTGCATTAACAACCGGAATCGCCTATGGAATAGGATATGGAGTAGATCAGGGTAAAGGATGGGTATATTCTCAAGTACCAACCGGAGATGGAACAACATTAAAAAATTATGTAGACGGATTTGAATCTGACCCTGAAAAGCTTGTTGAAAACCAAAAATTAGCAAATGGAGACGGCGATAAAGCCATCTATGAACATACCAATGATGTAGGAGGGGCAAATGGTCCGGGAAGAGAAACCATTGGAGACAGAACTTCTCAATATAGCATGACGGAAAGATCGACATCAGTTCGATTAGATGATATCGAAGAACATGGACCTACCACCTATAATGAATCAGGAAGAGTACAAGGTGCTATTGAAGGAAGAAATCCAACCAATACTCAAGGGACCAATGTGATTGATCAGGATTATGGCGGAAGATATCAGGAAGTAGAACGCACCTCTACCACAACCAATTCTCAATATTCACCACTCACAAGATCAGATGTTCCTTCTACCATGGGGAATGCTGTGAAAAATACTTATTTAGACCAAAAAGGACTTCCTACATTTTCCAAAGATGGTCCTAAAGGTGGAGGAATTGTTATGGGATTATTACAGGACGCTTATAAAGGCGTAACCAACTTTATTTTAAAAGGGCAGGCTGAAGATTTAATACAGGCATTACAAAAAGAAGAAGCTGCAGCAAGGGCGAAAATAACTGTATTGGCAGGTAAAGATTAATTTTTTTATGAAAAAAACTATAGAATCTAAAATATATTTTATTACACTGTTTGTCTGCCTTCTCTATTTTATATATTCTTTACTTATAAGTGCCTATGATTTTGTGAATATTAAGCATGAAAAATGGCAAAATGCGGAAAATCAAAGTACGGTATATTCGAGTCGAAGAAGTACTACTGTGACCTATAATTTTGTGAAAGATAATATTAGAATCAGTCGAAAATATCCCGGGATTTTAGAAGGAATCAATACTTGGATGTGGGGAATAGATAAGAAAGCTCCGGTACAGAATATATCTTTTTTTATCCGTGAAAAAGATGATCAGAAAATTAAAAATAATCAAATACAATATAAAAAGGATATTCTGGGAAATAAAGTAAATGAAATAGAACCTGTACCATTTTTTGGTTTGAGAACCATGGATTCAGAATCAAGTTCTTTTTTATTATTGATAGACATTTGGAAATATAACTATTCTATTCTGTTCGCGTTTATTTTGCTTATTTTACCCTACCTCTTATTTTTTATCCTTAAGAGTATATTTAAAGTACCAATAGAAAAAAATCAGGATAAAAATTTAGAGAGGAAAATCGGAGGATATCAGATTGTATTCTTTATTTTTCTGGTCATTAATTTAATTGTTTAGAAAATGAAAAAAGTGTTACAAATTATAGTTGGACTCATCGCTTTGGGATTTTTAATTGTCATTATTAAAAACAATTTTTTTACCTCTGCAGATACAAAATCATACGAAGAAGGTTGGGATGCCTATGAAAAAAATCAGTTTGAAATGGCTATTTTTAATTTCAATCATGTGGACAAAAATAAACATCCTGATGTATGGGTCGGTTTAGGGTCAGCATATTTAAAAACAGGTGATTATACCAATGCCATTCAACACTTGCAAAAAGCCTACGATCTCAATTATAAAAAAGGAACAGAAGATTACAATAAACTTTTAGTTTCATTAGGAATGAGCTATCTGTATTCAGGAGATATAGAGAAAGCCAAATTTTATTTAGAAAAGGCAAGAACATTAGGGTATGATACCTCTGTGAATTTTAAAATTCTAGATTCAATACAACACTCACAAAAAATATAAAAAAAGGCCTCATCTGAGGTTTTTTTTAATCTTCAAATTGTGGTTCTTTTATTCTGTAACGCAAAGGAAAAACACTTTTTTCTTATATTTGTTCTTTATTGAAAATATGGACGCAACTCAAGATAAAAGGTTATTTCTTATTGATGCCTATGCAATGATTTTTAGAGGATACTATGCATTGATCAGAAATCCCAGACTTACAAGCAAAGGTCTGGATACTTCTGCCATTTTCGGTTTTACAAATTCTCTGATAGAACTGATCCGAAGAGAGAAACCGACTCACTTGGCGGTGGTTTTTGACGTTGGACAGGCAAGTGTGAGAACAGACGATTTCTCTGAGTATAAAGCCAACCGAAGTGAAACTCCTGAAGCTATTAAGATTGCCGTTCCCTATATCCATAAAATTTTGGAAGCCATGCACATTCCTATTCTGGGAGTGGAAGGATATGAGGCGGATGATGTTATCGGGACCATTGCCTGCAAAGCGGAAAAAGAAGGGTATACCACTTTTATGGTGACTCCGGACAAAGATTTTGCACAATTGGTTACCGATAAAATTAAAATTTATAAACCGGGCTTAAAAGGAGGGGATATTGAAATCTTAGGCGTAGAAGAAGTCAAGGCAAAATATGAAATCGAAGATCCGAAGCAGGTGATTGATTTCCTGGCAATGATGGGAGATGCCGTGGATAATATTCCGGGACTGGAAGGAGTTGGAGAAAAAACGGCGATGAAATTCCTGAAAGAATTCGGAAGCATTGAAAATCTGTTAGCCAATACAGACCAATTAAAAGGAAAACTAAAAGAAAAAGTAGAAGCTTCAGCAGAACGCGGAATTTTATCAAAAAAATTGGCAACCATTATCTGTGATGCCCCTATCGAGTTCCACCAGGAACAATATGATCTTGAAACTCCTGATTTTGAAAAAGTAAAAGAAGTTTTCGACGAAATAGAATTCAGAAGATTATATGAAAACCTTTATCGTGCTTTTGCTCCCGCAACAGTTACAACAACTATTGTTGCTGAGGTTGAAGTGACGGTAACGGAAACGACTCCGCAACAAAAAGTAGCACAGGCAGTAGGACAATTAGACTTATTTGCCACGTATGAAGAATTAGAACAGGCTACCTCCACAAAATCAACGATTGAGCAGAATGATCATCTTTATCAGTTTGTGGATAATCCCAAAGCACAGAAGATTTTAGTAGATAATTTGCTGAAGCAGCAAGTGGTATGCTTTGACACGGAAACAACCTCTCTGAATGAGCTGGAAGCAGAATTGGTAGGAATGAGCTTTTCCTATAAAAAAGGTTTGGCATACTATGTTCCTTTGTCAGAAGATCAGGGAGAAGTTTTACAGACGCTAGAAATTTTCAGACCTTTCTTTGAAAAAGAAGATTTGTTAAAGGTAGCCCACAATTTAAAATTCGATTATAAAATTCTTAAGCAGTACAATATTACTGTAAAAGGTGCAATGTTCGATACGATGATTGCCCATTACCTTTTAAACCCGGACGGAAGACACGGAATGGATTATCTTTCAGAGGTATATCTGAATTATAAACCGGTTTCCATAGAGACCATTATTGGTAAAAAAGGAAAAAATCAGGGTAATTTCAGAGATGCTGATTTGAGGACTCAGACCGATTATGCTGCAGAAGATGCAGATATCACTTTCCAATTGTACGAATTATTTGCCCCTCAGCTAAAAAAAGAAAATTTAGAAGACTTATTCTTCAGCATAGAAATGCCCTTAATGGAAGTTTTGGCAAAAATGGAACTGGCGGGAATTTCTCTGGATGAAAAATGGCTTGCTCAGGAAAGTATTGATTTAGAAAATGATTTAAAGCAATTAGAATCAAAAATATTTGAACTTTCAGGAGAAGAATTCAATATGAATTCACCTAAACAGCTGGGTGATATTTTGTTTGAAAAAATGCAGCTTGATCCGAAAGCTAAGAAGACAAAAACAGGTCAGTATGCAACTTCCGAAGATGTTCTTCAGAAACTGGCTTCAAAACATGAAATTATCAAGCATATTCTTGAATACAGAACTTACCAGAAATTAAAATCGACCTATGTTGATGCATTGCCGTCACAGATTGAAAAAACGGATAACCGTGTTCATACCAATTTCTCACAAACAACGGCTGCAACCGGTCGTCTGGCAAGTGTAAACCCGAATTTGCAGAATATTCCGATCAGAACATTGAGAGGTCAGCAGATTCGTGGAGCGTTTGTTTCCGGTGAAGGAAAAAAGATTATTTCTGCCGATTATTCACAGATTGAATTGCGTTTAATTGCTGAAATCTCAGGAGAAGATAATATGATCAAAGCGTTCCAGGACGGGGAAGATATTCACGCTTCTACTGCTGCGAAATTATTTAAGATTCCGTTGCAAGAAGTTTCAAAGACGCAGAGAAGTCAGGCAAAAACGGTAAACTTTGGGATTATTTACGGACAGGGAGCTTTTGCACTCGCAGAGCAAACAGGTTTATCGAGAACAGAAGCAAAACAAATGATCGAAGCTTATTTCGAAACCTATCCGAAGTTGAAACAATACATGGCTGAACAGGTAAACAAAGCCCGTGAAATGGGGTATGTAGAAACTATTTTAGGTAGAAAACGTCATTTAAAGGATATTAATTCTAATAATTTCGTAGTTCGGGGTCATGCCGAAAGAAATGCAGTAAACGCCCCGGTTCAGGGAAGTGCAGCAGACGTTGTGAAAATGGCTATGATCAAGATTCAAAAAGAGCTGGAGAAAGAAAAACTGCAAACTAAAATGTTGCTTCAGGTGCATGACGAATTGGTGTTTGAAGCTCCCATTGATGAAATAGAATTGGCTACCAATATCATTAAAATGGAAATGGAAAATGCAATAGAAACACAGGTTCCGCTATTGGTGGAAGTTGGAGTAGGAAATAACTGGCTGGAAGCGCATTAATCGAATTTAAAATATACAAAAATCCCTGAAACTAAATTTCAGGGATTTTTTATTTACAAGATAATGTTATGTCGTAGGATAAGGAATCGCCTTATCTTTTTCTATAGGATTATAATATTTCTTGATCATATTTTGAAGATGTTTCTTTTTTTGATCAAGCTGATCCTGAGTGGTTATCTTTTCTCCTGAGATAATAACGGTTCCTCCATTTTTTAGGCTGTTACTCATATCTTTTACGGGATCAGCGTAATAATCAAGTTTTACCTTATGATATTGTTTAAGGCTTACTGGGATAGGCTTATTCCCGTAATGAGTTTCTAAGAAGTTAAGCGTAGAATAGGTTTCCGGAATATTGGTATTTTTTATAAGCTTATAGTTGAAATCATTATTTGCATCCGAAAGCTCAAAGATAAGTCCGGGTAATCCTTTAAACTTATAAGGTCCTTCCTGAAAAGGAATTTCTGTAGAGAACCATGCCTTCCATTCTCTTCCTCCAAAATCTGTTGTCGCTTTCTGCAGAGTATACTGATCTGCTTTTTTTGTTTCAGTACCGATTTTCCAGTTCATTTTATCGGTAGAACTGATGACAAAATAATCGTACATATTGTCATGGAAAGACTGGTTATCGAATGAATTGGCTTTCCGGAGAATTAACTGATCGCTTAATGTATTGGCTTGCCAGTTTTGTCCGGTTTTCTTACTGATAGAATCCATTTCAAGGAATTTGTAATCGTAGAATTTTACAAAATCCTTATCAATGTCTAGAACCATATTCATCTTTTTCTCTTTACCATCGAGCACTATTCCCAATTCATAAATAAATCTTTTGGTTTGAGAAAATACGGTGGTAAAAAGCAGTAGAAGGAATACTGCTAGCATTTTTTTCATATGTAATATTTTGGTGTTTAATTAATATTCAAATTCTATTCCGCCCAGATAAGTCAAAGAAAAATCATCATTTTCTATGGATGTTGGCTTAGGAATTTGTCCCTGGCTTACAAAGACTAACGAATTAATATCAAATGTAAGATTCATTTCATTAATTCTCTGAACCAATACGGGAAGCCAGTCTTCTGCAAAAGAAAAATCTGCAAACTTCTCAAAAAGTCCAAGATTAGAATCATCAAAGCCGTATTCTATTAAATCCTGGTCAAACCAGATCGTATTTTGGGATTCTGCAAACTTTGAAACGAAAATATCATCAGAATCTTCTTCCAGATAAAAGTTTTCATCCTCTTCTACAAAATTGTAAAAATCTTCTTCACTGTTGAAATTTCCTACCCAAAAATCTAGTACTTCTGTATTCATTGTATTGTATTCAAAATTCAAAGGTAAGATAATAGTTTTTGTATTCAAAGGTTTTAAAGGCCAGGAGTAAATGATTTAATTATAAAACATCGTTTTCAGAATATACTTTGGAAATAATATCTTCAGGTGAAGAATTTTCAAATAAAAATTTTTGCTTTTTTATCCGGATGTCCTTAGTTTCTGAAGGCATTTCTTCTTCCATAGTATTAGTTACTTCCTGAACAAATTTCCCTTTTAAAGGTTCATAATATAATGACTGATGGCTTCCGGCTCCTGCGTTATATGTTTCAATATAAGTTAAAACCAAATCATGATTCAGGTATTTGAAATTAAAGAAAAGATTCCCATAAGGAGCAGGATTGTATAGATTTACTGATAAAACTCCTTTTCCAATAGAAATGTCTTCCGGATCATATTTCTTATAGCCAGCCTCATTGTACTCAGCAGGAAGTAAGTGTGGTGAAATTTTATCAAGTCGGAAACTAAGATCTTTGTTTTTTAAGAGAACTAATACTGTGCGTGATGCAAGAGTATCTGATTTTCGTCTAAGTACGAGGACATTATCTGGCAATCCGTCACCATTAAGGTCACCTTCCGTTTCATATTGAACTTCAAATTTTTTCGGGATAATATCTGAAATTCGCCCTTCAGTAATGGGGAAATCAGGATTTTTATTTTCGGTTTTATTTTCAATAACTGTGCTAACAATTGAGTTTGCAAATCTCTTTTTCTTATTAGAATGAGAATGGTATTGATCGGTATTTTTTGTACATGAATAAAGAAAGATAACGATTAGAAATAAGGGCGTTTTTTTGATATTTTTCATTGGCATTTTAGTTTTGTATTTATAATAATACTCGTTTCCCTTGTTCACTTTCCCTGATTGTCTTTTCCAATCTCGACAACCTTGTTTTCTCCTGTTTGGCTCTCATAATCCAGTGAAGCATTACTTTTTGATAAGACGGAGCCTGACTGTTAAAAAATTCCCATGCTTTTTTGTTTGTCCTAAACTGCTTTTCGAATGCGGGATCCAGTGTTGCCAATTCTTTTTCGTGAGAGTAAATAGCGGATTTTTCTTCTTTTCTTAATTCAAAGGCTTTCAACCCTTCAGAAGTCATTAAGCCGGCTTTTGTGAGGTCTTCAACTTTTTTAATATTGATGGCACTCCAGATACTTGTTGGTTTTCTGGGAGTGAAACGAATGCTGTAACTTTCATCATCAATCGATTTTCTCACACCATCAATCCATCCAAAGCATAATGCCTGATCTACAGATTCAGACCAGGTCATGGAAGGCTTTTTTGTTCCGACCTTGTAGAATCCAACGAGAAGTTCTTTTTCGGTTTGATGGTTTTTCTCCAGCCAGTCCCGGAAATCTTGTGGTGTTGGAAAGAATGTTGCTGACATTTTATTGATTATAACTTCTAATTTTCTTTAGCATTTTAAGATTTGAAGATTGATAAAATAGTACTGTTATTTCCTCCTTTATGAGGTGGATGTTGGAGATGAGAATAGTGATGACGAGATGTTATAATCTGTCCTTTACAAACTTTGGAACAGGTATTAACCAAGAGAGGAAGTAGATCTGTCGCAATAACCAAAGAAACCCAATACTGATCGGTTTCGGAGTAGTTCATTTCTTTTTTGCAGATACTACATTTTACAATTTCAGTATCAAAATATTTCACAGTTTCTAAAGTTAGATCGGGGAATTTTAGTTTCGTTTTATAATTTCCGTAAAGCGCCCTTGTGCTTACTGTACTATCGCTGATTGCGCTGCAATTAATAATTTCATATGGATACCAATGAAGTTGGTATGAAGTATATGGAGTGAATGTCCTCAGTGATTCCATTTCTCCAATTTCGGGTGGAATTTGTATAAGTTTACTTCCATATAAATGAAGTGTTTTAACGTTTTTAAGTTTCGAAATTGATTTTGGTAAGGTTTGAATTTCAGAAAATAACTCATTTCCTAATGATTTTCTTGGTTCAAATTCTTCTATTCCTTCTTTTTCTACAATATCAATATAATCACATAGTTTGTTCCATGCCTTGGAATTTTGATCTTGGTAAACTTTCTTTATTTTAGGAATATTATTCATATTTCTAATATTATATTTTAATAATGAATTTATTCAAATTTAAAACATTTATGCAACCAATAGAGAATACTAAATAAAATTTAACATTTTCACAATCACAACAATAGATGCAATATTCAGGAAATTTTCAGAGGTTCTTTTTTGATTGCTTACATTTGTAGACATTCTTGTCTTTAAGAATGAAAATGAGTTTTATTTATGACCAACGGAAGATACTACGAGACAATTCATACAGATCCAAACAATTACGAATATATCACAATTTCTAATGACGAAAATAAGGTAAGAATTTATACATTAAAGAATGGACTAAAAGTTTTTTTAGCTCAGAATTTGGATGCACCAAGAATTCAGACCTATATTCCGGTAAGAACGGGAAGTAATAATGATCCTTCTGATAATACAGGTTTGGCTCATTATCTTGAACACATGATGTTTAAAGGAACTTCAAAAATCGGAACTCAGAATTGGGAAAAAGAAAAGGAACTACTCGACCAGATTTCAGATCTCTATGAGCAACATAAAGCTGAACCGGATACTGATAAAAAGAAGAAAATCTATAAAAAAATAGACGAAATTTCTCAGGAAGCCAGCAAGTATGCGATTGCCAATGAATATGATAAGGCAATTTCTTCTTTGGGAGCTACGGGAACCAATGCACATACATGGTTTGATGAAACGGTATATAAAAATAATATTCCGAATAATGAGCTTGAAAAATGGCTGAAAGTTGAAAAAGAAAGATTCTCAGAAATGGTTTTGAGACTTTTTCACACGGAGCTGGAATCTGTTTATGAAGAATTCAACAGAGCGCAGGATAATGATTCAAGATTGGTGAACTATGAATTGATGGATGCTCTTTTTCCAACACATCCGAACGGACAGCAGACCACATTAGGAAAACCGGAACATTTGAAAAATCCATCAATGAAGGCCATTCACAAGTATTTTGATGAATATTATGTGCCTAATAATTATGCAGTGGTTTTAGTCGGGGATTTAGATTTTGAGAAAACAATTCAGCTTGTAGATCAGTATTTTGGAACCATTCCTTACAGGGAACTTCCGGAGAAAACCCAGGTTATTGAAAAGCCAATCACAGAAATTGTAAAAAGAACTGTAAAAAGTCCGACTACACCCAGAGTACAATTGGCTTGGAGAACTGAAAGTTACGGAACAAGAGAGGCAATGTTGGCAGATATTGTTGCCAATATTTTGAGCAATAGAGGTGAAGCCGGGCTTATAGATTTGAATATTAACCAGACTCAAAAATTGCTTTGGGGACAGGCTTTCTCGGTAGGATTAAAGCAATACGGGTACTTTTCAATTGTTGCAGTGCCTAAAGAAACCCAAACTTTGGATGAGGCTAAAGAATTAGTCCTGGAGCAAATTGAATTGGTGAAAAGAGGAAATTTCCCGGATTGGGTGCTACCTGCGATAATCAACGATTTCAAGCTACAGAGAATGAAAGCCCTGGAAACTGCAGACGGATTGGCAACCAATCTTTATGATACTTATATTAAGGGAAGAACCTGGGAAGAGGAACTGAATGAAATGGATGAGTATGCCCAGTTTACAAAAGAAGATGTGGTCGCTTTTGCCAATGAGTTCTTCAAGGAAAACTACGTAATTGTTTATAAAGAAAAGGGGATTAATGATAGACTGATCAGAGTTGAAAATCCTGGAATCACTCCTGTAAAGATCAATCGTGAAGCGCAGTCTGAGTTTTTACAGCAGATTTTAGCAGAAAGAACCGAAGATATTCAGCCTGAATTTATTGATTATAAAAAAGAAATTAAAACAGATTTAATTAAAGATAAAAAACTGAGTTTCGTTAAAAACAAGTATAGCGATATCGCTCAGGTTTATTTTATTTTTCCTTTTGGAAGTGACCACGATCGCGATTTGGGGGTTTCTACCCAGATTCTTCAATATTTGGGAACCGATCAGTTTTCGCCGGAAGATCTGAAGAAAGAATTCTTTAAAATCGGAGTTTCAAATGATTTTAAAACAACCAATGACCAGCTTTTAATCTCTTTAAGTGGGTTGGAAGAAAATATTGAAAAGGGCATTCAATTGCTTCAGCATTGGATGTACGAGGTAAAGCCTGATCAGGAAATCTATGATCAATTCGTGGAAACTGTTTTAGAGAACAGAGCGGCTGTAAAAAAAGATAAGGGTAGAATTATGACGGCTTTAACGAATTATACAAAACTGGGAGCATTCTCCCGATTTACCGATATTATTTCAAAAGAAGAGCTTAAAAATGCTAATGTTGAAGTTTTTACCGACAGAATGAAACAGCTATTCAAATTTCCGTATCAGATATTTTTCTATGGTAAAAATTTTGAAAAATTTACCTCTTACATCGGAAAATATACGGAGTATGAAAGTCTTCAGATTCCGAAACCTAAACAATACCCGGAACCAGAAACAACTGGGGATGTCTATTTTACTAACTATGATATGGTACAAATGGAAATGAGCAAGGTAGGAAAAGGACATTCGGTAAATATTCAAAACTTTGGAAAAATTAATGTATTTAATGAATATTTCGGAAGAGGATTATCATCCATTGTGTTTCAGGAGATCCGTGAAAGTAAAAGTTTAGCCTATTCTGCCTATGTTTCCTACGCTCCGAATGCTGAGCTGAATCATCCGGATTATATCACAACGTATATCGGGACACAACCGGATAAATTACAGATTGCGGTAGATACGATGACGGAATTGATGAGTGAGCTTCCTGAGGTTCCCAGTCAGTTTGAAAATGCCAGAAATGCAGCGTTAAAACAAATTGCCTCAACCAGAATTACAAGAACCAACATTTTCTTTAATACTTTGCGACTGAAAAAGCTGGGAATTGATTATGATTTCAGAAAAGATATTTATCATCAGATAGAAAACCTGAAATTTAGTGATCTGAAAAAATTTTATCAGACCTCAATAAAACCGGTTCATTTCAATACCGCCATTATCGGGAAAAAAGAAAACCTGAATATGGAAGCGGTAAATAAGATGGGAACATTCAAAGAAGTGAGTCTGAAAGATATTTTTGGACATTAAAAGCTAAAAATCTGCTGAAATTCTCAGCAGATTTTTTTTATATTGAAAGAAGGGACTTATCTCTCTATATTTTTTTTATTGTAACGGATTTAATTTTCCCGGTTTTTATATCTTTTAAAACGATATTAAGTTCTTTTTCCTGAAAATCGGTGTCAGCTTTTACCAACTCACAAAAATCTTTCTTTTGGAAGTCCACACTTCCAAACTGAAGAATTTCGTCTTCAAGATTTATTTCTTTTTCCAGGTTCTTATCCCAAATAATTCCTACTACAAATTTTTTGTTTTTTATAGTAGGAGAAATTCCCCATGTCTTTTCAGAAACTTTTGTTTTATCAATATTCTCATAAGGCTCGAAATAAAATCTTTTTTTACGGTAATCTAAGGTAAACTTACCGAACTGAAAGCTTTTAGATCCCATCCGGGATTCTTTACTTTCTGTAGTGGTAATCCGTATATTTTCAAATTTTTCATTATTGAGAATAAATTCAGGGGTTTCTAAAATATGCTGGAACTGTAAATCACTCATCCCATGAAATCCCCATGAATATGTTCCTTTACTTTCCGCAACGGTTGTAATGACATCGGTCTTTTCTTTTAAAAATTTGTAAGCGTCCAAAGACATCTCATAAAAGCTTTCTGCACCGGAATCAAAAAGTATTTTATCTGCTGCATCATTTTTTCCTTTTTTGAGAATTACATTAATAAAAGGATTGCTTTGGCTCGCAGATAAATCAAGCTTTTGATAAACCTCGGTTTTTAATGATAAATTATCAGCATTATCTGTGATAATAATCCGATTGTTTCTATCATCAAACTGTACCACAGAGTTACGCAGCATATTACTTCCGATGATTCCGTCAATACCAAAACATTTTAATATTTCGATGGTTGCTTCCTGGAAAACAATTCCCTGACTATCTTTAAAATGTATTTCTCCCAATTGCATATCAGGAAGACTTGTAATAATCATTTTTTCAGCCTTTCCGGAAGAGTCATGTAAATCCACATCACCTACGGTTTTTAAATTTAATTCTTTAAAAAGCTTTTGAGAAATAGCAAAAGGAGCTCCTGTGTCGAAAAGGAAATTATAATTCTTGTTATTAATCTGAACTTTTACCATTAGTTTTCCTTTTATCTTTTCATAAGGAACTGTCTGATGGTATTTTTTTGGTAAAATTGTTCCCTGATTGAGATTGATTTTATTCTGAGCTAAAGTTAAGCTTATAAGAAATGTCAGAAATACAATGCATAAAAGTTTTTTCATAGGATAAAAATTTTTTGATACTAAAACCAAGCTACAAACTTAGAATAGATTATTTAATTTCTTTTGCTTTAAGAATTGTTTCTTCAATATTTTGTGTTCTTATTTAGGGTATGAAATCTTCTCTTGGAGTGCCATTATTAATATGATAAAGCCTTCCGTTGGAAACTGATATATACTAATATATGAAGAATCCGAATATTATATTCAGTTGTTTTTTTATATTCATATATTGATAAGAATAACTCAAATATATTAATTTTTCATATGATGAAGAGTTTTGTAAAATGAAAGTTTATCAAATCAAAAGTCCATCATTACTGATTGATAATAATAAAAATTAAAAAAAATCCTGGAAAAATCCAGGATTGTTATTTTACTTTACAACTTTCATTTCATCAATCAGCCATTTTGAATCGGCATATTTATCAATGATGAAAAGAATGTATTTGGTATCCACCATAATGTTTCGGCTGAAACGGGGATCATAATTGATGTCACTCATTGTTCCTTCCCACTGTCTGTCGAAATTCAGTCCAACCAGATTTCCGTTGGCATCCAAAGCAGGGCTTCCTGAGTTACCTCCTGTAGTATGGTTGGTTGCGGTAAATCCTACCGGAACATCGCCTGTTTTATCTTTATAAATTCCGAAATCTTTTTTGTTGTAAAGATCGATCAGTTTTTTAGGAACATCGAATTCATAATCTCCTGGAATATATTTTTCCAATACGCCTGCCAAATGAGTCTGGTAGTTATAGGAAACAGCATCTCTCGGACTGGAACCTTTTACTTTTCCATATGTAACACGCAGAGTTGAATTAGCATCAGGGAAGAATTTTCTGTCTTTATCTGTTTCCATTTGCTGAGCCATGAACGTTTTCTGCAATTCATCAATTTTAGCCTGCAAAGAAGTAAATTGAGGATCTGCCGTTTTCATGTATGTTTCTCTCAGTGTAACATAAATCTGATAAACAGGATCTTTCTTTAAAGTTTTAATTAATCTATCCTGATTGGAGAATGCTTTCTCAATATCCCTGGATACAGAAGCCCCGTTTACCTCCGTTCTTCCCGTAATGACGGAGTTTTTAGAAGCTTCTTCAATACTCTGGATATTCTGAGCCTCATTTTTATATTTATCAAATCCTGCAGGTAAGAATTGTGGAGCGGTTTTATTGGCATACAATGCTAAAAGTTTCGCTGTAACCTTTGAATCCAGCTCAGCGCTGTAATCTTTGTAAAGTGAAGTTAATTTATTCTTGAATGCAGTTGTTGCTTTCTCGTCCATTCTGCCTGCTTCTACAGAAGTAATATAGTTGTAATAAAGACCAGCCAGCATCAATGTTTCGGCATTTCTTAGAACTTCCGTATAATAAGCGTTGTTCAGAGCATAAGGAGCCTGATCGTTGTACAATTTATTAAGCTGGTCTAATGTCGATTTGATCTCATGGTTTTTAGCTACCAAAGAACCTTCATACATTACTTTTTTCTCGACAGCATTAGATTTTTTCAATCCTTCAACTTCTCCGATCCATTTTTTCCAATAGTTGGCTACAGAGGCATATTTTGAAGCGTATTTGATACGTGTCGCATCATCGGCACGCATTTTTTCGTCTAAGGTTTTTAAAGCAACATCTCTTACAGCAATTCTTGCCGGATCGATTTCCTTCATGATCTTTTCAACAGCAATTGCCGGTAAATATTCTGTAGTTCTTCCCGGAAATCCGAATACGAAGGTGAAATCATTTTCATTTTTATCCTTAATGGAAACAGGAAGATAATGTTTCGGAACATAAGGAACATTATCTTTTGAATATTCTGCAGGTTTGTTATCTTTTCCGGCATAAATTCTAAACATGGAAAAATCTCCCGTATGTCTTGGCCAAACCCAGTTGTCGGTATCACTTCCGAATTTCCCGATACTTTGTGGCGGTGCTCCTACCAATCGGATGTCTTTATAAGTTTCAATGGTATAAGCATAATATTTATTTCCGTAATACATAGATTTTACAGAAATAGACTGATAAGGCTCTGTTTTTTGAGAGTTTTTATAAATCTCTATATTATTGGCAATTTTTTTTGAAAGTTCAGGTTCTGTAAGCTTATCTGCTCCTTCAAGGATTTGTTGGGTAACTTCTTTAATGTCTACAATAAAATCTACCGTAACACCTGGATTAGGAAGTTCCCCTTCCGTATTTTTAGCCCAAAAACCATTCGACAGAAGGTCATTTTCTACAGTAGAATGAGCTTGTATCTGCCCATACCCGCAGTGGTGATTAGTAAGGAGTAAGCCTTTTGGAGAAATAATTTCAGCTGTACAGCCCCCGTTGAACTGCACTACGGCATCTTTAATGCTTGGTTTCTGAACATTGAATATATCTTTAGCAGAAATTTTCATACCCAAATCTTTCATTTCCTTTTCATTAAGCTCTGTCGGGATCCACATTCCGCCGTATTGCTGGGCAATTCCTAAAGAAAAACTAAAGAATGCCGAAGCAATTAGAATATTACGTTTTATCATTACAAAAAATTTTGCCTAAAAATACATAAAATTAATTTTTTACTAAAAGAAAAAGACCGCTTTTGAGGCAGTCTTATTATTTTTTTACTTAAAATTGGTAGGCAATTATTGTTTCATCTTCCATAAGTTCTTTCATTAAGGCTTCATGATTAATATTTTTTCCTGTAAGTATCCAATTGGTAGCAAGATTTCCTTTTGTGTATTGTTGTTTTGATATCATAAACTTCAAACGATGTTTTTTGAAAAGTTCTTCACAATGATGAATTTCTTTAGCATTAATTACTGCAATTTTATATTCACGTATTTTATGCTGTTTGTCTATAAGTTTTTCAAAATAAGTGAGAGAATTTAAAATCAGCAATACTAAAACTGTTCCTAAAAGTGATAAATAAACATATCCCGAACCTACTGCCATGCCAATGGAAGCGGTTGCCCAGATAGTTGTTGCAGTGGTGATTCCTTCAATTTTATTATCTCCTTTAAAAATAACTCCGGCTCCTAAAAAACCGATTCCGGTAATGATATTGGCTGCTAAACGATCAGGATCATGAACTCCAATCTTAATGGATAAAATCGTAAAAAGACAGGAACCAAAACATACCAAAATGAAAGTACGTAATCCCGCAGATTTATTTCTGTATTCACGTTCAGCTCCGATAAGAAGTCCTAGAATAACAGAAATAAAGATGAGTACCAAATCATTCTGAATGATATAATGATCCTTTAAAAATTCCATTTTAATTTATTTAAATAAAATTACGATAATTCTTAAAATAAAAGTAGGAATGATAATAATAAAAAGACTGCCAAAATAAGCAGTCTTTTTATTATTATTTCTCTATCAGGTCCAAAAACTGCTGTTCATCCAGGATTTCAATGGTACCTATATCCTGAGCTTTTTTCAGTTTGCTTCCTGCTTTTTCACCTACTACAAGATAATTCAGGTTTTTAGAAACTGCAGAAATATTTTTTCCGCCATGTTTTTCCACCATGTCTTCGGCAGATTCTCTTGTGAATAAAGATAATTTCCCCGTGAAAAGGAAGGTTTTTCCTTCTAAGGTATTTGATAAAACTTCATTCGTGCTTTCTCCTTTTTCTAACTGAACTCCATAGGATTTTAGTCTTTCGAGCATCAAAATATTCTCAGAATTGGCAAAGAAGTCTGCAATACTTATTGCGATCTTTGTCCCGATATCTTCCACCTGACAAAGTTCTTCTACTGTTGCATTTTTCAATTCTTCAATAGTAGGGAAATTCTTAACCAGTTTTTTAGCAACCGTTTCACCGACATGTTTTATCCCAATTCCATACAATACCTTTTCAAAAGGAATTTCTTTTGATTTTTCGATTCCTGAAATTATGTTCTGTGCAGATTTTTCGGCCATTCTTTCCAATGGTAGCAGTTGTTCTTTCGTTAAAGTATAAAAGTCTGCCGGGTTTTCAATCAATTTTTCTCTGTAAAGCTGTTCTATGGTTTCACTTCCCAAATTCTCAATATTTAAGGCTTTTCTGGAAACATAATGGATCATTCTTCCTACAACCTGTGGTGGACAATGAAGTTCATTCGGACAAAAATGAATCGCCTGATCTTCAATTTTTACGAGTTCGGTTCCACATTCAGGACAATGTTTGATGTATTTGATCTCCTTGCTTTCAGCAGTTCTTTTTTCTGTATTGACTCCAACAATTTTCGGAATAATTTCCCCTCCTTTTTCCACAAAAACAAAATCGTTTTCATGCAAATCCAGTTTCTTGATAATATCTTCATTGTGTAAAGAAGCTCTTTTTACGATAGTTCCCGCTAGTAAAACAGGTTTCAGATTGGCAACCGGAGTAATGGCTCCCGTTCTTCCGACCTGATAAGAAACGCTTTGTAATTCGGTTTCTACTTTTTCGGCTTTAAATTTATAAGCCATTGCCCATCGTGGTGACTTTGCGGTATATCCAAGCTGCCGCTGTTGTTTTAATGAATTTACTTTCAGAACAATCCCGTCAATTTCAAACGGTAAATTATGGCGTTCTGTATCCCAAAAAGTAATGAATTCTTTTACCTCATCTAAAGTTGTGCATAATTTTGCATGCTGAGAGGTTTTAAAACCCCAAAATTTTGCCCTTTCAAGCAATTCCCAATGTGATTCAGCAGGAATATCTTCGGAAATAAACTGGTATAAAACTGAGGAAAGTCCGCGTTTTCTGACTTCACCACTGTCCTGCATTTTTAAGCTTCCACTGGCTGTATTTCTTGGATTCATGAATGGATCAAGTCCTTCTTCCTCACGTAATGTATTGATTTTATCAAAGTTTTTTCTAGTCAGATAAATTTCACCGCGCATAAAGAAATGCTCAGGAAAATCACCTTTTAATTTCAATGGAATATCGGAAATGGTACGGACATTAGCTGTAATTTCATCGCCCTGAAACCCGTCTCCACGAGTGACAGCCTGAGTTAGTTTTCCGTTTTCGTACAAAATAGAAATGGAGGCTCCGTCGTATTTGAGTTCTGCAACAAATTCTACAGGTTCATCAATGGTTTTAATAATTCTTTTTTCCCAATCTTCAAGATCGTTAAAATCATAAGAATTGTCCAGAGAATACATTCTGAACTTATGCTGTACCGTCGGGAAAACTTTGGTAATTCCCCCTCCAATACGTACTGTTGGAGAGTTTTCATCATAAAACTCAGGATATTTTGCTTCCAGATCACGAAGTTCTTCCAACAGCATGTCAAAATCAAAATCTGAAATTGTTGGAGTATCAAGAAGATAATAGTTTTCATTATGCTGATGGAGCTCTTTACGAAGGTCTTCTATTTTTTGTTGAATGTTTTCGGACATTGCTTTTCTATCTTTTTAAGCAAAAGTAATTAAAGTAATTGCATTTAAAAAATAGGTGAATTAAAAAATACTTTATCATTATTTAAAGTATTATTAAGATTCCTTTAAACTTAAACTATACAAGTCTCAGTATTTTTGTGTTAATTTATTTGTAGAGAAACGGTAATGACTAAATATTACCTTTGTCTAAAAGTTTCAGAATTTTATGTAATTATATTATGAAAAAAATTATCTTAGGGTTAGCAGTTTTAAGCACAGTCGTAATGAAGGCACAAACCCAGATTATTGCACACAGAGGTTATTGGCAAACTCAGCCGCCAACAACTGAAAATTCATTAAAGTCGTTGGAAAATGCTCAGAATCTGAAAATATACGGATCTGAGTTTGATGTGAGAATGACCAAAGATGGTGTTTTGGTAGTTAACCATGACGAGCATCACGAAAAAATGGAGATTTCAGAAACAGATTTTAAAGAATTGAAGAAGGTGAAATTATCCAATGGTGAAGATTTTCCGACCTTAAAAGATTATTTAAAACAAGGAAAAAAAGACAAATTATTAAAACTGATTGTAGAAATAAAGCCTGATAAAACAAAAGAAAAAGAAGATGAACTGACGGCAAAAACAATCAAGATGATTAAAGATATGAAGCTTGAATCTCAAAGTGAATTTATCTCTTTCAGCTTAAATATCTGTAAAGAAATTAAAAGACTTGAGCCTACATTTAAAGTTCAGTATCTGAGAGGAGAATTGTCACCTGAGCAGATTAAGAATGAAGGATTAGACGGATTAGATTATCATTATAGTATATTTCAAAAAAATCCTACATGGATTTCCGAAGCAAAAGCTTTAGGTTTGGTTACCAATTCCTGGACTGTGAATGATGTTGCAGTCTATGAGGAATTAAAAAAACAAGGAATAGGTTTCATCACGACCAATATACCTGATCAGTTGAAAGGGAAGTAATAATTATCAGATTTATTATATAGCCTGTTTCTTTGAGAGACAGGCTTTTTTGTATTTGCTCAAATCAGTGGTAGAGCCGTGTGTAGAAGAGGAAAAATTATTTTATCAGGAAAAGACAATAAAGTTAGAGAAATAAGGTAAGAGTATTACATTAAAAATGCTTAATTAATCTAATGGTATGGAGTTCAGTGCTTTGATGTTTTTTGTTAAAAATAAATTAACATTTGGTTTAATGATTCTTTAATAAATGTTAAAGCTGTGTTAAAACCCTTACAGGCAGGTCGGTTTAATTTTGCGCAAACAAAAAGGATATGCGTAAAGAGACTCAAAAGTTACTGGTTTTGTCACTCTTAGGATTAGTCAGTGTCAATCTAGCAGCTCAGCAAAAAGCTAAAAAAGATACCATCAGAAATATTGATGAGGTAGTTGTAACAGCACTCGGAATTAAAAGACAAAACAAGGCTCTCGGGTATTCTACTGAGACGATTGATTCTGATCAGCTTTTAAGAACCCAAAACAATAACTGGACAGGTGCATTAGAAGGCAAAGTGGCGGGATTAAAAATTCAGACCGCCGGAGCAGGGCCAATGGCTACAGCTAGAATTACCTTAAGAGGAGATGTATCAATGAATGGTTTTGATGATCAGGCTCTGATTGTAGTAGACGGTGTTCCGATGAACGGAAAAACGGTAGGATCAGGAACTCCTGCCTATGGAGCCGGTTCCGGAGGTGATGTTCCGATTGATTATGGGAATGACCTTAATAGCATCAACCCCGATGATATTGAAAGTATCACCATTCTTAAAGGGCCAACTGCGGCAGCCTTATATGGTTCAAGAGGAGCTAAGGGAGCGGTAATGATTACAACCAAATCCGGGAAGAACAAGGACGGTAAACTTCAGGTTACGCTAAACTCATATACAAGTTTTGATTCTGTATTGAAATGGCCGGATTGGCAGTATGAATATGGACAGGGAACAATGACAAAAGATAAAAACGGTAACTATTATTATTCTTATGGGGCTTCAGTAGATGGAGTAAGTACAGGAGGAACAAGTAGTGCTTTTGGACCGAAGTTCAACGGACAGTATTATTTTCAGTATGATCCTACCGTGAATGGACAGAGTAAGGAAAGACAGCTTTGGAGACCTTACAACAACAATATTAAAGATTTCTGGCAAGTAGGAACAACATATTCCAATAATATCTCTATTGAGGGGTCTAATGAGAAAACCTCATACAGAACTTCTCTTACTTATTTGAATAATGAATGGATGATGCCCAATACAGGAATGGAAAGATGGAATGCTACTGCATCGGTAGACCATAAGCTGAGCTCGAAACTAAAAGCAAGTGTGAAGCTATCATACAGCCAGACAAAGAGTGATAACCTTCCTGCAACGGGATATAATAACCAGTCTATTTCCTATTTCATGATTTTCCAGAATCCCAATGTGGATTTAGCATGGTACAAACCTATCTGGAAACCGGGACAAGAGCAGGTAGATCAGATTCATCCATTTAGTTCATATATCGATAACCCTTATATGATTGCTTATGAAATGACTAATAGTTTAAACAAAAAAAACATCATAGGTAATATAAGTTTAAATTATCAAATCGATAAGCATTTTGATGTTTTACTAAGATCAGGAGTGGTAATGAATGATGAGTTGCGTACTCAGAAAAGACCTTGGAGTTCTGCGAATTATCTAAAAGGATATTATCGTGAACAATATATTGATAATTTCAACTTCAATAATGATTTGATGATCAATTATAAAACTGCAATTGGTAGCATTAATTTGACTGCAACGGGAGGGGCGGGTTCTCAATATGAAGAACAGAAAATGCAAAATTACTTTGCTATAGGTCTTAAGAATCCTGGAGTATACAGTCTTACCAATGCAGCAGCTCAGGATTTTAAAATTCCAGCTCCCAATGATAAATATGTAAACAGTTTATATGCTTTATTAACTTTAAACTATAAAGAAAAAATATTTCTGGATTTTACTGCTCGTAACGACTGGAGCAGTACATTACCAAAAGCGAACCGTTCTTATTTCTATCCATCAGTAGCTTCCTCTTTTATTCTTTCTGATATTTTCGGCCTTAAAAGCAATAATTTGAATATGTGGAAGTTGAGAGCTTCTTGGTCACGAATTGGAAATGATACCAACCCTTATCAGTTAGAAAATTATTACAGTGTAAGTTCATTCCCGGGATCTGTAGAATTACCAAGCTTATATGCGAATCCCAATTTAAGACCTGAGATGATTACCAATATTGAAGGGGGGATGGATTTCAGTTTATTTAAAAACAGATTAACTTTTAATGCAACTGTTTACCAAAGTAACACGGTGGATCAGATTGTTAGAAATGTTCCTGTATTATGGGAAACAGGATACTCTTTAAGAGTAATCAATTCAGGAGAAGTAAGAAACAGAGGGGTTGAATTAATGATGAATGCTTATCCTATTAAAAATAAAAATTTCTCATGGAATGTTTCTGCAAACTGGTCAATGAACAGGAATAAGATCCTTTCCCTTCCGGCAGAATTTCAAGGAGAGCCTTATACGATGGCTAGTGTTGGAGGAGTAGTATATTACAATGCTGTAGTTGGCGGATCCATTGGTGACCTGTATGGTTACGGATTAATGTATTCTCCGGACGGGCAGGTTGTTTTCGGAACGGATGGATTAACGGCTAAACCTACCGCAATGAAAAAAATCGGAAATGCATTTCCAAAATGGAGAGCCGGGATTCAAAATGAATTCAGAATTAAAAATATAACCGTAAGTTTCTCATTCGACGGTCAGTATAAAGGAATAGCTTATTCCCAGTCTCATCATAAGATGACGGAACAAGGAAAATTACAACATACTTTAGTGGGGAGAGATAATCCGGATGGTTTGATCGTAGGACAAGGAGTTGTACAAAATGCTGATGGTTCATATTCACCAAACGTTAAAGGTGTGGCAATACCTACGTATTATGCAGATTACTGGAGAAGAGCAAATGTTGAAACCAATTCTTTCGATACTTCTTTCATCAAACTTAGAGATGCCAGAATCGCGTTTTCTTTCCCAAAATCAGTTATACAGTCATTAAAAATTACAGACCTTACCTTAGCAATTTTTGGTAAAAATCTCTGGATGTGGACAAAATTCCCATTATTTGATCCTGAAGCAGCAACATTAGATAACTCTACCATTACTCCGGGAGTGGAAATGGGACAATTGCCGACAGCGAGAACTGTAGGATTTCAACTTAATGTAAAATTCTAATTTAAAAGACATGAAAAAAACAATATTTAAATATTTTCTTTTAGCAGGTTTAGGAATTATATCTATTTCTTGCGACAGAACAATGGATGAGGTGAATGTAGACAACAGCCGAATTCTTGACCCCGAAGTTTCAAGCTTTTTGGCTCCCGCTCAGTACAATATGGCTTCTGTAAACTATATGAGAGCAAACGATTTTACTTTTGATATCATGCAGAATTGTCTGGACTTTCCGAATGAAGGAAATTCATTGAGCCGTTACTATATCACAGAAAATACAGGAGCCGGTTTTTGGAATAACAATTACAAATGGCTGAAACAGATTTATGATCTTAAAAGAGCAGCGATAAAAAGCAACGATAAGAATTATGAAGCAATTGCGTTGGTAATGAATGCTTGGATTGCTTCAAACCTTACGGATACCTTTGGTGATGTTCCTTTTAGCGAAGCTTCAAAACTGGATGAAGGAATTTCTCAACCGAAATTTGATAAGCAAAAAGATATTTATGTACAGCTATTGGATGATCTTAAAAGAGCAAATTCTCTTTTCATTACAACGAAACCATTAACGGGAACCGATCTTTTCTATAATGCTAGTACGGATACCAATGGGATTACGAACTGGAAGAAATTCTGTAATTCGCTTTCATTGAGATTGTTGACAAGAATTTTGAGCAAAAATGGAGAAATTAATGTAAATGAAAGAATTCAGGAAATCATTAATAATCCTACAACGTATCCTATTTTCCAAAGCAATGCAGAAACTGCGAAAATAAATATTACAGGGATTTCACCCCTTCTTCCGCCGATTGCAAGACCGCAGGATTTCACGACAAGTAGAGCTGCTTCAGCATTTTTGGTTGAAACAATGAAAGCTAATAATGATCCAAGAATGTCTATGTTTTTCAGTCAGGCAAAAGATTTGGCTACAAATACAAATATAGGCTACAAAGGTGCTCCATCAGGTTATGCGTCGGGAACAGTATTTACTTATCAGCCATCAAATATGAATCAGAATTTGGCTAAAGCTCCTTTAAATATTTTAATTTATCCTTATGCTGAATTACAATTTATCCTTTCGGAATTAGCATTCAAAGGAATTATTTCCGGAAATGCTCAGACTTTCTACGAAAATGGGGTGAAAGCTATAATTGAGCAATGGGGAGCTACAGTGCCTGCCAATTATTTTACGAATACAAATGTAGCTTATAACGGTACATTAGAAAGAATTATGCTTCAAAAATATGTGGCTTTATTCTTTGTAGATCAGCAGCAGTGGTTTGAAAAAAGGAGAACAGGTTTCCCTGTATTGCCTAACAATGGAGGTCTTTTAAACAACGGATTGTTGCCTTCAAGATTGATGTATCCACCCAATCCAAGAGTTTTAAATACAACAAATTATCAGGCTGCAGCTCAGCAAATGGGGGGCGATGATATCAATGTGAAAGTTTGGTGGAATAAGCCATAAGTTAAGGCTGAGATTCAGGCTAAAAGCTTAAAAAGAATCTAGTCCTAATCTCTGAATTCTAATTTTAATAAATAATAAATCAAATGAACATAAAACTTATAATGCCTTGTCTGTTAATTTCAGCAATGGCATTTTCCCAGGCTTCTGTTTCAGGATATGTGTATGAAGACAATAACAAAAATCAGAAGAAAGAAAACAAGGAAAAAGGAATTGAAAAAGTAGCGGTTTCCAATGGGGAGCAGGTTGTCTTAACCGATAAAAACGGGAGATACAGCTTACCGGTTCAGGATGGACAAACGATTTTTGTAATCAAGCCTTCCGGATATATGACTCCGCTGAATGGAAATAATTTACCTCAATATTATTATCAATATAAACCGACAGGTTCACCTGTGGATTTTAAATATAAAGGTTCTGCTCCGACCGGGGAGCTTCCAAAAGAGATCAATTTTGCCTTAAATAAACAAAATGAAAGTAAGAACTTCGATATTTTGGTTTTTGGAGATCCGCAACCTTACACGGAAAAACAATTGGACTATTTTAAAAGAGCCATTGTAAACGAAGTTAAAACGACCAAGAAAAATGCTGTATTGGGGATTAGTTTAGGAGATTTGGTTGGAGATAACTTAAGTCTACAAAAACCTTATGCGGATGTAATGAAGGAAATTGGTTTACCTTGGTACAACGTAATGGGGAATCACGATATGAACTACGAAGCAAAAGAAGATATGCTTTCAGACGAGACTTTTGAATCCAATTTTGGTCCAGCAAACTATTCTTTCAATTATGGAAACGTGCATTTTATTGTGTTAGATGATATTTTATATCCCGATCCGAGAGACGGAAAAGGATATTGGGGAGGTTTTCGTGAAGACCAGATGAAATTTGTGGAAAATGATTTGAAGCTGGTAGATAAAAACAAACTGATTGTAGTTTCTTTCCACATCCCTTTAGAACACAAAAACGAAGATAACTTCAGGAATTCAGACCGACAGAAATTATTTGATTACTTAGCACCTTTCCAGAATGCATTGATCTTATCGGCCCATACGCATATCCAGCAACAGCTTTTCTACGGGAAAGCAGCAGGTTGGAACGGTTCAAAAGACCTTCATGAATACAACGTTGGAACAACTTGCGGGGATTGGTGGTCAGGAACTTCAGATGATATGGGATTACCGACTTCAACCATGAGAGATGGTACTGCTAAAGGATATTCTTTCATCAGTTTCAATGATAACCAGTATAAAGTTAAATACAAAACAGCAGGAAAACCGGAAAACTATCAGATCAGTTTATACGTTCCGAAAGTGATTCCTTTTCCATCCAAAACATCTGCGAAAATCTTAGCTAACTTTTTTATGGGAAGCAAAAAAGACAAAGTGGAGTACAGGATTGATGATGAAAAATGGGAAACAATGGATTATGATGAAACAATGGATCCGGTTTTTGTAATGTCGGTTTTCAAATGGGATACAACGCAAAATCTATTCCCGGGAAGAAGACCTTCAAACCCGGAAATCTCAAAACACATCTGGACAGGAGATTTCTCTAAAAAACTTTCTTTAGGAAAACATAAGGTTGAGGTAAGAGCGACGGACATGTATGGAAATCAGTTCTCAACATCACAGGAATTTGAGGTTCAAAACTCAATTCTTATTCCTTAGTTTTTCAATTTTTACTATACTTTCAAAAGAAACCGGCTCTTATAGGGTCGGTTTTGCTTTTTATTAGACACATTGGCAAAAGAATGTCATGTTGAGCTTGTCGAAGCATCTCAATATATTAATGTTTATAAAATTTTGTTTCCATCAACATTATCCAGTTCATCTTTCGTAAATTTGCAGACACGAATAAAATACTATTTAATATGAATATAAGTGGAAAAAATGCCATCATTACAGGTGGAGGAAGAGGATTGGGTAAAGCAGTAGCATTAGCGTTGGCCAATGAAGGAGTACATGTGGGAATTACAGGAAGAAACGAAGAAAACCTTAAGAATACAGTAGAAGAAATCAAGAATATCGGCGTAAATGCAGCCTATGCAGTTTTTTCTGTCGACAATGAAGCCGAAGTAAAAGCAGGAATCGAATCTTTAGCAGAACAATTGGGTGGTATTGATATTTTAATCAACAATGCCGGGATCGGAGACTTTGGCTCTATTGAAGAAATGCCTTCTGAAACTTGGGAACAGGTGATTAAAACCAACCTTTTCGGAGTATATTATGCCGCAAAAGCAGTTTATCCGTTCATGAAAGCAAAAGGAGAAGGAGATATCGTGAATGTGGCTTCAACAGCAGGCTTGAAAGGTGGTCCCAATATGTCGGCTTATGCAGCTTCAAAAGCAGCTGTAGTTTCATTATCCCAATCGATGATGGCAGAATGGAGAAAACAGAATATCCGTGTCATTACGCTTACCCCAAGTACCATTGCTTCCGATATGTCTATTCAGGGAGGTCTTACAGACGGAAATCCTGATAAAGTGCTTCAGCCGGAAGATTTCGCAGAATGGGTAAGAGATATTCTGAAAATGAACAGAAGAGCTTTAATTGCCAATGGTTCGATTTTCTCCACCAACCCTTAATACAGAAATCAGAAACTAGAGATTAGTTTTTAATACAATTATATACAGCGGACTTTGGTTCGCTTTTTTATTACTTGTTATTCTGAACGAAGCAAAGCGGCATTCTATTTTTTGAAGCTCTTTCCCGCTTTCCATTACAATCTTTTTTTTTCAAAAAAGGATTTTCATTGCAATCGGGGCTAGGATTTTGTCTTTCATTTAATGATTGATCAATGTTAATTCTTTATTTTTGCAGCAAATTATTCACATGCAAAATTATTTAGAATTCGATTTTAAAATCTCTCCGCTTCAACCCTGGAACGAAATATTAATGGCAGAACTTATTGAGATAGGTTTTGACAGTTTTACAGAAGAGCTGGAAGGTATTTTAGGATATGTTCAGAAAGATGTATTTAATGAAGAAGAGCTGAAAGCACTTCCGCTTTTTCAGAATGAAGATGTAAAAATAGAATATACTTTTCAGGAAATGCCGAATATCAACTGGAATGAAGAATGGGAAAAGAATTTCGAGCCGATCAATATCGATGATAAAGTACTGATCAGAGCGGAATTCCACGAATCTGTTCCGGGAATGCATGAGATTATTATTCAGCCCAAAATGTCTTTTGGAACGGGGCATCATCCTACGACGCATTTGATGATCCAGCAAATGATGGATATCGATTTCAATGGCAAAAAAGTCCTGGATATGGGTTGTGGAACATCCGTGTTGGCAATTTATGCCAAACAAATAGGAGCCGGAGACACAAAAGCAATCGATATCGATGAATGGTCAGTAGAAAATTCAAAAGAAAATGCCGTAAGAAATAATGTAGAGTTAGATATTGAATTAGGAACCGCTGAAAATTTAGGAAAAGAAAGTTACGATATTATTCTGGCAAACATCAACAGAAATATCCTTATTTCAGATATTCCGACTTATGTTTCGGTATTGAACGAAGGTGGGAAATTATTGCTTTCAGGATTGTGTTTTTTCGATGTTGATGATATTCTGGAAGTTTGTAAGGAAAACGGCTTAGAACTTAAAAAACAGCTTCAGCGTGAAGAATGGGTAAGCTTGTTGCTTGAAAAATAACCACACCAGTATTAATATGAAAACCTTATTCACTGTTTTATTTTTATTCATTATTCAGGTTTTTTCCGCACAGGAAGAAGATTACGAATATGCCAACGGAGTTTTTCATTTTGAAGAAAATAAAACACAGAAAATATTCACAGATTGGACGAGAATCCGGCAGTCTCCAAATGTGAATGCCCAGATTTTAGATTCTTTGCCAACCAATCAGCAGATTTTAATTCTTAAAAAAGATGAAACTATTTTAAAGCTGGGAGAAAGAAGAGCCAATTGGTACAAAATTTCTTATCAAAAAGGGGATAAAGCTTCCGAAGGTTATGTCTGGGGAGGTAATCTTTGTGTAGGATACAGAAATAAAAACGGATATGATTTCCTTTTTGGCCTAACGAAAACAATCAGTAAAAAAGACAGTCAATCTCCTGAAGTAACGATTCTGCAAAATATCGCAGCGATAAAAGCGATGGAAGGAAATGCTTTGATAGATGAGGTTTCTTTCGACACAGGTTCAGCGGAAAGTTTGAGTTATGGAACATTTAATATTGAAAGTAATCATAAATTACAAAACGTGGAACTGACTTTAAAAGCCACTATTTCCGGTGAAGCATGTGGAATTGCAAGCTATGACCAATATGTTTTGTTTAAAGATAAAAAACTGATTGCGCTGCCTCAATTGATGAACGTTGGAGATGCCGATGTTTATTATCATTCTGAAGAATTTATTTTCCCAAATGATAAAGGCGGAATTCCGAATGCTTTTATTTTTAAAATGGAAGAAATGGAAAAAGATGACAGAGATCGTGAGAAGAAGAAAAAGGCTTCAAAAACTTATCTTTGGAATGGAGATTCTTATAAACTGAAATAAGAAACATTAGCAATAAATTTGAAAATCACCGTACTATACGGTGGTTTTTTCATTTGATAGGATGGCAAATGCCCTAGTCTTGCTTTTGGTGGAGATTTAAAAAAATTAAGTAGCTATCGTTTAAATTATATATAAATACTGTAAATGTGCTATATATAGCTTTTGGATAGTCGTAGTTTGGTGCAAAATTTGTATTTTTTATAGTAAATATTCATTATTAACATTAATTATTATTGATATGGTAATCGATGAAGATTTGCTATTAAAAAATGGCGCCACATATGAGAATTACGAACCAGGAACAATATTGTTTCAGGAAGGTGACTCTCCGCATTACTATTTTCAGATCGTTAGTGGTAAGGTTGAGTTGAATAATTATCATGAGGATGGTAAAGAGTTTACTTTTAATATTCTTTCGGAGGGACAAAGCATTGGAGAATCCTTACTTTTTGGTGAAAAGACTTATCCTATGAATGCTGTAGTAAAAACAGATTGTTGTCTTTTGAAGTTGCCGAAATCCAGATTTCTAAAATTACTCAGTGAAAACCAAGAGATAGTTTTTAATTTGTTCCGGCATTTATCTGACAGGTTATTTTATAAGTATATTATGCTTTTTAATAATTCTTCCGCAGACCCGGTTTCCAAGATTAAATCTTTAATGGATTATTACAAGGAATCTTCAATAGTTACTCAGCGCTTTAAATATCATATTCCTCTAACCCGTCAGCAAATAGCTAATTTAACAGGGCTGCGTGTTGAAACAGTGATTAGAACGATAAAAAGGATGGAAAAGAAAAATATGGTTAAAATCCATAATCGTCAAATTTATTACTGATCAGTCTTCCAGGTCATGGTTTTATCAGGTGCTCTTCGGTTCTTAATGGCATGATTATACTATAATTGACATTGAATTATTCTGTTTATAACTCTTTAGTTTATGTCGTCTGATCGTTGAAATAATGCTTTTTTATAGTATTATTCATTTTTAATCAACTATCTTTAGCAACGAAAAGGGAATTATAAAAGAATTTAAACACCGATTGTATATTAATTTAATTATAAATCCCGTTTTAAATTGTAAATCAACATTCCAATGTCTTAATTATTTATTTAGCGAACATTTAAAGTTAGAGCTGGTTATATGTTCATAAACCTCTTGTCATAACTACAGGAGGTTTTATTAATGGTCAATTTTGTATATAAAAAGACAGCGATAAAAAAAGTATTTTCATATGACGAGTAAGATGATAGGTATTGGTAATTGTATTCCATCAGAAACCATAACTAATGTATTTTTTGACAAACATATTTTCCTTGATGAAAAAGGAATTTTATTGAAAGATGACAACTTTTCCATAACTGAAAAATTAAAAAAAATAACAGGTATTGAGGAGAGAAGGTATGCAGATCGTAATCAGGTTACATCGGATCTGGGGCTAATTGCTGCCCAGGCTGCCATAGAAGATTCGGGGATAGATCCTGAGACATTGGATTATATCATTTTTGCCCATAATTTTGGAGATGTCCGTTTTGGTACTGTTCAGTCCGATATGGTTCCAAGTCTTGCGGCAAGAGTAAAACATTCATTAAAGATCAGGAATAATTTCTGTGTAGCCTATGATGTACTATTTGGATGCCCGGGATGGATAGAAGGAGTTATACAGGCGAACGCTTTCATCAAATCCGGGATTGCTAAACGATGTCTGGTAATCGGAGCCGAAACGCTTTCCCGTGTAGTGGATATTCACGACAGGGATAGTATGATCTATGCTGATGGTGCAGGTGCGGTGATACTGGAAATCAATAATGATGATTCAGGAATACAATCCCATTTATCTGCATCTTATACTTTAAATGAAAAAGATTACCTGTTCTTCGGGAAATCCTATAATAATGAAAGCTGCAAGGATACCAAGTATATTAAAATGGATGGTAGAAAAATTTACGAATTTGCTTTGCTCCATGTACCCGATGCCATGAAAAAATGTCTGGATAATAGTGGCTATTCCATTAATCAGTTAAATAAAATAATTATTCACCAGGCTAATGAAAAAATGGATGAGGCAATTGTTGAAAGATTTTATAAGCTGTACAATGAAGCTGTTCCCAAAAACATTATGCCGATGGTAATACAAAAGCTTGGTAACAGTAGTGTGGCAACTATTCCCTCTTTACTCAAGATGATTCTAAAGGGCGAATTAGAAGAACATGCTATAAAAGAAAATGATATTGTCTTATTTGCGTCTGTAGGTGCGGGAATGAATATTAATGCATTTGTTTACAAATTCTGATAAAGCTTTTTTGATCAATTATTCTGGCGGTTGTTTCTTCTAAGTTCTCGTTCAATCTCATCGATTTCCGGCAGAGGAAGCTGATAGCTGTCACTTATATATTTTAGAATATTTTTATTTGTTTTATCATTTATTTTTCTGATAAAAAGGTGATTAGAGGATTTCAAAGTTTCGATGAAGTTGTCAGCATATTGGTCTTTATTAAAAAAAGTTTTTTCAATGACTGCTCTTTTATCGTCATTCACAATAATATCATTAAAGACTGTATTCAGAAGAACTGTCTGGAAAAATGATTCGGCCGGTAAAAGAGTATGGAGATAGTAGTCTTCAAAGTCCATTACCCTTTTATTATTGGTCATAAAGACACAGGTTTCTCTGGTAAGGATAAACCATTTCCCGCCAATATAAGGGATAACCCCCTTCATAAATTCTCTTTTATAAATTAATGAAGAGATTTTATGGGTCAGCTCCGTAAAATGATTTTGTATCCTTTGAAGCGTATCCGGTCTGTAAAAATTCTGGTCGTAATAAAAAAGATAATTCCTTCCTTTATTGACGGTGAGAAATTTACGTATAATATTTTGTGGCTTCAGGGGATAATCTTCGCCGCTCAGGTTGATAAAATAATCCCAGTCATGGCTTACATTCAAAAGATATTCCATCGCATTAAGTTCAGCCTGGATCATACTAAATCCTCCGGATATAATATTCATGCTTTCCAAAATGTACACATTGGGAAAGTGTATTAAATATAATTGTATTTCTTCCGTCAATTCTGCCTTGGCTTTCCTGTCAATATGAACAAGATAAAATTGATCCCTTGTATAAATCTTCTGAAACATTTCTTTAAATGTATCAGGTTTATGATGGATCATAATAAAATAAGCAATTCTCACCTGCGGAGCTGAATGCAGATCTGAAGTTTGAGGATGAGGGTGGGATATGGGCAATGAAGTTTGCATGGATTAGAATTTAAAATTATCCGCACAGGCAAACAATTCAGTTTATGTGCGTAAGCTACGAATATATTTTTGATAATCAGTTAATTAAATTGACTACTACTCAATTATTTTATTGTATATTTGCAAAGCATTTATAAAACAGGTTTCTGCCTTTGCCATTCTGTAATAGTTTAAAATCACAATTTTTTCTTTCAGTCTTTGCTTTTTCAGCTGCCCAATTATCAATCGGGTTTCGAATGTGAAAACACTCTACAAGTCTTTTCATCCTAGAATGATACGTTATTGCAGGCTCATGAATACTACACAGGTAATTTATCGGAAGTTAAGCAAATAAAATGATGAATAGAAAATAATTCTTTGTTCATCCTTAATACACCAATTCAAATTCCAAAAGTGAATTTGCTTACAAAATATCGGGAAACCCGAACATTATGATGAGTTTCAAAAATTTAAATTTAATCAACCCAATTGTCCGTGCTGTTACAGAAGCCGGGTATTCTAAGCCTACTGAAATACAGTATACTGCGATACCCCATATTCTTGCCGGAAAAGATATTATAGGATGTGCCCAGACAGGTACGGGAAAAACGGCAGCATTTGCAATGCCTATCCTGCAGCTGTTAAAAAAACATACTCCGGATCATAAAGAGATAAGAACATTAATTCTCACGCCGACCAGGGAATTGGCAATACAGATTGAAGAGAATTTTGCTGTCTACAGCAAATATTTACCTTTATCACAACTTTCTATTTATGGAGGGGTTTCAGCAGGTGGCCAGCTTGCGGCTCTTAGAAAAAGAGTGGATATTCTGGTGGCTACACCCGGCAGATTGCTTGATTTAGTTAATCAAAGACATATTGATCTTTCTAAAATAGAAATATTTGTTTTGGATGAAGCAGACAGAATGCTTGATATGGGATTTATCAATGATGTAAAAAAAGTTTTGAGGCTGATTCCTCAGAAAAGACAAACACTGTTTTTTTCAGCCACAATGCCTGTGGGTATAAGGAAATTTGCAGAAACCATTCTGAATAATCCTGTAGAAGTTACTGTGACTCCGGTATCTTCAACTGCACAAACGGTGAAGCAATCCGTTTATTTTGTGGAAAAAAGAGATAAGACAGGCTTACTGATTGATTTGTTGCAAAATGAAAATATGAGGCGTTCATTAGTCTTTACCCGCACTAAACATGTTGCCAATAAGCTGGTACAGCAATTGGAAGGAGTAGGGATTTTTGCCGCAGCGATTCATGGGAACAAATCTCAGACCGCAAGACAGAATGCGCTTGATGATTTTAAAAGCAGTAAAATTAAAGTATTGGTAGCTACAGATATTGCAGCCAGAGGAATAGATATTGATGACCTTCCTCATGTAGTAAACTATGAGCTTCCCAATATTCCGGAAACTTATGTTCACCGGATCGGAAGAACCGGAAGGGCAGGAGCGGAAGGCACCGCTATTTCATTTTGCGATACCGATGAGCGTTTAGATCTTAAGAATATTCAAAAACTGATAGGATTCACAATGCCGGTCAGATCATTTTATAAATAAAATCTGTAGAGTTTACAGAAAATAATAAATAATTTTTAATAATAATTACAATGCAACAAGGCACAGTAAAATTTTTCAATGAAGCAAAAGGCTTCGGGTTTATTTCTCCTGCAGACGGGAGTAAGGATATATTTGTACATTCTTCAGGATTAGACACAAGAGCAATCCGTGAAAATGATAAAGTCGTTTTCGATGTACAAAAGAGTGATAAAGGTTTAAATGCTATTAATGTAAAACTGGCATAATTAAACTATGATATCATCTGTATGAAATAAAATTATTTTCAATTTCAGTATCATATTTTTATATTTTTTTACAATTGAAATCCAAAAACCTTTGGTATTTGGATAGATTGTTTGAAAGAACATTGATGTAGATTACTTTTTATTTTCCATTATGTTCATTTGCCTCTCACGTTATGTGAGAGGTTTTTGAGAAATAACTCCAATCAACTTAAATATAAAAACAGACCAATATGATTATCATTAATAATTTTATTGAATATAAAGCTTTAGAAGGACAAATGGTTGGGTTTTCTGACTGGCATACAATAGGCCAGGAGCAAATCAACAGATTTGCAGAAGTGACTTTAGATGATCAGTGGATTCATATTAATAAGGAAAAGGCGGAAACAGAAGGCCCCTTTAAATCTACTATTGCTCACGGCTATTTGCTGTTATCACTGATTCCTTATCTCTGGAAGCAAATTGCTGAGGTGAAAAACGTAAAAATGGAGATTAACTACGGGATTGAAAACTTTAAATTTGGTCAGGCTGTACCTGTAGACAGTGATGTAAGGCTCCAGGCAACTATAAAATCGGTTAACGACCTCAGAGGAATTATAAAAGTAGTGGTAGAAGCAAAACTTTTGATAAGAAATCAATCTAAGCCCGCTTATACAGGAGACGTTATTTTTCTATATCATTTTTTAGAAAAAAATAATAGGTAAGCTGCTATATTGTATAAATATATGCTTCCTTATCAGCATGGAATCTGGTTAATACCTGTCAGATAACATCACAATCATTCAATCCTACCACAAAGTAATGTTCTATAGTTTTTTGGGCCTTTCTGCATATTGATAACAGATCATTTTCAGATGTATTTTCAAATATAAAATCATCGGGTATCTTAACGATAAACTCGGTTACTACTTCAATGTTCATTAATTCAAATTCCGTCAGATCTGTTTTCAGCCTATGCTCTTCTTTGAAGAAAGGAATTTTACGGAAAATAGAATTTTTAAACTGAAAAAGATGTATTGTTTTCACTTTTATAATGTAATAGGGTATGGATTCAATTAGGGGTTGAGGAAATTTATCCTCTATTTTTTCTGCTGATCAATCTTCACGTCGGTTACTGACTCATCACAGTTCGTTTAAGAATAAGGTGTATTGTAAATAAAAGAGATGGAACTGTCTAATTTCCCATCCCTTTTTTCGTTAAAACTTTTGATAATATCTTGTCATAAGTTCTAACTATGCTTGGAAACAGTTATGAAAGATTAATTTCTTTTATAATGCTGAGTACCTCTTCACGGTTTTTTCTTAATCTGTTTCCAATTCTTTCAAGCGTTTCCTTTTCTTTACCTTTTTCAAGTTTCAGATCGTGATCCGTTAATGTTGAAAATTTTTCTTTCAGTTGTTTTGACTGTACATTCCAGTCTCCCAGAATTTTGAAAGATTTATCATCTTTGTTGTGATTTGTGTCCATATGGAGGATTTTAGTGTAACTTAATTGCTACAGTACAAAGTTGGGTGTTTTAAAGTCTATTGTATTACAAATTGCTTTTTTAAAGTTGCACATATCACACTTTTACGAATTTTTCGGATGTTTTTTGATTCTGAAAATTATATTGAGCTTTAAAGGAGTAGTGTAAACCTTAAATAATATGATATAATCCCAAATAAATGGTTGATTATTTGTATCTTGCTGAATAACTACATTGAACTGCCATCGAGACTCTGAGTTCTGTCATATTACTTCGTTTCATTATCTGATATTTCCGGCATACCCTTTAAATCATTCCTAGAAACTTTTTAAAAAAGGGAATATAAATCTGCTGATTTTTTCAAAGGACGATTCAATTGTAACAAATTATTAGTGTTTTTTATGAATATAAAAAAATATTTACGGATGTGGAAGTTTTTGGTTCCGATTCTGGCGTGGCTCTCATATATTGGAAATTCTGTTTTTTCTTCAGGATACTATTCTGTGATTCTTGCTTTATTTTTAATGGGGAGTGTTCTGGCTGCGGTATATCATTCCGAAGTCATTGCCCATCGTTTGGGTGAGCCATTCGGAACTTTACTTCTCGCATTTGCTATTACGGTCATAGAAGTAGGGTTGATTATTTCCATCATGATGGGCGCGAAAGGCTTAGAAACGATTACTCTTGCCAGAGATACGGTCTTTGCTGCAGTTATGATTATCCTTACCGGTATCATAGGCAGTTGTATTGTCATAGGCTCTTTAAGATACCGGGAACAAAGCTTTACGTTACAGGGAGTAAGTACTGCACTGATTACACTTACATCTGTTGTTATTTTTGTGCTTATCCTGCCCAATTACACGGTAAGCCACCTTGGAGGTGAATATACCTCTTTTCAGCTGCTTTTTATCGCTTTAGTTTCTTTAGGGCTTTATTTGGGATTCACTATGATCCAGACGTTGAGACACCGGAGTTTTTTCATTTCTCCAAAAAACAAACAATCGGCAAACCAGCCTGTACAGGATAGTCATGAAATCTCCCGAAAACAATTGTATATCAGTTGTGCCTTATTGATTTTGTGCTTGGGTATAGTCGTTTTGCTGGCAAAACTTCTTTCAAAAGATGTGGAACACATTATAGTTTCAGTAGGGGCTCCAAAATCTTTGGTAGGGATCATTATTGCCGGTATTGTTCTGCTTCCGGAAGGGTTGGCTGCATTCAGAGCAGCAAAAAGCGATCAGATTCAGACTTCATTAAACCTTGCTTTTGGTTCTGCTTTGGCAAGTATTGGGCTTAGTATTCCAGCCATTGCCATTATATCTGTAATAACCGGTATAAGGATGTCGTTGGGAATAGATATCAAATCAACAATCCTTTTGGGATTATCGCTTTTTATTATTACTGTTTCACTGGCCACAGGCAGAACGAATATTATGCAGGGAATTGTACTGATCGCTATATTTTTAATTTATCTTTTCATTACGATAGTACCATAAATAATTATTTCTTCCTTCTTTTTATTAGAGATACCGTTCAATTGCCGATATTTCGGGCTTCATTTTTCCGGTCTGTTTGTTTATTAATTTTGTCTTCCCGTTTCTCGTTTGTGGATTTCGCGGGGTAGAGTTTGGTCTGATTTCTTTTTTTCGTCTTTTCTTTTGACATAGTGAAATATTTTTCTTTACCTGTAAATTTCAATCATTAAAAAATGAAAACTTTGTAATTGTATTTCAATTTGTTATATAAATCATAGATATTTCAGATTTAATAGATTAACTTTGAGTAAATCACTGTTAGTTAAATAATTGACAGATATAAACAGTAAGGGAGATGAAGTTGTACATAAAATATATGGTAAGCTTGCGCTGCAAAATGGTTGTTCATCAGGAGCTGGAAAAACTGGGCATTAAAAATGCTGTTGTAGATCTGGGCACTATAGAATTATTAGAGGATATCAGTTCAGAGCAAAGAGATATTCTGAAAGCAAATTTACTTAAAACAGGACTTGAAGTACTGGATGACAAAAAAAGTATCCTGATAGAAAAAATAAAGAATGTGGTCACAGAAATGATTCATTACTCAGATGCGCTTCCAAAAGAAAATTTCTCAGATTATATCAGTGAAAAATTAGGATATGATTATACCTATCTGGCAAATACCTTTTCAGAAGTGAAAGGAATGACACTCCAGCATTTTATTATTATCAATAAGGTAGAAAAGGTAAAAGAATTATTGTTATACGACGAGCTCAATCTTACAGAAATCTCTTATAAACTCGACTATAGCAGTGTAGCCCATCTCTCTAATCAGTTCAAAAAAATCACAGGACTTTCTCCTTCATTCTATAAGCAGTTGAAGCAGAAACGGCTTGGAAATCTTGAAGATTTATAGAAAGTAATATATGTGCAAATTTTTATTAAATGCTTTGATTTATAGTTGTTTATGATAAAATGAAGCCATTTGTTCTAAATTGTCCTGATGGCTGGTGAAAACTATGGCATCTTGATTTTTACCATATTAGTGTTTTATGTTGGGAGAATTTGAATCCATATATAGATATATTAACGATGCTTATATATCCAAATCTTTCATCGATGGCATATTAATTTCTTTTACGCAAGTAGCATTTGATGTACTTATAATAAATTTCAATGCATTAATAGCGTCAGCAAGAGGAATTAGCTCCCCTGTATGTTTTTCAGTTACAATGTCTATACCTTCTTCATATTCATATTCCGTAGCTAAATCTCCCAAGTTAACTGCTGTTACTCCTATACTGTGTTCTCTCAAATGCGTTCTTAATGAATGAATAATTCCTCTGATTGCAAATTTGGTAACTGAAAAAACTATTTCTTTCTTATTGTGGTTTTGAAGACCTAATGTTGATCCAATAATTATTATTTTCCCATTTTTAGATAGTTTAAGGTTCGGTAATAGTGACTTAATTGATAAAAGGGAAGAGGTGATATTCGTGTTGATTATTTCCTCTATTTCATTATCGTCTAATTGTTCGAAGTTGTAGTTTGGTGTAAATCCTGTTTTTTCCCAAATTCCAACATTATAAATTAAATAGTCAATTTTTTCTATTCCTATGACTTCCTTAATGGTGGTAATTGCTTGTTGGGATTTTGATAAATCTGCTTGTATCCATGTATTATTATTCTCTGTAGCTTCGGGATAGGAAGGTTTAGTTCGTGATATTCCAAAAACTTTATCATTTTTATCAGGTAAAAACTTTAAAATTGCTTTTCCAAGCCCTTTACTAACTCCGTAAATTAAGTATGTATTTTTAATTTCTGTCATATTTTCATTTATTGGTATTGTTTGTATCAGACAATCTATATCTATCCTAATTTATTTATTGTGTGTTAAATTGCTTTTCAAATATAGTCAAATATCTGTCGTTGATAACCGCAAGCCAACAGCTACTGATTGCAATATTGGAAAGTTATATATTGTAAAACCAGCTTACAAAAAACTGGATGTACAGTCTTTTTTTTAATGTACAATAATTGTTAAATTTGAATATTGGATTTGGTATGTAATTAAAAGGACGAAAAGACTGCAAAATGACTGATGTATTTGAAAATTATCTATCCTCAACAGGAGGACTATCAGCCGAGGAAATCAATTTTTCTGCTCAGTTCTTCAAGCCGACCTTCTTAAAAAAAGGTGTTTTTTTTATTCATGAGGATGAATCCTGCCTGCATATTGGATTTATCGCTAGTGGAGCTGTAAAGGCATACGCTATCGACAAAGAAGGAAATGAAAATATAACCTGTTTCAAGTTTGAAAATGAATTTGTCACCTCGTTTCCGGAGTTTGTGGCGCAGGAAAAATCAAGAAGGAGTATCAGGACTGTAGAAGATAGCATAATCTATAAGATAACCTATCCGGACTACCAGTATCTGCTTAGTAAGGTGACCTCCTGGAACGGAGTTATAAAATCGGTGATGGAGCAGGAGTATAATCAAAAGGAACGTTATCTGCTGAATTATAATAATAAGTCGGCTGTGGATAAATACCGTCAAGTCCTTTCTAGCGAACCGATGCTCGTCCAGCGTATAGCGACACAGGATCTGGCATCGTACCTGGGCATCACACAGCGATCGCTTACCCGGGCGAAGGGACAAATATATAAATCCAATATATTATAGGACAAATGTCCTTATGCAGTCCGGATCAGCGATGTAGATTTGCACAAAAAAAAATATGTTACGTCAAATTGCTCCTGAAGTGTTCCAGATTCCACTGATGCCACGAAACAGTATCAACTGCTATATTATCGAAGGTGTATTGGTAGACTCTGGAATACGGAGTTCGTATACCAATGTAAAGAAATCTCTCCAGGAAATCCCTGTTTATCAACATATACTAACGCATGCTCATGCAGATCACCAGGGCTGTAGCGATCAGATATGCGCTGAATTTAAGATCCCCTTACTCTGTCATCGCGACGAAGTTTTTAGGACCGAAACGGGTATGGTAACCAACGACTATCCAGCTCCTCAACACTGGGTAGCAAAGATTCAACAAAAGTACTGGGCAGGTCAGGGGCATAAAGTCGACCGGACAATCGTTGAGAATGATAGGATCGGAAACTTTCGGGTAGTCGAAACGCCCGGACATTCGGCAGGACATATCTCTTTATTTCGTGAGCAGGATGGGGTACTGATAATCGGAGATGCGGCAACAAATATGAACTTGCTCACAACAACAACCGGTCTGCGGCTTCCGCCAAACATATTCACCTCGGATCAGCAGCGCAATATCAAATCACTCCAGAAGCTGGCAGAACTGAATCCTGCTATTATCTGCTTCGGTCATGGGCCTATCATGCGAAATACGGATCGGAAGTTTGAGCAATTTGTGGCTAAATGTAGTATTAAAAGTAATCCATTTTAAATTGTACGCGAAGGAGTCGAACCTTTGACCGTTCCGACTACAAATCGGATGTTACATTTATTGAATCTCTTGTAGCGGGTATTTTAATAAGTGATATGGAAACAAAAAAACTCACAATGAAATTGTGAGTTTTATGTGAGCGCGAAAGGATTCGAACCTTTGACCGTCTGCTTAGAAGGCAGATGCTCTATCCAGCTGAGCTACGCACCCATTAAATAATTTTGAGAAAATTACTAAAACAGTCGGGGCGGCAGGATTCGAACCTGCGACCTCCTGGTCCCAAACCAGGCGCGATGACCGGACTACGCTACGCCCCGATTAAGGTCATCTTTAACAAGAATTATCTTGTTTTTTGTGGGTGCAAATATAGAATGTTTTTTTGAATTATAAAAATATATTTACAATAATTTTTTATTAATATTTTAAAGATGTAATTGTATTAGTTTTACATTGTTAATAACCATTGTTTTAGGCGGAGTTTAAATAATAATAAAATTCTACTTTAACTATTTTATTGCTGTTGATTTAATTTTTTAGCGCAAAGTTATTTTTCATGAAAAGTTCCAATTTTTGATAAAATAAAGATGGCAATTAATCAACACTATTTTGTTTTATTTTTTATTGAAGTTGTTTGAAATATTTGTCATAGGAAGGGAAACGAACTTATTTTGTTTTTAACCCTGTTAGCGCTGTTTTCCGACTGTTGTAGGTTTTAAAGTGTTTAGAAAGATCTGGTTCGAATCCCTCCTTTTTCCGCCGAGACATAAAACGCAGTTTGGAACCTGTTAACAAGGTTGTGGCAGAATCGTGGTAAAGCGATTATGTGCTATTAGATTCTAATTTAGAAATGGCATCATCTACATTGTATGGTTGTAATATTTCTATTGTACTACAATATCCTGGATGATACGAAGGTGTATATTTTATGTATCCGTAATTGCTAAAAGTCTCTTAACTTTGCTGCCCGCATTTAAAATAAACCCAAGCCATATTAATACAACGATAATACTATGCTTTCCAGAGAAAAAGAATATTTTGAAATAATTAACCAGATCTACCAAAAAATTATTCATGAAGAAAACTTAGGTGAAACAGCCAGCTACATCCCTGAACTAGCAAAAATTGATGGTGAGAAGTTTGGGGTTTCAATATTATTAATGGATCAGCTTCAGTTTGGGTTTGGAGATTATCAGGAAAAATTCTCTATCCAAAGTATCTCGAAAGTTTTACTTTTAGCTTTGGTGTATAGAGAAATTGGTGAAAAAATTTGGGGAAGAGTAGACGTTGAACCATCAGGAACTCCATTCAATTCTTTATTACAATTAGAATCCGACAAAGGAATTCCCAGAAATCCGTTCATTAATGCCGGAGCGTTGGTTGTTTGTGATATATTAATTGGAATTTGTGATAATCCCAAGGCATATTTTTTAGATTTTATACGAAAAGTATCTGGGAATAATATAATTCAGTATTCAGATAAGATTGCAAAAAGTGAGTTTACAACCGCTTATAGAAATGCAGCGTTAACGAATTTTTTAAAATCTTTAGGAAATATACATCATTCACCTGACGAAGTATTGGATTTATATGTTCATATCTGTTCAATAGAAATGAGCTGTCTGGAACTAAGCAAAACGTTCTCTTTTTTGGCAAATAAGGGAAAAAACTTATTCGATAATCAGCAAATTTTGTCAAACGGCCAAACCAAAAGAATCAATGCTGTTATGCAAACATGCGGCTTTTATGACGAGTCGGGAGAATTTGCCTTCCGTGTTGGTTTACCTGGGAAAAGTGGTGTAGGCGGAGGGATTGTTGCCATAATGCCTAAACATTACATCGTTTCTGTATGGAGCCCAAAATTAAATTCTAAAGGAAATTCGTACAGGGGAATGAAATTTTTGGAAGAATTAACGACAGCTACAGAAGATTCAATTTTCTAAACGAATAATTGCAATCACTTTATCATCACTTTTTAAACCTTTAAAATGATCAAAGAATTTTCATACAAACAATTCGGTAACATTGAGTTCAGTAAATCATCCATACAAGATCATAAGCTGGTTGAGATAGACGGACATATCAAGGTTCTTTTCATTCCTGAAAATGCCATCATCCAGGTTGATTTTCATGAAATTGAAATGAAGACTGACGCGCTTTTATTTATTAACCCTAATGTGGTATTAAAACCATGCGAAACCGTTGGAGGTCAGCTGATGCATTTTAACAAAGATTTTTACTGTATCGAAATTCATGATAAAGAAGTGGCCTGTGATGGAATTTTATACAATAATGTCTTTGAGATCCCTTTTATTAATTTGAACCAGAAGCAATCGGCTGAAATTCAAAGGATCATCAGGGAAATCCAGACTGAAATGAAGAGTGAAGATTCAAGTACCGAAGAAATGTTAAGGATACTCTTAAAAATGATCATTCTAAAATCTACAAGGATATGGAAAGAGCAGCATCAATTGGCCGATATTGAACAACAGGCTGATGTACAGTTCTTAAGGAAATTCAGCAAGCTGGTAGAACAGCATTATAAAAAGCTCCATAGTGTTGCTGACTATGCTGACCTTCTCTGTATTACACCTAAGAATCTAAGCAAAAAAATAGGTCTTGTCAGTAAAGAAACGCCCAATGAAATTATTAAAAACCGAATTATTCTGGAAAGCAAGCGGCTTTTGGCTCATACGGCAATGACGGTGAAAGAAATTGCCTATAGTCTAAATTACGAAGATGACGCCTACTTTATTCGTTTTTTTATAAAAAATACAGGAATTTCACCCATCACTTTTAGAAAACAGTTCAAGTAAAAGTTTTCAGCAATATCAACAGAGCACAGTCAGTAGATTGTGCTTTTTTTATGCTATAAATACTCAAAAAAACAGTTCCGAATAGAAAAAAATGCCTCTTTTAAATAAGAAGAGAAAAAAGTGCAATTCAAGGAGAAAACCGTCCATTGCAAACCGGCTGAAATTGGGCCAACTTTGTCCTATCAAAATAACAACAACAATTAAACAATAAAGACATGAGCAAGTTTACAGTTAAAGACGGAACAGAAATTTATTTCAAAGATTTAGGAACAGGACAGCCTATTTTCTTTCACCATGGATGGCCACTATCATCTGATGACTGGGATGCCCAAATGATGTTTTTCCTGGAAAAAGGTTACAGGGTAATTGCCCACGACAGAAGAGGGCACGGCAGATCGACTCAAACCTATAAGGGAAATGACATGGACACGTATGCAGCTGACGTCGCAGAATTGGTAGAGTTCCTGGATCTAAAGGATGTTATCCACGTAGGCCATTCAACTGGTGGTGGCGAAGCGATACGATATGCATCTAAATATGGTAAAAATAGGGTATCCAAAGTAGTGTTGATTAGCGCTGTTACTCCGTATATGATAGCTGATGATAATAACCCCGACGGAGTTCCTTTAGCTGTATTTGATGATATCCGTCACAATACCCTGCATAACAGACAGCAATTCTATCATGATCTAACCGTCCCATTTTACGGGTATAACAGAGAGGATTCCATTATTAAGAAAGGCATTCAGGACAATTGGTGGAGACAGGGAATGATGGGCGGTATCAAAGCACAGTACGATTGTATCAAAGTGTTTTCAGAGACTGATTTTACCGAAGATCTAAAAACTGTGGAAATGCCTGTGCTGGTCCTTCATGGAGATGATGACCAAATTGTTCCTTATGCTACAACGGCTGTTAAAGCGGCGGAACTCCTTAAAAATGGTAAACTCATCATTTATCCGGGTTTCTCTCATGGTATGCCAACTATCAATGCTGAAGTAATCAACCAGGACATTTTAGCATTTATCAACGGGTAATAATTCAAGGGTAAAAAGTGCAATACAAAGGGTAAATGATCCATTGTAGTGCGGTTAGAATTAAACCAACTTTGTATTATCAAAATAACAAGAAAAGTAACGACAATAACAATAATAATATAATATCAAAAATCATGAAAAATTTAATCTTAGCATTCACACTGTTTACGACTTTAATCTCAAGCTCATTAATAGCGCAAACTAAAAGAACTCCGGCATCATTCGGTCGTGAAGAATATATCGAAGTAGAAAAAAATGTTCGACTACATGTAACGGATCTTGGCGAGGGTCAACCCATTGTCCTGATTCACGGCTGGCCTTTGAGCGACGCGATGTATGAATACCAATATGCTGATTTTATACAAAAGGGTTACCGGGTAATCGGTATTACATTGAGAGGCTTCGGTCTCTCTGATAAGCCGGCTGGAAAATATAATTATGATGTCTTTGCAGATGATATCAAAGTTATACTGGATAAACTAAAAATTGAGAATGCGACAATCGGTGGTTTCTCAATGGGTGGTGCAACAGTAATCCATTATGTGGCTAAGTATAATGCGGCTCATGTTTCAAAAATGGCTCTTTTCGGAGCTGCAGCGCCAATATGGACAAAACGTGCGGATTTTAATTATGGTTTATGGACAAAAGAAGATGTGAATGGGCTGATCAATCTTAATAACACCAACCGTCCCGAATTATTCGCTACATTCGGTAAAATCTTTCCAGCCAGTGAAAGTAGTGTATCTCCCGGACATGGCGCTTGGCTGGGAACTATTCAGGCTCAGGCTTCCCCTTATGCAATGGCCGAAGGATTAAAAACATTGCGAGATAGTGATTTGCGTGGTGATCTGAAAAAAATTACAGTTCCTACATTGATCCTTCATGGAAAACAGGATAAAATCTGTTCCTATGACCTTGCCGAGCAGATGAAAGCTTTACTTAAAAACTCAACATTGGTTCCGTTTGAAAAAAGCGGTCATGCACTCTTCATAGAAGAACTGGAAAAATTCAATACTGAACTATACAATTTCATTAAAAAATAAATAAAACTTGAAAGAGGTTAGTTATCAAAAGCTAGCCTTTTTTTTAATAAATACCGACGCATGAATAAAACCATATTGTTCCTGTTTTTGTTATTAATGACTTCGTGCAGTCTAAAAAAAGACATTGTAATAATAAACCATCCCGGATTACCTGAGCCTATAGGACCCTACAGCCATTCAACAAGCTATGGAAATCTGATATTTATTTCGGGACAAATAGGACTAGATCCAAAAACAAACAATCCGAAACAGGGAATTGAAGAGCAGTCTATCCAGATTTTTGAAAACCTAAAGGTCATTCTTGATAACAATCATTCCGATTTAAAGCATGTCACCAAGACAACTATTTTTATAACAGATATAAAGCAGTTTGAAACAGTCAATAAGATCTACGGTGAATATTTTAAAAGTAACTTTCCGGCAAGGAGTACCATTCAGGTTGCTTCACTACCTAAAAATGCCAGTATAGAAATAGAATGTATAGCTGTAAAAAGGTTTACGAAAGAAAGGTAATTATATATCTGTGAATAATCGGAAGTGTTTTCGAATTATTCTCAAATATACCAAATTGATGTATTTATTAAGATAAATACATGTGATCACGATGCGGAACAGTTTGTTGTCAATAAGATGAAGAAGAAAAGTAAACATAAAAAGAAGGTAATCAGCAGATTTATGAATGTAGAGCAAGAAGATAAAATATAATACGTTAAGATATTCGGGGATTTTCCTTTCGTGAACAGGTAATTGTTGACAGGAATAAATTAATATGAAAGCAGAATCTTATTATGGATAAAGATGCTGCTTTTAAGTTTTGGTAATGTTTCAGATTGAGAAAATAAAAAAATAATACCTTGCATATATTGTAAGGTATTATAAGTTTCAACTGTTAGATAAAGAAATTTTGTAATCTTTAGTCAATAGCGTCCTGTGTCAAGATTATTGAGTTTTCATTTGGGGAAGTAATTCATCCAGATAATTTAACGTCATCGTAAATCCTTCTTTGAATCCCATTTCAATCATTTTTTCCATCCGTTCTAAGGAGTCATTTTTGATTGAGATTTTTACGGTTGTTTTCCCGTCAATTTCTGAAAAATCAAGATTCCAATCTGATCCCGGTAGTTCAGGGTTTTCTTCCTTATCAGCAAAGGTATTCAGCATCTGAAAATTGGTCTGTGGAATAATTACGGTATATTGCTGAAGGGACCAGTGTTCTTCTCCTTCGGGGCTGACCATAGTGTAAAATCTTTTTCCACCCACTTTAAAATCCATATACTTCGTTTTAGAACGCCAAGGCTTTGGAGCCCACCACTGATCAAGAAGCTCCTGTTTAGTAAATGCATCCCACACCAAGCTACGCTCGGCAGCAAATTCTCTGTTAACAAATACTGTTTTAGTAGTTTTGTCGACTATGAAGTCGAATAGCAAATTGTTTTTCATTTTTTATCTTTTTTGGTTGTTGTTAATAATTCGTCTAACTGTTCAAAGCGGTCAATCCAGATTTTTCTGAACTGTTCTATCCATTGGTCGATTTCTTTCATTCTCTCTATTTCAAGCGAATAATATATTTCACGTCCTTGATTTTCCTGACTAACTAATTCACATTCTATCAGAATGCGTAAATGTTTGGAAATAGCCTGTCTACTCGTGTCAAAATGCGCGGCAATGGCGTTGGGTGTCATCGTGTGAAGCGCAAGCAAAGAAATAATCGTACGTCTGGTTGGATCGGCTATAGCCTGAAAAATATCTCTTCTCATTTTGAAATTCATTTCTAAATATGAAACCTTATAGTTGCAAATATAAATGAAACTATTCGGTTGCACAATTTTTTTATAAAAAATTTAAAATTTTTTAAGTTTTCATAAAGTCAACCTTCTGAAATTCAACCATAATATGAAGTACCATAGGCATTCTTTTCCCAAAATATAAGGGTACAATTCCGTCACATTACTGGAGTATGATAACTTTAATCATTAAAGGTGGAAATGAAATCTTTCCGAAAATTTGCACTATATTCGTAAATACCTTGTTGGTACTCAAAGCGATACATTGTGAACAGAGAAATGGAAAAAATTAAAAAGAAAACTATGTGGCAATATTATATAATCCTGGGGCTAGGGATAGTATTTCTTCTAGCGGCTGTATTAAGCTTTCGCAATACGTTAGCTTTTATAAAAAATGGGCATAAAACCATTGCAACTGTAATTGACTTACATGAATACGAATCAGAAGGGAAGGTTTACGCACCTGTCTTTACTTTTTATACTAGGGATAACCAACTGATTACTTATGAGCTGCCAGAAGGTAACGATCCACCATCTTGGAAAATCGGGGAAACGGAAACTATAATTTATGATCCATCTGATCCTTCGAGAGCATATTTGTACAGCTACTTTAGGATTTTTACATGGACAATTATTTTGTTGTCAATTGCGCTGCCTTTAATAGTAGTGGGAGGGGGGTATTTTGTTGCAGAACGTTTGCTAAAATAAATTTTTACATCATATTCTTAAATTTTCCAGCATAGGTTCAAAATAAAGAATTACAGCTCCTCTGTCAAAGGTTTACTTCGTATGCTTAAGCAGTATTCTTTTATGAGTCTGCTCAAATAAGGATAAACCTTTAGAGGCAATAACCGGATGAATGCAAAGTTGAAGCTAATCTAAAGCTGCAATAGTTGAATAATAAGGCTTCTGCTTCCAACTAAGATATCTCTGCCAGATTTGCTGTTTAAGTTCGTTAACATTGTAACTCTAAATGTGGATTTCGACACAGTTCTGAAGAGGTAAATGATAAATTTATAGATGAACTTCGTGAATTTGAGATTTTACCTGAATGTAAGGATATTCTTAAAATCCTTCTTTTAAAAAAACTATAAGAAGTACCGTGCTAATATAAATGAAAAAAAATACATAGTTGATGAAATTGAGACACATAACCAAAGCACGTGATCTTTTTTTAATGGAAAAACTGGATGAGGGCGATTATGTAGCGGTACAAGGAAGCAGCTGTAGAGGATAAAAGGAAGAAAGCCGGTTCAATTTACTATAATAAATTGGAATCTGACGGCAGGAACTTTCGAACACTAATTTCAAATGCTTTTTAAATCTTATTAAACTGATTAAGAGGGAGTTATATGGGCAAAAAAAATCATCAGGACTTGAAAAATCCTGATGACTATGAAGTGAGCGCGAAAGGATTCGAACCTTTGACCGTCTGCTTAGAAGGCAGATGCTCTATCCAGCTGAGCTACGCACCCATTATAATTTTAAAAAAATTATGAAAACTGTCGGGGCGGCAGGATTCGAACCTGCGACCTCCTGGTCCCAAACCAGGCGCGATGACCGGACTACGCTACGCCCCGAAAGATATATAGAAAAGCGGAGGGTAAGGGATTCGAACCCTTGCGACACTTTCGCGTCGACAGTTTAGCAAACTGCTCCGTTAACCACTCCGGCAACCCTCCTGTTTATCTTATTTTTTGATGATCGTTGTTCTGTTATTGCGAGTGCAAATATAGAATAGATTTCTTTATTTACCAAATATTTTTCAAGAAAAATTTGTGTATTTTTACGCTGATAAACGATTAAAAAAGTAAACGAATGCGTAAAACATTATATATCATCGGCTTAAGTTTTTTTGTTTTTTCATGCGCCTCAAGGAAAAATATTAAACAAAATACTTCTCATGCCAACAAACAGGTGATACAGCCAAAAACTGCGGTTACGAAGATGCCAAATGAGAAGCCAAAACCTCAGATTACCCATGAAGGGGGAGTAGATTTTTTTACAACCAATATTGCTGATGTAACTAAAAATAACAATACCGTGAGTTACGGTTCAATTGTATCGGCAAAACCTGCAGGATATAAAGTGGTTAAAACGTATTTTCCTGCTGTAGGGCAAAATTTCAGACAACGTTATTTGATTCTTCACTATACCGCTTTACCGGATGATAAGTCAATTACTGTCCTTACACAGCAGGAGGTAAGTGCGCATTATCTGGTTAATAATACCGGAGATAATGAAATTTACCAGCTGGTAGATGAGAATAAGCGTGCATATCACGCCGGAGTAAGCTCTTGGAGAAGCGACAAAAATTTGAATGATACCTCTATAGGTATAGAAATTGTAAATGCGGGCTTCAGAACGGATTCTACAAAAACCAGGGTATTTGCAGCCTTCAATGATGATCAGGTAAAAAAAGTAGCGGCATTGGCAAAAGACATTATTACAAGATATCAGATTCCTGCGACCAATGTGTTGGCTCATTCAGATATTGCACCTACCAGAAAACAAGATCCGGGACCGCTTTTCCCTTGGAAAAAACTATATGACGAATACCAGATAGGGATGTGGTATGATGAAGCCGCTAAACAGACCTTCCTTACGCAGGCCCAGGCTGATTTTACAATAAGATATAGCGAAGCTGCTTTTATTTTTATGATTCAGACCGCTTTTCAGAAATTTGGTTATGGAATTGAACTTACAGGAGTTTGGGACGATACCACCCAAAAAACAATTGAAGCATTTCAGTACCATTTCAGGCCTCAGAAATATGATGGGATAATGGATGCGGAAACATGGGCAATTTTACAGGCATTAAATCAAAAATATCCAATAAAATAAGTAATTTTGAAATGCATCTTGATGATGCATTTTTTGAATTAATACATTAAGTTTTAAACAGTATTTTAATGGAAAACTACAGAAAGGAAAGCGATCTTTTAGGTGAATTAAATGTTCCGATAAACGCTTATTATGGTGTACAAACCCAAAGAGCAATAGATAACTTTAAGATTTCCGGACAGCTGCTCTCTTCATATCCTGAATTTATAAAAGGATTGGCTTTTGTAAAAAAAGCAGCAGCGAAAACCAATTATGAGCTTGGTCTTCTGGATGAAAATATCTATTTCAAAATTGCTGAAACCTGTGATGAATTGATTAACGGAGAATTGCATGAGCAGTTTCCGGTGGATATGATTCAGGGAGGAGCAGGAACTTCAATCAATATGAATGCGAATGAAGTCATTGCGAACAGAGTATTGGAAAAGCTTGGAAAAAATAAAGGAGAATATGAATTTTGTTCCCCAAACGACCATGTCAATCTTTCCCAGTCTACCAACGATGCCTATCCTACAGCGATCAAAATGGGATTGCTGCAGATGAATGATACTTTGGTGGGCAGGCTTATCAAAATTGTTGAAGCTTTCCGTGAAAAAGGAAAAGAATTTCAGGATGTGATTAAAATGGGACGTACTCAGTTACAGGATGCCGTTCCTATGACATTAGGACAAGAGTTTGAAGCCTTTGCCGCTACTCTGGAAGAAGATATTTCTAAGCTGAATAACAACGCTAATCTCTTTGTAGAAGTCAATATGGGAGCCACTGCTATCGGAACAGGAATCAACGCTCCATTAGGTTATGCTACACTTTGTGCTAAAAATTTGGCTGAAATTACAGGTTTTCCTGTGGTTTCTGCACCGGATTTAGTAGAAGCGACTCCCGATACAGGATCATATGTAATTTACTCTTCAGCGATGAAGCGTCTTGCGGTTAAATTATCTAAAATCTGCAACGATTTAAGATTACTGTCTTCAGGACCAAGAGCAGGGCTTTCTGAGATCAATCTGCCTCCGATGCAGCCTGGATCATCCATTATGCCAGGGAAAGTAAATCCGGTAATTCCGGAAGTGGTTAATCAGGTTTGTTTTAAAGTGTTCGGGAATGATCTTACTGTAACTTTTGCAGCCGAAGCCGGACAATTACAGTTAAACGTAATGGAGCCCGTACTTTCTCATGCCATTATGGAAAATATTCATTTCCTGAGCAACGCATTGGACACACTTCGTGAAAAATGTATTAAAGGCATCACTGCAAATAAAGAGGTTTGCTTAAACATGGTAAAACACAGTATCGGTATTGTGACGGCACTGAATCCTTATATAGGCTACAAACAATCTACCCAGATTGCAAAAGAAGCCTTGGAAACAGGAAAAAGCGTGTACAATTTAGTATTGGAAAAAGAATTGCTTTCTCAGGAAAAACTGGATGACATCCTTGATCCGAAAAACATGCTGAAGCCACACAATAAATAAAAATAATTGATGAGTGATAAATGATAATAGATACAAATAAAACTGTAGGCTTATATCATTTATCACTTATCATTCATCATTTATAAAAAAATCTTTTGAAGTTTTTAATCATCATTCCTGCGCATAATGAAGAAGCGCATTTGTCATTTACCTTAGAGTCTTTACAGCAGCAGAGTTTTAAAGATTTTAAAGTAGTGATCGTTAACGATGGCTCTACAGATACAACCCCGGAAGTAATCAAACGCTTTACAGATACAGATTCACGTTTCGGAACCATTAATCTACAAAAATCGGCACATCAACCCGGTTCAAAGGTAGTGGCAGCTTTTAAAAATGGCTTAAATACTCAGGAACTTAATGAATTTGAGATCATCTGTAAATTTGATGCGGATATTATTCTTCCTGAAAAGTACCTTCACACCATAAGTGAAGCCTTTCAAAATAACCCGGAATATGGCTTGGTTGGAGGATTGCTCTATGTTGAGAAAAACGGAAACTGGGTTTATGAAGGCAATTCAAATAAGAATCATGTCCGAGGTCCTATGAAAGCGTACAGAAAAGAATGCTTTGATGCTATGGGAGGGATAAGAGAGACTTTAGGGTGGGATAATATTGATGCGATTCTGCTTGAAAAACTAGGCTGGAAAGAAGTGGTTTTACCCGAATTGCAGGTCAAATTATTAAAAGTAAAAGGAAGTGATTATACCATAAAACCGGCAGATTATTACGGAAGATACTTTTATTTTTTAGGCTTAAACAGGTTTCTGGCTTATGTTGCTTCATCAAAAGAAGCCATGAAAAACAAATCCTTATCATTTTTCTTACAGATCATTAAGGCCTATGAAAACTGTCGTTCCCAAAAATTGGAACTGAAAATTTCTAAAGACGAACAAAAAGTAATTAACGATCAGCGTTGGGATGCTTTAAAAAAGAAATGGTTGAAAACTTGAAAAAAATAGCCTACATAGAAATTGATACCCATGCTGAAATTGCACAGAATTTCCTGGAACTCATGCAGGATTCTGAAAAATTTGCGGTAGACTATTACTTTTCCGAAAAAATTAAAAAACAGATCCGGGCGGGTAAGGAAAACGTTTTTCTTTCAGACAGTTCGATGATTATTGAGCAGCTGAAAGCTAAAGAATACGATTTGATTATTGTAGGGACTGTCCATCGATATTTCAATACCTTTAAGGCGATTGCCGAGAAATATAATACGGCTTTTATTGTTCATAATATCAATTTTACCACCCTTTCAAGATTTAATCTCTTCAAAAATATTTTCAGAGAAGATCCTGTTTACAGGATAAAATTATGGTGGAAAGAAGGACTTTTTAGTACCTCTATGGCATATAAAAAAGCAAAATCATTATTAGTTCTGGATGAAGCATTCCGCTCTGAAAAATATAAATTTCTACCGCTTTTTTGCACAAAAGACTTTGAAAAAACCTCAGATCCGGGATTGACTGTCGTTATTCCGGGAGGGGTATCCCAGAAAAGAAGGGATTATAAAAGAATTTTGTCGAAGATAAGAGAAGTTGAAAATAATTTTAAAGAAAGAGAAAGTGCCGAAACATTAATCGAATTTGTTTTTTTAGGGAAAGCAAAAGGTGCTGAATTAAAACAAATTACAGATTTAGAACGTTCTCTTCAATATATTACTCTTCAATATTTCTCTGAAAGAGTTTCTTCGGATGATTTTGAAAAATGGATGCAGAAAGCCGATGTTTTATGGTGCCCGATTCAGCAGGAAACAGAATTTTTCAGTCAAAAAGAGTTGTACGGTATCACAAAAATGACGGGAAATCTTGGGGATGCCATCAGATTCGGAAAGTGGGCTGTTTTTCCGCGTGATTACCCTTCAAAAGTAGATTTCATTATTCCGGAAGAAGAAAATATCATGGAGCAATTTAAGCAGCTTAAAAACAGCTCGTATGACTTTCAGAAAAAGTATGGCAGGAAATCCGTGCGGGAAAACCTTGAAAATACTTTAATGGGTTTAATTTCTATTTAAACTTAAAAATACTTTTGATAAAGTTTTTGTTTAGATAATCTTCGATCGGGAAGACCTTTGTGAAATAATTTCCGATAAAAATCAATACCAAAACCACGGCAGGTTTGTAAATCAGATTGATGAAATTATTGTCAAAATTCGGTAAAACAATGGCTACTGTAATGGCTAAAGTGCAGATGATGGAAACAAAAATCATTTCTATCGTTAAAGGCGAAACTTTGAAAACGATATAGTTGAAAATGATTTTCACTACATTGTATGTTGTCAAGGAAATAGCTGTAGACAATGCAATTCCGACAAGTTTAAGCTCCGTATTTTTAATGAAGTAAAGATTCAGACCAATCGTTAAACCTGCCAATAGAAGCATAACCAGAATATTGAAACGGTAGTATTTGGACAGGGAAATGATATTTCCATTGAATCCTGTTGCCAAATCGATCAAAACAGCAGAACCCCAGATCCAGATGACAGGTTCGTACATTCTCAGCATAACCCCATTTTTAGGCATAAATTGAGTCAGGTAAGGAAAACCGACCATAATACATGAAAACAGAACTGCTCCTAAAAAGTATAAGGTGAGTGATGTTTTTTTATGAAATCTGTCGAGACCTTCCATGTCGCCGTCAGCAAGATGTTGACTGATAATAGGAGCTGAAATATTGAATAATCCAAGTTGCGGAATAGAAATCAATGAAATTAAAGCATATAAAACAGAGTAAATTCCGTTTTCTTCCATTCCCATAAATTCACCAATCATAAAGCTGTTGATCGCAAGATAGTTTCCGAAAGTTCCTAAAAATCCAAAGAAGCTGTAGTTTAGAAACTCTTTCCAGAAGCCGTCTTTTTTGAAGTAATCCGTACTTAGGTCAAAGTTTATTTTTTCCAGTTTATTGGTGTAATAAATATATCCGAAAAGCATTAATGCAAAGATTCCGAAGAAGAACGCCAATGCAATATTTTGTGAAAGCGAAAAATAAAAGAAAAGGCAAAATGCTCCGAGATTAGCGATCTTGGGGAAAAGATTATCAAAAATATTGGAAACCACAATTCTTTTAAAATTAGATATATATTTATTAAAGATGGCACAAAGAGATAAAACTAAAATCAGGGGCAGAATGATTTCTTTGATCTTCCATGCTTCCGAATGAAGGAATTTGGGATAAAAGTAGGGAAGTGCAAAAAAGACAATAGAAAATATAAGAAAATTAATTAGAATGCTGACAAGTGACAGAGAAAGCATATTCTGGGTTTTTCCTTTTTTTTGTAAAGAATGAAAGAATTTCACATTGGCATATGAAATTCCGAAAACAACAAAAGGAACGAGCATTTCTGCGGTTTGCATGCTGTAGCGGAGCTTTCCGTAAAATTCAAAATCATTGGGGAAAATAAAAAGTGCCGAAACCGTCCCCAGTAAAAAACCAATATACCCGATAATGGAATATTTGAAGCCCTGTCTTGCTACTAAACTCATAGGTTTTCTTATTGGGTTTTAGGGGTGAAAATAATGTTGTTAATGTATTCGGTCTTGTTTTTCTCGTTGGCGCTGTTTTTCAGTAAAACTTCTTCAGTAAGTTCTTCCAGCTCAAAGTTTCTTCTGTTCAGGTATTTTACATCAAATCCCCAGGAAGCTACTTCTGCAATTTCGTTCCAGATAGGAGTGGTGTGGTGTCTTTGCTCCATCTCTACCATCAGAGTTGGCTTAAATTTCTGTATCGTTTCCTTTGCTCCGTTCAGGGTTTTCATTTCGTTGCCCTCAACATCTATTTTGATAAAATCGAGTTGGGTAATGGCTTCTTTCTTTGCCCAGTCATCCAGTTTTATGACTTCTACCTTTTCAGTGTAGCTTTTTTCCTCTCCCTTTTCTTTATACGAAGTATTCAGAGTTCCGCGGGAAGCAACCATTTTTCCGTTGATGACAGGAACTTTAAATTCAGCAATCGTATTTTCGTCAGAAAGCGCTACGGAATGAATGTGCATCGCAGGAAATAACCTTTTTAGTCTGTTGTTTAGCTTTTTATTAGGCTCAAAACCGTAAATATTCTGAGGTTTCAGCTTGTTCTCCAGTTGGTACAAAAACGTTCCCACATTAGCCCCAATATCAAAAATAACAGAATTGTCTTTAAGATATTCTTTAATCCAAACCAATTCAGGCTCTACATTGCGAGTAGAAAAATTTTCTTTAGTAAGCTTGTATAAGCTTTTAAAGTATCTTCTTTTGTAAAAGCTTGGACTGATATATTGAAGATTTTCTGCAATCCTTTGATATAAAGACATTGGTGTAATTTTAGACGGGATGCAAAGATACACAAAAATGTTAAATTCCTGTTAAAAATAATGAAATGTATTGATTTGATTATCAGGAACTAATTTAGTATTTATGTTCTGTGAAGTTTTATAAAAAAGGAGCGTTTAGAAAATCGTTTAAAGGTTTCATAAGCTTGAAAATTTTTGTCAGATTTTTTGCAGCATCTTTATTCAGAATTTCTTCATCTTTCAGGTAATACACCACGATGAAATTCTTTAATTTTAAAAATTCTGCCATCGGATCCTCTTTTTCAAAACCTTGCGGAATTTTTTTCAGCTTGTCATCCTGATCCAATTCCGGAAAATGTTTTTTAAATTCTTTATTGTTCAGAATGGCAAGAAATTCATTTCCATATAATGAAATCTCTTTTCGAAGCTCTTTTAAAACTGCAGGTTCAGGCATATAAATTCCTCCGGCAATAAAAGACTTTCCAGGTTCCAGATGAAGGTAATATCCTCCTTTCTGGCTTCCTTTTCCCATTCCCAAAGAGGCTCCGAAATTAGTTTTGTAAGGGATTTTATCTTTAGAAAATCTCGTGTCACGATAGATTCTGAATAAAGATTTTTTGGCATCAATTTTGGCTAACTCCTCGTCAAATTCAGACATTTTCTTCAGCAGGTCTTCTAAAAATGCAATTACATTTTGTTGAGATTCTGTGTAAAGGTGTTTATTTTCCGTAAACCACTCTCGATTATTATTTTTATGTAGCTTTTTCAGAAAATCTAATGTTTTTGGGGAGATTACAGGAAGCATATGTTTTTATTTTATTCAAAAATAATGAAATATAAATTGCTGCCAAAATTTGAAATATTTTGGTTAATTGATAATTTATTAAGACTTTAATTATAAAATGATGATTAAATTTATGTTGGTGTATTGATAAATTAAAAATAATTATTTTATGCTTTTTCTGTATAAAATTCAAAATGTTTAAGGTTTTCAAAAATAAAATTATTAATTCCGTAATATAGCATAAAATAAAATCCAAATAATAATTGTATCTTTGCAAAAATTTTAAAATATTTAATGAATTTATTTACGGAAACCAATTTAAGTCCTGATATTCTTAAGGCAATTGGCGAACTGGGTTATGAAAGCCCGACAGAAATCCAAAAACAGACTATCCCTTTTATTCTTTCAGATATTCGCGACTTGATCGCACTTGCGCAGACGGGGACAGGCAAAACAGCAGCGTTTTCGCTTCCGATTTTGGATATGATTGACGAAACGAGTCGCAAAATCCAATTATTGGTGCTTTGTCCGACACGAGAATTATGTCTTCAGATTACTAAAGACATAAAGAACTATTCTAAATACATGCAGAATGTAAAAACGACTGCAGTGTATGGGGGAAGTAGCATTATGGAGCAGATCAGATCTTTGAAGGATAAACCTCAAATCATTGTAGGAACTCCGGGAAGAGTGATCGATTTGATTAACAGAAAGGCATTAGACTTTTCTGCGATTCATTGGTTGGTTTTAGATGAAGCCGATGAAATGCTTTCAATGGGTTTCAAAGACGAATTGGAAACAATTTTGAGCGAAACTCCTGAAACAAAACAAACTTTCTTGTTCTCCGCTACGATGAACAAAGAAGTAGAAAGAATTTCTAAAAACTATTTGACAAAACCTCACAGAATTTCTGTTGGTTCAATTAACGAAGTTAAAAAGAACATCAAACATGAATATTATGTAGCAGGGTACCGTCAGAAAAAAGAAGCGCTGAAGAGATTGATCGATTCAAACCCGAATCAGTATTCAATTATTTTCTGCAGAACAAGAATGGAAACTCAGGAAGTCGCAGATTTCTTGATGCAGAACGGGTATGCGGCAGATGCGCTTCATGGTGATCTTTCTCAGGCACAAAGAGATACGGTAATGAAAAAGTTCAGATTGAAAAACATTGATATTTTGGTAGCAACAGACGTTGCAGCCAGAGGATTGGATGTAAATTCACTGACTCACGTTATTCATTATTCTTTACCGGATGATCCGGAAGTATTCGTTCACAGAAGTGGTAGAACGGGTAGAGCAGGGAAAGACGGTGTTTCTATGGCATTGATTAAGCCTGAAGAAAGCAGAAAATTAAAGCAGATCAAATCGGCTACAAAAATTGAAATCACAGAAGAGAAAATTCCTACTGGTGACGATATTATAAAAGCTCAGGTTGGCGGTGTTTTTGAAAGCCTTTTCGAAGTACATGAAGATTTCTTTGAATTTGATGATGCATTGATTCCTGATTTATCAGCATTCTCAAAAGAAGAGCTGGCTCACAAGCTGCTTCAGTTCCAATTGAAAGATCTTGCTGCTTATTACAAAGACAGACATGATCTTGTTGAGCAGAAATTGAGCAGCAGAGATGATGATGGAGGATCAAGAAGAGACAGAAAAGATCGCGACAGAGACAGAGGAAGAGATCGTGACAGAGGTGAGAGAGGAGACAGAGAACGTGGTGGAAAACCTAGAAGAAGAAATGAAAATATGGTAAGATTCTTCTTTAATTTAGGTAAAAAAGACCAGCTTAAAAAATTAGATGTACTGGATATCATTAATAAAGCTACATCTAATAGCAAAACTAAGAAAAGAGCGGAAATTGGTGATATTGAAATTTTAGAAAAATTCTCATTCTTTGAGGTTGAAAAATCATTTAAGGACAATGTTTTAAGTAACATTGGTTCTATGAAGTTCAAAGGGAAAGAAATGAGAGCTGAAGTGGCAAACTAAACGCTTAGAAATAATTAAAAACCGGCTATACAGCCGGTTTTTTTTGTTTGATAATTATATGTTAACCCAATGTTAACAAAACTTAATGTTTTACTCTTTCAGGTAAGGCGGTTTTTTAAGAAATTTGCACACGAATTATAAAAACTTAAAAATGGGAATTGGTAATATTTTCCACGCTTTTCAACCAAAAGATAAAATCTTCTTTGTGCTTTTCGAAAAAGTAACAGAAAACCTTGTAGCAATGTCTGAGGAATTCAACCACGGAATCAAAGACTTCGATCTTAACGACGATTCTATGTTGAAAAAGATGAGCGATTATGAACACAAAAATGATGAGCTTACTCACGAAATCTTCGTAGAATTGGGGAAAAACTTCATTACTCCATTCGATAGAGAAGACATCCACACGTTGGCAACAGGACTAGATGATATCGCAGATTATATCTACGCCTCCACAAAATATATTTTCCTTTATAAATCGCCTGAAATGAAGGCGTATTCAGATTTTTCTTTACTGATCCACAAAGCATGTCTTGAAATTCAGAATGCCATGAAAAACCTTAAAGGGTTTAAAAACATGGAGCAGGTAAAAGAAGCTTGTATCAAAGTAAACTCTATTGAAAACATTGCAGACGATTTGTTGTCAAATTCTATGGTAGAATTGTTCGAAACAAACGATGCGATCAACATTATCAAAGTTTCATCCGTACTTAATTATCTTGAAATAGTAACTGACAAAGCAGAAGATGTTGCCAATACGATTGAGAACATCATGATTAAATACGCTTAATTAATAATTATAATTAAACAATGGAATTTCCGATTTTACTTATAGTTATTATTGCTTTGGCTTTAATTTTTGATTACATCAATGGTTTTCACGATGCAGCCAACTCAATTGCGACTATTGTTTCTACAAAAGTTTTAACTCCCTTCCAGGCTGTACTTTGGGCAGCGCTTTGGAATTTTGCGGCTTTCTTTATTGCAGCTTATATCATTGGAGAATTTAAAATTGGTAATACAATTGCCAAAACGGTTAATGAAAATTTTATCACCCTTGAAGTTATCTTTTCAGGTCTTGTTGCGGCGATTGCCTGGAATCTTTTAACCTGGTGGTTTGGTATTCCTTCATCATCTTCACATACCTTGATTGGTGGTTTCCTGGGAGCGGCTTTAATGCATGCTTTTATGATGGATTACCATGCTGTTGTTGCAGCACATCCGGATCTTAGCTTGTGGGAAACAGTGAAACAGGCTGCTGTTCAGGTTACACACCAGAGTGTCGTGAAATTTGACAAAGTAATTCCTATTTTCCTGTTCATTTTCATGGCGCCGATCATCGGGATGATTATTTCAATCATTATCACCTTAATTATTGTACACCTTTATAAAAAATCAAATCCGCACAAAGCAGATAAATCTTTCAAAAGATTACAGTTAGGATCTTCAGCATTATTCAGCTTAGGTCACGGTCTGAACGATGCTCAGAAGGTAATGGGGATCATTGGTGCAGCTTTAATTTATTATCACGTTGAAATGCTTAAAGATCCTGTTTATCTGAATATTCCGGCTGCAGGACGTTTTGATTACTTCGCAGAACATTATCTTTGGGTTCCTTTGGTGTCATTCCTTGCGATTGGTTTAGGAACAATGAGTGGTGGCTGGAAGATCATCAAAACAATGGGAACAAAGATTACAAAAGTAACTTCACTGGAAGGAGTAAGCGCTGAAACCGCAGGTGCAATTACTTTATTTATTACAGATCATTTTGGTATTCCCGTTTCTACAACCCATACCATTACAGGTTCTATCATCGGAGTTGGATTAACAAAAAGAGTTTCTGCCGTAAGATGGGGAATTACTGTAAGCTTACTTTGGGCTTGGGTTTTAACCATTCCTATCTCGGCAATTGTTGCTGGAATCACTTACCTTTTGGTAACATTTTTATCTTAAGCTAAAAATTTAGAATATAATTAAACTTTGCTCATCCGGGCAAAGTTTTTTTGTTGTTAAAAGAAGTCTGTTAAGTCTTTTTATTGCTGGTTTTCTCAAATATTTACATACATCACCACAAATACTGATAAAATTTATTATTAAATGAGGCTTATTAAGGCTTATAAAAATGTTTTAAGGAAAATCCCTTACTATTTTCCTTTTGTTCTTTACCATTTGTATATATTCACAAAATTATCCGATAAAATATGGAGTAAAAGCAGGTTGGAATTATTCTGACGTAAATGCAATTGATAAAAAAGGTGAACCTTCAGGATATCTGAGTGATATCATTGATGAAGCATATGCCGGATTGGTAGTTGAAAAACAAATAACCTCAAAGTCTTATATTCAGTTAGGAGCTCTGGTTTCATTTACAGATAGGATAACTTTTTTAGAACTTCCGGTGTATTATAAATATAACTTTTATAAAAAGTTTTCTTTTTTCGTTGGGCCAAAACTTAACTACATCCCGGATAGTGAATCCAGTCAGCCTTATCATTTTAGAAAAAGATTAGGAATCAGTGGAGATATTGGAATAGATTACAAATTATCCAGTCACTTTATCGTTGAAGCAAACTATTCTAAAGGATTCACAAAGCAGTATGATGATTTGATTTTAACTTATTATCAGGCTCGTAGAGATGTTTACCGAATCGGGATTTCCTATTATTTTAATTAATAAGGTTTTGGAAAATAAGTAATTTGTGAATTAATTATTAAGAAATTAAAATGAAATATTTCATCGGTATGACGAGTATTTTTGTTTTATAAAGCCTAGAAATTGTATTTTTGTTCAAACTATTAAAATTATGGAATTTTTAGACAGATACCAACAGATTGTTGCTGATGCTATTCAAAAGTATACTTTCAAAGATAAACCTGCAGAATTATATGAACCGATGAATTACATCATTTCGCATGGTGGAAAACGTCTTCGTCCGATTATGGTTTTAATGGCATGTGATTTATTTGGGGGAGATCTGAAAGAGGCTATAAAACCTGCTTTGGCTATCGAGTTTTTCCATAATTTTACCCTGATCCATGACGACATTATGGATGAGGCTCCTTTGAGAAGAAATAAACCTACAATTCATACTTTACATGGGATTAATACCGGGATTCTTTCAGGAGACGGATTGATGCTGAAGGCGTATAAGTTTTTCGAAGACCTTGAACCTGAAACCTTCAAAGCATGTATCAGAATTTTTACCCATACAGGCTTACTTTTATGTGAAGGTCAGCAGTATGACATCAATTTTGAAACCCAGGAAGATGTAACTTTTGATGATTATATCAGGATGATTACCTACAAGACAGGAGTTTTAAGTGCTTCTTCTTTCGAAATCGGGGCAATGATCGCGAAAGCTAATTTTAAAGATGCCAAAGCTATCTTCAATTTTGGAAAACATATTGGAATTGCCTTCCAGATTATGGATGATTATTTAGATGTATTCGGAGATCAGGCACAATTTGGTAAAAAACATGCGGGAGATATTTATGAAAATAAAAAGACCGTTCTCTATTTGATGGCGAGAGAGCATGCAACGGAAGAAGAAAGAAAAGAGCTGGATTACTGGTATTCTAAAAAGACAGATAATATTGATAAAGTATACGGTGTAGAAAAGATTTTCAGAAGAACAAAAGTGGATGAAAAAGCACTTCGTCTGATTGAAAAGCATAACGAAATCGGTCAGAGCTATCTTCAGAAAATCAATATTCCGGAAGAAAAGAAAAAGCCGTTTTCAGAATTGGCGAATTATTTATTGAGAAGAGAATCATAATTTGTTAATTAGTCAATTTGAAAATTTGAAAATGAAAAATTACAAGCTTTTAATTTTCAAATTGACACGTTTTCGAATTTTCAAATTGATTTAATGAAATTCAGGACAGAAGTTGAGATTAAAGAATCGAAGAAGAAGATTGAAGTTGAAGATAAAATATTTTCAATAGGTTCGTGCTTTGCTTCTGAAATGTCGGATCTGTTTCAGCAAGGTCAATTACAGGCGATAAATAACCCTTTTGGAACTATTTTTAACCCCTTTTCAATCCATAATGCCATCAAAAGGCTGCATGATGCCGGATTTTATCAGGAAGAGGAATTAATTACCTTTAATGATGAATTTATCTCTTTGGATCATCATACAAGCTTTGATACAAGATATATTCATCAGACACTGGATAAAATCAATACCAAAATCGAAGAAGGAAATTCATTTCTTCAGGATTCCAATTGGATTATTATAACCTACGGAAGCTCATTTATTTATGAATTTATTCCGAAGCAAAAACTGGTGGCCAATTGCCATAAAATTCCGCAAAAATTCTTTGAAAAAAGATTACTTAGCCATCAGGAGCTTACAGATTCTATTTACAATACGATTTTAAATTTAACGGATATCTGTAAAGAAGACGTTCAGGTTTTGTTTACCGTTTCACCGGTTCGTCATACAAAAGACGGAATGATTGAGAATCAGTTAAGCAAATCAAAGTTAATTACGGCTATTCACGAGGTTATTCCGCAATTTGAAAACTGTTATTATCTTCCCATTTACGAAATTGTAATGGATGATCTTCGCGATTACCGTTTTTATAAAGAAGATATGATTCATCCGAACAATCAGGCAGTTAATTACATTTTTGAAAAATTCGGAAGTGCATATTTTTCTGAACAAACTAAAGACTTTATTAAAGAAAATTTTAAAATCAATAAAGCTTTGGAGCACAGAACCGATGACGAAAAGGACCCCAAGTATATTGAATTTAAAGAAAAACTAAACCAAAGAATTGAAATTCAGCAGCAAAAAGTAAAACATTCAATCTTTTCAAATGATTGATTTTACGACCATCGACTATTTAAAGAATGGAAATGAAAGGCAAAAAAGAGCTTATGAAGTTCTTTTAAAGTATAAAATATTCGAAAAGTTGAGTAATTATTCACCGGTTTTAGCCGGAACATTTCCTATCGAAATTGATGTTGAAGGAAGTGATTTGGATATCATTTGTGAAGTTGATTTTAGATTTGTAGAAGATTTTATAGAAGAAATCACTTTAAGCAAATTAATTCCGGATGAAATTGATGTCAAAGTTGAATATCCAATTTTAGATAGTGAAAAATGTATTACATTAAATTTCATATTGGAAGAATTTTCCATCGAAATTTTCGGACAAAATAAACCGGCCATTGAGCAAAATGCTTATCGTCACATGATTGCCGAATACAAAATATTACAGGAAAAAAGAGACGATTTTAAGCAAAAAATAATAGAGTTAAAGAAGAAAGGGATAAAAACGGAACCTGCATTTGGAATATTGTTAGGTTTGGAAAATCCTTATGAAGATCTGTTAAAATTTTAAAAATAATGATTGATACGCATACGCACTTATACGCAGAAGAATTTGATGAGGACAGAAAAGAAGCTATTCAGAGAGCTATAGATAAAGGAATTACAGAATTTTATCTCCCGGCAATTGATTCGGAATCTCATGAAAAAATGCTTCAATTGGAGACAGAATATCCTAACCGGGTTTTTTCAATGATGGGATTACACCCTTGCTATGTAAAACCTGAATCCTGGGAAAAAGAACTGGAAATCGTAAAAGATTATCTTGATCAGAGAGCTTTCCCTGCCATCGGAGAAATCGGAATTGATTTGTATTGGGATAAAACAACTTTAGACATTCAGGTAAAAGCATTTGAACAGCAAATTGATTGGGCTATTGAAATGGATTTGCCGATCGTTATTCATACCAGAGAAAGTTTTAATGAGACTTTTGAGGTGCTGGAAAGAAAAAAACATTCTAAATTGAGAGGAATCTTCCATTGCTTTTCAGGGAATCTGGAACAGGCAAAACATGCAGTCGATTTAAACTTTATTTTAGGAATCGGTGGAGTAGTAACATTTAAAAATGGTAAAATCGATCAGTTTTTAAATGAAATCCCTTTAGATAAAATCGTCCTGGAAACAGATTCTCCTTATTTGGCACCTGTTCCGCACCGTGGCAAACGTAATGAGAGTTCTTACCTCGATTTAATTGCCGGAAAATTGGTGGATATTTATAAGGTGGATTTTTCTGAGATTGATAGGATTACAACAGAGAATGCAAAAAAAATATTCGCTGCCATATAAAAAACAAAGCCTTCCGACTGGAAGGCTTTTGTATTATTTCTTTCTTGTAAAATTTTTATTCTTAGGCTTCTTAAAACCTAATGAAGATGCTGATGAAGCTGGTTTTTTCGGGTTTGATCTTGAAGACGAACCTGAACCGGATCTCTGAGATTTGGGTTTCTCAGCACCGGCCGTAACCGGTTTGTTATTAGAATCTCTTTTCTGAGCCACTAAATTATCTGTATGGAACGGATGATCTTTTACGATAGGTATTTTCATCCCGATCAATTTCTCGGTATTTTTAAGATTTAATAAATCCAAACTGTCTACAAAAGAAATTGAAGTTCCTTCTGCGCCTGCTCTTCCCGTTCTTCCGATTCTGTGAACATAGGTTTCGGAAACATCTGAAAGTTCAAAATTTACCACATACTTCAGTTCATCAATATCAATTCCTCTTGCAGCAATATCAGTTGCCACCAATACTCTGGTTTTTCCGGATTTAAAATTAGTTAATGCATTCTGACGGGCGTTCTGAGATTTATTCCCGTGAATGGCTTCTGTAGTAATATTGTCTTTTTGAAGCTTTCTTGCAATTTTGTCGGCTCCGTGTTTGGTTCTGGCAAAAACCAATACAGAATCAGAAATATCGTTCTTTAAAATATGTGTTAAAAGATTCAGTTTATCTTCTCTTTCAACAAAATATACCGACTGTTTGATGGTTTCTGCAGTTGAAGAAACCGGAGTAACCTCTACCTTTACCGGATTATTCAGAATAGAATCTGCTAATTTCTGAATTTCTGCAGGCATAGTGGCGGAGAAAAATAAAGTCTGTCTTTTCGGAGGAAGAAGCTTAATAATTCGCTTTACATCATGTACAAACCCCATATCAAGCATTCTGTCGGCTTCATCCAGTACGAAAATTTCAAGATTTTTTAGACTGATAATTCCCTGAGCGACAAAATCCAGCAATCTTCCCGGAGTTGCCACTAGAATATCAACACCTTTTCTCAAGGCAGCTTCCTGATTTCCCTGTTTTACCCCTCCGAAAATCACTAAGTGCTTCAACGGAAGATGTTTTCCGTACGCTTTGATGTTTTCTTCAATTTGTATGGCCAATTCTCTCGTTGGAGTAAGAATTAAAGCTTTGATATTCTTATTGTTTCGTAAATCTTTCTGAGCTAAATTCTGTAAAATAGGAATAGAAAAAGCCGCAGTTTTTCCCGTTCCTGTCTGTGCGCAACCCAAAAAATCTCTGCCCTTTAAAATCTCAGGAATAGATCTTTCCTGAATGGGAGTAGGGTTGGTATATCCTTGTTCCTGAATTGCCTTTGCAATAGGGTCTATTAAGTTTAAGTCTGTAAAATTCAAATGAATTGTTTTTAATTAAATAAAAATTCCTTCAAAATGAAGGAATTATGTTTGCAAAGGTAGTTTAAATATTTTTAAGATGATTATTTCACTTTTGTCCACTGTTGATTATTTCGCAAATCCTCAAAAAACTTATAAACCTCAACCAGTTTTTCAGTTCCTTTTTTACCATAATCCTCCACTATTTTTGAAGTATTATCTGCAAAATTGATCCTTAAATATGAAGTAGGGAGATCTGTAATGTTTCTTTCTCCGTATTTATCATTTAGTTTTTTTACATCAAGACCATCCAATAAAGTGAGCAGTTTTTTATAATCCTCTTCCTTAATAGTTGCCTTGAAAGTTCCCTCTCTTGGTTTTGAAAATTCTGCTTTTGAAAATTCTTTAGAGAAATTAAAATGTTCTGCTTCCAAGACTGCTGTTCTGTCCGGATTAATTGTAATTTTAAAAACAGGGCAAGACCCGAAACAAGCACCTGCTTCATATTCTATAGTTGAATACTTTGAATTGTTTTTTTGTGTAGAGCATGAGAATAAAAGCATTACAGTCAGTAAACCAAATAAATATTTCATAGTTTTAAATTTAACGGTTGTCTTTCAAGAATTGTTCCAAATAAATTAAATGTTGAATATTATTTAAAATAATCAATTCTTTATTTTGTGAATTAATTATATAAAAAGTAATGGAAATTTTGTAATGATAAACAAATATCAATATTTTATCTTTAAACGATTGTATTGAATTAGTATATTCATAATAATATTTAATCAATAACTTATATAATATGAGAAAACTATGAAGACAAAAACTATTTTTTTATTTCTTTTAAATTTTGGTATTCACTTACTTTTTGCACAAGGAGAAAATGATAATTGGTATTTCGGAAATAAAGCGGCTGTTAATTTTTCTAATTCTACACCTGTAGCAATACCTAACAGCGCTATGGAAACTCTGGAAGCTTGTGGTTCTGTAAGTGATAGTAATGGGAATTTGCTTTTTTATCTCAGTCCTCAAAAAATTTGGAACAGAGATAATCAGGTGATGTCTAATGGAAATTTAGTGTCGTATCTGGACACAGCACAACAACTTGCGATTGTAAAAAATCCGGCGAATGACGATCAGTATTATGTTTTCACAACCGGTGTCAATGGTCTTAACAATATTAATTATCGAATTAATTATTCAATTGTTGATATGACTTTGGGAAATATTGGAACGAATGGATACCCTCTAGGAGAGGTAATGTACCGATTTAAACAAATACCGGTAATAGACGAGATAGGTAATGTATTTACTTCTGAAGCCATAACTATTGTTCCTAATACAGACGGAGTTTCATATTGGGTATTAATTCCGAATGATAAAAGATTGTATGCCTATCGTCTGGATGCTAATGGTTTTGATAATGGGAATCCTGTAATCAGTAATCTTTACATTCCAATAAGTGGTAATCATTATGGGATAAAAGCCTCTCCAAAAGTTTACTATAGCAATTTTACCCATTACATATGCATTTCACCTTGGACTGATAATAATGTGTGGGGAGCACCTGACAGCTATTTTACCAATCAGGTATATTCATTTAATGCTGCAACAGGTGAGATTACCCCTGATTTTTATCTGGAGGCGAATGCACTAAGAACCTATTCCGCTGAGTTTAATAAAGATGCCTCTGTACTTTTTTTAGGAGCTCAGGACCTTTATGCTGTTGATTTAGTCAACTCCTCGGGTACATCAGTTCATGTTATGATGGTCTATGATGATCCACAGCCTTATTCTTCAGCTACTGGTATGGCCATCCAGAGAAATGCAAAGAATGATATTTACTTCAGTAAGAATTTTCAACTTTATCTGGCTCAGATACTAAAACCTGATGTATTTGGGCCAGGGATTGGATATGATCTGAATGCGATCTATTTAGGAGGTACAGGGAGTACCGAATCCGGGTTACCTCAATTAATTCCGTCGTTAGATTTGGAAGGTCACAGAACTACTCTTAAGCAGTCAAATCCCGACCAAAAAAGAATGGTTTTAATGCTTGATCAGGAAGAAAGAAATCGAAGATTACTAAATAAGAATATCGATATATTTCCTAATCCGGTTTCTGATCTACTTACAATAAAAACAGATCAGAAAGTTGAAAATGTAAGTGTTTATGATATTTCAGGAAAAAATAGCAAAGTAACAATTCTTCGTGACAATAAAGTGGATGTAAGAAATCTTCCCGCAGGAAATTATATGATTAATATAGAAACCAAAGAAGGAAAAACCACTAAGAAATTTATTAAAAAATAAATTGCAATTTTAAATTTTAGGTAAAAAGGAGAAACATTGTGTTTCTCCTTTTATTTTTTGAACATTTATTTAAATCTGTATCCGACACCGGCTTGTAAAAATCCGATCTTAGTAGTGAAGTCACCTTTATTGACCTGAATGAAATTGAAATTGTATCGTGCATCCACGAATATGTTTTCTGTAATCTTATATTCAGCACCTAAAAATGGAAACAAATTCAATGTTTTCACATTTTCGTAATCGTGGGAGGTTGATCCGTTTACAACCTGATCAGTCTTTACTTTTTCAGATATATTAATGCCAAAGTTCATTCCAACAGAAGCTGATAAATTCGGGATAAAGTAATACTTAGCAGAAACAGGAATCTGAATTTGAGTAAGCTGATAATCAAACTCTATACTTCCTTTCTCTACAATTCCGGAACCTGTAAAATCTACAACCGGGAAATGCTGTTTTCCTCCAATTTGTGTGTAAAGTGCTTCTGCTTGTACGCTAAATTTAGAAGTTATCGGTTGTTCAGCAACCACTCCTGCATAGAAATATGATTTTGAATCTAATGGATCATCGAAAAATTTCATCGATGATAAAGAATATCCTCCTTTTACCCCAAAGCTTATTTTAGAAGCTGAAATGGGTTTTGAATTTGTGTTTTCCTGACTGTTTTGTGCATTCATAAATGCTGAAACTGACAATAGCAGAGCAATTGCTAAATTCTTTTTCATAATTTTAATTTGATGGTTTTAATTTCTTTTATAATAAAAAAGTACACGAAAGTGTACTTTATAATATTTTTGATAGATAGTTATTTTATCCATGTAATTGCTTCCAGATTGCGTCTTTTAATTCTACAAGACCTTCACCCGTAACTCCCGAGAAGAACAAAGGCTGTTTGTTTTCGGGGAATTCTGCGGCAATTTCTTTTTTCAGTTCATCGTCCAAAAGATCAGACTTTGAAACGGAAATAATGAAATCCTTATCCAGTAATTCAGGATTATATTCCTTTAATTCATTTTCTAAAATTTTAAACTCCTGAAAATGATCTTCTGAATCAGCAGGAATTAAAAATAATAAAATGGAATTTCTTTCAATATGTCTTAAGAATCTGTGGCCAAGACCTTTACCTTCCGCAGCACCTTCAATAATCCCGGGAATATCTGCCATTACAAAAGATTTATAATTTCTGTAATCTACAATTCCTAAGTTAGGTGTTAAAGTAGTAAATGCATAATCAGCAATTTTCGGTTTTGCCGCAGAAACAGCTGATAAAAGCGTAGATTTACCTGCATTCGGAAAACCGACAAGACCTACATCTGCCAAAATTTTAAGCTCGAAAACCACATAACCTTCCTGTCCGTCCATTCCCGGTTGTGCAAATCTTGGAGTCTGATTGGTAGAAGATTTGAAATGTTCGTTTCCTTTTCCACCCATTCCTCCTTCCATCAGGATGATTTCCTGTCCGTCCTCTAAAATTTCGCCGATGATTTCGCCATCTTCATTTTTAGCGATAGTCCCGATCGGAACTTCAATATAAACATCAGCTCCGTACGCTCCGGTCAACTGGTTTTTTCCTCCGTTTTCACCACGTTCAGCTTTTACGTGACGGGTGTAACGCAGGGGAAGCAAAGTCCATTCATTAGCATTTCCTTTCATGATAACGTGGCCTCCACGACCTCCGTCTCCACCATCAGGACCACCTTTAGGAATATACTTTTCACGGCGAAGATGGGCAGAACCTGCACCTCCATGACCGCTTTTACAATGAATCTTTACGTAATCTACAAAATTTGACATTTCTTATAATTAGGAGTTATGAGTTATGAATTATGAGCTATGAATTTAAAAACTTATAACTCATTACCCATAACTTTTAACTATTTTACTTTTTCTACTTCAGCAAAAAGCTTTTCAGAGATTTCGTTGATGTCTCCAACACCGTTGATCTCAACATATTTACCTTGTTGCTTGTACAATTCGGCAACTTCTGCTGTTTTTGCGTAGTATTCTTTTATTCTGTTTTCAATGATCTCAACATTGCTGTCATCAGATCTTCCGCTGATTTCTCCTCTTTTCAATAGCCTTTCAACCAAAATTGAATCTTCCACTACCAAAGAAAGACAAATGTCGATCTCATCATTTAATTCCTCTTTTACGATTTTTTCCAAAGCTTCTGTCTGAACAGCAGTTCTTGGATATCCATCGAAAATAAATCCTGCAGCATCCGTCGGTTTTCTGATCTCGTCAACCAGCATATCTGTTGTTACCTGATCCGGAACCAATTCTCCTTTATCGATATAAGACTTTGCCAGTTTCCCAAGCTCAGTATCATTTTTCATGTTGAATCTGAAAAGATCACCTGTTGAGATTTGTTTCAAATTGAATTTCTCGATTAAGTTTTGCGCTTGAGTTCCTTTTCCACTTCCTGGAGGGCCGAACAGAACAATGTTTATCATAGTTTTGATTATGCTTCTGGCAATTGGCGAACGGCTTCTTGCTTTTAGCTTTGTTTAGTTAATATTTTACTTTTATTTCGATTTAATATTTAAAGCTAAAAGCCAGTAGCTAATAGCTAAAGGCAATCTAATGATTGATTTGTCCGTCTTCTAATTGGTACAGGTTAGGTAAATTTCTACCTAATTCATCGTAATCCAATCCGTAGCCTAAAACAAATTTGTTTGGAATTTCCTTTCCGATATAATCCAGTTTGAAATCTTTCTTATACACTTCAGGCTTCAATAGGAATGAAGCAATTTTTACAGACTTAGGACGTTGTGTCTCATTAAAATATTTGAAAAGACTTTCAACCGTATTTCCTGTATCCACAATGTCTTCTACAAGGATGATGTGACGGTCTTTTACGTCTTTCGTTAATTCCATTTTCTGGTAAACGATTCCTGTAGATTCAGTTCCTACATAAGAACTCATCTGGATAAAAGCAATCTCACATTCTCCCGGATAATGCTTCAAAAGATCTGAGAAGAACATAATGACTCCGTTCAAAACCCCAATAAAAACAGGAACTTCATCCTTATAATCTTCATAAATTTTTAAAGCTGTAGCTTTTACAATCTCCTGAATTTCGGCATCCTTCAAATAAGGAACAAAAGTTTTGTCGTGAACTTTAATACTTTCCATAAAAATTTTTAGTAGGCTGCAAAGTTAAGGATTTTTGATGAAAATATTTTATGACTTTTAGAGTGATAGCATTTTAGAGTTTCAGGTTGGTAGTTTTTTAATTCGAAAAGGTATCATTGATATTTTTAACTCTGTCATTCTGAACGGAACGTAGTGAAGTGAAGAATCTGTTCTAAGAACAATACTCACAATGTTTTTTGTAACAATGCTTCATTGTTTTTGAACTGTTATCTGTAGATTTTATCTGTTTATAATGAAGGGCTGTCAATTCCCTTCCTTTGGAGGGGTGGCAAAAATTTCAAAGAAATTTTTGACGGGGTGGTTTATAAAAAATCATTTCCAAATTTGAACTCAATGCTCATCCTGCAACAAAGTAGGTCTTGACATATTTAAGAAGAGATTCTTCCTTCGTCAGAATGACAAAATTATGGCAAATTCTGAAATATTTAAAAATTACTATCTTTGCTATTCACAAAACCCAAAATATCAGGATGTAGGATACAATTTCTTTCAGATTTAATGAACAATAACGGAAAATGTTATTGAAGTTTAACCTTGATTAAAGAAAGAAATTATGTTTTTTTTACACAATATATCCTTTGGATTTCCTGCGGGGGATCTGCTATTTAATTCTATTAACTTAACGATACAATCACACTCAAAATCGGCTTTGGTCGGAAGTAATGGCATGGGAAAATCTACCCTGTTGAAAATCATGGCGAATGAAATTGAACCTTTGGAAGGCAATGTCAGTATTCAAGGGGATTTGTTTTATGTTCCGCAGATGTTCGGGAATTTTAATAATCTGACGGTCGCGGAATGTTTAAAAATCGATAAAAAATTGGGTGCGCTTCAAAAAATTACGAGTGGGGAAGTGGATGAAATTTATTTTGAAACACTGAATGATGATTGGGAAATTGAAGAACGCTGTCAACATGCTTTACAATATTGGAAACTCGAAAATTTAGATCTCAATCAAAAATTAGAAAGCCTGAGTGGCGGACAAAAAACAAAGGTTTTTCTGGCAGGAATTCAAATCAATCAACCTGAAATTATCTTACTGGATGAACCCACGAATCATCTTGATCTGGAAGGTCGGAATCTGTTATATGATTTTATTGAAAAAACGAGTTCGACAGTTGTGATTGTAAGTCATGACAGGACTTTGCTGAATTTAGTCGACACCATTTTTGAATTAAGTAATCAGGGAATTTCAACGTATGGCGGAAATTATGATTTTTATGCCGAACAAAAAGAAATCGAAAATGAAACGTTGCAAAACGATATTCACTCTAAAGAGCGGGCGTTGAAAAAAGCAAAAGAAAAGGAACGCGAAACCTTGGAACGAAAGCAAAAACTAGATTCGAGAGGAAAAGGAAAGCAGGAAAAATCGGGCGTAGCGAGAATTATGATGAATACGCTGCGAAATAATGCCGAGAAAAATTCTTCGAAATTAAAATCTGTTCATGCTGAAAAAATCAATGATATTTCCGGTGATTTGCGGGATTTGCGTTCGTCTGTGAGAAATGCAGATCAGATGAAGGTGAATTTTAATGATTCGAATCTGCATTCGGGGAAAATTTTGATTTCGGCGGAAGAAATTAATTTTAAATATAATAATGAAAATCTTTGGAAAGAAAATCTCAATCTTGAAATCCGAAGTGGTAACAGAATTTCCATCAAAGGTTCTAACGGTTCGGGGAAAACAACTTTAATTAAGCTGTTGTTGGGAGATTTGCAGCCTTCTGTCGGAACGATTTCAAGAGCAGATTTTCTGACGATTTATATTGATCAGGAGTATTCTTTGATTGATAAAAAGGCAACGGTTTATGAATTTGCGCAACAGTTCAACGATAATGCGTTGCAGGAATCTGAAGTGAAAACCTTATTGTCAAGATTTTTATTCGGAAAAGAAACCTGGGATAAAAAATGCGATGTTCTCAGTGGCGGAGAACGTCTGCGATTGCTACTGTGCGGACTTTCCATCAGCAATAAAGCTCCCGATATGATGATACTCGATGAACCAACTAATAATTTAGATCTTCAAAATGTGGAAATTCTGACGAATTCTATTAAGGATTATCATGGAACTTTGCTGGTGATTTCGCATGATGGGGTGTTTTTGGAGGAGATTGGGGTGAGTGATGAAATTTTGTTGAAGTAGGATTAAGAAAAATATCCATAGTGTTTGTCATTCCGCAGGAATCTAAGCTGTTGAAAGATTTCTGTGGAATGATAACATCTATTTACTTAAATATTTTTCATGAAGTTTTTTAAGAAAAGCTTTACGATTAAATTTCTTTATAAATCCGGAATTTTCTCCTTTTTTGATATGTGAGATTATTGCAAGATTTTGTGTCCTTTGATTTTTGCACATATCATTCTTTTGTTTTGATTTTTAAATAAATGGATAAGTATATATTATCTAATTCAGTAAATTTCTGTAAATAGAATTTATTATTATATGTTTTATAGGATTCTAAAAAATCTAATTTTTGCTTTCCTAATTCACATGCATAAGAAATTAATTGAGCCAATTCTTTAGCCAAGTTTCCATTTAACGATTCTGATAAAGCTTCCTCACTTAATCTATTTAGGCTTTTCGTTAATTCAAACTTAGTTTTTAAAATTTCATTATTTATATCTTGTTCTTTTAATTGTTTTTGAATTGTATTAATTTCAGAGTTTAAAGAGTATAGGTTTTTCTGAAACGAATTTTGTGAATAAACGAAATTAGCAGTAAAAGCAAATAATAAAAAGATAAAAAATTTCTTCATAGTCATATTAGTAATTAAGATTTTGAAATTGCTGATTTAAGTTGAATTATTTCATATGCATAATCATTATCGACACATGTTTTGATCAATTGATCTTTTACCATAGTAAATGAACATAGAAAAGTTTCAGTTGAATATTGTTGATGCCCATCATGGTCGTAGTCTAATGAATATAAATATTGTTTTAATAATCTCGTAATTTTATTTTCTATTTTCCCTGCATCTTTACTTTTATTTGCAAAAAGTATTTCCCAATCGTTTAAGTTGGGATATTTTGTTCTATTTAACGATTCAGAACGGACTTCAATAGCTTTAGTGTAGCCTAACTTAGTGACTTTTCCTTTTAAACTAACTTCGACATAAACAATACCTTCTGAATCATTTCTTTTTGAAATTCTAAATATGCTGTATTACATTGACAGCAATGTCCGCTTCTTGTTCTTAAAGTATGCCCGAATTTTTTACAAGGAGTAGTATTGAATGCTATGAATTTTTCAATTCCTTCATTATGATTTTATACTCTGATTTAGCTAAATTTTTAGCATCAAATAGGTATTTTAAATGAATATTATTATCATTTAAAAATTTTAGTTGTTCTTTAGTAAGTGTTTTCATTTGTGAATAGTTTAATTATCAAATATAATAAAATTGTAACTCAACCACATGATTTCCACCCACCCAAAAATAAAATCCACCACAAATTTGCCCACCCAATTTTTTAAAAGTAATTTTGCATGAATCTAAAATAAAAGTAAAATATGTCAACTTACGTAGTTGTAGGTCTTCAATATGGAGATGAAGGTAAAGGAAAAATAACGGATGTTTTATCGGCAAAATCAGATTATGTAGTGCGTTTCCAAGGAGGCGACAACGCTGGTCACACGGTTTATGTGGGTGAAGAAAAATTCGTTTTGCACCTTCTTCCATCGGGAGTTCTTCAGTGCAAAGGGAAGTGTATCATTGCAAACGGAGTAGTGGTAAATCCTAAATCTTTCATTAAGGAGGTGAATCAGATCGAAAGCAAAGGCTTAAGAACAGATCACATTTTCATCAGCAGAAGAGCGCATGTGATCATGCCTTACCACATTCTTTTGGATACTTACCGTGAAGAAGAGCACGGAGGAACGCAGATCGGGACCACGAAAAAAGGGATCGGACCTTGCTATGAAGATAAAATTGCAAGAATAGGTATCAGAATGATCGACCTTCTGAATCCTGAAATTTTAAGAGACAAAATCGAGAAAAACTTAAAAATTAAGAATTCTCTTTTCGAAAAATATTTTGGTAAGCCGACATTAGACGTTGAAGAAATTTACAACGAATATTTAGAAATCGGAAAACAGCTTCAGGACAGAATTGTTGATACGGAACTGGAATTAAACGAAGCCATCAGAGACGGGAAAAATGTTTTATTCGAAGGAGCACAGGCTTTAATGCTTGATATCGACTTCGGAACCTATCCGTATGTGACTTCATCTTCTCCGTCAACTGGGGGAGTTTGTACAGGAGCAGGTGTTCCGCCAACATCCCTTCAAAATCTGATCGGTGTTGCAAAAGCATACTGCACAAGAGTTGGAAACGGACCTTTCCCATCTGAGCTTGACAATGAGCTCGGTGAAAAAATCAGACAAATCGGAGGTGAATTCGGAGCGACAACAGGAAGACCAAGAAGAACGGGTTGGCTAGACTTGGTTTCTTTGAAGCATGCTTGTATGATCAATGGGATCAATAACTTAGTAATTACGAAATTAGACGTTCTTACAGGAATTGAAAACCTTAAAATCGTTACGCATTATAAAACTGAAGATGGAAAAATCATCGATTACTTCACTTCTTCAACGGAGAAATTGTACAACTACGAGCCGATCTACCAGGATCTGCCTGGCTGGAACGAAGACATCACAAAAGCAAGAAGCTATGACGAACTTCCTGATACGGCTCAGAAATACATCGAGTTTATCGAAAAGTATTTAGGAATCAACGTTTACTTAGTTTCTGTAGGACCTGAAAGAAGCCAGAACATTATCAGAAAAGAATTATTCTAAGATAATTTCAGATATATTTAAATCCCGCTCAAAGCGGGATTTTTTATTTTATATGCCGCAGCAAATTCTATTTATTACATAGTTAAATTTAAAATATTTTATCATTTGTTTTGTTTTTATTAAATGTTGATAATTTTTTGGCAAATATTTTGTTAGACGTTTGGTGTTTAATTGTCAGTCGTTGAAAAACTGATAATTTTTATTTTTAACAGTTTAAATTTTTAGTGATGAAACACCTACACCAAAATCAAGAATTTCGTTTTAATGAAGTTTTATTTGAGCACCGTAATAAGGAGTACGGCGCCTATGTTTTAAGAAATGAATCAGACAGGATATTAACAAAAGCACTTTTTGTAGGTGTGAGTATATTGGCTGCAGTTTCTATTACACCATTTGTGATTAATGCTTTTAATACTGAAAGTACAGTACATATTCCTACGGATGGTCCACCGGTAGTTATTAAATTGGATAGAGTTGATCGTCCTGATACACCACCAGTGAAAATTGAACCTGTAAAGCCAACCACTCCTCCTAATGTAAAAACTTATGATGCAAGAGAAGTTGAGCCTACAAGAAATGCAGTTGAAAAGAAGAAAGAAGAAAGACCAGTTGATGCTATAGCGGGGACACAAGATAATTTTAAAGGAGAACCTGCAAAAACTGATTATGTTCAAACTCCTCCAATAATAGGAACGGGACCTGTGATTAATATAGTTCCTCCAAAAGAAGTTCCAAAGCCTGTAGATAAAAGTAAAATTGAAACTGAACTAAGTACAGAAGCGAATTTCAGTGGAGGAATTGAAGCTTTCAGAAATAAAGTAATGAATAATTTTGATGGATCAGGTTTTGAGTCTGGTGATATCATGAAAACAACAATTACTTTCATTGTAGAAATTGACGGAAGCATTTCAGGAATTAAAGCAAATGGTACGAATGCAGATTTTAATAATGAAGCAATTAGAACTATAAAAGCTATTTCAGCAAAAGGAAAATGGACACCCGGAAAAAATAAACAGGGAGAATCTGTAAGAAGCTCTTTTAGATTTCCGATATCCATGAAGTTTGATAATTAATATCGAAAACAAATCATAACACTTATCCACAAAGAATTTTTTTTGTGGATAATTTTTTTTATTGCTAAAAGTCTTATTAACAATATTTTAACTCTATTTTTGATTTTGTGACTCGCTTAGAGCAAAGAAAAAAGTGTATTTTTGAATCTTAAAGTTCTAAGAATGGCAAAAATCATAGGTATCGCTAATCAAAAAGGAGGTGTTGGAAAGACAACAACCGCAGTGAATTTAGCAGCAGCATTAGGGGTATTGGAAAAGAAAATATTAATCATTGATGCTGATCCTCAGGCGAATGCTACCTCAGGTTTAGGTGTTGATGATGTTCAGTATTCTACATACAATTTATTAGAGCATAGTATTGATACAAAAAGCTGTATCAAGCAGACTGCTACTCCCAATCTTGATATAGTACCGTCTCATATCGACTTGGTAGCAGCAGAAATTGAACTCGTAGATAAAGACAACCGTGAGTATATGCTGAAAAAAGCATTGCAAAGTGTAAGAGATGATTATGATTATATCATCATCGATTGTGCGCCGAGTTTAGGTCTTATCACCGTAAATGCACTGACAGCTGCAGATTCTGTAATTATTCCGATTCAGTGTGAGTATTTTGCATTGGAAGGATTGGGCAAATTATTGAATACGATTAAAAACGTTCAGAAAATCCATAATAAAGATTTAGATATCGAAGGTCTTCTTTTAACGATGTACGACAGCAGATTGAGACTTTCTAATCAGGTGGTGGAAGAAGTGAATTCTCACTTTCCTGAAATGGTATTTGAAACCATTATCAGCAGAAACGTAAGATTGAGTGAAGCTCCGAGTTTTGGAGAGAGTATCTTAAATTATGATGCAGAAAGTAAAGGAGCGGTTCAGTACATTCAGCTGGCTGAAGAAGTTTTGCTGAAGAACGAAAAATTAGTAAAGAATTAAAAAGCAAATAGCCAAAAAGCTAAAAGCAAAATATGAAGGACAAAAAAAGAGCGATGGGGCGCGGTTTAGGTGCTATTCTTAGTGCAGAATCCAAAGCGACAATTAATTCTGCTACCGATGCGGGAGCAGATAAATTTGTGGGGAATATTGTAGAAGTATCCATAGAAGATATTTATCCGAATCCGACCCAGCCAAGAACTTATTTTGATGAAAAAGCATTAAATGAACTTGCCCGGTCTATTGAGAATTTAGGAGTTATCCAACCGATTACCTTAAGAAAAGACGGAGAAAGATTCGAAATTATATCAGGGGAAAGACGTTTCAGGGCAAGTAAAATTGCCGGTCTTACAACCATTCCTGCCTATATTCGTTTGGTGAATGATCAGGAGCTTTTAGAGATGGCTCTTGTTGAGAATATTCAGCGAGAAGATCTGGATGCTATCGAAATTGCACTTACTTATCACAGACTTTTAGAAGAGATTGGATTAACACAGGAAAATCTTAGCCAGAGAGTAGGAAAGGACAGAAGTACCATTACCAACTCGATACGACTTTTAAGGTTAAGTCCGGATATTCAGAACGCAATCAGAAGCGGAGAGATTTCGGCAGGACACGGAAGAGCAATTATCAGTCTCGAAAGTGAAGAACATCAGCAGATTCTATTTGACTTAATCATCAAAGAGCAGTTGAATGTTCGTCAGGCTGAACAAGCGGCTACAGCATTGAAAAACCCGAAATCTCCTGCTGCCAAAAGAGCGAAAGCAGAACTTTCAAATAATTATAAAAGAGTTCAGAAAACAATATCTGACATATTAGATGTAAAAGTGGAGATTAAAACCTCCGGAAATGGTAAAAAAGGTAAAATTGTTCTGGATTTCAAAAATGAAGACGAACTGGAATACATTTTATCTCATATAAAATAAATGAAGAAAATATTTCTCACATTTTTTCTGTGTTTGTTCGCAGTGGCATATTCGCAAGTCGTACCTAATGATACCATTAAGGTAGATTCTGTTGTGAGTAAGGAGAAGCCTGTTGCTGAACCTAAAAAACTACTGAAATCTGAAGCAAAAATTGTACAGGATTTAGAAAGTGCAAACGGACCTACCAGGAAAACAATGAAACTTAATCCTACCAGAGCGGGGTTATATTCCGCAGTGTTGCCCGGATTAGGTCAGTTTTATAATAAAAAATACTGGAAAATTCCTATCGTATGGGGAGCTGTAGGAACCGGAGTAGGAATTGCCATCTGGAACGATAATCAGTATAAAAAATACCGTGAATATTATATCGCTAAACTAAACGGCACTCCCAACGAATTTATAGACAGCAAACCATGGTTGGATAAAACTGCTTTAGGAAACGTACAGGACAGAGCGAAAAGACAAAGGGATTATGCTATCGCCATTACAGGACTTATTTATATTCTGAATATTGTAGATGCCGTGGTAGATTCTCATCTTTATGAAAGCCGTCACGATCCGGACCTGTCTTTTGCACCTGCAGTCATTCAGGATCAATATGGAATAACCCCTCCTAAAACGGGGCTGAGTTTAAGTTATAGATTTTAATAAATTATACAGGATTTTTGTATAATTAAATAATAGAAAGCATATGAGAATAGCATTAGTTGGATATGGGAAAATGGGTAAAATCATCGATGAAATAGCTCAGAAAAGAGGACATGAAGTTGTTGCCCGCCTAAAAGAAACTCCAACTGCTGAAAATCTTAATAATCCGGATGTTGTCATTGAATTTTCACTTCCTGAAGTGGCATTTGAAAATGTGAAAGCATGCCTTGAAAATAAAATTCCCGTAATCTGTGGTACAACAGGATGGCTGGAAAAGAAATCAGAGATCGAGAAAATCTCTGTTGAAAACAATACAGCATTTTTATACGGTTCCAATTTTAGTCTAGGGGTGAATTTATTTTTTGCTTTAAATGAGAAATTGGCTGATCTGATGAAAAACGTAGATGAATATTCTTGCCAATTGGAGGAAATCCACCACATTCATAAAAAAGACGCTCCAAGCGGAACTGCTATTTCTATTGCAGAAGGTATTTTTAAGCACAATTCAAAGTTTGATGCCTGGAAATTGGATGAAACGAAAGACAACCAGTTAGGTATCTTCGCGATCCGTGAAGATGAGGTTCCGGGAACTCACAGTGTGTTTTACAGAAGCGAAGTAGATGAAATAGAGATCAAACACACGGCATTCAACAGGAATGGTTTTGCATTGGGAGCTGTAGTGGCTGCAGAATGGATTAAAGATAAAAAAGGAAATTTTGAAATGAAAGATGTTTTAGGTCTTTAATTTTGTAACAAAATCCTTACATTGTAAACTAATTAGTAGTAAATGATCGATGAATAAAACCATCCATTGCTCATTGCAGATTACTTAAATTATAGATTAGGCACAAGAATTTTATGAATTACTTTTTAACGTACACAGTTTATGTTCTCATCTTATCTGTATTGATGGGGATTTCCACATGGAAACTGTTTAAGAAAATGGGATATAGCCCTTTATTTGCTTTCATTCCGTTTTATAATTATTTCATTATTTTAAAAGAGACAAAGCATCCGAAATGGTGGGCAATTTTATCTTACCTACCCATTGTAGGACCTATTATGATGTCTGTTTTCCACATTTATTTAATGAAAAAATTTGGAAAAACTCTTTTCCAGCATCAGCTTCTTACAGTAATTCTTCCGTTCATTTACATGGCAACTGTCAACTATTCTAAAGATGCGGAAGTGGAAGATGAAAGTGCCAATGATCTATTCTTAACGGACGAAGAAAAGAATGTAAAGAAAAAAGATACTTTCATTGGTTCTATTACTTTTGCTGTAGTTTTCGCGACCATTATCCACGTCTTTGTTACCCAGCCATTCGGAATTCCGACAGGATCTATGGAAAGAACACTTTTAGTGGGTGATTTCCTTTTTGTAAACAAATGGAGCTATGGATACAGACTTCCGATGCGTCCGGTTGCGATCCCTTTCTTACAGGGAACCATTATGGACACTGGAGAAAAAGGAAATCCTAAAGATGATCCTAAATCTTATGTAGAAGGTATTAAATTACCATATTCAAGAATATTACAATTCAACAAGCCTCAGAGAAATGATGTGGTAGTATTCAACTATCCCCAGGATTCTGTACATATTGCTATTGATAGAAAAGACCCTTATGTAAAAAGATGTGTGGCTGTTGCAGGAGATACTTTTGAAATGAGAGGAGGAAGGCTTTTTGTAAACGGAAAACCAGAAATGGTTTTAGGAGATCAGGAAGTTCAGCATGCTTATACGGTAAATACGGGATCTCAATTAGATATTCCTTCCTTATATAATACTTACGGATTTTTACCGGTAAGAGAAATACAGACTGAAAAAGGATTCATATATGCATTTCAGGGATTAACCGATAAAACGGCAGCGGAAATAAAAACTTTACCAAACGTGGTAAGTATGGAGGAAAGTATTTTCCCTAAAGATTCTGCTACGGTTTCCTATAAATTAAATGCAGATAAATCGGCTTATACTAAAAGTATTGATACGACTCAATCCATCTTCCCAATCAACAAACCATGGAATCAGGATTGGTACGGTCCGTTAAAAATTCCAAAAAAGGGAGATGTGGTGGCAATTAACAAAGAAACACTTCCAACATATAGATGGATTATTTCTGAATATGAACACAATAGTTTAGTAGAAAGAGATAATCAGATTTTCATCAATGGTCAGCCAGCAACTTCATATACTATCAAACAGGATTATTATATGATGATCGGAGACAACAGAGATGCTTCATTGGATGCTAGATTCTTTGGTTTCGTTCCTGAAGAAAATATTGTAGGAAAGCCAATGTTTACATGGATGAGTGTTCAAGGGGTATTCTCTGATGCAAGTTCAACATATCAGGCTCCTAAAAAAATCCGTTGGGACAGAATGTTTAAAGCAACAAACACCGGAGAAGCCAATAAAACCTCATATTGGTGGATTGCAGCAATGATTCTTATCCTGTTCTTCGGTTGGGAATACTTTGTAAAACTTTTTAGAAAGGATAAAAAAGAAGAAAATTTATAACGAAATAAAATAGAAAAAAATGAAGTATTTGAAAAAATACTTCATTTTTGCATTATGAAAATGACGAATGTATTATTACCGGTATTTTATTTACCACCTATTTCTTGGTTTTCAGTGTTTTTAGATCCTGAAAGCCAGATTGTATTTGAACAGTTTGAGAATTTTCCCAAACAGACCTATAGAAACAGAGCTAATATTTATGGAGCTAACGGAAAATTGTCATTAATTATTCCCATCAATCATAACGGAAAGAGAGAAGTAAAAGATATTGAAATTTCTTATAGGGAAGACTGGAGAACCCTTCACTGGAAGTCGATTAAAACAGCCTATCAAAGCTCTCCTTATTTCGAGTTCTACGAAGATAAACTGAAAAAAATATTTGATCTTAAAGAAAAAAATCTTTTAGACTTTAACTTAAAAGCTTTGGAGATTTTACAGCAGACTCTGAAAACAGAAAAGGCACATTCTTTGAATACAGAATATATCAAAAATCCTGAAGAGATCAATTTAAGAGAAAAATTCTCGTCAAAACAGCCATCAGAATTTGAAATGGACGAATACTATCAGACATTTTCAGATAAATTAGGCTTTATAAAGGATTTGTCAATTTTAGACCTTATTTGTAACAAAGGACCTGAATCTTTAACTTATATAAGAAATATTAAACAATTATACTAAAATGAAAAAGATATTCTTAGCTGCTGTTTTTTTAGCAGGCTTTAGCTTTACTTATGCTCAGGAAGCTCAAGGTAAAAATGTAGATCCAAAAGAAGATAAAGACTTAATGACTTGGTATCACAAAGACTTCTCTTCTGCTAAAGTATATGGTGTAAATACGGAAAATGCCTACAAATATTTAGAATCTAAAGGATTGAAGCCTAAAGCAGTTGTAGTAGGAGTTCTAGATAGCGGAGTACAGGTAGATCACCCGGGATTGGTAAAAAATATCTGGTCAAATCCAAATGAAGTTCCTAATAACGGAAAAGATGATGATGGAAACGGATATATTGATGACGTTCACGGATGGAACTTTATCGGTGGGAAAAACGGCGATATTGATATCGACAACATGGAAGTAACGAGAGTGGTAGTGAAATACAAACCCATCTTCGAAGGTGATGATTCGGCAAAAAACAAAGCAAATCAGGCTAAAATGCCGGATGATTTTGCTATGTATATGAAGGCTAAAGAACTTTTCACTAAAAAAAGTGTTGAAGCAAAACAAGGTTTCCAAACCTATTCAATGATTAACGAAGCCATTCCTTCAATGGTAAAATTGTTGGGAGGGAAAAACGTTACTCCGGAAAATGTTGCTGCTATTAAAGTGACAGACCAAAAAGATGCAATGATTCTTCAGGTTTTGAAACAAGTGGCTGCAAGTCCTGAATTCCAGGGAAAAACTCCTGCAGAATTTGAAAAAGTAATGAAAGATCAGATGAAAGAAGCTCTAGAGTACTTCGGACCTCAGGCAAAACAATATGATTTATCTTACGATCCTAGAAAAGAAATTGTAGGAGATAATTATGATGATTATTCTGAAAAAAATTATGGGAATAATCATTATGAAGGTCCGGATGCGATGCACGGAACACACGTAGCAGGTATTATTGCAGGGCTTCCGCAAGGAAAAGAAATTCAGTATGGAGTAGCTTCGAAAGTAGCTAAAATCATGTCTGTAAGAACAGTTCCAAACGGAGACGAAAGAGATAAAGATGTGGCAAACGCAATCAGATATGCCGTAGATAACGGGGCTAAAGTTTTGAATATGAGCTTTGGTAAACCGGTTTCTCCGGGCAAAACTGTAGTTTGGGATGCTTTTAAATATGCTCAGGATAAAGGAGTTCTTTTAGTAAAAGCAGCAGGTAACGAAAATGAAGATGTTGCTGAACACTTGGCATATCCCACCAATTTTAAAAACGTTACCGATGAAAAGCCATTTGTAAACAATGTTATCGTAGTGGGAGCAAGCACAAATAAGAATGATGCTTTAAGAGCTGGCTTCTCTAACTACAACAAAAAAATGGTCAACGTTTTTGCTCCGGGTGATGAGATTTATTCTACAGTGCCTCATAACGAGTATAAATACTTACAGGGAACTTCAATGGCTTCTCCGGTTGTAGCAGGTGCGGCAGCCGTACTATTAGCATATATGCCAAACCTTACTCCGGCTCAGATCATTGAATCTCTAGTAAAATCCAGTAATCCTAACACAACAGACGGATTTGCAGACTTTTCTCAGGCAGGAGGTGTAATTGATGTGGAAAAAGCAGCAGAATACGCCTATACCAATTTTTATAATGGCAAATCTGGTGCTGTAAAAAAAGCTGCGAAATCTGTAAAAAAGGCTGTTAAAAAATAATTTTTATTCCTGTTTTTAATGTTTATAGATATAAAGTCCGAAATTTTCGGACTTTTTTTGTTTTTATTTGTTATTTTGGCACGGTTTTTTGTAACTTTATTATAACAAAATAATAAACAACAAAATGAAAAAGTTACTACTTGCAGGGATGTTGGGAACATCACTTTTTGCAGTGTCTTGTTCCTCAGTTAACAACGCAAAAACATCACAAAACCAAAGATCAGAGTTTCTTAAAATGAAAGGTGACTGGCAAATCGTAAGCATCGATTATGATAAGCAGTTCAAGATTAAACCTTTTGATGAAGGAGCCGACGCACAGTGCTTCGTAGGAAGCCATTGGAGACTAATTCCAAACAATTGGACAGGTGCATATACTTTAAACGGAGGCGGATCTTGCCCGGCAATTACACAGCCTATTAAAATTGACGTGAAGAACGGAAATACTTTTGAGTTTAAGAAAATAGCTGACGGAACAAAAGCAAAGCAAAATACAGCAGGATATACTTTAACGTTGATTAATCAGGCTACAGACCAATTCTCACTGGAACAAAACATTCCTTTTGACGGAGAAAACGTAAGAGTTGTATACAACTTCCAGAGAACAGGAATGAAATAATTTAACTTAAATATTAAAAAAATGAAATTTACAAAAACATATATCGGAGCTCTTTTTTTATCATCAGCTCTATTATTAACAAGCTGTGAGGCTGTACAGAATTCTAATCACCAGCAAAGAGGTACCGCAGTAGGTGCTGCATCCGGAGCAATTATCGGAGGTATTTTAGGAAATAATGTTGGAAAAGGAAAGAATGCTGCATTAGGAGCTGTCTTAGGAGGTGTTATTGGTGGTGTTGCCGGTAACGTGATCGGCAGTAAAATGGATAAACAGGCCAGAGAAATTAAAGAAACTCTACCTGGAGCTCAAGTAGAAAGAGTAGGAGACGGTATCAAAATTACATTGAACGAAAGTATTGTAAACTTTGATTTTGATTCTTCGAACTTAAGACCAACATCAATTACTAATTTGGATAAACTAGCTCAGGTTTTGATTAACAATCCTGATACAAATATTAATATTTATGGTCATACAGATAGCAAAGGTGCTGATGACTATAATATGAAACTTTCTGAAAGAAGAGCTAACGCTGTAAAAGCATATTTATCTGGTAAAGGTATAGCTTCCAGTAGATTATTTGCTTTAGGCGAAGGAGAAAGTATGCCGGTGGCATCTAACGATACCGAAGAGGGTAGAGCTAAAAACCGTAGAGTAGAATTTGCAATTACTGCAAATGAGAAAATGATCAACGACGCTCAACAAGGGCAGTAGTTTAAAAATTAAAACATAAATGTTGTAACAAAGAAACCGCTTCAGCGGTTTTTTTGTATTTTTATACCAATCAATTCTAAAATTTTTATTTTTGTAACTGAAACAGCATAAATGAAGAAATATTTAAAGCTACTTAGAGTAGAGCAGTGGGTGAAAAACCTGTTTGTATTTGTTCCCCTTTTTTTTTCAGGTAATATCCAGAATCTGGATTTACTTACTAAAAGTATTTTTGCATTTATCATATTTTCCTTGGCGGCCAGTACAGTGTATATCCTAAATGATTACAATGATATTGAGGCTGATAAAAAACATCCGGAAAAAAGAAGACGTCCTTTAGCAAGCGGAGCAATTTCTAAGGCAAAAGCATTGGGAATTCTGGCGGGTTTGTGCATTGCGGATATTTTGCTGGTATTTGTCGCACAGGTTTATTTTAACCAGATCTTGTGGAAGTTTGCTCTTATTATCCTTGCTTATTTCGTGATGAATTTAGCATATACTTTTAAATTGAAACATGTTCCTATTGTAGATATTTTTATTATCGCTATTGGTTTTGTATTAAGGGTTTTAGCAGGAGGTTATATTACAGGAATAAAGATTTCTCAATGGGCTATTCTGCTGACTTTCGTTTTGGCTTTAGTATTGGCAATCGGAAAACGAAGAGGAGAGCTTATCAACGCTCAGGTTTCCGGAAAAACAAGAAGAGCGTTAGACGGGTATAATGTACAGTTTGCGGATATTGCATTATCCATTTCTATTGCATTAGCTATTGTTTGCTATCTTATGTTTACCTTATCTCCGGAGATTCAGATGAAATTGCATTCAGCCGTATTTTATACCGTTATATTTGTAGTATTTGCCTTTTTAAGATATTTACAACAGACTTTAGTATATAACAGAACAGAATCGCCTACAAAAATTGTTTACAGAGACAGATATATACAGGTAACTTTAATATTATGGGTTGCTGCATTTTTAATTTTAATTTACTTTAAAAAATGAAGCCGAATTTCGTACAAAAGGTTACAAACTGGGGAAACTTTCCGGTAGTGGAAAAAGAAATGAAATCTGATGATAGCTTTAAAAAGATCAAAGATTTTGTTCTGACTCACAATGAAGTAATAGCAAGAGGAAACGGAAGATGCTATGGAGACGCTTCGTTGGGAGAAAATATTTTTTCAACTAAAAAATTAAATAAATTCATCAGTTTTGACCGATTGAACGGAATTATTGAATGCGAGTCCGGAGTTTTACTTTCGGAAGTATTAGAAATTTCGGTTCCACAGGGATATTTTTTATACGTAACTCCAGGGACAAAATTCATTTCTGTAGGAGGAGCAATTGCATCGGACGTTCATGGAAAAAACCATCATGCAGAAGGCTGCTTTTCAGAATATGTGATTGAGTTTAAATTGATGATAGAAAATGGTGAAATCATTACTTGCTCCAGAGAAGAAAACTCAGCAAAATTTTGGGCTACCATTGGAGGAATGGGACTTACAGGAATTATTCTTTCCGCTAAATTTAAACTTAAAAATATAGAATCCGCATACATTCGCCAGGAAAGCATTAAAGCAGAAAATCTGGATGAAATCTTCAAATTATTTGATGAAAGTGAAAGCTGGACGTACAATGTAGCCTGGATTGATTGTCTTCAGACAGGGAAAAATATAGGGAAAAGTATCTTGATGAGAGGCGAACACGCTTTTGCGCACGAACTTCCACAAAACTTAAAAGAAAAGCCTTTACGATTAAAGAAAAAGTTTGAACCCACCGTTCCTTTCTATTTTCCCGGTTTTGTTTTAAATAAATTTACCGTAAAAATTTTTAATCTGCTATACTTTAAAAAACAATCAAAGAAAGAAGTTAAAAGTATCGTGGATTATGAAACCTTTTTTTATCCGTTGGATGTAGTAAATGACTGGAATAAAATCTATGGTAAATCGGGCTTCATACAATATCAGATGGTAATTCCTAAAGAAAAAGGAAAAGAAGGCATGAAAAAAATCCTTGAAACAATTGCCAGAAGTGGAAACGGCTCTTTTTTGGCAGTTTTGAAGCTTTTTGGGAAAAATAACCCCGAAGCTTACAACTCTTTCCCCATTGAGGGTTATACTTTGGCGTTGGACTTCAGAGTGAATTCGAAACTTAAAACATTGGTTGCGCAGCTGGATAGTATCGTTCAGGAATTTGGAGGCAGAATTTACCTTACTAAAGACAGCATGAGTAAATCATCTTTGACCAACTATCTTAAAAATATTCAGAATTCAAAATTTGTGTCTTTGCAGCATAAGAGAATCATAAATAATAATCAAGGCTCATGATCGTTTTAGGAAGTACGTCTGAAGTTGCGCAGGCATTTGTAGAAAAGGCATTGCAGGAAGGTGAAAAGTTTGAAAAAATCTATCTTTTTACCTCAAATAAAGAGATAACAGAGCGATTTGCAAGGCATATTGATGTAAAGTTCCTACAGCAGTCTGAAATCATTGAATTGGATCTAACGAAAGAAATAGATTATAATATATTTGAGAATATCAATTCAACATTATTATTTTGTGCGGTAGGGTATTTGGGCGAAGGAACGGAAGAAGGACTGTATGACAATAAAAATACACAGAAGATTATAGAAATCAATTACTCCAAATTGATACCGGTAATCAATTATTTTGCCCATAAATTTGAAAGCAGAAGATCAGGTACAATTATAGGACTTTCTTCTGTAGCAGGAGATAGAGGAAGACAGAGCAATTTTATTTACGGAAGTGCAAAAGCTGCTTTTACGGCATATCTCAGTGGATTGAGGAACTATCTTTTTGATAAAAAAGTACATGTAATTACCATAAAACCTGGTTTTATGGCAACAAAAATGACCGAAGGATTACCTTTGAACCCGGAACTGACAGCTAGCCCGAAACAAGCCGCAGATTGTATTTATAAAGCGTTTAAAAAACAAAAGAATATCACATACGTTTTACCAATTTGGGGCGTTATAATGATGATTATTAGAAATATTCCTGAATTTATATTTAAAAAATTAAAACTGTAATTAAATATGAAAAAATTGTATTGTTTTGATTTTGACGGAACACTTACTTATAAAGATACAATGTTTATGTATCTTAAGTTTTATAATCCGGCTAAATTCCACATACAGTTTTTAAAACATGTTCCGCTTTTTATATTATTAAAACTGAAACTGGCACAAACCGAAAAGGTGAAGAAAAGCTTTATAGGATCAATTTTAAAAGGACAATCACAGGAGAAAATTGAGAAAAAATCTAAACAGTTCTTTGAGCAGCATTATCCTAAAATTGTGAGAGATAACGCTTTAGATTTTATTAATAATATCGATAGAAATAATACACACAGCTTATTGGTTACCGCTTCGTTGGATATTTGGGCCAAACCGTTTGCCGATGCATTCCAAATGCAGCTGATTTCTACCCGTGCAGAGTTTAAAAATGGAATTTTTACAGGAAACTTTATAGGTAAAAATTGCAACGGAAAAGAGAAACTGGAAAGGATAAAAGAAGAAATAAACAATAAAAAATACGATAAAATCATAGCTTTTGGAGATACTTCCGGCGACAAGCCGATGCTAAAATGGGCAAATGAAGGACATTACCAATTTTTTCACTAATTTTGACAGGTAAAATTGTAAAAATGAAAAAGCTGCTTATCGTATGTTGGGCTACCCTGATTGGATGTACAAGTACACCTTCACAAAAGACTTCAGACATGCAGACAAAACCCCAAATTTTAGCTTCCGAATCCCAAGGCGGAACCGGAAAGGTAGAATTTAGCATTATCAAAAATGAACAGGAATTTCAGAAAGCTCTGAAAGGAAATTCTGTTGTAATAAGTGATGGCACTGAATCTTTAGCGCAGGCTCCAAAGTTTCCAAAAGATAAAAAAGTAGTTCTTTATAATCTCGGAACTTTCAGATCAGGAGATCATAAAATTACTGAAATCAAAAACATCTCGGTAAAAGAAAATATTTTACAGATAGAAGTGCCTTATGTAGAACACGGAGGAATGGAAATACAGGTAATTTCTAATCCTTATGTAATTTTTACAGTTCCTTCCAATTATCAATTTAACGCTATAGAAATAAAATCTTCAAAATAAAAAATGAACAAAATATATCTTGATAACGCTGCAACTACACCTCTTTCCGAAGAAGTGATCGATGCTATGGTAGCTACCATGAAAATGAATTTCGGAAATCCTTCCTCTACGCACAGTTTTGGACAGGAAGCGAAAATTCTTATCGAAAATGTGAGAAGACAGGTTGCGGATTATCTTCATGTAACTCCCGCAGAAATTATTTTTACTTCTTGTGGAACAGAGTCTAATAACATGATCATTAAATCAAGTGTTGAACATCTTGGTGTAGAAAGAATCATCAGTTCTCCTTTAGAGCACAAATGTGTTTCTGAGAGTGTTTTGGATATGAAGAGCAGAAAAGGAGTTGAAGTGAATTACATTCGCCCGAACGAAAAAGGAGATATTGATCTTAATAAACTGGAAGAACTTTTAAAAGCTTCAGATAAAAAAACACTGGTTACCTTGATGCATGCCAATAATGAGATCGGAAATCTGATAGATATTAAAAAAGTAGCAGAATTGTGTAAAGCCCATAATGCCCTTTTTCATTCAGATACCGTGCAGACAATGGCTCATATGAACTTGGATTTCTCTGATATCAAAGTTGATTTTGCATCTTGCAGTGCACATAAATTCCATGGTCCGAAAGGAGTAGGTTTTGCTTTTATCAGAAAATCAAGCGGCCTAAAAGGAATCATTACAGGAGGACCTCAGGAAAGAAGTTTGAGAGCCGGAACTGAAAACGTTGCAGGAATCGTAGGTTTAGGAAAAGCATTGGAACTTTCTTTAAACAATATGGAAGCTTATACCAACCATATGCAGGATATAAAAAGCTATGCGGCGGAAAGACTTACGGCAGAAATTCCGGGAATTAAATTCAACGGAAGAAGTGCAGAGAAAGAAAACAGCCTTTATACTGTTTTAAGTGCTTTATTGCCTTATAAAAACCCTTTAATCGGACTTCAGCTGGATATGAAAGGAATTGCTATTTCTCAGGGAAGTGCATGCTCTTCAGGTGCTTCAAAACCTTCAATGGTAATGATGATGGTATTGTCTGAGGATGAAATGGATCATTGTACACCGCTTCGTATCTCTTTCAGTCATTTAACGACTAAAGAAGATATTGATGGGTTGGTAACCGCTCTGAAAGAAATTTCGAAAGATTATTTCGTTATAGAAAATACAAATGTTGAGCATAGATAAGTCTATTACTCAAAAAGCGTAATTTTGAATATCCAATTGAAAGGAAAAAGAAAAAATATTAATTAAAATAAAAGAAACAAAAATGGCTTTAGAAATTACAGATAGCTCATTTCAGGAAACGGTTTTAAAATCAGATAAGCCGGTATTAGTAGACTTTTGGGCTGTATGGTGTGGACCATGCAGAACGTTGGGACCAATCATCGAAGAAGTAGCAACTGACTTTGATGGAAAAGCAATCGTAGGAAAAGTAGACGTAGACAACAACCAGGAAATTTCTATGCAATATGGAATCAGAAATATCCCTACTGTTTTGATTTTTAAAAACGGAGAAGTGGTAGATAAATTGGTTGGTGTAGCTCCAAAAGAGGTAATCGCTGAAAAATTAAGTGCACACTTATAAAAAAATAAGTTTGATAATGAATGCCTTCCATTTTTGGGAGGCTTTTTTTGAAAAATAATTTGCAGGTAAGGAAAAAAGTTGTAGTTTTGCAATCACAAAAAAGAAACGAAGTTCTTTAGGAAAAATGATCCGGTAGTTCAGCTGGTTAGAATGCCGCCCTGTCACGGCGGAGGTCGCGGGTTCGAGTCCCGTCCGGATCGCAGAAGTTTTCTCAATTTCTTTAAAAAATTGATCCGGTAGTTCAGCTGGTTAGAATGCCGCCCTGTCACGGCGGAGGTCGCGGGTTCGAGTCCCGTCCGGATCGCAGAAGTTTTCTCAATTTCTTTAAAAAATTGATCCGGTAGTTCAGCTGGTTAGAATGCCGCCCTGTCACGGCGGAGGTCGCGGGTTCGAGTCCCGTCCGGATCGCAAAAGCAGTAAGATTTATTTTACTGCTTTTTTTATTACTTCTAATTGTATTTTATCTTTTTATGATAACAGCATGAGGACTTATTTAAATAACATATTCTCTTTTTTAAGAAAATAATTTCTTCCTACGTAGTGCTCAAATCTGTGCATTGGATTTATATTTCATGTAGTTGGTTTACAGACTTTTTATTTCTTCTTTTCCTATATTTTCAGTTTAATAAATTCCGAAATTCTTCCAACCTGAGTAAAATTTATCATCGTTAGGCATTTGCAAATTTTCATATTTGTATCATTAACTAAATAAAATAAATAGTATGTCAAAACATGATGTGAAAGGAAAAGTTGTTTTAATTGCCGGAGGAGGTAAAAACTTAGGAGGACTTTTAAGTAAAGATTTTGCTGCTAAGGGAGCAAAACTTGCCATTCATTATAACAGTGAAAGTTCAAGAGAAGAAAGTGAAAAAACTTTAGCAGAAGTTCAGGCTTTAGGGGCAGAAGCTTTTTTATTTCAGGGAGATCTTACAAAGGTCGAAAATATCACTAAATTCTTTGATGAAGCAAAAAGCAGATTTGGTGGAATTGATATTGCTATCAATACTGTTGGTATGGTACTGAAAAAGCCATTTACAGAGACTACCGAAAAGGAATATGATACGATGTCGGATATCAACTCGAAAGTTGCTTATTTCTTTTTGCAGGAGGCTGGAAAAAAAGTTAATGATAACGGGAGAATCTGTACAATTGTAACATCACTTCTTGCTGCTTATACAGGATTATATTCTACCTATGCCGGTATGAAAGCACCGGTTGAACATTTTACACGAGCGGCTTCTAAAGAGTTCGGAGCAAGAGGAATTTCTGTTACGGCAGTAGCTCCCGGACCAATGGACACTCCATTTTTCTACGGCCAGGAAGCTGAGGATGCTGTTGCTTATCATAAGTCTGCATCTGCTTTAGGAGGGCTTACTGATATTAAAGACATTGCTCCTCTGGTAGAATTTTTAGTAACTGATGGATGGTGGATTACAGGGCAGACCATTTTTGCAAACGGAGGTTATACTACCAGATAATATGCATTAATACAAACCGTTTTATTTGATTGAGAATTGAAAAAATCAATTCTCAATTTTCAATCATTAAAATAATAGATTTGAAAATCTGTAATTTATGTTTACTGCACATGAAATCGGAAGTCAAAGTTTGCAAATAGGGAAAAAAGCTATATATTTGCAACCACAATAACGGAAATAGTACTTCCGTAGTTGTAAAAGATCCGGTAGTTCAGCTGGTTAGAATGCCGCCCTGTCACGGCGGAGGTCGCGGGTTCGAGTCCCGTCCGGATCGCAATTATAATATCAAAATAGTGGAAAATACTGTAATATATTACAGTATTTTTTGTTTTTAGCTAGTTCCAAATGGAGCTAAAAATTAACAATTTGAAGGAGACCTATTCAGTGACCTGTTGAGGCAGTGAAAAAATAGGTCACCTGAAATATCGGAAATCCGATGCCCGTAAAAGCCAACAGCAAAGACGAAGTTCCGGTTTATTTACGAGAACTATCGATGGTACCCGTCTGGAAATAAGTGCGAAACGTTCAGAGTCATCCAGGATGTATATAGTGGTAAATTACTTCCGGTTCTGAGTAATCAGAAAAATGAATGCCTATCTGAAAGAAGTTGCGGATTTTATGTGGAATTAACAAGGAATTGACGTATCATATTGCTGCCATACATTTGCTGCTGTTACTTTATCCAATGGCGTTTCTATAGAATCTGTAAGCAAAATGTTGGTCATAAAAGTATCAGAACTACTCAACATTATGCAAAATAAGACCTAAAATTAAGGAGAATAGACATGTAGCTAAATTCTTTTTCATATTAGTGGTTAAAGTTTTATTGGTACGTATGTAATTCATTTTTTGTGATTTAAAAATATTTTTTTATGATAATTACTTGTCATAATTTCATGATATAAATATTTTTTTACGATTACTATTTACTATCAATATGATTACGTTTAAATAATCATATTGATTTTTATTATACTAATTTAGTCCCAAAAATAGTTACAAGTTTATTCTAACAAAGTTGCTGCTTCGCTCTGGTAGGCTTTATTGAATTGAGTTTTAATATTTAAATAAGTCAAAATATAGTTTAGAAGGAGCACTGTAATTACTCAATTTTTTCCTTTAAGTACAGAATGTAAGGAATGTAAAGAGAGTCGGGCTATATCAATATCCCAGAATGATTTACTTTTATTAATAACAACATACTTTTTTCCGTACAGGTCAAATTCTTTAACAAAACAATAGTAGAGCAGTTTTGTAATGGTAACTACTGTTGTCTTTCCATTGTGATTCAGAAGACTATAAAGGGACGGGTTGGGCTGATTGGTTGATACAAACTGAGATAAGATTTGCTCGTGTAAAAACACTTTTCTACCAGTAGTTGTCCATCCACTCACTCGCTTTATCCTACCTTTATTAGAAATCAGGAATCTCTTTTCAAAATTAGGAATAGGTTTCCATACTTCTCCCGGAATATCATGCAAAGAGAGGTTCATACACTGAGGAGGGGATTTTTTATCCACCTTGGGTTTGCCCAGTGTTTCCCAAAGAGAAGAATTAAATACTTTCTCTAGAGAACAGGATTTTACATTTACTATAAAATCTTCTTTTGTTGGAGTATAAGACTTTAAAAACCAACGAAATCCTCCGGCTGTCATAAACTCTTTGTTGATTACATTCATAATACATTCAAGATGGATATTAAGCTTTTTTTCTACCTCATATATGCTGTCAAATGTTGCCATTAATATTCCTTTAACATTGTATTGACTCACAGGTTGTTGGTAAATAACATTTCGATTTCTAGCTCTGTTTGTATTGAAGATCATTAATCTTCTTTCACGGGCAGAAATCTTTTGTAAGTTGCTGCTGTGGATATGAATTCCATTACCATCTTTAGAATTAATCACAATCGTACGGTCTTTCCAATTAAATTTTTCAATAAAATGATAGTAAACTAAACGAGCTACTGATTTTCTATATTTTTTCCATCTAATGATAAGGTGCAATGAACATTATATGTAGAGCTTTGAAGATACTTATTAAACTGCTTGACAAAGATCAGTTTAATAATCTTTTCCGGTAGCTTATTCTCATTTCCATAAGGAAGAGGAACAGAGCGTTCTTTGCTTTTTAACCTTCCATAATTGGAGATCTCATAACTTTCAAAACCTTCAATGATTTTCCATTCTTCATTCTGAATATTTTGTATAGAGGTGTTGTAAAGAACTTCTTTTACGTATTGATCTTCTAGTTCAGCAGGTAGTTTCATGGAATTTAAGTTTAAAGGATAAATACTCTTAAGTAAAAAAATCCTATTCGTTTGCTGTAAAAATATAAACTAATTTATAAATGATTTATAGAATATGTTTTTTTATACTTTAAAATATTTTTATTAAACACGTCACATTTTGTCGTATTGCTGAGATACCTTTGTTTTAAGAATAACAACAGCCGATTAACGATCTTATAGTATGTTGAATTTCGGAAATATTTCATTATAAATCTTCTTGTTGTGAAGTAAAAATGATATTTTTGCAATGTTTTTAAAAATTAATAACAATAAACTTAACATAAACACGGGATGAAAAAACTCTATATGGGTGCATACTTCCTATGCACAGTTCTGAGCGTTTCTGCTCAGGAAGTTTTATGGCAGAAAGACATCAAATCCTCCACTCAGGATTTTCTAAGCCAGGTCACTCCAACTGTAGACCTTCAGTACCTAATTACAGGAAGTTCCATACAGTCCAAAAAGCTCTCTACAGAAAACAAACAGAACAACGGTTACGATTTCCATTTAGTAAAGCTGAACCAACAGGGTGAAGAAGTCTGGGAAAAATACTTTGCAGGAAAGAATCACGATTACCTTTCCGCATCCCTCTCCACGCAGGATGGAGGCTTCGTTCTGGTAGGAACTACTTACTCAGGAAAAGGGCTAGACAAAAAAGACGATTCCAAAGGAGGCTCTGATATCTGGCTCATTAGAATCAATGAATTCGGAGATGAACTATGGCAGAAAACCATAGGAAGCACTTCCGATGAAGAAGCCAGAGCCGTGATCCAAACCACCGACTTAGGATTCGTTGTGGCAGGAAATGTTCAAAACTCTGCACAAGGTTATGGTTCTAAAGACGTTCTTGTTGTCAAATTAGATAAAAACGGTAAAGAACTCTCCCAACTCATTTTAGGTGGCAAAGGCTTAGATGAAGTAGAGAAAATGATTCCCGCCAGAGATGGAGGAGTTCTACTAGGTATGTATTCCAGAAGTAATCAAGGAGGATCAAAGAAAACAGAAAACTACGGAGAAGGCGATTACTGGATCATTAAGCTGAACAAAGACGGTAAAGTGGAATGGGAAAAGAACTATGGTGGAACAGGAGACGATCATTTAAGAACCATGGCGATGACCACTTCAGGCTTTATCATAGGAGGCGAAAGCCGTTCCGAGAGATCAGGCAATAAAACCGTAGGGGTAGAAGAAGGTACTGACCTTTGGCTCATCTCCTTAAATGAAAAAGGTGAAGAAATCTGGCAGAAATCCTACAACTTTAAAAACAGAGATGTTTTAATGGGAATGCATGTCATCTTAGGCCACAATGAAAGAGAAAAAAATAAAGACCTAACCAAAGGAATATTACTAGGAGGTTATACCCAGGCAGAAGACAGGATTGAAACCGATGATGAAACCTTCTGGATGCTGTATGTAGATGAAAACGGAAATGAACAGTGGCGAAAGCATGTCAAAGGAGAATCCAGAAAAAGAGAGGAGAGACTATCAGATATTAAACTTAACAGAGATGGTTCTATTATTCTGGCAGGAACCAGTGCAGAAGAACTGGGCAAAGAGAACTGGAAGATTGTAAAGTTAGGAGATCAACAGATAGATCAGCTCATCGAAAAGCAGGATATCAGGATCTATCCGAATCCTGTATCCGATTATGCGTATGTAGAAATTGGCTTTGATTTCAAGGAAGCGGATATTGTGATGTATGACATGGCGGGAAGGCAATTACAAAGCTTGAAGACTAAGAACAAGGTAACTAAGATCAATACCCAACCTTTGATTCAGGGAGCTTACCTGATCACGATAAAAATAGATACGAATAAAACAGCTAATGCTAAATTGATTAAGAAATAAACACTAATCATGAAAAAAATATTAATTCCATTAGCCTCATTATTTATGGCTAATTATCAAGCCCAATCTGGTAATATTCCTGCTCTTCCTAATATAATTCCTCCTTCCGCTACAGCTTATGCACTAGGAAATTATGGAAATGTTCCCGTTGGATTATTTACAGGATCTCCCAATATTTCTGTTCCATTATTGACATATAAAACCAATAATCTAACACTTCCGTTTAGTCTTTTTTATACCTCCAATGGACTTAAGGTTGATGAAGTTTCATCTAATGTTGGTTTAGGCTGGAATTTAAATTTTGGAGGAGTTATTACAAGAATGGTAAGAGACAGAGCAGATGAGACATCAACTCATATCAATGTCCCTGAAAGCTTTAATGGAGGATATAATGATCCTGTCACTAACAAATTTTTGTACGCCGTTGGAAATGCATCAAGTTCTGTAGATACTGAAGCTGATTTATATTCATTCAATTTTAATGGCAATTCAGGAAAATTTTTTTTCGATCAAAGCAATGTACCTCATATCGTAGACCAACAAGCAATTAAAATTGAGAAAAATACTGAGGGTTTTATATTAACCACAGCAAATGGAGAAAAGTATTATTTCACTGAAACGGAGCAAACTATTTACAGATCAGTAGGTAATGGTCATTCTGTACCTTCGAGTGCCATAACAGCTTGGTATTTAACTAAGATAACACATCCAAATGGTGATGAAATTTATTTAACCTACGGACCAAGTAGTTTGTCGGAATATATTGGATCTCAATCCCAATATCTAAAGATGTCATTAGGGTATCCTTATCCTCAAAGTTCTTGCCAGGGTGGAAGTGGTTATATTTCAGCCCCTTCCATTAGTGGCTTGTCTGATAATACTGTTGAAGTTTTGGGAAAAAAAATACTTTCAATTGGTAGCAACAATCCAAATGACGGGAGTATTACTTTTGAATATGAAGCAGACACAACATCTAATTTGGATGTAGATGGTAATAAAAAAATAAAAGTAATTCGTCAATTTGACAGAAATGGTAATCTGTTGGAAAGTAATACTTTCAATTATTTAAATACAAGTAATAAAAGAAATTTTCTAACAGGTATTGTTTATAAAGATCCTAATAAATCTTATTCATTTGAATATAATTCTCCAACTGATTTTCCAACAAGGCTATCGTACGGTCAGGACAAATGGGGGTATAATAATGGAAAGCCTAACAACAATTTAATTCCGAAAGGTGTTGCTGATTATAATTTAAAAAAATATAATTATGGTGGAGCAGACAAGGAACCGGATCCTGACTTTTCTAAAATAGGAATGTTGAAAAGAATAACATACCCTACCAAAGGATATACCGACATTGAATATGAAGGAAATACATATTGGGGAGAAAAGACCATTTACCCTGATCTTGTCTATAAACAAATCCAGACTAAAACAGACAACTTTACTGATGAAAGCACCAATGAGTTTACTTTTACTTCTGCTACTGATCAAACAATTGTCATTAATGCCACATTAACCGGAAATTCAATTGCAGCATGCAACAGCTTTGTGAGTTCTGGACATTATGCAGGATCTGTTACAATAAATCAAGGTACTCCTTATAACCTTACAAGAGACGGGAACTCACTTCAAATTACACTTAACCTGTCAGCTGGTAATACGTATACGGTTTCTGTACACGCTAATTTTATGTGCAGTAATGTAAGAGCTAATTTTTGGTATTATCCAACAGCCCCGGTGACATTTAATACAAATCTGGATACAGGAGGGGTAAGAGTAAAATCAACAAAAGATGTTGATACTGGTTCCCAGAATGTCTATAAAAGATATTATTATGCACATAAAGATGATATAAACCACTCATCAGGGCTTAAAGGGAATAACCCTTATTATGTTGATATCGAAAGGTGGCAAACTGCATGTCAGCCTCCTGATGGCTTGGTCGCGTGTTTATTTGTTGATAATTCGAATGTAGTTCTTTCCTCAAGCAGTTTAATGCCTTTATATGATACAGGAGTAATGTCATGTTTATATCCTTTTGTTACTATCAGTGAAGGAGGGGATAATTTTGAAAAAGGTGGAGAAATGAAGGAATTCAAAGTACGAAGAGACGATGCTGGGAGCAATATTTGGGGACCAGGATCTTTAAGCAATAATCCATGGACTAATAAAGGCTGGGACAATGGTGTAGAATTAAAGTCAACGGTTTTGAGAAAAAACGTGAGTACTTCAAATTTAGATATCATAAAAGAAACAGAGAATGTGTATGAAAAGAATACTCCTCAAACTTTTGAACTTAAAAATTTTGCAGGAAGAATGTTATATAATACGATCTGTCCTTCCAATTATCCATACACTTGTACATCCACCGATGTTTCTGTTCCTAATACAGCATGCACAGGAAAAGCCCCAGGAACTCAGGTTTATCTTTCCAATATTGACAATCTTAATATTTCAGAATATAGGCTTATTTCTTACTGGCATTATTTGAAATCTCAAAAGACAACGGAATATTTAAACGGATCACCTTTATTAACTCAGACGGAATATTTTTATAATAACCCATCTCATTACCAGCTAAATAAACAAAAAATCACATTGCCAGATGGTATAATTAATGAAACCAACTATCAATACGCTCATGAAAAAGGGAATCAGTTAATGATCACAAAAAATATGGTAGGAATTCCGCTAGAAACCAGCACAACGCAGATTGTCAATGGACTTAATAGTATCTTGTCGAAAACTGAGACTATTTATCCGACTTCAATACCTACTTCTCAAACAGGAAGTTTAGTACTTCCGACATCTGCATTATCATATAATCTTCAGAACGGGAATTCATCTACCGAAGTCACTTATGATAAATATGATGATAAAGGTAATTTATTGCAATATACAACTAAAGATGGAATTCCTGTCACAATTATTTGGGGCTATAATAAGACTCTTCCTATAGCTAAAGTTATTGGAATAGATTATACTACTATTTCTGATTCTTTTGGTGATGTAGATATTGTCAATGCGTCGAATATTGATGCCGTAGCGGGAATAAACAATGACGAAACAGCACTTCTGAATACGCTGGCTACTTTCAGAAATAGCTATCCGCGACATCAAATTACGACGTTCACTTATGATCCATTGGTTGGCGTAAGAAGCATCACTCCTCCGTCAGGAATCAGAGAAGTGTATATCTATGACTCCGCCAATAGATTAAAAGAAGTAAGAGAACAAAACCAGACAGGTAAACTCTTAAAAGAATATCAATATAATTATAAACACTAATACTAATCATGAAGAGAATATTTATAGCTATTGGGCTAATAGCTATGCAGATGTATTTTGCACAAGATGAAGATTTTTTACCCAAAATAATTCCTTCCTCTCCTCAAGCCACAGAATTAGGCAGATATGGAAATGTTCCTGTTGGAATGTTTACAGGTAGCCCAAATGTCAATTTAAATATCTTTACATTAAAAGGATCGGGAGTCAATATCCCTGTTAATATTACATATACTTCTAGTGGAGTCCAGGTAGATGGAGTTGCCAAACAGCTAGGGATTGATTGGAATTTAATTGTGGGAGGAGTAATCTCAAGACAAATCAATGATATGGATGATTTGACATATCCCTTTCATCAGGTTAACACGTCAGACCTTTGTAATGTTAACAGTTTCGAAGCAGCAACTATTGCTTCGGGAAGTGTAGATACGGAAAAAGATATTTTTAGTTTTTCCTTTTTAGGAAACTCAGGTAAATTCTTCTTTGATGGTAATACTATTATTCAGACGCCCCCCTCTAGTTTAAAAATTGAAAAACTAGCAGCTCCAAACAATGCTACTCCCAAGTTTAAAATAACCGATATTGATGGGACTGAATATTATTTCGGAGGAGGTAATTCTGTAGAAAGCTCATTTAACAGAAGTCATTGTGGAGGAGTTCAGCCACCTGTTATCAATGATACGGCGTGGTATCTTACGAAAATAGTAACCAATCAGGGGCAGGAAGCTTTTTTTAACTATTCGCACGAGACTTTCCAATACAACCAATCCTATTATCAGACAGCTTATGCAGCCATTAATGCAGGAGGAGTTTTTGCAAATGGGGTGCTTCAAACTCCTTGCTATAATGAACTACGACATGATGCTTCCTTTTTACAGGAGATCATTGTAAATGATAAAAAAATCCAATTTAATTATCAGAAAATTGATTCCAATTCTAATGAGTCTAAGCAGCTTATTTCAATGGAGATTTACCATAATGCTACCAATTTGTTAAAAAAATATGTATTCAATTACGATGCATATTTGCCGCCTTCAGATAAGCTGGAGTGGACGAATTCTTATACAAATTCAAATGAGAAACATATTTTTTTGAAGAATGTAAAAGAACTTGAACCTAATAACACGGAGATTGTTACAAAATACGCTTTTGATTATTATTCTCCAGATCAATTAGCTCCAAGACATTCCTTTGCCAAGGATATTTATGGCTATTTGAATAATGCCAATAATAGCAATATTATTTATAATAACCTGATCAATAGTAATCCAACGGGAAATAATGATTATGTTTTCCAGGCTTTTAAATATATATCTTCAAACCGTACCCCAAATTTTCCCTACACAGGAAATGGCATGCTGAAAAATATATACTATCCCACAAAAGGAAGAACTGAATTTATTTATGAGCCCAATACCATTCGTAGAGATAAGACAATAACTCCCGGGGAAACTACAATATCTGATGTTTCAATTGCAGAATCTGTTGGTTATAGCACAATTGCCAATTCCCCTGTTTTTACTGTTGCATCAAATACTACCGCTAAATTATATGCTGTAGCCTGGCGTGAATGTGGAGCTGACGATCCCGTACACCCCCCTCAGGTTATCGTATATGTTTTAAATGCTGATACGGGGGCTACGGTAAAATACTTTACAACAAGCGGACCTTCAGATACTACTGCAGATTTACAGGCCGGAGTTAATTATAAGATTCAGATCAAGCTCTCAAGGCCATGTCTGGGAGCCAACGCTTTTATCAATATTCTTCCGGCTCCATATAACATTACTATTAATGATCCGGCGGGGGGGGTAAGAGTCCAAAAGACGCTTGATTATGATAACAATGGGAATACGGAAATAAAGAAATATTATTACAGTGAGTTAGAAACAATGGATAAGACTACTGGCATTCCATCGACCATTCATCCCGATTTTGCAAGAAATGTGGATCAATTTATAGAGGGGAATTTGCAAAAGTTAACAATGTTTTCCAATGTCAAAAACAGTATGTTTTCATTGGATGGTTATTCCATCATGTATCCGACTGTTATTGAAAGTTTTGGTGAGAATTTTGAAAAGGGAGGAATTGTTCATCAGTTTTATGATTCTCAGGATGGATTGCCCTCATATATGTGTGGTAGTATGATAAGAGGGGTTTCATTTTCTAATACTTTTCTTGCAGGTCATGAACTTAAAAATCGTAGTATAAGGAAAAATGGGAATAATTTTATTACACTTTCTTCTGACGAATATACTTATTCCCGTAATCCTTTATTTGATAAAAGTTTTGACAACTTCGTTGCAAAATTAAACCAACATTATGATGAGAGTGTTCCTAATTCAAATAATGAAATGTTGTCTTCTAGTCTTTATGCTGTAAACAGTTATCAGACCCAAAGTGAGTTTAATTATTTATCATCCAAAAAAAGTACAATATATGATCTTAATGGGACCCATCCGGTATTAACGCAGACAGAATATTTCTATGAAAACCCGTCTCACTTCCAAATAAGCAAAGAAAAAGTAACGCTACCTGAAGGGATTGTCAATGAGACCAATTATCAATATGCCTATGAAAAGGGTAATCAGTTAATGATTGATAAAAATATGGTAGGAATCCCGTTAGAAACTGCAAAAACACAAACAGTTGGTGGGATTACCAGTATCTTGTCGAAAACAGAGACTATTTATCCAACATCGGTTCCTACTTCTCAAACAGGAAATTTAGTGCTTCCCACTTCTGTGCTTTCATATAGTTTGCAAAATCCGGCTACAGGCACAACAGAGATTACTTATGATAAATATGATGCAAAAGGTAATTTACAACAATATACAACTAAAGATGGTATTTCCACTACAATTATCTGGGGCTATAATCAGACGCAACCTATTGCTAAAATAGAAGGAGCAAAACTTTCTGATATTAACCAGGCTTTAGTTTCTGCCATTGTCTCTGCATCAGATACCGATGCATTAGCTATAATTAACAATGATGAAACGGCATTCTTATCTACATTGAATAATTTTAGGAATGATCCAAGTTTATCAGCTTATCAAATTACGACGTTCACCTATGATCCATTGGTTGGAGTACGAAGTATTACTCCTCCGTCAGGAATCCGGGAAGTATACATTTATGATTCTTCCAACCGCTTGAAAGAAGTAAGAGAACAGAGCCAGACGGGTAGGCTATTGAAAGAATATCAGTATAATTACAAAAACTAAAATACGATGAAAAAACTCATAATTCCCATAAGTACCTTATTAGTTTCCGGTTTGGCACAGGCACAGCTGAGCACAGCAGAAAACTATGTGTACAGCAAGACATATCTGGATTATAACGGGACAACACCCACCAAAACCGCAGAAGCCGTTCAGTATTTTGACGGACTGGGAAGGCCCAAGCAGATAATCAGTATCAAAGCATCTCCTGGCAATAAGGATGTGGTGACCCACATCGTATATGACCAGTATGGAAGACAGCTTTTAGACTATCTTCCCGTTCCCCAGACAGGAACACAGAACGGAGGAATTTATACCGATCCGTTAAATAATGCTCCCAATACTCCTTATGGAACCGAAAAGATCTATGCTGAAAAGACCCTGGAAAACTCTCCTTTAGACCGGTTACTCGAGCAAAGATCAGTAGGAATAGCATGGAGTGACAAGCCTGTTAAATTTGATTATGATGCCACGGTATACGGAGAAGTAAAGAAATATGTTGCTACTTTTGATTACGGAACTTTCCAATCCTCTATTATACTTTCCGCCACTTCCTACGGAGACAGTCAGCTGTATAAAAATACAGTGACCGATGAAGACGGTAATAAAACCATAGAATTTAAAAATGGTAAGGGACAGGTGGTACTGGTAAGAAAGATGCTCAATGCAACCGAAAGTGCCGACACTTATTACGTGTACAATAACTATGATCAGTTAGCCTATGTGATTCCTCCTTTGGCTGTAGCAGCCAATGCTGTAGATGGTACCACGCTCAACAACCTTTGCTACCAGTACAAATATGATGACAGAAACCGGTTGGTAGAAAAGAAACTTCCAGGTAAAGGCTGGGAATATATGGTGTATGACAAAGCCGACCGATTAATCATGAGTCAGGATGCTCAAATGCGTCAATCAAATAAATGGTTTCTTACGAAATATGATACATTCGGACGTGTAGTTTATACAGGAATTTACCCTTCATCAGAAAACAGGGCAAGTTTGCAGAGCTTACTTAATAATTATGTAATCATTGAATACAGAAATACACAAGGTTTTACTAAAAACGGGATGCAGATTTTTTATACAAACGATTGGTGTAATGAAGTTGAAACAGTTTTAAGTATCAACTATTATGACACTTATCCTCGTTACAGCTTCAGTCCTGCTTTTCCGACGGATATTTTGGGAAGTCCTGTTTTAACGGATACTCCCGATGTAGATGGAAAGAGTACCAAAAGTCTTCCCGTAGTGAGTCTGGTAAAGAATATAGAAGATGACAACTGGACGAAGAATTACAATTACTATGATACCAGAGGAAGATTAATTGCCACCCATTCCATCAACCATTTAGGAGGTTATACACAGAGCGAATCTAAGCTTGATTTTGCGGGATTAGCCCAACAAACCATTACCCGTCATAAAAGGCTTTCAAGTGATACCGAGAGAATGATCACTGAAACCTTTGAATACGACAATCAAAACCGGCTGAAAGTCCACAAGCATAAAGTTGATAATAATCCACAGGAAGAAATTCTGGCACAGAATGAATACAACGAATTGTCTCAGCTTACCGGTAAAAAAGTTGGAGGATCAACTTTGGGAACAGGTCTTCAGGAAGTCAATTATCAGTACAACATCCGGGGCTGGATGACCCAGATCAATGATCCTGCGAACTTAGGAAATGATTTATTTGGCTATAAGATCAATTACAATCTGGTAGAAGGAATGGAGAATCCACATACAGGATATATGGATTTAAAGGTAAAACCTAAGTTTAATGGAAATATTGCCGAAACATCATGGAAAACAGCAACAACTCCAAATGATAATTTAAGACGTTATGGCTATGTATATGACGGGCTCAACAGATTACAGGCAGGTTTCTATCAAAAGGATAACAACCCTTCTGCAAGAGAATACTTTGAGAAAATAGACTATGACCAGAATGGTAATATTACTCATTTACAAAGGTCGGGAGCATTATTACAGAATTATTCAATAACGGAGGCTTTTGATGATCTTACTTATCATTATGAAAATAATACTACCAGCAATAGACTGAGTACCGTTACAGATGCTTCAGTTAATTACGGAGGATATCCTGAAACAGGAGGAAATACAATTTCTTACGATCTGAATGGGAATATGACCAGCCAGGAAGATAAAGGAATACTAGGGATTCAGTATAATTATCTGAACCTGCCCAACAACTTGATATTTGATCAAATATATCTTGTAAGAGATATATTCACAGGGCTAAGCGAAATCAAAAATATTACCACTCAGTATCTATATCGTGCGGATGGATCGAAATTAAAAAAGAAGTATACTTTTGGAACAGGAAAGACAAGTGCTGAAGTTTATAAGATTACAGACTACCTGGATGGCTTTCAGTACGAGATACAGGGAAATGCATTGGCAATTCCTGCCTTAAAATTTGTACCAACAGCTGAAGGATATTATAATTTTGAAAATAATAAGTATATTTACAATTATACAGACCATTTAGGTAATGTGCGGCTAAGCTACTCTAAAAGTATCAATAACATCGCAGAAGTTCTTGAAGAAAACAATTATTATCCATTTGGATTGAAGCATGAAGGATATAATTCGATAATGGGAAATCTTTCTTATCAATACAAGTATAACGGTAAGGAATTGCAGACAGAATCAGGAATGTATGATTATGGAGCAAGAATGTATATGCCTGAATTGGGAAGATGGGGTGTAGTGGATCCACTGTCAGAGAAAATGAGAAGATACAGTCCTTACAATTATGCGTTTAATAATCCGATAAGGTTTATTGATCCGGATGGAAGACAAGGTACGGACTGGGTTAGACAAACTTCTAACGGAGCGTCAACCTGGACATATGATCCAAACATACAAACGGTTGCTCAGGCAGAAGCCGCAGGTTATCAGGATGTAACTGCTGTTACTTCTTCTGCTACAATTTCTAGAGAATCCACTTTAGGAATGGGTGGATATAGTTATTCTTTAAATAGCGATGGTTCTGTAATTAACAATTCCGATGGTTCAGGTATAAACAATACATTTGTTACAGGTGCGGGAACAACAATTAATGCTCCATCTGGTACATTTATGAGTGAACACAAATTAGATTTAACTGAAAAATGGGCTAATTCAAGCAATTTCTTTGCAAAATTTTCATACGGAATCGCTAATAATGCTTACGTCACTGCACAAATTTTTGATGGAGGACTAATGGAAAGACCCGAATGGTCAAACCCCTTAGGAGGAAACTATGGAAATTTGGATGGCACGCCTAATTACCAACAAGCGGATGCTTTAGTGAATACAGTAGCTACAGCGGCTCCTTATGCAAGAGGAGCTAAAGCTGTAAACTCTCTTATGCCTGAAGGATTAAGTATACTGAGTAGATTTGCACCTGCTACCGGAGCAAGAGGAGTAATTAACAATACCTTAAACAGAGGAGTAGATGCTGTAAATGGAACTGTAGGAAAAGGAATGATCGCAAGACCTATCGTTACCGCTGCTGGAAATGCTGCAAAACCAGATAGTCCTGTTAGAACATGGTTGAGAAGAAATGTAGGTTATCGTCCACAGTTTGATTAATAATAATTATTATGACTTTACTTGAAATAATATTTGGAGGGCTAATTACCCAATTTTTAGGATTAAATACAAGGTATTATTTTTTCAAGATTTTTAATAAGAATCTGAAAAAAGGAGATTTTGAAAATGATAAAGAAGATATAGGTTCTAGTTTTTCTCAAGGATTTTATAATTTTTTTATAGGACTTATAGTTTTTATTCTTTTATCTTTTGGAGTAGTGTATTTATTAGATTTATTTCATCTTTTATAAACTTTTGCTTGCCTGAAAACAAAAAACCTCGCAAAATGCGAGGTTTTTTGTTTATAGCGCAGCTACATTTTTATTAAAGAAGTCTTTAAATTTTTGTTTGGTAATCATCGTTTCAAGCATAGAAAAGATTATATTTTTATCTTTTTCTTCCAAGCTATTATTAATCTTACTTGTTCTATTAAGGTTTTGTCTTCTACAACAACTTCTGTAGGAACTTCATTGTCTGGATGTACAATTTGGTCAATAGAAACTCCATAAAATTTGCAATTCTATCTAACATCTCAACAGAAGCTTCATGTTGTCCGTTTTCAATCTTATTGTAATGAGAAATCCCTACACCTATTTCTGTAATAGCCACGACTTGATCTGACATTTAGGAGTTAAAAATAACTGTCAGATTAAGTATTGACTAATTCAGTTTATAGCTTTTTTTATTTCTGTATGTAAGATTTTATTTCAGAATTAAAACGGGTTGATTTGCATTTTGATAAATTCCTTCGGAAATGCTTCTGTTTGCCATATAATAAAGGAAACTGTGCTTTCCCGGTAATGCGATCACAAGATCAGTTTTATTCAACGAGGCAAAAGATAAAATACCGTTGATGATATTTTCGTCAAATAAGTAGTGGATACTATTTGGAATATCATTTAAATTTTCGCTTATATATTTTTCGAGCTCTTCTTTTTTGGAGTCTGTAATTTCGTTGTTTGCTTTTTTGTGGATATTTAAAAGCGACAAATGAATATCTTTTTGATGAATAATCGATTTGTAATGAAACAGTCTGTCCAATTTTGTAATACTGTCAATATCACATGGAATTAAAATATTTTTGATTGGAGTATATGTATAGTTATTAGGAATAATTAAGGTCTTTACAGGGCTTGTTCTTGCAATATCTATAATATTTTCCGAAATGAAGCTATTGGTTACAGACGTTGTATCATCACTGCCTAAAATAATTAATTCAATATTCTGCTGATCCTTTATAATATCATTAATGCTTCTTATTAATGACATATCAGTAGTTGCCTTTGAGACTTTTATTTCTGGAAATTTTTTAAGGATGATCTGGCTTAATTTTTCTAATAATTCTTCCGTGTCTTTCAATATCATATTGATGCTTTCTTCGTTGACGAAGGAATGTCCTTCTGCGATGTGCAGATATTCGAATACAGATTCGTTATTTGTTTTTAAAAGGATAATATGATCATATCCATATTGTTTTGCCCAGTCTGCAGAAAGTTTCACTGCATTTTCGGTGGTTGGTGTTGTGTCAACAGGTACAAGTATTGTTCTCATTTCGTAAAGATTTTAGCCTTTAAGAGCCTTTATTTGTTAAGATTAGTTGTCATTTGTTTAATTAAAAGCAGAGCATTGCTGAGTTCTTTTTCATGAATATCTCCTGCAGCCTTTTCGTAAAGTTCCAAAGCCCATGGATACAGTTTTTCCATAAGCTTTTTTCCGCTTTGTGTAAGAAAAATCTGCTTGTTTCTTCGGTCGTTCTTATATTCAATCCGTTCTACGAATCCCCTTTTTACCAGATTATTGATCAGATAAGTGACGCTTGATTTGTCTTTGCTGATCTGATTGCTGATCTCTTGCTGGTTGATTCCTTCATTTCGCCAAAGGAGTCCTAAAATTTCAATAAATTCGAAAGAAAGTGAGGGATCATATTCATTGATTTTTGTCTGAATTTTTTGTCTCAGTCTGCTTTTCATTTCACCCATTGCCAAACCCAGTTCCAGAGCCAATTGAGAGATGTTTTGATTTTGTGGGAACATCATTTTAATTGATAATTTTTAAATTGCTCATATATACAAATATACTGAAAATTAGTTTTAATTTAAACTAATTTATAATGAAAATTCATTTCTTTTAAGGAAAGAAAGTCTAATAAATTCAATGTTTAATCATTTGATTAAAATAATTGATTAAAAATAAAATTTAGTTTTTATATTTGTAATGAAAAGATTAGAAAAAAATGAAAGAGTCTGAAAAAATAGATGTAAGTACAGAAGAGAAAATAAAAGAAGCAGCACGTATTGTTTTTTATAAAAAGGGTTTTGCAGCTACACGAACCCGGGATATTGCGGAAGAAGCAGATATAAATCTTGCTTTGCTTAATTATTATTTCAGAAGTAAAGCGAAATTATTCGAGATGATCATGTTGGAAACTTTGTCCGGGTTTATTCAAAATATGCTTGTAGTACTGAATGATGAGAAGACAACTTTAGAAAAAAAAGTTGAGGAGATTGCATCAAGATATATAGATCTTATTATTAAAGAACCGGAGATTCCGACATTTATTGTCACTGAAATCCGGAATAATCCTGATATGTTATTGAAAAAGTTACCCATCAAGCAGGTGTTGACAAACTCAATGTTTTTTAAACAGCATGAAGAAGCAGTGAATAAAGGTGAAATTTCAGAGCCTAATCCTTTGCATTTTCTTATGAATGTGATTGGTCTTGTTGTTTTTCCATTTATTGCAAAACCACTATTGATGGGAGGGAGCGGGATTAATGATACTGAATTTAATGCATTGATGTTGGAACGAAAAAAGCTGATTCCTGTGTGGATTAAATCAATGATGAAAGGAGAATAATTTTTTTTGCCTGTGAATTAGTCAAATGATTAAAACAAAAAAATAAACAATATGATTTATTTTAAAACTGAAGAAAAAAAAGTCTGGATTATACTTTTGCTGCTGTTGTTTAATTGGATAAACGCGCAATCTGGAAGTTTGTCTCTGGAAGAATGCTATCGTCTTGCAAAAGAAAACTATCCGATGATCAAAAAGATGGATATCATTACTAAAACAGCCGATTTTACAATTGACAATGCCAATAAAAGATACCTTCCACAGGTTTCATTTTCTGGTCAGGCAACGTATCAGTCTCAGACGATCAGCTTTTCAGATGCTCTGGGTTCACTTCCGATCAACACACCTTTGCCTTCATTAAGTAAAGACCAATATAAAATTCAGGGTGAAGTAGATCAGCTGCTTTATGACGGAGGGAACATCAGAAATCAAAAAGACTTGGTAAAAGCCAATGCAGAGTTGCAGTCACAGAATATTGAAACCAATCTTTACGCGGTAAGACAGCGAATCAATACAATTTTCTTTTCTATTCTTCTGATGGATTCTCAGTTAAAGCAAAATGAACTCAATAAAGCCAGTCTTCAGACTCAGGTCCAAAAAACGGAAGCAGCCTTAAAATATGGAGTTGCTTACCGAAGTAATCTGGATGAACTGAAAGCGGAAATCATCAACATTGATATGATGAGTACAGAATATAAAACCAATCGGGATGCTTATCTCAAGATGCTTTCTGTCTTTATCGGGAAAAATATTTCCTCTTCAGAAGAACTTCAATTGCCTGATACGGAAGTTTTTCAAACCGAAATGAAAAGACCTGAAATTAAAAGTTTTGAATTGCAGAAATCAGTGTATGATCTTCAGGAAAGCCAGTTGAAATCGGATCTTTTGCCTAAAGTAAGTGCTTTTGTTCAGGGAGCTTACGGAAGACCTACGCTTAATATTATTGAAAATAAATTCGGGCCCTGGTTTATTGCAGGGATAAGATTCAACTGGTCGCTGGAAAGTCTTTATACCAATTCGAATCAAAAAGAGATTTTAAAACTGAACAGACAGGCTGTAGATGCAGATAAGGAAACCTTTTTATTGAATACCAAACTGGATCTTACCCAACAAAATGACCAGATCAAAAAATATAATGAACTGATTCAGCAGGATGGAAACGCAATTGCTTTACGAGAATCTGTGAGAAAATCTGCCGAAGCCCAATTGAGCAATGGGGTAATTACAGTACATGAATATATTCAAAAAACAAATGCCGAAAATCTGGCCAGACAAACGTTGATTCTTCATCAGATCCAATTGTTACAGGCAAAATATAATCAGAAATTTATAACCGGAAACTAATTACTATTTACAATGAAAAAGCTTATCCTATTTTTTACTGCTGTGTTATTATTGAATTCCTGTGAGAAAAAAGATGATTTTGATGCTTCAGGAAATTTTGAAGCCGATGAAGTGATTGTTTCTGCTCAGCAAAATGGAGAACTGATTTCTTATTCCGTTCAGGAAGGGGTATATTTAAAAAAAGGAGATCAGGTGGGACAAATCGATGTAAAAACCGCAGTTCTGCAAAAAGAGCAGGCGGAAGCTAATATTCAGGCATTGCATCAGAAAACAAGCACTCCCGATGCTCAGGATGAATTGGTGAAAAAACAGCTGGCTGTACTGGAATCTCAGCTGGAGCATCAGATCCATGAGCGAACACGCACTGCGAATTTGGTAAAAGCAGATGCAGCAACCAGAAAGCAGCTTGATGATATTGATGCAGGGATCGATCAGTTGAGAAAACAGATTGTGGCGACAAGACAGCAGCTTTCAGTCAATAATTCCAATTATGATACTCAGAACCGCAGTATTTTAAGTGAAGCGGCTCCTTTGGAAAAAACGGTTGCCCAGTTTCAGGAGCAGATCAATAAAGGGCAGATCATCAATCCAATTAACGGAACTGTGCTTGTCAATTACGCTCTTCAGGGCGAAATGCAGGTAGTAGGAAAACCACTATATAAAATTGCCAATACAGATACACTTGATCTGAGGGCTTATATTACAGGAACTCAATTGTCTCAGATTAAACTGAATCAACAGGTTAAAGTAAGAATAGATCAGGGTGAAAAAAAATATAAGGAATATCCGGGAACGATTACCTGGATTTCCGGCAAATCTGAATTTTCCCCAAAAACGATCCAGACTAAAGATGAAAGAGCCAATCTTGTCTATGCGATTAAAATCAGAGTAAAAAATGACGGATACCTTAAAATAGGAATGTACGGTGAAGTAATCTGGTCAAAATAAAAAGGGATGAATTCTGTCGTTGTAACAAATATGATCAAAACCTACGGAGACGTAAAAGCTGTCGACGATGTTTCTTTTGAAGTAGAAAAAGGAGAACTGTTTGGTCTGATCGGTCCTGATGGTGCCGGTAAAACCTCAATTTTCCGTGTTCTCACCACTTTATTGTTAGCAGATAGCGGAACAGCAACTGTGGAAGGACATGATGTGGTCAAAGAATATCAGGCGATCCGAAACAAAGTAGGATATATGCCCGGGAAGTTTTCTCTTTATCAGGATCTTACAGTATCAGAAAATCTGAATTTTTTTGCAACGCTTTTCGGGACAACGATTGAAGAAAATTACGATTTGATTAAAGATATTTATGAGCAGATAAAACCTTTCAGTAATAGAAGAGCAGGAAAACTTTCAGGAGGAATGAAACAAAAACTTGCGTTATGTTGTGCATTGATCCACAAACCTGAAGTTTTATTTCTTGATGAGCCTACAACCGGAGTGGATGTGGTTTCCAGAAAAGAATTCTGGGAAATGCTGGCAAAGCTTAAAGAACAAAACATCAGCATTGTTGTATCAACACCTTATATGGATGAAGCAAAACTCTGCGACCGTATTGCGCTCATCCAAAACGGAAAAATAATGTCCGTAGACGAGCCTGAAAAGATTGTCAGAAGTTTTCCTAAACCCCTTTTTGCAGTAAAAGCTAAAAATATCTATCAGCTATTGGAGAATTTGAGATCTGATGAAAATATAGAAAGCTGCTATGCATTCGGAGAATATATTCATGTGACATTAAAGACGGAAGGTGATGAACAGAAAGTAAAAGAATTAGCAGAAAAATACCATCCGGAAGATTTTGAAGTAAAAAAAATCACTCCGACCATAGAGGATAGTTTTATAAGATTGATGCAGGAACAGCAAGTAAAAACCGAGTAAATGGATAAAGCAATAATTTGTAAAGACCTCACGAAGCAGTTTGGTGACTTTAAAGCGGTCGATCGTATCTCATTTGATGTCGATCAGGGAGAGATATTCGGATTCCTTGGTGCTAATGGAGCCGGGAAAACAACAGCTATGCGTATTCTTTGCGGATTGTCTTTTCCTACATCAGGTTCGGCTACGGTTGCCGGTTTTGATGTATATAAGCAGCAGGAGCAGATTAAAAGAAATATAGGATATATGAGCCAGAAATTTTCTCTGTATGATAATCTTACCATTCTGGAGAATATTGAATTTTATGGAGGAGTATATGGTGTTTCACGTTCAGAAATAAAAAAACGGAGTACCAAATTGATCACTACGCTAGGTTTAGAAAAAGAAGCTAAAAAACTGGTGGGAGCTTTACCGCTCGGCTGGAAACAGAAACTTGCCTTTTCCGTAGCTATTTTTCATCGTCCTAAAATTGTTTTCTTAGACGAGCCTACAGGTGGAGTAGATCCCATAACGAGACGCCAGTTCTGGGATATGATTTATCAGGCTGCAGCAGACGGAATTACGGTTTTCGTCACCACACATTATATGGATGAAGCTGAATACTGTAACCGGATCACCGTAATGGTAGATGGCAGAGTAGAAGCAATGGATACTCCGGCTAATCTGAAGAAACAGTTCGATACGCATTCGATGGATGATGTTTTTTATCAGCTTGCAAGAAATGCCAAACGATCAGGAGATTAACTATGAAACAATTATTAGTATTTATCCGTAAAGAATTTTATCATGTATTCAGAGATCGCAGAACGCTTCTGATCCTTTTTGGTTTGCCGATTGTGCAGATCGTGCTTTTTGGTTTTGCGCTGAGCAGTGAAGTAAAAAATATAGGTGTTGCCATTTTGGATAATGCCCATGATGTACAGTCGGAGCAGATTATTACTAAAATACAGTCCAGCTCTTATTTTAAAGTAAAAGCACCTGTTTTGAACTATCCGGAAATCGAGAAACGATTTAAAGACGGAAGCATAAAATGTACGGTCATATTCCCCGCCAATTTTGGAAAAGACATCTACCGTAAAGACGGAGCGCAGATACAGGTAATTGCAGATGCTTCAGATCCCAATACAGCAACCATTCTTACCAATTATCTTACCACGATTATCAATAATTATCAGCAACAGATAAATCCAACAAGTAAGCCTTCTTATCAGATCATTCCGGAATTAAGACAGCTTTATAATGAAGATCAGAATGGATCCCTGAATTTTATTCCCGGTGTGATCGCTCTGATTTTTATGATTGTAAGCACGGCATTAACATCAGTCGCAGTCGTAAAAGAAAAGGAACTAGGAACCATGGAAATTTTACTGGTGTCACCTTTTAAACCGATCATGGTTTTAATTGCCAAAGCAATCCCGTATTTAGTTCTTTCTTTGGTTAATTTCATCATTATCCTTTTGCTTTCTGTGTACTTATTGGATGTTGAAATAAAAGGAAACCTGATTTTACTTTTTGCAGAAAGTATTCTGTTTATCATCACCTGTCTTGCATTAGGATTACTTATTTCAAATCTGACTAACTCGCAGCAAACCGCAATGCTGATTTCAATGATGGGAATGATGCTTCCGACATTACTGTTGACAGGGTTTATGTTCCCGATAGAAAATATGCCTTGGATATTTCAGATAATATCTCACATACTGCCGTCAAGATATTATTACGCAATTGTAAAAGCTGTGATGCTGAAAGGATTAGGGTTTGGATATGTTTGGAAAGAGACCTTGATCTTGGTAGGAATGTGTATTGTTTTACTGACATTAGCTTTGAAGAATTTTAAAATCAGACTGTCGTGAAAGTATTAAGATTCATTTTACAGAAAGAATTTCGTCAGATTTTCAGAGATAAAACGATACTGGCGATGATGTTTGCGATGCCGATTATTCAGCTGATCATCATGCCTTTAGCGGCTAATTTTGAAGTGAAAAATGTTAATATAGCCTATGTGGACCATGATCACAGCAGTTATTCTCAAAAGCTGATACATAAAATTGCTTCCTCAGGTTATTTTAAAATTGCTGGAGCTACCGATTCGTATAAGAACGGATTAAAAATGATTGAGGAAAACGATGCTGATCTTGTGTTGGAAATTCCAGCCGGTTTTGAACGAAATCTTGTTCGGGAAGGAAGTCAGAAAGTGAATCTTTCAGTGGATGCGATTAACGGAACAAAATCGTCTCTGGGTGGAGCTTACCTTATGTCTGTCATTGCAGATTTTAATAATGATCTGGATATTACGATGAAAACATTTACGACCTCAACCAATTCGAAGGCCAATATACAGGTGGTAAATTCCAATTGGTATAATCCCAGAGCGGAATACAAGTATTATATGGTTCCGGGGATTCTGGTATTGTTGCTTACGCTCATCGGAGGTTTTATCACGGCATTAAATATTGTGAGAGAAAAAGAGATTGGTACTATCGAACAGATCAATGTGACTCCTATCAAAAAATGGCAGTTTATCTTAGGGAAATTAATTCCGTTCTGGATTGTCGGGATGATTGTTTTTACGTTAGGATTGATCGTGATGTATGTTGTTTACGGAATTTTTCCTCAGGGAAGCTTACTTGTTCTCTATCTTTTTGCGGCAGTTTACCTTATTGCTTTGTTAGGGTTAGGACTTTTGATTTCCACCTTTGCAGATACACAATTACAGGCCATGTTTATTGCATTTTTCTTTATGATGATCTTTATGCTGATGAGCGGTTTTTTCACCAGTACAGACAGTATGCCGGATTGGGCAAGAACAATGTCGGCTTTTACCCCGGTAACGCATTTTATCAACGTTGTAAGACTTATTGTTTTGAAAGGCAGCGGATTATCAGAAGTGAAAAATGAATTGTTTTATTTACTTGTTTTTGCTGTTGTACTCAATTCTCTGGCTATTTACAACTATCGAAAGACAAGTTAAAAACAGAGCAGCTCTCAGATAATCAACATCCGATCAACAGATCAGAAGTAGGCGATATTCACCGTCATTTTCTGTGGGAGCACGATGTACGCAGGGTAAAACCTTTTGCTCAGGATGGTCTACTGCTAATCTCCAAAGATGTCCTACTCCTAAATTGATGGGTTGCGCATTCGGTTGGGGTTCATAATGAAGATCAAAAAAATATTCCTTTAAAAAATCTTCAAATTCCTTGTCTGGACCGTCGTGTATCTCTTTAAGCTTTTCCCTGATTTCAGGAATCAATATTTTCTTTGTAGCTTGGTCATTGGGTAAAATATCACTTGCAGCACCATGATAGGTGCACAAAAACGTATCTGTTCCAATAGGAGAACGATCTACATGATAAGAATAAACATCTGTGGAAATGAAGCTAAATTCTTCATCCCGCTCATACTTTTTGAGTAAATTAAGAGAAGGAGATGCACCAAAATCGGTTAATAGCTGTATGTCATTCAAAATAATTCTTCTTGCATTATGACCGTTTTCAGAAAGCGTTAATGCTAAAAGATCTTCAACGGAAACTTCCGTAATATTTTCTTTTAACTGAAGCTCAGATACAATTTCTTTAAAGTCTCCGGCTAAATTTCTTTTCCAGCAAATGGCGTTCATGGTCCCTTGAAAACTGGTTTCTACAAGTTCAGAAAAAGAAGAAACTACTCCGATTTGATCGTCGCCAGAAAAAATATTGTTCATTTTTTAAATATGAATAATTTAATTCATGCAAAAATAGGAAACAAGTATAAGTCTTATCCGGAATTTATCAAAATAATGAAATAATCGTGGCGGTTTTATTTTTTTTATGGTATAATGTATTGATTATCAATCTATTAAATTTAACATTTACGACTTTATATTAAATGAACTAAAGAGTCAGATCGACACGGAAAAAAATTATTTCAAACAGAGGAATTCTGAATAAATGTTTCGTATTTTTAACAGATAAACGAACAATATTCAAATAGCAATATTTGATATTACAGAGAAAATATTCTTTAAATATTTTTGCGTTGGATAGTCTTTTTATTAGATTTTAGGTCTGATATTTGTAGTGGACAGACCAGCAAAATGGAGAACTTTTAATTATGAGAAAAAACACAACATTGAAAAAATCATTTTTATATACTATTGTATTGGCAATGCTTTTGGTTTCATGTAAAAAAGAAATTGAAAAAGTAAATGATACCATTCAGGGAACCGCCGATTCTATAGTAGATACCCCGGCTGCAGAACAGGATTCTGTAAAGAAAGAGCCTGTTGTTCAAAAAGAATCTCTGCCGCCTGCGATGCAGGAAGATGGCTTTTATAATGCTTTTATTTTTCCAAAGGATAAGAAGCTGAAAGACTCTTTATTTTCTGTTTTTAATAAAAAATATACAGAAAAAGAGCGTTATGCTATTTTCGCATTAAACAGATTAGACTCAAAAAATAAATGGAATGCAGATACTTTAGTTGTTCCGGCTAAGATAGATACCACTTTAATGGAGTATTCACCATTTCCTATGCAGCTGGATGTGTTGAGTCCGGTGAAGAAGTTTGTGGTTTTTTCATATCCTATTCAGGCGTATGGAGTATATTCGAACGGAAGCTTAGTCAAATGGGGCCCCACAAGCATGGGGAAAAAAGCGGCGCAGACGAAGAGAGGGCTTACATTTGCCAACTGGAAAAAGAAACTGGCAATTTCCACAGTAAGCAGTGAATGGAAATTACCTTATAATTTTAATATATTCAATCTGGACGGAATTGGTTGGCATCAGTATGATCTTCCCGGTTATCCCGCATCACATTCCTGTTTAAGATTATTAATGAAAGATGCACAATGGCTGTATTCTTATGCAGATACCTGGGTTTTGAATCCGGGAGGTGCTACGACCAAAGCCAAAGGTACAGCGGTGCTGGTATACGGAGATTACAAATGGGGTGGAAGAAAACCTTGGAGAAAATTATTGGACGATCCTAATGCCAACAATATTTCTGTAGAGGAAATGACAAAAATGATCGAGCCGAATATTGAGAAAATAATAAAAGAACAGGATAACCGTCAGATTGTGGTAGATTCCATTAAAGCAGCAAAAGCTGTTCTGGAGCAAATGCCGGAAAACCCTAAAACGGAAGCTCCTTAATTATTCTTTCTTTCAAACTGTAAAGTGGATTCTTCTGCAAATCTTCTTAGCTTCTGCATCTCTTCTTTACCTTTATGCTGACCGAATCTAGCGGCAGCATAAGTCAGTCCGATGCAAAAGAGCATGACAAAAGATGCGTTGAGAGCCCAGGGAAATTCATGGCTGTTGATTTGATTTTCTACATAATGCATGGTGAAAAAAGTCATCCAGAGAATAGAAAAAGAAAAGTATAAAAACATAAAGAAAGTCCAAACTGCAGAACTGGGTCCGAAAACGCCCCGTATTGCAGTTTCTTCATCTTCAGTTTCTATTCTTAGAGATAATCTGGGTTTCCAGTAATTATCGTACCGGGTTTTTACATAGATGGTAGCCACTTCATGATTAATATTCCCGGAAAATTCATTTTTGTGTTCTGCAAGGTATTGTTTCAGACTCTTGGCATATTCTTCCTTACTAAGATGGGTAAACATCTTGAATCTGGGTCTGCTTCTTATTTTGTCTAAAGTTGTTTCTTCTGTATTCATATTATTCTTGGTAGGGGATTGGGTCTTCTAAATCAAAGCTTAGGGTCATTTCTTTATTATTTCTTTCGATCTGCATAGTAATTGTTTTTCCTTCTTCGGATTTCATCATTTCCATGATTTTTTCCATCGTCATATCCGCTGTTTTTTTTCCGTTTATGCTGATCAGTTTATCGTCTTTTTTCAATCCGGCTTTGTCAGCAGGGGAATCTTTGCGAACACCGGCGATGGCGAAAATGGGTTTTAAAACAAAATTATATTGCAGATTATTCATAATTACTTCAATTGCTCCATTGGTTTTATTATTGTTATTCTGTGTGGCAAGGCTTACCTCATCTTTAGACCATTCCATACCATCTTGTCTAAAATCGAGTCCGCTCATATTAAAATGAAACGGGTCATTAAAATTCCTGTTTTTTTTTAGATAGAGTTTCTGATTGGTATAATCGAAAGCTACCGTAAAACGTCTCATAATATCACCGCCAATAGACCCTTTTCTGTTTTCAACCATATTTACATGCTGAATAGAATACTCATCAGGCATGGCTGTAAGAGGTTTTACAAATTTGAAATTGCCCAAATATAAATTATGGATTCTGCTTCTTTTCCCATAAATATCGCCATTAAATCCTCTTCCCAAAAAATCATCAATATTAGGTCGGTTATAAACAAAATTTTTGATTAAGGTTGGAAACAGCCAAATCGCATCACTATTTCCGAGGTCTATTAATAGCTTAGAATCTTTCTTTTCGTTCGTCATTTCTACATCTGCAACAATATAGGGTTTGCTTTTTTCTATGGTAATATCCAGGACATCAAATTTTTTTATCTTTTTCTTAAACAGATTTTCATCATTGTAGACGGTAATTTTCTTTGATAAATAATCAATTACTATCGGATGATTCTTAAAGAAATGATAACCGATAATTCCGTTAACAGGAATCCCGATATGAGAAGAAATATTAAAATCCTGATCTGTAATTATGTATAAGGTTGAAGTGTAATTTACATAATCTTTTCCTATCCGGGCTATATTATTGTCTGATCGGAAACCGTCAATACTTGCGTTACCCCCCAAACCCGAAAGTCTTATTTTTTCAAGATTGGCAAGTTTTAATTCTTTGTTTTCAAGGCTGAAAATAGAAGTTTCTGCAATTCCGGTATCTAAGAGAAAGGTTAGTTCTGCACCATTTACATTGACTGGAATGAAAATCAGATTATTGATTAATTTAAAAGGAATAACCGTTTTTTGAGCATTCTGTATTTCAAATGAATTCTGAGCATTCATCAAAATGCTGAAGAAAAAGATCACTATACAATATTGGAATTTCATCTAATGAATATAGTGAATTTATCCCTATCATCAATAAAAAACATTATCAAATATGAGAATGTTTGATAATCGTTCATTTAGAACGAAATATTTTTGAATTTTTCTTAATTTACTTGGAGAAGAAATCCATAAGATCCATATAATTTTTTTGATTGACGCCATGTCCGCTCATATACTCTCTGAAAGTAAAGTAGCATCCTAAATCGTAAAGAAGATCAGCCGCTTTTCTTCCCCATTCTAATGGAATAACAGCATCATCTGTTCCGTGTGAAATAAAGAAACGCAATTTTTCCAGTTTCTTTTTATCTTTTACAATATTGGTTAATATTTTTTCCTCAGGATAGCTGCTTAAACACGCAACATAACTGAACATATCAGGATATCTTAAAGCCAAAGAATAGCATAAAATGCCTCCCTGGCTGAAACCACAAAGATGTGTTTTACCATCCACGATACCGTAACGGTTGATAATCTTTAAAATATTTTCTAAAACGGTTTGTAAAGATTCTTCAGCCTGAGCAATATCTATGAAATTTTCAGGATTATTAAAATCTATATCATACCACGAAAAACCTTCAAATTGAGTAGTTCTCGGAGCTCTGAAACTTACGATGATCCAGTCTTTCGGAAGGGTTTCTCTGAAGCTGAAAAGATCTTGTTCATTACTTCCGTATCCGTGAAGCATAAAAATGATGGGAGTACTGGAAGTTATATTTTCGGGCTCTTTTACGATGTAGTCTAAATTCATGACAACAAAGATAAATAATTAATCAAAATGGATTGAATTGGAATCATGATTGTATAGATAAATTAATTTAATCATATCTTTATAAAGCGATGTTTATAGGTTTTTAATGATTTGATATTTTTTAGAAATCTTTGTTGGAAAATTTTCATAAAAGTTATTTTTATATTGATAAAAAGCCTATATTTGAAACATAAAAATTTATTTGGAGAAATGAAGCAATTTTACAAATCAAAAAATTTACTTAAACTTTCTTTTTTATTTGCTGTATTATTTTCAGTAACTGTAGTGGTTAATTCTTGTAAAAAAGACGACGATGATGGATACGTAGACCATGTTGTTCAATTTGAAGCAAAAATAACGCCTGGTGGAACTACTCCTCCTACCGCTCCTATTCATATTTTTAAAACAATTGTTACTCAGGTAGGTACAAATCAACAGACTCAGTATGATACCGAAGGACTAACCTGGGCAAGTGGTGAGTTTTTCGTAAATTCCAGCCAGTCACAATTAAATTTAGCAGCTAACGCGGATCTTCCTAATGCAGACTCTAAGCTAACTGTTACTATCTGGATCGATGGTGAAGTTGCTGAAACAGCTACTGTAACAGGTAACGGGATTAAAAGTGCTGCTGTAGCTCACAGTTTCCTTGAATTATAAAAAAAGTCTTTTAAGATACATAAAACCACCTCAATAAGGTGGTTTTTATTTTTCAATCATATTGTGCTGAATTGCCAGACTAATAAGCTCCATAGAGTTTTTTGCCTGAAATTTTTGCAATAAGTTTTTTCTGTGCGTGTCGACGGTTAAAGGACTTAAAAATAGTTCATCAGCAATTAAGGCACTGGTTTTCCCTTCAGCAACCAGTTTTAAGATTTCCTTTTCCCTTTTTGTTAATCTCGGCATAGCCATTTCCGTATGTGAAAGTTTGCTTATAATTTGCTTCGTCTCATTACAGAAAACAATATTTCCGGAAAGTACGCCTTTTAAACATTCTATAAGTTCATCTATAGAAGTGTTTTTAAGTAAATACCCACTCGCTCCGTTTTGAATACATTGCATGATAATACTTCTTTCAGATCGGTTACTGAACATGATTACAGATGTATTTGAAGCCGTTTTTTTTATTTCATTACAAAGCTCAATTCCGTTACAGTCAGGTAAGGTGATATCTAAAAGAATGATATCTACAGGATTTGTTTTTATAAAACCGATGATCTCTGAACCCGTTGTGAAACTTTGTGAAATATGGAAATAAGACTGATTACTTAGCATCATTTTTAAACCTTCAATCACGATAGGATGGTCATCTACAATGGCGATATTTATTTTTTCAGTCTGCATGAGTATTAAGTTCAATGTTTATAGTAGTTCCTTCATGATCAGAGCTGATTTCCATTTTTCCTTTCAGGTAATCTACTCTGTTTTTCAGATTTCGGAGTCCGAGGCTTTTCGTTTTTTCTCCACTGTTTTTTGAAAACCCTTTTCCGTTGTCTTCAATCGTAATAAAGAAATTTTCTTCAGATTGTGAACATTGGAGCAGAATGTTATTAGCTCCCGAATGTTTTACTGCATTGGCTAAAAGCTCCTGTACAATTCTGTAGATATTAAGCTGAATATTAAGCGGTAATTTTCTTTCAATATTGATCGGTTGAAAATCAATATCAAGATCTTTCCTGATGTAAAACTCACAAAGATCATTTAGTGCAGTTTCCAGTCCGAAATTGAGTAGCGATTCAGGCATTAGATTTCTTGCGACATGACGAAGCTCGCCTACGGAATTATCCAGCTGTGATAATATTCGGTAAAACTCTTTATCTTTTTCAGGATTCAGGTGGGTGGAAGACCATGTTGAAAAATTAATTTTTACTCCGGCAAGCATTCCGCCCAAACCATCGTGGAGATCTCTGGCAATACGTTCTCTTTCCCTTTCCTCTCCTTCAAGAATGGCTTTTGTTAAACTTAATTCTTCTTTTTGCTTTATATCAGTGATTTTTTGCTGTAAATTGATTTCCTTCTGTTCAGATATTTTCTTGTTTTTTCTGTAGATGATAAAAAAGAAAATGAAAAAGATAATAAGCAATAATAGAATGACACTGAGCCCCATTAAATAATAGTTTTTCTTACTTACTTCAAGTTCTCTTTCTTTTTTTTCAGCATTCAGATTCGCGATTTTTCTTTCTTTTTCTGCGGTATTGAATTTAGCTTCAATTTTATTGATCTCTAATTTTATACTTTCTGTATTCAGACTATCATTCAGTTTAGAATATTTTTGTTCCCACAGCAACGCTTCTTTAGAATTTCCCATTTCTTCATTAAGTGCGGAAAGCTGTTTATAGATCGCTTTTCTGTTATTAAGATCTGAGGCTAAAGATTGCTCTGCAAGGATGTTTTCAAGAGTTTTTTTGGCTTCATTGTACCTTTTTAGCTTCTTCAGAATATCGTATTTATTAAAATAAAACATTTGAGCCAGTAAATTCTGACTGAATTTTGTAGAATAAAAGATACCTTTTTCAATTACCGGTAATGCTTCTTCATTTCTTTGCTTTGTAATCAGGTAAAGTGTTTTTCCGTAATAATAAAACGCATTGGCTGAAGATTCAGGGTAGGGCTGTATCAGTTTTTCAGCCTTATCGAGAAACTTTTTGGCTTCGTCACCTTTTGCCTGATAACAAAAATTGCTGGCTGAATTTAAATATGTATAAAACAGCTCAGAAGAATTAGGATATGCTTTTTCCAAGATTGCCAAAGCCTTTTTATTATAGTTTCCTGCTTTTTCAAACTCTGCATTATAAGTAAGGATAATGGCAAGCTGCGTATATAAAAAGCCTAAGCTTTTGCTATTTTCATATCTCTCAACCAAGGGAATGCTTTTTTCAAGGATTATTTTCAATAAAAACGGGTATCCCTCCTTATTTTTTTGCGTTACTCCGTAGCTGTACCACGCAAGAGCCTGTAAAAAAGCTGATTCTTCAGTTTTGAATTTCGATAATTCTTTAATAGAACGCTGATAAGAAAGGGCCGCTTTTTCTTTATCATGATCCAGATTATATTGTCCTTCAAAATAAAAATATTTAGCGAGAAGATAAGCATTGTTTTTCGTCAGTTTCTTTCCCTGTTCCAAATATTTCTTGCTGAGAGAAGAGTCTGTATTCCTGTAGTAATTGGATAAAAGAAAGGCAGATTCACCGATAGATTGAGTGTTAGTCTTCGTATGTATGATACTTTTTAAACTGTCTATATAAGGTTTTTCATTGAGCGGGATGATCTGTTGAGCTTGTACTATAAAAGATATTAATATACTTAAGACAATAAGTAGTCTGTTCATGAGGCTTGATTCAGTTGTTTAGAACGGGGATTTTATAAAGCGTCCAATTTAACTAAAAAAAACAGCATAAAAAATACCCTTATTTAGGTATAAAAAAATACCTGTTTTTTAGGATTGATAGGTTTAATATCTACTGATAGCTTTGCAGGTACCAAATCACTAATCATAGAATATTTAATTAAGTAGCAAAATTTAACAAAAAAACTTATGAAAAAAATGAAAATCGTTTATGTCTTAAAAGGAACTTTTGTAGTAGTAATGGCAACCATGTTTATTGGATTAGTCGCATCTTGTAAAAATGATGACGATGACAATATTCCCGGTTCAGGAAAATCTCATAAAGTTGTCTTTAAGGCAATAGCTTCTTCAGGAAGTGATATTGATGTGGCAGTGTATGGAATTGACGGAAATACTACATCAGCAAGCAGCCTTAGCGGAACTACATGGTCAAGTCCGGAAGTTACGGCTGAAGCAGGAGCTTATAGTGCGAATGTTGCAGTAAGTGCTACAGGAGTAGATGCATCCTCAACTTTAAAAGTTCAAGTCTGGGTAGACGGAGAATTGAAAAAAGAAGGAACTTCTAGTGGTCAGGTTCTATCTGCATCCGCAGGATATGCTTTCTAAATTTTTAAAAACATAATTTTGTGATGAAAAAAGCGGCGAGATTTATCTCGCCGCTTTTTTATATGTTTTTGAAAAGATTAAATCACTTTTACAATGAAGTAACTTTTCTTTCCTTTCTGTAAAAGAAGGAATTTTCCGTCAATCAGATCATTTTCGTTGGCCGTATACACTTCATTTACCTTTTGCTTATTTACAGAAATTGAATTTCCTTTCAATTCTCTTGTCGCTTCACTTTTAGATTTCAGGAAACCTGACTTTTCAGAAAGTAAATCAATAATATTTACTCCTAAAACATCAGATTTTGAAATTTCACAATTTGAAATTCCATCAAAAATTTCAGTAAATATTTCCCCTGTCATATGTTCCATGCCTTTACTGAATAAAATTTCGGAAGCTCTTAAGGCTTTTTCATATTCTTCTTTTCCGTGAACCCAAACTGTTACTTCTTCCGCCAGTTTTTTCTGAAGTTTTCTTTCGTGTGGAGCGGTTTTATGCTCTTCAATTAAAGCTTCAATTTCTTCTTTTCCTAAGAAAGTATAGAATTTGATAAATCTTTCAGCATCAGCATCGGTAGCATTTAACCAGAATTGGTAGAATTTATATGGAGATGTTTTCTTTTTATCCAGCCAATAATTTTCTCCGCTTTCAGATTTACCGAATTTAGAACCGTCAGCTTTAGTAATCAAAGGAACAGTCAATGCGAATGCCTCTCCCTGAGCTTTTCTACGGATCAGTTCGGTACCGGTTGTGATATTTCCCCACTGGTCAGAACCTCCCATCTGAAGCTTTACATTATTGTTTTGGTATAAATGTAAAAAGTCATATCCTTGAATTAATTGGTAAGTAAATTCCGTAAAGCTCATTCCCTCCGCACCGGATTCTCCTGAAAATCTCTTTTTCACAGAATCTTTTGCCATCATATAATTTACGGTAATATTTTTCCCTACGTTCTTTGCAAAATCAAGGAAAGATATATTTTTCATCCAGTCGTAATTGTTAACCAATTCCGCTTTATTCGGTTCGTTTCCGGAGAAATCCAAAAATCTTGAAAGTTGGTTTTTCAAACAGTCTACATAGTGAAGAAGAGTAGCTTCATCCAAAAGATTTCTCTCTGCGGACTTTCCTGAAGGATCTCCGATCATCCCGGTTGCACCACCCACCAAAGCAATCGGTTTGTGACCGTGCTGCTGAAAGTGAGCCAGAATTTTTATCTGAATAAGACTTCCGATATGCAAAGAATCAGCTGTTGGATCAAACCCAATATACGCAGTAGTTACCTCTTTATTCAGTTGCTCATCGGTTCCGGGCATCATATCGGCAAAAAGACCACGCCATTTTAATTCTTCTATAAAGGAATTCATTGATTTTTTCTTTAAAATTTAACAGTGCAAAGATAATCATTTCAAGGAAATAAGGCGAAGAAGCAGGAAAGCAAATAGGCGAAATTACTGATTGACCGTTTGGAAATAGTAAACAGCTAATTTGCCTTCTCAGCTTTCTTTGCTTTTCCACCGAAATCAACTATATTTGTTAATAATGAACGACGAACAATTATTCCAGCTTATCGGGAAAGCAAAAGAAAAAGACCAAAAAGCTCAGACAAAGCTCATCAACATCTTTTGGGTTGATGTTTTTTCTTTTGTAATGAAGAAAGTAAGGGATGAAAATGATGCTGATGAAATTACGGTGAATGTTTTTTCAAAAGTCTTATCAAAGCTTGATATGTACGATCCGCATTTCCAGTTTAAAACATGGATATTAACGATCGCTCAAAATACAATTATTGATTTTTGGAGAAAGAAAACCAGAGAAAATCAGGATCCTACGGAGAATCTGGATGAAGTAAAAAACCAGTATGCAAAATCTCCTGAAGAATTAATGATTTCCGACGAAGAACAAAAGAAAATCATCAAAGCTATTGAGTCCTTAGATGCCAATTATCAGGATATTATCCGATTAAGATTCTTTGAAGAAAAAAGTATCAAAGAAATAGCTGAAGAATTGGGAATTTCAGTTGCCAATACCAAAGTTCGTGTCATGCGGGCAAAAAAAGTTTTAGCCGAATTGCTGAAAAACAATGAGTTTGAGGATAATTAAGCTTTAAACATACGACACAATTATCTTTACTAATCCGTAAAATCAATTGGAGAAATAAATTATAACTTCCATCAATCTCCGTCTTTGATTGTTTCGATAAAAAAATCCTTAACTTTGAACCTCAATTTGAGAAATAAATGGAGAATTTAGTTCAGGATACTACCGTTCAGAAACCAAAATGGATTCGTGTAAAACTTCCTACCGGAAAGAATTACAGAGAATTGAGAACTTTGGTTGATAAATATAAATTAAATACGATTTGCCAGAGTGGAAGCTGCCCGAACATGGGAGAATGTTGGGGAGAAGGAACTGCTACGTTTATGATTCTTGGAAATATCTGTACAAGGAGCTGTGGATTTTGCGGGGTGAAAACAGGAAAACCAATGGATGTAAATTGGGATGAACCTGAAAAAGTAGCGCGTTCAATCAAATTAATGAAAATTAAGCACGCTGTTTTAACTTCGGTTGACCGCGATGATTTGAAAGATATGGGTTCTATTCTTTGGGGGGAAACTGTAAATGCTGTAAGAAGAATTTCTCCGGGAACAACGATGGAAACATTGATTCCGGATTTTCAGGGAATTACAAAACATCTTGACAGATTGGTAGAAGTAGCTCCGGAAGTGATCTCTCACAATATGGAAACTGTAAAACGTTTGACAAGGGAAGTGAGAATTCAGGCAAAATATGAAAGAAGCCTTGAAGTACTCAGATATTTGAAAGAAGCCGGACAAAGAAGAACAAAAACCGGGGTAATGCTTGGTTTAGGGGAAACCAGAGATGAGGTTTTCCAGACTATTGAAGATATTAGAAATGCCAATGTGGATGTTATTACTTTAGGTCAATATTTACAGCCGACAAAAAAACATCTTCCTGTAAAGAAATTCATTACTCCTGAAGAATTTGATGAATTCGGGGATTTTGCAAGAAGCTTAGGCTTCAGACATGTTGAAAGCTCACCTTTAGTAAGGAGTTCTTACCACGCTGAAAAACATATTCATTAAAATATAATCGCTCCGAAAAGGAGCGATTTTTTTATTCATAATGAATTTATGTAATGTACTTGTTGGTTATAAACACTAAAATTCTTGCTGTCATTCTGAATAAAAACAAAACGTAGTGAAGAATTGTAAAAAATATCAGTTTCCTATTTGCCGGGATAGCACATTATGTAGACTCAACAATATTACTCAGATGTTTTTTCTTAAATTCTGAAGGTGTTTTTCCAGTATGATGCTTAAATAGCTTATTAAAATAGGAAAGGCTCTCAAATCCCACATGAAAACAAACTTCCGTCACGGACTCATCTTTTAATAAAAATATTTTAGCCTGATTAATCCTGTAATTATTTACAAAATCGGTAAAGGTCATATTCGTTTGTTTTTTAAAGTAACGGCAAAAAGCAGGTGTACTTAAACCCACGGTTTGTGCGATCTCATTTACATTAGGTTTTTTATCATAATTCTCGTGAATGTAACTGTAGATCGTTCCCATTCTGATTTTATCGTTTAAAAACCATTTTATCCGGGTGTCTTCGCTATTCAGTTCCTTTACTTCGGTAGAATGGGCAAGAATCTGTAAAATTTCCATTAAACCCATTAAAGATTTGAAAGTATTTTGATCTTTAATGCTGTGAAGCTTTTCAACAACTATTTGTTTTGTTTTTCCTGAAAAAGACAATCCGAGATGCGAACGTTCCAAAAGCCGTTTGATATTTTCAAATTCAGGAATGTCAAGGATGAGATCATGAAGAAAATTTTCTCTCATCTGTAAAACGAGCTGTTTACATTCGGTCTGGATTCCATAATCAAAATTGAGATGAGGAACATTCGATCCGATTAGCAGCAGCTCACTGTCTATAAAGCTTGAAATGTCTTTTCCTACGTGGCGGATTCCTTTAGATGCTTCAACATAAACAAGCTCTATTTCAGGATGATAATGCCAGAAGAAGCAGTTTTTAAGAGATGGGGAAAAAAGCTTGAAAGACTTTTCCTTTTCAAATTCTATTATTTCTTTCTGAATTTTCATTTTGTCCTGATTTGATTATTTGAGAGTATAAAATTAAATAAAAAGGTTAATAAAGAGCAAATTAATATCATCTGAGTGGAAGTGAAAATCATATTTTCTGCCGATTTTTGCATTTTCAAATAAGAATCAATTGTTGGAATGGATTCTTTCTAAAAAATTCAAAAGGTATAGATATATGGGATTGGATAAAAGAATTTTACCGCTTGCAATAGGAGGTTTGGGAATTGGAACTACGGAATTTACAGTAATGGGTTTACTTCCTGATATTGCGAAAACACTTCAGATTACGATTCCTGAAGCCGGACATTTAATCTCTGCTTATGCAATGGGAGTAGTGATCGGAGCGCCTATCTTGATCGGGTATTCTGTAAAATTTCCACCTAAAAAAGTGTTGATTGCACTGATGGTAATTTTTACCTTATTCAACGCTTTATCGGCGATTGCACCTGATTATACAACGATGATGATTATCAGATTCCTGTCCGGCTTGCCTCATGGAGCATTTTTTGGGGTAGGAACTGTAGTTGCAGCCAGAATGGCGGGAAAAGGAAAAGAAGCGTTTTATATTTCTTTAATGTTTACGGGTCTTACGGTGGCCAACCTCGCAATGGTTCCGCTGGTTACGTATATTGGTCATACTTTTCATTGGAGATGGTATTTTGCGATTGTAGCCGTAATTGGATTATTGACTTTAGTATCTCTAAAACTCTGGCTTCCTGTGCTGGAAAAGAAAGAAGACAGTCATTTTTTAGAAGAACTGAAATTTCTTAAAAGCAGACAATCATGGCTGGTTCTGTTGATTACAGCCATAGGTTTTGGTGGATTATTTACATGGTTTAGTTATATTACCCCTTTAATGACGATCGTTGCAGGAATTAAAGAAAGTCAGATGGCTTATGTAATGGTTCTTGCAGGAGGCGGAATGGTAGTGGGAAATCTTGTTGGAGGTTATATTTCCGACAGAATGAGTCCTGAAAAGACCTGTATATTATTAATATTTTTAATGATGTCTGCATTGGCAGGAGTATTTTTCCTGTCACACAACCAAACCACAGCGTTAATATTGACGTTTGTTTGCGGAGCTTTGTCAATGTCAGTTTCTGCACCGATTAACATTATGATGATGAAAGCCGCCCCTAAAAGTGAAATGATGGCGGCAGCTTTTATGCAGGCAGCTTTTAATATCGCGAATGCAATGGGAGCTTTCTTAGGAGGTATTCCTTTGGAGCACGGACTGTCTTTCAATTATCCATCATTGGTGGGAGTGGGAATGACATTCATCGGATTGATGATTGCTTTAAGATATAAATATTTATACGGTTCACAAGAACAGGATGAAGATGGTGATCTTGCAGTAGAATGTGTATCGTGTGACAAATAAAAAAGAAAAGAGAAGCAAATAATTTTGCTTCTCTTTTCTTTTATGAGCAAATCATACTTCTACTTCATTGCCGTTCTTGCACCAATATAAGGCGTTGTAAAGGTTTCCTTTTGGAAAAGACTTGAATTCACCAGGCATCAGAACACTGAAGATATCCGTAAAATTCTGGATTCCTTTTTTGTCTGTTACAATAGCGGCTCTGTTCCAATTGGCTAAATTTTTTAATCCTAAAATTGCATCTTCAAACCAGGCTCCCACAGTAAAATTATCAATATCTGTATCCAGATAAAGCAGATAATTGAGTTCATGAAAATGGTCTATTTTCTTTTTTACCACAGGGAATACAATGTTTTCAAAATCTTCTTTCGTTACTTCTCCTGTTGCATTGAATGCTGCAACGTTTTCCGGAGCTTCTGGAATTATTGTTATCATATTTTTATTTTTTGGTGGTTTGTTGTTTGATTTTCAAAACAAAAATTAAACCATTATTTCATTTCAGTAAAAATAAAAAGGCTTGATTGTTGATAGGATTAAGAAAAAATTATTCCTGTGGATCTTAAATCAAATGAACCTTTTTGGCTTTTAAAAAATGGATTGATACAATCTTATCCTTCATTGAAATCAGATGAAAATTGTGACGTTTTAATTATCGGAGGAGGAATTACCGGAAGTTTAATCGCTCATCAAATGATAAAAGATGGCTATAAAACAATCCTTATTGATAAACGGGAATTGTGCAATGGAAGTACTTCAGCAACCACTTCAATGTTACAATATGAAATTGATGTTCCTCTTTTTGAATTGATCGGAAAAATTGGGGAGAAAGGAGCGAAAGGAAGCTACAAAGCTTGTTCTGATGCTATTGATAAGATTGAAAAACTTTCCAAAGAACTTAAATCGGATGCAGGGTTCAAAAGAAAAGAATCTTTGTATTTTGCTTCAAAAAAGAAAGATACAAATTGGCTGAAAAAAGAATTTGAAGCAAGAAAAAATGCAGGCTTTGATGTAAAATGGATGGAAGCTGACAAAATTGCAAAAAAGTTTGGTTTTGAAAATACATATGGGGGCATTTTATCAGAACAGGGAGCAAGTATTGACGCTTTTAAGTTTGCTCATGAATTATTTGAAATCAATACAAGAAAAGGTTTAAAGGTCTTTGACAAAACAGCAATGGTAAAGGTAGATTATCATAAAGGCTTTAATATAGCCACTGTAGATTCCGGTTTTCAAATTAAGGCTAAAAAAATTATTTATTGTATTGGTTATGAAAGCAAGAATATGATCAAAGAAAATTTTGTTGATCTGAAAAGTACTTATGCTGTTGTTTCAGAAATTTCTCAGGAAAAGTTTAAAAATATCGAAGATATGCTGTTTTGGAACACAGATGATCCCTATATGTATATGCGGACTACGGATGATGGGAGATTGCTGATCGGTGGAGGAGATGAAGATTTTTATGATGCAAAAAAACGGGATGCGCTTTTAAATAAAAAAGAAAAAGAAATCCTTAAGACCCTGAAAAAAATAAAACCTGATTACCGTTTTTATACGGACTTTGTCTGGGCCGGAACTTTCGGGGAAACAAAAGACGGACTTCCATACATCGGAACACATGAAAAGTTTAAAAACTCTTATTTCGTTCTCGGTTTTGGCGGTAACGGGATTACTTTTTCCGTAATAGGAATGGATATGGCTTCCTCATTTATGAAAGGAAAAAAACATCAGCTTTCAAAATATTTTAAATTCAGAAGATAGGAGTCTGCGGCGGCTTTGCCGCCGCAGACTTAAAATAGAGTTTAAAAATTCAGGCATTATTTTTGAACTTTTCATAATAACCACACAAAATATTCTATTATGAAAACTCTTCAAAAAATTGCTATTCCTGTTTCAATAGGTGTTTTAGGATTGATGATATTGAATTCGTGTTCTACAGGAATTCCTAAAGGTGCAACTGCCGTGAAAAACTTTAAGGCCGATAAATACCTCGGAAAGTGGTATGAAATTGCCCGCTTCGATTACAAGTTCGAAAAAGATATGGATAATGTTACCGCAACGTATTCCCAAAACCCAAACGGAACCATTCGTGTTGACAATAAAGGCTATAATTACGTTAAAAAAGAATGGAAAGAATCTATCGGAGAAGCGAAATTCGTGAAAGATAAAAATGAAGCGCGCTTAAAAGTGTCATTCTTTAAGCCAATCTGGGCAGGCTATAATGTGATTGATATTGATGAGAACTATCAATATGCTTTAGTAGCAGGAAGCAGTTTAAAATATCTCTGGATTCTTTCCAGAACGAAAGAGATTCCTGAAAGCATCAGACAGCGTTTTTTAGAAAAAGCAAAAAATATTGGTTACAATACGGATGAATTGATTTGGGTGAGACACAATTAATTACAACTCTTCACAAAGTTTGTCATTCTGAACGAAATGAATGGAGTGAAGAATCTACTTTAATTGTAAGATTCTTCCTTTGTCAGAATGACAAACCCAATGAATTTAATTCAAATTCTTATACTCTTTCCATTCCTCGAAACGATATTCGATAACCTGTTTCATCAGATCATAATTTTCGTAAGTATCTTCAATGTGGTAGAACGTTTCATATTCATAGTCGTTTTCTTCAGCTTTTGTATCAAAAAGATTCACATAATCATCAGCAAATGAGCTGAATCTGTTTCCGAAATCCGTGTCATCTTTATAATAATCCTGTGCGAAAGCATTTCCCATATCATTTAGATCGTCTTCGGAAAACTTTCCGTCCATTATGTCCATTATAAAGTCTGCACCTGTAATTTCCCGTCTTTTTAATTTTTCAATTTCCTCCTCGTTATATTCTTTCAGTTCATCAGAAATTAAATTGTGAGTGATACACCAATTCAGGAACATTCCTGTATGGGTTGCTCCGTTCTTTTCAGGTAGACTTTCCGGGAAATCACCTCCATAATGCCATGAAGCATCATCATATTTTGACATAAACAATTATAGTTTTAAACAATTTTCGCCAAAAATAGAAAAAATCAATTTATATTGCCTGTCAATGAGAATTTCCCGTCATTTGTAAACGAATTTTTTTCGAAAAATAAATATGAAAAATGCTGTTCTGATTACTATTGGTGACGAAATCCTTTCCGGAAATACTGTTGACACAAATTCTAACTTCGTTGCTACTGAGCTTAAAAATATAGGAATTAAAGTTTCGCAGATTTTCACGATTTCTGACGAAATAGAAACCATCAAACATACTATTAAATCAGCTTTTAAAATAGGTGATTTAATTATCACGACAGGAGGTTTAGGACCTACCAGAGATGATAAAACTAAGAAAGCGATTGCTGAATTTTTCAACGATAAAATTGCTTTGGATGAAGCCACATTCAACCATCTGAAGAATTATATGGAAAGACGCGGTCGCCTGGAAATTCTGGAGAGAAATCGAGAGCAGGCTTTTGTGCCTACAAAATCAACAGTTTTCCAGAATCATTTCGGAACAGCGCCTTGTATGATGATGGAGCAGGACGGGAAACTATTATTCAGTTTACCGGGTGTTCCTTATGAAGTAAAACCACTGATTAAAGATCAGATTGTTCCTTTTCTACAGGAAAAATTTAACCTGAATTATATTTTTACAAGAATCGTTTCCGTTGTAGGTATTCCTGAAAGTATTTTAGCAGATACTATAGAAAATTGGGAATTAGCTTTACCGGAAAATTTAGCTTTATCATATCTCCCTATAGGAACCCGTGTAAAGCTAAGGCTGACTGGAATTGGAGAAAATGAAGAAATTTTACAACAGCAGTTGGAAGAAGAGATTCAAAAATTATTGCCTTTAATCAAAGACAATGTAATTGCAACTTCTGAAGATAAAATTGAAACAATTCTTGCAGAGATTTTAACAGAGAGAAAATTAACGATTTCAACGGCAGAAAGCTGTACAGGTGGTGAACTGGCAAAAATGATAACCTCGGTTTCCGGAAGTTCAAAATATTATCTTGGAGGAATAGTGGCTTATGCAACTGAAAAGAAAATTGACATTTTAAAAGTTAAAAAAGAAACGGTTGATGAGTTTACAGTTGTAAGTGAGCAGGTGGCCTCAGAAATGGCGGAAGGTTGTCAGCAATTATTTGGAACACATATTTCACTTTCAACAACAGGAGTTGCCGGTCCCGGAAAAGGCGAGGACGGAAAAGAAGTAGGAACTGTTTTTTATACCATCCGAATTGGTGAGAAAGAAACTACTTCAAAATTATATATGCCACATCTTGAACGACTGGATTTTATGAATTTTGTTTCACAGAAAATTATTCAGGATTTAGTGGGGATTCTTATTAATAATTAAACCTTAATTGTAATTTTAATATTTTTTTAATTAAATATAGAGTAGTTTTTCACGCTTTTTGAAATTCATTCAAAAAATATCAAAATCGTGGAAAACTCAAAACAGATTTTTCAGACAGATAATAAAAAACGCTGGAGAAACGTTCAATGGGGAAGTCGTATTTTCATCTTTATTGCAGTACTCCTTTTCCTGGCTTTAGGTCTGATGATGAAACTGGACAAAAGCCCTAAAATTCCTTTTAAAGAAGATTATAAAGCAGTAATTACGGCGAACAAGCCTTTTCTTCAGGAAAATAAAATTTCAAAAGAATATAAAGGTTTCAGAAACTTTATTTCTGAAAAGACAATGCATACCAATCTTGCGAAAATCGAAAAAGCAAGAGCTGAAAGACGTAAAAACCAAAACCGAAACTGGGCGCAATTTCCCGGCGGAATCCGTTCTGCATTTTATGTTGCTTGGGATCCGCAGTCTTTGATGTCTTTAAAGAGAAACATCAGACACATCAATCTGGTTTTTCCCGAGTGGTTTTTCCTTGACCCGAAAACAGGTGATCTGAAAACCAATGTTGATCCCGAAGGTTATAAAGTGATCAAAAGAACTGGTGTTGCTGCAATGCCGATTTTAAGCAATAACTTCCAGCAGGAATTTCGTTCTGAGGGTTTGGGAAAAGTTTTAAATCATCCTCAGCAGAGAACAAAACTGATTCAAAAATTGCTTCAGCAATGTCTTAAGTTTCAATTTAAAGGAATTAATATCGACTTCGAAGAAATGAATCTGAATTCTGACGAGAACCTTATTGCTTTTATGAGGGAACTTTCAGATACTTTCAAGCAAAATAAATTGCTCGTTACAATGGATGTAATGACGGATAATGAGGATTATAATATTCAGAAATTAAATCCCTATGTCGATTATTTTGTCTTAATGGCTTATGACGAATATTCTGCAGATAGCGATGCCGGACCTGTTTCATCTCAAAAATGGGTAGAAGCTCAGACCGGAAAATTTTTACAGAAAACATCTCCGAATAAAATCATTTTAGGATTGGGTGCTTATGGCTATGATTGGAGCACTAATAGAGATGACAACAGCTCTGTAACATATATGCAGGCAATAACAAAAGCGAGTGCAAGCAAAGCAATTATCAATTTTGATGATAATACCTTTAATTTAAACTATTCATACACCGATTCAAAAAATAATACCCATACTGTGTTTTTCAATGATGCAGTTTCTATTTTCAATACCATGCGTTTTTCTTCAGAATATCCTTTGGCGGGAACGGCTCTTTGGAGATTGGGAAGTGAAGACAGCCGGATCTGGAATTTTTATGATAAGGATCTGACTTTTGCCGGATTGTCAAAATTAAATCTAAAAACACTGGAAAATGTCAAAGGTCAGACTATGGTCGATTATATTGGTGATGGAGAAGTTCTGGATGTTTTAAATACGCCTCACGACGGAAAAATTGCTGTGGAGATCGATCCGAAAGAAAAAATCATTACTGATGAAAATTACCTGACTTATCCGAGTTCTTATGAAGTGAAAAAATATGGATCTGCACCTCAGAAAGAATTGGTTCTGACGTTTGATGACGGTCCGGATGAGACCTATACACCACAGATTTTAGATGTTTTGTCGAAATATCATGTTCCTGCTGCATTCTTTTTGGTTGGTTTAAATGCTGAAAAAAATCTTCCTTTGGTTAAAAGAATTTACAGAGAAGGGCATGAAATAGGCAACCATACCTTTACCCACGAAAATGTTGCAAAAGTAAGTCCTGAGAGAGCCTTATTGGAATTAAAACTGACAAGGCTGCTGATAGAATGTATTACGGGACACAGCACTATTCTTTTCAGAGCGCCTTATAATGCGGATTCTGAGCCGACAACTTCGGAAGAAATCATACCTGTTGCGTTGGCAAGACAGCAAAATTATTTAGATATCGGTGAAAATATTGATCCTGAAGACTGGCAACCCGGAATAAAAGCGGATGAAATTGTAAAACGTGTATTAGCCGGAATAAAAGCGGAACGGGGTAATATCATTCTTTTGCATGATGCAGGTGGCGAGACACGTGAAGAAACTGTGAAAGCCCTGAAAATCCTGATTCCGACTTTACAGAAACAGGGATATCACTTTACCGATCTTGCATCGATTTTACATAAAAATAAAAAAGAGTTGATGCCCGAAGTTCCTAAAACAAGAGCATATTATGTTATGCAGCTCAATTTGGTTTTGGCAACGATCATTTATGGAATCAGTCATTTTTTGGTGGCACTTTTTACCATTTTTATCGGATTGGGACTGATCAGATTGATCATCATGTTGTATTGGGCTTTTAAAGAGAGAAAAAAAGAAAAAAAATTGGGCGAGTTTCCTGTTTTGGAAGCTTATCCTAAAGTTTCGATCATCGTTCCAGCTTATAACGAAGAAGTGAATATTGTTTCGTCTTTGCATAATTTGTTGAAACAGACTTATCCTAATTTAGATATTATTCTGGTAGATGACGGAAGCAAAGACTCCACTTATGAAAAGGCAAAAGAAGCATTTTCTGATCATCCGAAATTAAAAATTTTCAGTAAAGTGAATGGTGGAAAAGCAACTGCCCTAAACTTTGGAATTTCTAAAACCGATGCAGAATATGTAGTTTGTATAGATGCCGACACCAAACTGGAACAGAATGCTGTAAAATATTTGATAGCAAGATTCTTAAACTCGACTCCCGAAGAAAAAATAGCTGCTGTTGCAGGAAATGTAAAAGTTGGGAATATAGTCAACTGGCTAACAAAATGGCAATCCATAGAATATACAACCAGTCAGAATTTTGATCGACTTGCATATGCAAATATCAACGCAATCACCGTAATTCCGGGAGCAATCGGAGCGTTCAAAAAATCTGTTATTGATGAGGTTGAAGGATATTCTTCAGATACCTTGGCGGAAGATTGCGATATTACCGTGAAAATATTAAGAAAAGGATATACCGTTGCTAATGAAAACCGTGCAGTTGCCGTAACAGAAGCTCCTGAAAGTGTTAAGCAGTTTTTAAAACAACGTTTCAGATGGACGTATGGAATTATGCAAATGTTCTGGAAACAGAGACAGACTTTCCTTAATCCGAAATACAAAGGCTTAGGATTATGGGCAATGCCGAATATTCTATTGTTTCAGTATATTATTCCGTTTTTCTCTCCGCTTGCTGATCTTATCATGTTTTTTGGGATTCTATCAGGAAATGGAAGTAAAATATTCAGCTACTATTTAATTTTTCTTTTGGTAGATGCTTCATTGGCTTTCATCGCTTTTATCATGCAGAGAGAAAGATTGGTGAACTTATTATACATTATTCCGCAACGATTCGGATACAGATGGCTGATGTATATTGTACTGTTCAGAAGCTTGAGAAAGGCTCTGAAAGGGGAAATGCAGACGTGGGGATTCTTGAAACGTACCGGAAATGTAAAGGAAATCGCAGTTTCTTAATATATTGTTCTGGAGCTGTTTCCTGCTTTCCGCACTCGCTATTTTTTTGGTTCGGGTTCGGCGGCAAAGCCGCCGAACCCGAACCAAAAAAATTAGATCAAACAATGCTGCAATCAGGGCTGGGATAAAGGTTATCAATTCAAAAAACGTAAAATAATAACAACATTTAATTTAAATTTAAAGTGGTTTTAATATTTAATTAAATTTAAAAGTAACAAATTAAAAAAAAGTTACACTTATTGTAAAAATTGTAATTATAATGAAAAAATTAACGCTTTCTTTGGCTTTATTAGCAGGGATTGGTTCACAGACAGTGAACGCTCAGGCGACAGATAAAGGTTTAGACCTTAGCTTGATGGATAAATCAGTTCGTCCACAAGATGATTTTTATAACTATGTGAGCGGAACTTGGATGAAAACTGCCAAAATTCCTTCCGATAAACCAACATGGGGAAGTTTCAACAAATTGGCTGATGATACAGACAATAACTCAATGACGATTTTGAACTCTCTTCTGAAAGATAAATTTGCTGACGGAACAGAGGGTAAAAAAATCCAGGATCTGTACGCTACGTACATGAACATGACGAAGAGAAATGCTGACGGAATCAAGCCTATTCAGGCAAACATCAGTAAAATCGATGCCATTAAAAACCTTACGGATCTTCAAAATTATTTAACTTCAGTAACCAAAGAAGGTGAAAATAATTTCTACGGATGGGGTGTAGATGCAGATTTGAAAGACTCTAAAATGAATGCAGTTTACTTAGGAAATGCATCTTTAGGTTTAGGAAGAGATTATTACCAGAAAGTAAACGAAAAAAATACGGAAGCCCTTGCAGAATATACAAAATATGTAGCTTCTATGCTGAAAGAATTGGGATACAAAAATGCTGATGCAGCGGCAAAAGGTATTGTTGACTATGAAAAAAGCATTGCTCAGACTTATTTAACAAACGAACAGAGCCGAGACAATACACTTCAGTATAATCCTAAAACAATGGCTGAACTTTCAGCTTTGGTAAAAAATGTAGATCTTCCTGCTTACCTTAAAAAAGTAGGAGTAAGCACAGATAAAGTAATTATCGGAGAATTAGGGTATTACAAAAATTTAGATAAATTCATCAATGCTCAGAATCTTCCTGTTATTAAGGATTATCTGAAATTTCACATGATCCACGGAAGTGCTTCTTATTTAAGCGAAAAATTGGGGGATATGAAATTTGCCTTCTATGGTAAATACTTAAGAGGTCAACAAGAGCAGAGAGCTTTAAACAAGAGAGGTTATGAGTTGATCAACGGAACTTTGGGTGAAGCTTTCGGAAAATTATATGTTGAAAAATATTTCCCGGCAGAAGCTAAAGCTCAGATGGTTGAGTTAATTGATTATTTAAAGAAAAGTTTTGCAGTTCACATCAACGGTTTGACTTGGATGTCTTCTACAACGAAGCAAAAAGCAATGGAAAAACTGAACAAATTCACTGTAAAAGTTGCTTATCCGGATAAATGGAAAGATTATTCTAAATTAAATATTACTCCAGAAGCTAAAGGTGGAAATTTATATTCAAACCTTCAGAACATTACAGAATGGCAGTACAATAAAGATCTGGCTAAAATCGGAAAACCGGTTGATAAAACAGAATGGGGGATGACTCCGCAAACGGTAAATGCTTACTACAACCCGGTAAACAACGAAATCGTTTTCCCTGCTGCAATTTTACAGCCGCCTTTCTTCAATCCTAAAGCTGATGCTGCTGTTAATTTCGGAGGAATTGGAGCTGTTATCGGTCACGAAATGAGCCATGGATTCGATGATTCCGGTGCACAGTTCGACGCAGACGGTAACTTAGTTGATTGGTGGACTCCGGAAGACAAAGCAAACTTCGAAAAAGCAACAAAAGCTCTCGCTGCTCAGTACGACAAATATGAACCTGTAAAAGGAACTTTCGTCAACGGAACATTCACAAACGGAGAGAATATCGCCGATTTAGGTGGAGTAAACATCGCTTACGATGCGCTTCAGATGTATCTGAAAGATAAAGGAAACCCTGGATCTATCAGTGGTTATACACAAGATCAGAGATTCTTCTTAAGCTGGGCAACAGTTTGGAGAACGTTATCAAGTGAGAAATATATGGTAAACCAGGTGAAAACAGATCCGCACTCTCCTGGATATTTCAGAAGTTTCGGTCCGATCATCAACGTGGATGCTTTCTACAAAGCATTCGACGTGAAACAAGGAGACAAATTATACAAAGCTCCTGCAGACAGAATTAAAATCTGGTAATATTTATTAATATATTCAAAACCGTTCAGTAATGAGCGGTTTTTTTGTTAAATAAGATTTGAAGATTTATAACCTATAACTCATAACTCATAATTTATAACTTTTAACTATTCATCAAAATTCGTATATTTGATAAGTTTGTGTAAAATCAAAAATTATCTTTAATGAAAAAGCTAAATATTGGAATACTTGCCTTTTCTGGTTTAGTATTTTTAAATTCGTGTGGTACGACAAAAACTGCAGAAACTCAAAAACCTGAAACGATGAAAGATGTTGCTGTAGAAACGGTGAAAAAAGAGGAAGTGAAAGAAGAAGGACTTAATTTATCTTATATGGATAAAACCGTTCGTCCGCAAGATGATTTTTTTAGCTATGTGAACGGAAACTGGGTGAAAACGACTCAGATTCCTTCAGACAAAGCGAGTTGGGGATCTTTCAATGCATTGAGAGAAAATGTGGATGATGCTTCTCTGGATATTTTAAACAAAATTTTATCCGAAACCTATCCTGCAGGTTCCGAAGGTCAGAAAATCCAGAACCTGTATGCATCTTTTATGGATACAAGTAAAAGAAACGCAGAAGGTTTGACGCCGATCAAAGGAGATCTTGCAAAAATTGATGCTATCAAAAATCTGAACGATCTTCAGAAATATTTACTGGAAGCTACCAAATTAGGAGACAATTCTTTCTATGGATGGAGAGTAGGTGCCGATATGAAGAATTCTAATATGAATGCGGTGTATCTTGGCGGTCCGGATCTGGGATTGGGAAGAGATTACTATCAGAAAGTAAACGAAGCCAATACAAAAACATTAGCGGAATACCAGTCTTATGTAGGGAAACTATTCGGGGTTTTAGGATATAAAAATTCCGAAGCTGCTGCAAAAAATGTTGTCGGTTTCGAAAAGCAGTTGGCCAATTATTTATTGACACTTGAGCAGAACAGAGATGCCAATTTAAGATACAATCCAAAAAATGTATCAGAATTACCAGCTTTGGTAAAAAATGTAAATCTTCCTAAATATTTGAAAGAAGCGGGAGTAAATACAGATAAAGTGATTATTGGAGAACTGAAGTATTACCAAAATATGGATTCTTTCCTTACACAGAAAAATCTTCCGCTACTGAAAGACTATCTGAAATATCATTTAATCAATGGAAATGCAAGTAATCTGGATGAAAATTTAGAACAGATCAGATTTGATTTCTATTCTAAATACCTTCAGGGACAAAAAGAACAGCGTCCGATGAACAAAAGAGGTCTTTCCCTGGTAAACAGCGTTCTTGGTGAGGCTTTTGGAAAATTATACGTTGAAAAATATTTCACCCCTGAAGCAAAAGCTCAGATGGAAACGTATATTGACTATATTTTGAAGTCATTCAAACAACATATCAACGATATGGATTGGATGTCTCCTGAAACCAAAGTGAAAGCTCAGGAAAAGCTATCAAAATTCACAGTGAAGATCGCTTATCCGGATAAATGGAAAGATTATACCCAATTGAAAGTGGAATCTCCAAAAGCGGGTGCAACTTTATATTCTAATCTTCAAAATGTTTCCGCTTGGCAATATCAGAGAAGTTTGGATAAAGTAGGAAAACCCGTTGACAAAACAGAATGGGGAATGACTCCACAAACGGTAAATGCATATTACAGTGGTTCAAACAACGAAATCGTTTTTCCTGCTGCAATTCTTCAGCCACCTTTCTACAATCCTAAAGCGGATGCCGCAGTTAATTTTGGTGGAATCGGTGCGGTGATCGGTCACGAAATCTCTCATGGATTTGACGATAGTGGTTCAAGATTCGACGGAGACGGGAACTTAAATAACTGGTGGACAGATGCAGACCGTAAAAATTTTGATGCAAAAGTTGGTCAGTTGGCTACTCAATACAGCAGCTATGAACCTGTAAAAGGAAGCTTTGTGAATGGTAAATTTACGAGTGGAGAAAATATCGGAGACTTAGGAGGTGTTGCAGTAGCATATGACGCATTGCAAATGTATCTTAAAGACAAAGGAAATCCGGGATTGATCAGTGGTTTCACTCAGGATCAGAGATTTTTCATGAGCTGGGCAACCGTTTGGAGAACTAAAGCTACAGAACAGTATATGGTAAACCAGGTAAAAACAGATCCGCACTCTCCGGGAGTTTTCAGAGCGTTCGGTCCTTTGGTGAACCAGGATGCGTTTATCAAAGCATTTGATATAAAACCGGGAGACAAAATGTACAAAGCTCCTGAAGACAGAATAAAAATTTGGTAATATCACCAAGAAATTGTTAGAAAGAAAAACGCATCAAAAATGATGCGTTTTTTGTTTATTTTTCATAGTTTAGTGACCTTGTAAAGTGATAATAATAAGATACTTATTTGTAGGTGTTATTAAATATTTCAATAAAAAATCTTAACAAAATTTTGTATGTTACAGTTTTTTTTTAAATTTAAACATTGGATTGGACACTTGTTTGATTCGGACAAAACCAATTCACACCAAAACAAGAAATCTCAAAATATTAATAATATGGCAATGTTTAATTATGGTGTTGGCGGCAACGAGGTAAAAGTAGACGCTAATGAAGCTATTCAGGAAATACAAGAAAATAAGTCTCTGATAGTAAGCCAGCTTACAACCGACGAGTCTTATATCCCTGAAATTGTAACAGGATTAAAAACAGTGGAAGACGTCTTCAAACATTTCCAGCCTTCTGTAAATGTACAGCATGAAACGGAAGAGGGCAATGTAGTGGAAGAAGAATTCCGTTTTCAAAATCTTGCGGATTTCACTCCCAAAAATCTTATTCAGAAATCAGATTATTTGCAGCAGCTTAGTATGGAGCAGGAGCAATATAATAAAATTGTTCGTCAGCTGAAGACCAATAAGATTCTGCGTAATATGCTGGAAAACGAACAGACAAGAGCTGCTTTTGTGGAAGTATTGAAAGAAGTGGCACAAGAACTTGAAAAATAATTTTAAAGACTTTACATTACATCATGGATAGTAAATTACAGGCAGCTGAAAGCCAACAACAAGGACAACAGCAACACGCAGGACAGCCGAAAGGAAATCCTCTTGCCGAACTGAATAAAATAGGAGGTTTTGGTTTTGTTGAATCTGTTGTGGATGGCATTGCCAACATGAACCCTACCAGAAAAGCTAGGAAAGAAATCTTTCTTAATGATAACAACAAAGGGGATGAAAGAAAAGAACTTCTTCAGAAAATCAACCTTTGGGTAAACCTTTTAGAAGGTAACGAATCTGCAGATAAAATGGCAGATACCTGCAAAAATAAGGCGCAGCAGGCAGATCAGAACTTAAAAAAGAATCTGAAAAATACATTAGATGCTGTCCGATTATTAGAAACTAATTACAGGACGGTAGCTCAGTTTTACAAAAATACGGAACTTGACAAAGTAGACAATGTAAGTATTGTGAATGCAAGTTTAGATCAGGTTTCAGATCTTGATAATCCTTTATTTATAGATGCTATTGCCGAAGAATTCAAAAACTATTACGATCGTCTGGATCTAAGAGATAACTATTCGATTTTAGCGATTCCGGGGTATTTAGGTTCAAACAAGGTCATTGAAAAATGGGCCAAAATCTGTAACGAAAACAAAGTAATGATGGTTACAGACTTTGCCAATCTTGATAAGCCCGATGATGTGGTAGACTTATTTCATTCTGCGAACCTTACAGGAGGCGAACTGCACAGAAGTAATGTAATTATGACGTGTAACTGGCTTGTTGGTCGTGGAAAAGCAGAAGAAGTAGGAGAGGAAGAAAACGTTGAGCTTCCGCCTTCCACTTCATTGGCTGGAAAAATTCATAAGACACTCATGTCTCAGGTTGCGGCAGGTAAGAAACATGGGAACATCAACGAAGTAGATGCTGTAAAATTCGAATTGAAGAAAAGTGAAATCTCCCAGTTGGAAAAAATGGGACTGGTTCCTATGGTCAATGAATACGGGAAAATCATGGCTTTCTCAGCAAAAACATTATTTACAGGAGACAATATCGGACTTCAGACCTATTCGGTAGTTCGTGTATTCGATTATGTAACTAAAGTTTTACTGGATTTCTTAAACAGAAGAGCTTTTGAAAACTGGAATGCAAGAAACGAAGACGATCTGAGAAGACAGATTGTAAGCTTTCTTGATGGTATCAAAGGACCCGATAAACTGATTGAGAAATTTAAAATTGTTCGTTTCGAGCAGGATAAAGTGAACAAAGACAGAGTTTGGTTAGATATTCGTTTAACGCCTTATTTCCCTACAAAAAGTTTCGTTATTAAATTAGACGGGCACAAAGGAGATGACGGAAACGAGTGGGATGCTGAATACTCACAAGAATAAATATACAACACTTAATAATTATGAAAAACCGATGCTGTTCAACATCGGTTTTTCTATATCAAACCACCAAAATCAAGTGAATATGAAAGTGAAAATGATGATCTTTCTATCCATGTTTTTCATACTATTTGCAGTAAGCTGTGAGGAAAAACGCCCCCAAATAGAACATAAAATTGATCTTTTTGCTGATGAAAGAGAAGAAGGAAAAGCTTATATAATGAATGCGGACGAATGCTTTAAAGCAAGTGAAGTTGTGATTTCAGCGTCAAAAATAAAGCTTACAGACAGCTCTTCCGGCCGTGGAAAACCAATATTTATATATAAAATAGACTCCGGAAATGTATTAAAAACAACAAGAGATTCAGTAATCGCTTATCCAATCCAGTTTTTAGCTAATCAGAAATTAAAACTAAAAAAAGATTCCGCAGTATATGTTTATCTGAAAAAGCTTGAAGGCTATCGTTTTATTGCAGAAGAAAAACATCTTAAATATCAATGGTTGAAAGGAGCTTCCGTTTTTGAAGTAAAAAAATAAAGTATCTTTGCATCTCTGTAAAAAATAATTTTCTCAAAATAAAGCGAAAAGTTTTTGAAAAATCCAGAAACATCAGATTTCAAACATATCGGTAATAAACTCCTTAGCTGGTATAAAAAAAACGCACGGGATTTGCCTTTCAGGCAGACAAAAGATCCTTATAAAATCTGGATCTGCGAGATCGTTTTTCAGCAGACCAGAATTAACCAGGGACTTAATCATTACAACAATTTCATCAAGAGATTTCCGGATGTAAAGACATTGGCGGAAGCTGATGAAGATGAGGTTTTATTACATTGGAAAGGGTTGGGATACTATTCAAGGGCGATTAATATTCATAAGGCTGCCAAACAGATTATGACAAATTATAATGGCTCTTTTCCTTTAGAATATGAAGAGATCCTTAAGCTGAAAGGAATAGGGAAATATACTGCTGCTGCAGTTTCAAGTATTTGCTTTAATGGAAAAATGCCTGCTGTCGATGGTAACTTTTACCGCGTTTTGAGCCGTTTTTTTGCAGACAATTTTGATATTTCCAATTCAAGAGCATTCAGTTATTTCTCGCAATTGGCAACTTTAATTATGCCTGAAAACGTCGGAGATTTCAACCAGGCAATGATGGATTTGGGTTCAGAAATCTGTAAACCTAAAAATCCTCTTTGTGGAGAATGTCCAATCAATGATGACTGCCTTGCATTTTCTATGCAAAAGATTTCGGATTATCCCGTTAAAACAAAAAAAGTAAAAGCAGAAGATCTTGCTTTAACCTATTATTTTGTACACAGAAACGGCCAGTTTTTAATTCAGCAAAGAAAAGACGATTTCATTTGGAAAAAGCTATTTGAATTTTTACCGGAAATTTCTACAGAGCTTAAACAATTCATTAAAGGGGTAAAAACAGTTAATCATAAATTGACACACAAGAATTTAAGTATTGAGATTTTTGATGTGGAAGTGGGCTCATCATCTGTCTGGAAAGCTTTGATTAATACCAATCAGTATATCATTTCTGACTTTGAAAACTTTCACGAAAAATCGTTTCCTAAACCTTTAGAAAATTATATCCATAATTTTTAAATGGATAATTTTCAGTCTCATTTTTTCATCATTAAGGAATTAAGAATTTAAGGAGTATATAATAAACATTCTTTTTATAAAGCACTTTTAATGAACCTTAATATCTTAATGGTTAAATTCTAAAACAGATGAATCTCTCAGTTATTTTAAAGTGATCAAAGAGCTTTTGTATTTGAAAAAGTATTCAATAGTAAAAGTCACTGAAAGACTGAAATTTGTCTTTCAAAATCTGAAATCTAATTTGTACTTTTGCAAAATGATTAAAAACATCATTTTTATTTTTATAGCCTTAGTTTTAGTGTCTTGTGGAAAAGACTCTGTTCCCAAACCTTATGGAGAACTTCGTTTGGAGTATCCTGCTCCAAAATATCAGAAATTTCAGAGCAACTGCGCATACACTTTTGAATATTCAGATTTTGCTAAAATTACAGATGCCAAAAGACCATGCTGGTATTATCTGAACTATCCTAAAATGAAGGCAAAAGTATTTATCACTTATTTCCCGATCAAGAATGATTTTGTAGATCATTTGAAGGAAGCTGAGAAAATGGTGTATGAGCATACGGTGAAAGCCAGCTCTATCGATACAAAATCATTTGAATATCCTGAAAAAAAAGTCTTTGGTAATTTTTATGAACTTAAAGGGCAGAGTGCTTCCAACCTTCAGTTTTATATTACAGACAGCACAAGGCATTTTGTGACGGGATATCTTTACTTTAATACAAGACCAAAACCAGACTCATTGGCTCCCGCTGTCAACTATATCAAACAGGATATGAAACATTTGCTGGATACCTTTGAATGGAAAAATTAAAATTCTTAAAATTTACATTAAAACATATATGAAACTTTTAGTTGTAGGAAGTGTTGCATTTGATGCAATTGAAACACCATTTGGTAAAACAGATAAAATCTTAGGAGGTGCAGCCACTTATATCGGAATCACATCGTCTATCTTAGGAGTGAAATCCGGAATCGTTTCTGTAGTAGGAGGAGATTTTCCTCAGGAATATCTTGATATGTTTACAGACAGAAATATAAATATCGAAGGAATTGAAATCGTAAAAGAAGGAAAAACATTCTTCTGGGCAGGGAAATATCATAATGATCTGAATACAAGAGATACTTTAGCTACTGAAGTAAACGTTTTAGAAAATTTTGATCCGAAAATCCCGGATTCTATGCAGGATGCCGAGATTTTATTACTAGGAAACCTTCACCCGGGAGTTCAGTTGTCTGTTCTTGAAAAAATGAACCAGCGTCCGAAACTGGTTATTCTTGATACGATGAATTTCTGGATGGATACAGCTTGGGATATTTTGATGGATATGATCGCTAAAACAGATGTGATCACCATTAATGATGAAGAAGCAAGACAACTTTCAGGAGAATATTCTCTGGTGAAAGCCGCTAAAAAAATTCATACAATGGGACCGAAATATGTTATCATTAAAAAAGGAGAGCACGGAGCTTTACTTTTCCATGATAATAATGTTTTTGCAATTCCTGCGTTACCACTGGAAGAGGTTTTCGATCCTACAGGAGCGGGAGATACTTTTGCGGGAGGCTTTGCAGCTTACCTTGCTAAAAAAGGTAAAATTGATTTTGAAACCATGAAGTCTGCATTAATCGTAGGATCTGCAATGGCATCATTTACCGTTGAAAAATTCGGAACAGAAAGAATTCAGGAAGTACAAGAATCTGATATGTTCGGCCGGTTGAGACAATTCAAAGAATTGACAACTTTTGATGTTGAACTGCAATAAATAAAGCTTTTTAAGAAATATTTATAATAAAAAATTTAGTCTAATTGATTAAGAATTCTAAATTTGCAACTTGTTTAAAATAGTAACATGATAAATAAACTAAAAATCACTTTTCTTTTTGGGATTTTCATGCTGATTTTCTCTGCCAACGTAAATGCTCAGCTTAAGAAGGGCCAGTTAGTAGACGGTATTGCAGCGGTAATTGGAGATGAAATCGTTCTGGAATCTGATGTAGAAGAGCAAATGAATTATGGAAAGCAGCAGGGGATTTCCAGTGTAGATAAATGTGAGTTTTTGGAAAACTTAATTAATAATAAGCTTTTAGTTTATGAAGCTAAAAGAGATACATTGATTGAAAACCATTCTGCATCTATAAAAGAAGGTGCAAACGCAAAATATCAGCAGTTACTTTCTCAGTTTCCGGACGAAAAAACGATGTTAGCAGCTTACAAGTTCAGAAATGCTTATGAGATGAAGAACACAATTGAGAAAATTGATACCGATCAGTATTACGGACAGGCTAAATATCAGAGAATTACAGAAAAAGCTGACGTTACACCCAATGAAGTGACTGATTTCTATAATATGTACAAGGCACAGTTGCCGGAGATTAAAGACGAAGTGTCTTTAACGCAAATCATGATGTACCCTAAACTGACGGAAGCGCATAAGCAGGAACTAATCAATAGACTTAAAAAAGTAAAACAAGATATTCTTGGAGGAGAAAGCTTTGAAAGCCAGGCCAGAATTTATTCAGAAGATCCGGGTTCTGCAGCGAATGGAGGATTGATGAAAAATATTTATAAAGGTCAGATGGTAAAGCCTTTCGAAGCAGCAGCATTAAACCTGCAGGAAGGGGAAATATCAGATCCTATAGAATCCGAATTTGGGTACCATATTATCCAATTGGTAAAAAAGACCGGGAAAATGTATGATGCAAGACACATCTTATTGATGGCCACTCCTACAGATGAGGAAGTCAATACTGCTAAAAAGAAACTGGACAGTATCAGAACTCTTATTATAGATGGCAAAATCAGCTTTAAAGATGCAGCATTCAGATTTTCAGACGATAAGAGAACTAAATTCAACGGAGGATTAGTTCCCGGAGCAGATGGTTCGAGCAAAATTGAAAGAGAAAGCATTCCGGGAGCAATTACCTACGAATTGGCAGGTCTTAAAAAAGGAGATATTACAACAGCTTTTGAAGACGCAGAAAACAAAAGAAAAGTTGTAAAAATCATTAAGATTGAAGATGAAATTCCTTCTCACAAGATTACCCTCGAAACAGATTTTGACAGAATAAAACAGTTGGCTCTTAATAAAAAGAGGAACGAAATGATCGAAAAGTTTGTCAATTCAAAACTGCCGACCACCTTTATTTCAATCGATGGCCGATATGATTCTTGTAGTTTCAAAGGGAATTGGAAAAAAGAATCTCTTAAAAAATAAATAAAAAAACCTTCAGAATTTCTGGAGGTTTTTTTCTGCAAAAATATTTTGAAACACTTTGCAGAAGCCTTGTTTTTAGTATTTTTACAACATGAGCAATTTTATAGATTTCAATTCAGCTAAAAAACTTCACGCAATGCAGCAGAACCAAAATAGAATTACACAACTATTTAATATTCAGTATCCTATTGTTCAGGCAGGAATGATTTGGCATTCCGGCTGGAGACTGGCTTCTGCGGTTTCCAATTGTGGTGGTTTAGGATTAATAGGAGCAGGAAGTATGTATCCGGATATTTTAAGAGAAAACATCCAAAAATGTAAACAGGCGACAGATAAGCCCTTCGGAGTAAATGTTCCTATGCTTTACCCGAATTTAGACGAAGTTATTCAGATTATTTTGGAAGAAGGAGTGAAGATTGTTTTTACTTCTGCAGGAAATCCGAAAACCTATACGGAAACCCTTCAAAAAGAAGGCTTAAAAGTAGCTCACGTAGTTTCATCTACCAAATTTGCCATGAAATGTGAGGATGCAGGCGTAGATGCCGTAGTGGCGGAAGGTTTTGAAGCAGGAGGTCACAACGGAAGAGATGAAACCACAACATTCTGCTTAATTCCCAACGTAAGAAAACATATTTCAAAACCATTAATTGCAGCTGGTGGAATTGCATTAGGCTCCCAGATGAAAGCTGCAATGATTCTAGGTGCAGACGGAGTTCAGATCGGTTCCCGTTTTGCAGCGACAACCGAAGCAAGTGCCCACGAAAAATGGAAGCAAAAAATTACCGAACTTCAGGAAGGAGATACCCATTTAACCCTAAAAGAATTAGCCCCTGTAAGAATGGTAAAAAATAAATTCTTTAACGAGTTGGAAGATATTTATAATACAGGAAGAAATAAAGACTCTTTGATAGCATCTTTAGGTCGTGCAAGAGCGAAGAAAGGTATGTTTGAGGGAGACATGGAAGAAGGAGAGCTTGAAATCGGGCAGGTTTCCGCCTTAATTGATGATATTCTTCCCGTAGATGCAGTTTTTAAAAATTTATTAAAAGAATTTGAAGCAGCCAGCAACCCAAGCTTATAAATAAAGTTTAACAATGGAAGGGAAAATTATTGATGTAAACGGGAAAAAACTTTATATAGAATACAATAATTCATTTAAAAACAGGCCTACAATTGTTTTTCTGCATGATTCCTTAGGTTCTGCACAGCTTTGGAGGGATTTTCCTTCAAAATTATCTCAAGCTGCGCAATGTAACACTTTGGTATATGATCGTTTAGGATACGGGAAATCTTTTCCGATGCCTACTCATGAAAGAGAAAACAACTACATGGAAACCGAAGCAGATGTTCTGAATGATATTTTAAATGAACTCAATATAAATGATGTCATTCTGTTTGGGCATAGTGACGGAGGTACCATTGCATTGATTACAGCCTCAAAATACCATGAAAAAATAAAAGCTGTCATATGTGAAGCCGGACATATTTTCGTGGAAGATATAACGGTAAAAGGCGTGAAAGATGCTCTGGAAGCTTATCACACAACCAATCTTCCGGAACGTTTACATAAATACCACGGCGATAAAGTTCCAATGATCGTAAAAGCGTGGACGGAAATCTGGCTGAGTGAAAGATTCAGAAGCTGGAATATTGAATATCTACTGAAAAACATTAAAAGTCCGCTACTTTTTATTCAGGGAGAAGCAGACGAATACGGAACCTTGGATCAGGTAGAAAAAACCATTTTGCAGGTGAGCGGAAGTGCAGAAAAATTCATTATTCCGGATGCAGGACACACACCTCATAAAGAAGTCCCGGAAGCTGTCTTGAATAAAACAATTGAATTTATTAAACAACAAATAGAAATCTAATCATTTGAGATTTTACGGAAATATTCAAACATAATAAAAGCGGGCTTTAGCCCGCTTAATTTTTTATAACAAAATTTATTAAAGAAGCCTGTCATTCTGAAAGAAACGAAGCGTATTGAAGAATCTCATCACATCATAAAAATTCTCCAATCTCAAACTCAATATTTTTCTTCGCTTGTTCATCGTATTTTTCTCTGAAATACTCTGTTTTGAAAATGTTTTCCATTTCTAAAAAATGTTTCAATACCTTCTTTCTTCCCGGTTTGTAAAGTAAATCAGGATAAATGGAATATTCCTTTCGGATCTTTTGGGTATAATTAATATATGTTTCCAAATCCTTTCCAAGGATAGAAAGATCGGCATCCAGAAGATAATTCAGATCTCTGTCATTAGAATCTTGATGAGTTTTGGTCGCTAAAATTTGGTGGTAAACTTCAGAAACATCATGACGGTTGACGTTGAGTTGCTGAAGTCTTTCTTTTGCAAATTCGGCACTTTTTTCCTCATTAGATTTTGATGAGGCATCATAAATAACATCGTGATAAAAAACTGAAAAGGATATATTGGAATAATTTGAAATTTTATCCTTTATAGCATCAAGTTCAGAAAACATATTTTCCAGGTGTTCAAGATTGTGATAATATCTTCCTTTCTGAGAATAGTTTCTTTCAACTTCAGACCAAAGTTTCCCAATAAGTTTTTGATCCTGAGTTAAGGGTAAACAAATTTCTGAAAATCTTTCTTTCAAATTCATACCCAAGTTTTTTACATAAAAAAAGGAACTTTAAAAAGTTCCTGTATTTGCTTCGATTGTTGCTTTCAGATCTGCCCAACCGCCACCGTTGTAGCCATCTTTCAATCCTTGAGAATTCAAATACTCCAGTGCCTTTCCGCTTCTGTTTCCGCTTCTGCAGAAAAGGATAACCGGCTTGTCGATAGATAAAATTTCATCTTGTCTTTCTTCCACCTCTCCCAATGGGATATTGGTAGCACCGTCTATATTTCCGTCCATTTCCAGTTCCATGGGTTCACGAACGTCGATCAATTCATAATTTCCTGATTTTATTACTTCTGCTAAAGACATAATTATTAATATTTTAGAGTTAAAAAATATACAATGGATGTTTTCAAATGTATACCTTTGCACAATCATCCAAAGCCTAAACAAATTTATAAAATAATCTTAGTTTTGCAATGCTAAATTATGAATTCAACTGCCAAAAAATATTCACAGCTCATTAAAGCCAAAGCAAAAAGTTTTGGATTTCAGGATTGTGGAATTTCTAGAGCAGATTTTTTGGAAGAAGATGCCTCTCATCTCGAAAATTGGCTGAAAAATGATTTCCATGGCGAGATGAAATATATGGAAAACTATTTTGATAAAAGACTGGACCCAAGATTATTGGTGGAAGGTTCAAAATCTGTGATTTCACTTTCATATAATTATTTTCCTGAAGAAAAGATTTCCGCACTGGAGAATTTTAAAATTTCAAAATACGCTTATGCAGAAGACTATCATGAAGTTATTAAAGAAATTCTTCGTGAGATGGTGACTCAGCTTCAGGACGAGATCGGAGAATTCGGATTTCGTGTTTTTGTAGATTCGGCTCCCGTTTTGGAAAGAAGCTGGGCTAGAAAATCAGGAATTGGATGGGTGGGAAAAAATGCCAATCTGATAACCAAACAAAGCGGCTCTTTTTATTTTTTGGCAGAAATCATCTGTGATTTGGAACTCGTTCCGGATCATCCGGTGACCGATCATTGCGGAAGCTGCAGAAAATGTATTGATGCCTGTCCTACCAATGCCATTATTTCTGAAAAAATTATAGACGGGAGCAAATGCATCTCCTATGCAACCATAGAATTGAAAAACGAAATCCCGGATTATTTTAAGGATAAGATGGATGACTGGATGTTTGGTTGTGATGTTTGCCAGGATGTTTGTCCGTGGAACAGGTTTTCCGCTCCCAATAAACAAAGCAGATTTCAGCCCAATGAAGCGTTAAAGAACTTTAAAAAAGGAGAATGGAAAGAGCTTACTCAGGAATTATTCTCCGAAATCTTCAGAAAATCTCCCGTAAAGAGAACAAAATTTGCAGGTTTGAAAAGGAATATTGAGTTTTTGGACGCATCTAAAGAGAAAAAATAGACTGTTTTTTGGTGACAAATCCTCACCTGGAATTATGGAGTTCCAAAGCAAGGAGGGAAAATCGGCCATACCTTAAAATTTCAGTCTTTAAGGAGGTAGAGGTTTATTGAAGAAAAAGTGCTTCTAATAAAGAAAAAATTGACTTCCGGGAGATCTAATCTCGCCAAAAATCAACGTTTTTTTTGTACTCTTTTAGGGGCAACTTTTACTCTAATTTTAAATCTCTTTTGGGATTTGGAAGTTTTGTGCATATTTGTGATATTTTGTTACTTAAATTTAATAAAAAATTGATTTAAAAACAAATAATTTCATTAAACTTAATTGTTAAATTTCATTAATATAAAACATGAATGTAAAAAAAATGGTAATCCTGCTACTAAAGATATTAGGCATTGTTCTGGGAGCTGTTATTCTCTATGTCGTTGTAGGCTTTCTTCTGCCTTTTATTGAAGTTTCTGCTAAAGATGACGGACAAAGAAAAGAAATACCGGTTTATATCTATACCAACGGCGTTCATACGGATATTGTAATGCCGGTAAAGAATGATCTCCAGGATTGGAGTCAGAAGCTTCCTTTTAACAATATCAGATCAAAGAAAACGGATTATAATTATATTGGAATAGGATGGGGAGACAAAGGTTTTTATCTTGATACTCCTACCTGGGCCGACTTGAAATTTTCGACGGCTTTTAAGGCTGCATTTTGGATGAGCGAGTCTGCGATGCACTGCACTTACTACAGGGAAATGAAAGAAGGGGAGGATTGTAAGAAAATAATGATCAGCAGAAACCAGTATCAGAAACTAATCCAATTTGTAGAAGGCAAATTTGATCAGAATCAAAACGGGAAATTTATCTTGATTCCTACCAATGCTGTATATGGGGATAATGATGCGTTCTATGATGCGAGAGGTACGTATAGCTTTCTGTATACCTGCAATACCTGGGCAAATGACGCTCTGAAAGCAGCTGGACAAAAAGCCGCGTTTTGGACTCCTTCTGATTACGGTATATTTTTACATTATAAATAAACGCAAAATGCTTCCAGAGAATGGAGGCATTATATTAATTAGAAGGAATATTGTTTTTTTATTTCTTATAATTCCTCTTCAAGGATCGCCACGATTTTATCGATAACATCCTGTTTCTTTACTTTCTTTTGATAGGTAGGTTTCGGTTCTGCAACAATATTTTGTTGTTTTTTATCAAAAAGAGCATACAGGTCTAAATCTGGATGTGTTTCAATATACCATGCTAAAAAATTAAGAGGCATTGCATTTTTTCCAGAGAAATAAAGCTGGATGGATTGTGGTGTAACGCCATAAGCAGTGGCGATCTCCTTCATAGTTTCTCCTTTTTCTTTGCTGTATTCCCGTATCTTTTGATATATTTTCATATTGAGTAAGTTTTTTTTTAATCAAAACAACTATACATTGTAAAAACAATGAATTATTGTTTATTTTGATATATAATTGTATATTTGTGTTGCAAATTAATTTGCGATGAGACACAAAATTACGAAAAAAGGTTAAACAAAATTATTTCATTCATGGGCAAATTGGCGACCGCTCCCAATCAGAAGACGATTGATGAGAAATATGATTTCATTGAACGATGGTTACCGGCACGTTATACAACTTCAGTGAATATTATTTTAAAGGAAGATGTAAGAAAACCTGCATATATAAGGAAGGTGAAAAAAGAAAGGATTTCTGACCAAAAAATTCTTGATGCACTTTACAAAGTGGCACAGCTCAATAAACTGCAAGTGGAAACTTGAAGGTTTTACAATCTACCATCTTATCGATAAATAGAGTTTTTATTTATTGATAAGCAAAATCTAAAAATCTAAAATCCTCGAGTTGTATGGTTATTAAGCTTAGCCATACAACGTATATATATTTAGTTTTAAAGTAAACACAATAATGACTATGAAAAAAAATAATGTTGTCGTCACAGAATGTTTCAAATGCGGAACACGCTACGAAAATCATTTTACTGCATCACCATGCTGCAAATCGATCATGATGAAAGTGAATGAAAACGGAGAGCGGACTTCAATTACTTTTTTAAGTTCGTTTTACATTCCTAAGCTGTATCCGGCAAAAAATAAGGATGACAAGTAAACAAGTTTAACATTTATACAATAAAATCACGAATTAGTTGTTCTTAAATATAATTTTAATATGAAAAAAATAGAAAGTTAATGAAAATTGTAAAAAAATTTGACCATTTGGTAGGAAAAACAAAGAGGGAAATTGTTTCAAAATTCGGAAGCAGCTATGTGTATTCGGATAATGGTTTCTACTATACCCTCAACCGGACATGGTTTACCAAAGGAATAACTTTATCTATAAAATTTAACAGGCAGGAAAAGGTAGAAAAAATTGATATTCTGGAAAACGACAGGGCTTTACTTCCTTATATTTTTAGTTTACCGGATGTATGTAATGACTATAAAATTCCTGAAAACATTCAACAGAATAAAAATGGCTGAATAAAGACTATGCAGGAGTGGGTTCTCATAGCTAAATAGGAGGTGTATTTAAAAGTGTTGAAATTGTAGATGAGCTGATAGGAGCAGGAACAAAAATAAAAACAGTATAAAATCTCTTTTTAATCATTTATTGGACCAGATTAAAAAATATATAATTAATAAAAAAAACGGGTCCCGCTGCAATCGCAGCGGGACCCGTTTTTTTATCAACCTCTTAGTAGCCATTCCTACTTTTATGGTTGTTGAGCGAGTAAAGACAAGGAAATTCAATTTTTTCAATCCTGATTTGAGTAATTAAGAAATAGTTAATAAATACCAAAGAAGCTGCTCACTTTTGAGACAGCTTCTACTAAATAGATTAATGTTTTTTTTTCCACTTAGCCTCTTCTGAAATTCTAGCAAAAGATTTATCCCTTTTGCGTTTTTCATGTTCAGAAGCTGAAAAATACCAAGATTCCTTTCGGAGTTTGAGATAACTCTGATATATTTCCGGCTCTAAAAGGCCATTGTTTACTGCTTCGACAACCGCACAACCTGGTTCTTCAACATGCGTACAATTATCAAAACGGCAAGACCCGGCAAGATCAGAAACATCAAATATATCGGCTAATGTCTCAGGATTATCTGAAGCTAAACCAAACTCCCTTACACCTGGTGTATCTATTAAAATGCCACTATTCTCCATTAATACCATTTCTCTTCGGGTTGAGGTGTGTCGTCCCTTGCCTGAGGATTTGCTTATTTCAGACGTAAGAAATATTGTCTGTTCACACAGTGCGTTGATCAAAGAACTTTTCCCGACACCTGATGATCCCACAAACACGACTGTTTCGCCCTGTTGAATTGATTCCCGTACAGGAAGTATGGTTTCAGGTGAAAGAATACTTGTGAAAAATATAGGCATTTGGGTACTGATGTGTCTCAGCGATTCATCTATTTGATGGCGGTTAAACTCCAAATCAGATTTAGTTAGGATTAGTATCGGTTTAATATTTTCTTCTACTATCTGAACCATAAAACGCTCAATTCGACGGACGTTGAAATTGACATCAAGGCTTTGTATGATAAATGCTTTGTCAACATGGGAAGCAATAGCTTGCGTGTCGGATAGTGTACCGCTCTTTCTTCGGTATAATGTACATTTCCGTGGTAAAATATCGATAATTATTCCTTTGTTGTCGTCAAAAGGTTGAAAGATAATCCAATCGCCTGTACACGGAAGCTCAAATGATGATCTTCCATAAAGTACATTACCTGCTAACTCGCACAAAAGCCTGCCAGTCTTGGCAATGACTTCATAATTGGTTTTGTTTACCGCAGAAACACGACCATGAAAAAGGTGTTTGTATTGTGATGCTTGTTTGAGTTGAAACAGATTATCGTTCCAACCATATAATGATAAGTTATTCACTGTTTAATAATTTATAATGATGAAATAAAATTGCTCAATTCTCTGTCATCCGAATAATTGTTTCCAACAAACCGCTCTTGATAGTATAGAACTACCAAGTCGGCAACTTCAGAAACAAGACACCCGGAATCAGGCAATCATTTCAATCGCTAAACTATGATATGTGAATAGTTGTTTTTGCATAAGTTACGAAGATACTAAAAAAAAATAATTCATTAATTTAGTCGCTTTTTATATTGTATTAAGTTGGTAGGGTATATGTCTGGTTTTCTTAATCAAGGACATGTGGAGTTGTTAGTTTAATTAGAGCACATACCTTATAATTTTTTAAGTATTTAAATGTTCATTTTTTAACAGACAATCCTGGCGGAAAAGTTATTATGATGGAACAGGGTTGAATGATGTTTTGAATGCTGCAAAACGGGACCAACGAATGTATTGATTGGTTTAATTATGGATCCTATGATTGTAAATGCAGGATAAGAATATCGGAGTGGAAAGCCTGGAACATCTTTTGTCCTCTGGTCACAAGAATGATGGGGGAGTTGAGGATATTATCTTTACTGCCGATTTTATATTATTTCTTTTCAGACATTGATTTCAGGAGATTATTACATACGGTAAAAAAGAATTTGACTATGAAAGGGGAAAAATGACTTTCTTCAGGCCAAATCAAACTATTACTTTTAAAATGTAAAAGTGGTGATTTTCATAACATGAAATATTTATTTCATCTTTACGATCACCTTTCCCTTTGCTCTTCCACTTGCGACGTGATTTAAAGCTTCATTTGTTTGAGAAAATGGATACACTTTATCTATAACAGTTTTGATTATGCCAGCTTCAATGAGTTTTGTAATTTTTTCTAGCTGTTTTCCACTGGATTTCATAAACAGAAACTGATAATCTATTTCCTTCCTTTTAGCTTTTCTCCTAACGCCTGAACTTAAAATGGATAATACAGTTCTAATTATCCAAGAAGCACCAATTTCCCGTGCAAATTCAGGTGTGGGCGGTCCTGAAATAGAAATTATCTTTCCTCCTTTTCTTAGTACATTTAGAGATTTCTTCAACGTCTTGTTGTCCTGACTATTTAATACCAAATCGTAGTCCTTCAAAACTGTTTCAAAATCCTGTGTTTTATAATCAATTAAAACATCAGCTCCTAGTTCCTGAAGCATTGGAAAACTGGTTTTTCCTGCTGTGGTGGCAACTGTTGCACCCAAATATTTAGCTAACTGAATGGCAATAATACCAACTCCTCCGGAACCTGCCTGTATAAAAACTTTTTGCCCTTCTTTTAATTTTCCTATTTCTACTAAAGCTTGCCAAGAGGTCAGAGCCACGAGTGGAACGCCGGCTGCTTCGTCCATGGAAAGGTTTTTGGGTTTTAAGGCCAGATCTGTTTCTTCAACAGCTAAATATTCAGCAAAGGTTCCGATGTGAAGATCGGAAGGACGGGCGTAAACCTCATCTCCAATTTTAAACTTTGTAACCTTTAAGCCTGTTTCAATTACAATACCTGCCAAATCATGTCCTAAAATAAATGGTATTTTATAGGGTAAAATCATTTTGAATTCACCGGACAGAATTTTAGTATCCAGCTGATTGAGACCTGCCGCGTAGATTTCAACCATGACCTCATTCTCGCGGAGTGTAGGTTTACTAACTTCACGGAATGCTAGCTCCTCTTTCTTACCATAGTTTTGAACTACAAATGCTTTCATAAGTATTATTTTTATTGGATAGATTGATAATGCTCTTTCTTATTAACTAATTGATAGGCTTTATCTGGCGCAATCCGGTTAAGAAAAAATAATGATTGGGCATCACCTACACGAATTGTCAATGTATCTTTTTCGAGCCCTTTAATAAGTTCTTTAACAAATAGGCTGATTGACAGCTTTTTATCTTTTCTTCCTGCAACCATATCGGTATCTACCAATGGTGGAAGTAATTCGAAGACTTTCACCGGGCTATTTATAAATCCTAAATGTGATCTCAGAGACTTGGTATAAAAAGATAACGCCGTTTTTGAGGCTGAGTAAGTAGCTTCCAAAACAGAAGGAACAATACTTAGAATTGAAGTGGTATTAATAATTGCAGTCTCATTTCGGGATTTGAGCATATCCATGAAAAGATTATTTAAACGTATGACTCCAAAATAATTGACTTCCATTTCATAAATAGCTCCCTGTAAATGTTTTTCGCTCGGAATACCCAAATTCAACGGAGCTACCCCCACACCAGCATTATTATATAAAATATCTATGCCTCCTAGATTTACTACTTCTTCAAATAGTGCAATTGCGTCCTGTGGATTTGCAGCATCCGACTGAATGGTTGTTAGTGCAGGGTACTGCCGTTTTGCAGCTTCTAGTTTTGATCGGTTTCTTCCGGTAATGATCACTTTATTCCCAAGAGCCAAAAACCTTTTTGCAGCCTCCAAACCAATTCCGGAAGCACCTCCTGTAATCAAAATTGTCTTATTTTTTAAATGCATCGCACTAAAATTTTTAAATGAAATATACCAATCCCTTCCATTTTAGAATTGAAAACGATTGGTTATATTAATAGTTATGCATGTACTAATTTCGACATTGCTTCACCGATTGCGTTTGCATAGATCTTGGTATCTCCTACCGGGATATCAAATAGATTTGTTTCTAATCCAATGAATAGTTCATCAGCTACCTCACTCGGCTGAATTCCTGCCGCTCCACCTATTTCAGCTGAAAACTCTGTATTTACAAGCGGTGGGTAAACTTCATAGATCTGGAGACTTTTCTGCTCTTCATAAGTCTGTCTTAATGCGGTTGTATAACTATGCAACGCTGCTTTAGTAGCGCCATAAGTTGGTAGGAATTTATGACTTCCATATACTGCAATGGATGATACATTCACCACAGCAGATGCTTCTTTTTCCAATAAATGTGGAATCATTAATTCTGTAAAATGAATGATTGCAAAATAGTTGGTATTCATTTCGATCAATGCTTTTTCGTGTGCATTGGTTGTTTCACTCAATAAATACCCAAAAGCGGCTCCTGCATTATTGATGATAATATTAACATCCGCATGATTCGTTTTCAAATCTTCTGCAATACGGATTCTGTCTGCTTCCACGGATAAATCCCCCTGAATGGCTACTGCATCTTTCAACTCTGCTAAAGCTTTTTGAAGACGCTCTTCACTACGACCGTTGATGATGATTTTATTTCCGGCATCATTTAATTTTTTAGCAATTGCCAATCCTATTCCGGCACTTCCGCCACTGATGAATATTGTATTTCCTGTTGTTTTCATTTTGATTGAATTTATTTTAATATTTAATGATATTTATTTAATAAGTTATTTGTTGAGAAAAGGATAATCTATATATCCCTTTTCTCCGGGTGTATAGAAAGTTTCTTGATCTGGAGCATTAAGAACCGAATTAGTTTTAAATCGTTCTACCAAATCCGGATTGGCAATAAAAGGAACACCAAAAGAAACCAAGTCTGCATCGTTATCTTCCAAAACCTGTGTCGCTGTTTCTTTGTTAAAAGCACGGTTGATAATGATGGTTCCATTATAAATCTTTCGGAAATGTTTTGCCACTTCCTGGATGGCATTGTCATTATTTGTGACATCTGTAAAAGGCTCTATTAAATGGATATAGGCCAAATCGTAATCATTTAATCGATTAATGATATAGTCATAAGTTGCAATGGTTTCATCATCTACAGAAATACCCATAATTCCGTTTAGAGAGGGATTGAGACGGACACCTACTTTTTTAAGATCAACGGCCTCTTTGATTGCCTCTAATATTTCAAAAAGAATTCTGGCGCGATTTTCAGGCGATCCTCCGTATTCATCGGTTCTATGATTAGAATTTTTACTAAAGAATTGTTGTAAGAGATAGCCATTTGCCCCATGTAGTTCCACCCCATCAAAGCCTGCCCCAATCGCATTGATAGCCCCCTGTTTGAAATCCTTAACCGTTCTCTTAATATCTTCAACGGTCATTGGCTGCGGAGTAACGGTAGGCTTAAAACCTTCCGCTGTAAAAGCTTTCTGTTCAGGATTAAAATCTGAAGGGGCTAAAGGTAATCTGCCTTCGTGCAAATCAGGATGTGAATAAGCTCCTGTATGCCATAACTGGGCAAAGATAATACCTTGTTTTTCGTGAACAGCTTTGGTCACTAACTTCCAACCTTCTACTTGTTCATCTGTGTATATACCAGGAACGTTAATAAACCCGATTCCTTCCTCACTAATAAACGTACCTTCGGTAATGATAAGTCCTGGTGTTGCACGCTGTGCATAATAAGTTGCTGTTAGTTCTGTTGCAACATTGCCTTCATTTGCAGAACGGGCCCTTGTCATAGGAGCCATTACCATTCTGTTATTGAGTTTCCTTCCGTTGAGCTCGTAGCTTTCAAATAATTTGTTACTCATATATTATTTATTATGAATTGATTTTTAAATTTAAAAAATATACTTTTTAGTATATTTTAGGTCAAAAAAAATTAGACCATATACCGCTCTAACTCTTTCTTAAGATCTTTTATAAGCTCGATCATTAATTTGGGGGTATTCGTAGTCCTGCTTAAAACAATTCCACCTTCAATAGCTGATAATATTTTAAACGCAAAAACATCCGCATTAAGTTCTTCTGAAAATTCCCCTTTAGCAATACCATCTTTTAAAATAGTTGAAATTCCTTGCTGACCAGTATTCAAAACTGCCGCTACTTTCTTTTTAATGCTAGGAAAATTATCATCTGCTTCCACAGCAGTATTAAAAATAGGGCAACCTCCGGAAATATAGGTATCGATTGGATTTTTATGAAAATCGAGATACAAAAATATCTTTTCTTTTGAGGTTTTACCCTGGGAAACAATACCAGCCAGCTTTTGTGACATTTTTTTTAATGAAAAGTCTACAACCTGTTCGGATAGATCGTCTTTTCCGTTAAAATGTCCATAAATACAACCTTTTGTTAATTGAGTTGCTTCCAAAACATCATCTATGCTCACACCAGAAATTCCTTTCTCATTATAAAGAGGGCTTGCTGTTTCTAGGATAAATAACTTCGTTTTTTCTGCCTTTGTTAACATTAACTTCAAATTTACATTGCAAATATACTAAAAGGTATATTTTAAAACAAGAAAAATATACCTTTTAGTATATTTTAACAATTTGTGACTTGAATTTAGCGAGGTATTTCCAATTCTATCTCTGCTTCTTCTATAGAAGATGAAAGTTATTATTACCCAATTCCATGCTGAGTCTTGCCATCAGATAACTGACCGTAGATTCTGCTCCCTGGTTAATATTTACGTTGTTTTTCTCAAGCCCATCATAGCAACCTCCGGTTACAGGATTATAAATGATTTGGTTTAATTGATTTCTTCCAAGAAACCAGTTAAAAGAATTCTGCATCATCTGTAAATACTTTTCATCATCTAAAATCTCATAAAATGAAGCTAATGCTAGAATAGTATAAGCCACATCAATAGGTTGTTCTCCGCCATTGTAAGTATTGTTTTCCTTGCTTTCTTTTTGTAGCCAGCCTTGGTTAGAAATCACTTTTATAGTATCATTAACAATTATTTTAGACAAGAGAAATGCAAAAGACTGTTTCGCTGTTTCCTTGTAAATTTCATTTTTAGTAGCAACCCAAGCAAATAATAAAGCTTCCGGCAATACGCTATTTCCGTAAGTAAGATAACTTTCGAACCAAAGCCAGTTGTCTTTAGCTTCATGTTGATACATTTTCACCAAACGATTCGCTAATTCTTTTAATAAAGGAATGTTTTTTTCAGAATTCTGATAATACAATCCTTTTATAATAAAAGCCATGGCTCTGGTGGAATATATTTTTTCAGCAAAGACCAAGTTTTTTTGAAGTATAGCTTCTGCGAGTTCATAAAATTCCTGCGGTAAAATTTCTCTTAATGAAATTAAATAACCTAAAGCCCATACCGCTCTTCCGTTGGAATCTTCAAGGTTGGTTTCGTAATTCTGTTGGGTAAATTGTTTTTCTTTATCCACATAATTGAGGAAACTGCCATCTTTTTGTTGACAAAATTTAATAAAATTTAAATAGATTGAAATTAATTGAAGATCAGATTTGTTTTTACTGGTTTTGTAATGTTGGCAAATAGCGATCATTGCACGTGCATTATCATCCAGGGTATAGCCGGAATCAATATCTGGTTCACTAATCTTGGAAAATTGTATCATTCCAAAATCTGTAGTTATATTTTGGATATGATCAAGATTGAATTTAGGTAAGGCATATTTGAGCTTTGCATTGCTGCTTCTAAATTTCTGAAATAATAAAGCGTGTAAAATAGACGAATTTTCCCAAGAAGTCGGAGCCATTTTTTGCAAAGATTTTATGCGCAATTTTTCACGACTACTTTCATTTTCCAGTAAAGTATTAACTGCAAAAGCCAATTGTTTTGGGGCCTCAAAATCAATAATTATTCCTGTTTCTTCTTTTAAAACTTCTAAAGCATGTGGAATAGGGGTAGAAACAATGGCACACCCGCAACTGATAGCATAGGAAAAAGTACCACTTACTGCCTGGTTTCTGTCTTTTGAAGTGAAAAGATAAATGTCGGTAAGTTGAAGATACTCTAATAATTCAGGCAATGGCAAATATTCATTAATAAAACGGATATGATTTTCCAGATGAAGTTTACAGGTAAGATCCTCCAAAAGATCACGATACTTTTCGCCTTCATTTCTCACGATAGCAGGATGCGTCTTGCCAAGAATTAGAAAAATGACATTAGGATTCTGAGCAATAATTTTGGGCAAAGCTTTCAGGGTGGTTTCGATATTTTTGCCTGAACCCAATAACCCAAATGTAGATAAGACCTTTTTATTTTTAAGCCCATACTTTTCTTTCAACGCATTTTTATCTGTAAAAGGTAACAAATGTGTTCCGTGCGGAATGACGGTAATTTTGTCAGAAGAAATATTATAATCTTTTGAAAGGATCTCCGCCGAGATGTCTGTCATTACAACAATTGACTTGGAAAAATCTGCGAGGTCTTTCACTTTTGTTTTTAATTCTATATCCGGATTGGGGAGTACGGTATGAAAGGTGATAATGATTTCTTTCTTTAAGTTTTGTAGGAAAAGGTATAATCCGTTTGGGGTTTCATTAAAAAAGCCAAACTCGTGCTGAAGCATTACAAGCTGGATATTGTCATTTTTATTAATCTTTTCAGCCAATTCCAGAAAGGAAACGGCATCTGAGATATTTAATTTGTATTTAGGATGTTCTTCATATTCATAATTTTCCCCCTCTGTTTCCAGGGGGCAAATAATTGTTTGAAATGATTCTCCGAATTTCGACTGAAGCGATTTTATAAGGTCTTGTGTATAAGTGGCAATTCCACATACCTTTGGAGGAAAAGTACTGATAAAGATAATCTCAGGTTTATTATAGACAATGTGTTTTTCTTTTTTTAAAGATGGTCTTATGGCTTTGTCCTCCACGTCTGAATTAATATTTTTATTCATTTTATTTCATTTTTAGATTTGATAATTCTAATGAACCATCAATTATATTGCATGCATCATCAATTCTTTCAATAGCTTTGAAATGCTCAAAGAGGCAACGGCAATTCTTTCGTCTGCGGCTCCATAATAGATATAAAGTGTATCTTTTTCTACAATAGCTCCTGTAGGAAAGCAGACATTATTAACTTCACCCTTAATTTCCCATTCTTTCTCCGGCTCAAAAAGAGGATATGGAAGTCTGCAAATTTCTTTTTCAGGGTTCTCAAGTTCCAATAAAGCTACACAGGCACTATAAACATATCCGTCGATGGTGTCATGAACTCCATGATAGATCATTAGCCATCCGTACTCCGTTTCTATGGGTGGGCATCCGCCTCCGATATAGCTGGATTCGTGATCATATTTGGGACATAAAAAAATATGATCCTTGAAGTGAGAAAAATAATCTTCCCAAAATTCAAAGTTTAAATCTTGAATGTTTTCTACATTTGCAATTTGAATATCGGGTCGTATTCTGTGGAGAAAATAAAATTTGCCATTTATTTTTCTTGGAAAAAAAATCAGATTTTTGTCCCATAAAAAGATAGGAACACTGTCTGGATGACTAATCTGAAATTCATTATATCTTTTATATTTTTCAGGGATTAAACCCTCAGATTCTAATAAAAATTTAAACTTCTCATATGGAATTCTCGGAACAATAATCCCTACTTTTTTCCAAGATTTCAAATCTTTTGAAGTTGCCAATGTTCCTAAAGCATTAATGCCGTTGTAACTTGTATATGTAAGATAAAACAAATCATCTATTTTTACGATTCTGGGATCTTCGATGCCATGCTTTTCATGTTCAAATTCAGGAATAATAATTGGGGAGTCCGATCGGCTTTCTACGGTAAGAGGTTCAGATAGTACACAATATCCGATGCTTGAAAAATTACCTTTGGCAACAGCTCGGTAAAGCAAATGGATTTTTCCATTTTCCTGAATAACAGCAGGATTTAAAACACCTTCACTCTCAAAGTTTAGGCCGGTTTTTCTGAGGATGATTCCTTCTTTTTTTATTTCTATCATTTAGGGTGTAGCATTGCGACTTTCATTTTCTTTGTTTCTTTTTTTATTCTGCTTGTCTTGTCGCTTTTCTTTTGCAGATTTTGAAGGAGGCGTTTTATCCGATTTTTTCTTTGTTTCCTTTCCTTTTAGCATATATTTTTTATTATATGTAAAGATCATTGATTAGGAAGGAAAAGCTTTGCAATAGTCTGTTCATTTGTTACATAAATCATAGATATTAAATTTGTTTGACAAGGATGGTCGCTAAGTGAGACCATGAAAGCTTAAGACCAATATTGCTGCCTTGAAAATGGCATGGCTTCATAGTTCTTTACACGATCATGATAGTTTAATTTCCATTCGGACAGAGGATACAGTATGCCTGCACAGAATTTACATTAATAGTCGGAAAAAAATATTACCGAAGAATGAGCGGAAAAGGAAATTGTTATGATAATGCTGTCGCGGAGAGTTTTTCAAGGCCTTGAAAACGAAACTTATTTATCAAAATAAATATGAAACTAGAGATCATGTTAAAAACTCTGTGTTTGAATATGAATATATAGATTTTTCAATTGAGATCAATTAAGCTAAGATACAAAATAAAGAGAAGTGCTTTGCTTAGTATAATATTAAAAAGAACTAATAATAATACTAGGGAAATAAATTAGTTAACGATATTATTAACAGTAGTTAAAAAAAACAATCCCCTTTTTGATCCCCTAAAAATCAAAAACCTCTGAAAATCAAATGATTTCAGAGGTTTTTTGTACCCAGGACCGGGATCGAACCGGTACTCCTAAGAACTGGTGTTTGAGACCAGCGCGTCTACCAATTCCGCCACCTGGGCAAGTGTGTTACCTTGTTTGAATCGGTGTGCAAATATAGAAACTTTTCTTAATACTCCAAAGTTTTTTAAAGAAAAATTTTTAAAAATTGATCTCCAAACCATCGTAGGCAAGGTGCATTCCCGGTGGAAGCTGCTTGTCTTCAATATCATGCAAACCCAGATGGTGACTGATGTGAGTTAAGAATAATTTTTTAGGTTTTAGTTCTTCAAACAGTTTTATCACATCCGGAAGTATAAAATGAGCAGGATGTGGATCAAATTTTCTGATACAGTTTAAAATTAAAACATCAAGATTCTTTAATTTTTCCTTTTCTGTATCAGAAATAAAACCTGCATCAGTAATGTAGGCAAGGTTTTTAAACTTATATCCAAAAACGGTAATTTTAAAGTGAATCACTTCAATGGGGGTGATTTCTACATCTAAAACATGGAAATTTTTGTTTTCAATATCATGAAGATCAAATGCGGGAGCTCCCGGATATCTTACATCTGCAAAGGCATAAGGAAAACGTTTTTTAACTTCATTTCCTACTCTTTGATAGCAGTAAAGGGGAATGTTTTTTCCACTTTTAAAAATCAACGGGCGCATATCATCAAGCCCGATTACATGATCATTATGTTCATGGGTAAGCAAGGTAATATCAACATGAGTTTCGTGGTTTGAAAGCATTTGTTGCCTGAAATCCGGGCCGCAGTCAATAAGTATTTTTTTGTTTTCGTCTGTAGTTACCATGACAGAAGATCGTAGTCGACTGTCTTTGGGGTTTTCTGAAGTACACACTTCACAAGTGCAGCCAATAACGGGTACACCTTGGGAAGTTCCCGTTCCTAAAAATTTCAACTTCATTTTCTTTTGAGGTTGGTTTAATTTTGGTAAATTTACGAAAAATTTAATGTCCTAATGTATCAGAAACTAACTCCTAAACAAAAAGCATTAACAATTAATCTAGATCCTACTATTTATGGTACTTTCGCAGAAATTGGAGCAGGGCAGGAGACTGTTCGACACTTTTTTAGAGCAGGGGGAGCTTCGGGTACAATCGCTAAGGCAATGTCTGCTTATGACAAGGATTTTAGTGATGCAATCTATGGAAAAGAGGTAAAAAACAGATACGTTACCCAAAACAGGCTTCGAAAAATGCTTCGTTATGAAGTGGCATTAATTGAAGAAAGGATTTCCAGAGACAACAACCCCAACAGAAAGTTTTTTTCTTACGCCAATACGGTGACTACAATCAATTTTGATAAGACCGTTAAAGGTCACGGTTGGGTAGGAATCCGTTTTCAGGTAAAAGAAAATGAGGATTATAACGAAATCGTTATTCACGTAAAATTTAAAGAAAATGACGCCACTTTACAGCAGGAAACTTTAGGGAATCTTGGGGTAAACCTTATTTTTGGAGCTTTCAATTATTATGATAATCCAAGAACTTTGGTAGAATCTCTGTACGACGATGTGGCAAAAGATAACCTTGAAATTGATATGATCGACTTCAATGGGCCGGCTTTTGAATATGTTGACAACAGGTTGATGTCTTTGCAGTTAGTGAAAAACGGAATGACAGATGCTGTGATCTTCAATTCACAAGGTAATAACATGCTTCCCGCAGATATTTTGTATAAGAAAAATATTTTTGCGGTAAGAGGAAGTTTCAGACCGGTAACGAAAGTGAATATTGATATGCTGGAGAACGGTTTGGGAATGTTTATGAAAGATGCCATCTGTACTCAGGATGAAACGGAAGTTTTAATAGAAATTACCATCTCAAACCTTCGTGCAGACGGAGATATTGATGAAAGGGATTTTCTTGACAGGGTAGATGTTCTCGGAAAATTAGGATATACAGTAATTGTTTCAAATTTCTCCGAATATTATCGTCTGATTGATTATTTTGCGTCCTATACCAACGGAAATATTGGAGTTGCCATGGGAGTAAATAACTTATTGATGGTATTTGATGAGAAATACTATAAAGATTTGTCAGGAGGGATTCTGGAGGCTTTTGGAAAATTCTTCAGAAACGGGATGCGAGTATATCTGTATCCGTACAAAGATCCGGAAACTCATGAGCTTTTAGACTCAGAAACCCTTAAGGTAGGAGAAAACCTGAAAGAATTGTATAAATATTTCAAACTGAACGAGCGTATTGTAGATATCACCAACTACAATCCGGACTTTTTGGAAATTTATTCAAGAGATATTTTGAAAAAAATTGGATGTAATATCAAAGGTTGGGAAAATCAAGTTCCTGAAGGTGTTGCAGAAATGATTAAAGAACGAGGAATGTTTGGCTTTAAAGAAGATTTTTCTTTAAAACAGTTCTCTTAAAAATAATAATAATGTCAGAATTAAAGAAAAGACTTTCTTCTATTTTAGAGAGTCCTAAACATAATACAGAGGAGAAACTTGAAAAAGTGTGTCACCTTTTGGATCAGGAAATTTCTTATTTCAACTGGACGGGTTTTTATTTTAAAAATGGCGATAAAGACGAGTTGAAATTAGGTCCCTATGTTGGGGCTCCAACAGATCATACCATTATTCCTTACGGAAAAGGAATTTGTGGGCAGGTTGCCGTTTCCAATGAAACATTTGTTGTTCCGGATGTGAATGAAGAAAGCAATTATTTAAGCTGCTCTATCGATACCAAAGCGGAAATCGTAGTTCCTATTTTCAAAGACGGTAAAAATATCGGTCAGATTGATATAGATTCTCATACCATTGATCCTTTTACAGATGAAGACAGAGAATTGTTGGAATGGCTTTGTAATGAGGTGTCAAAAATATTGTAATTGAATATTTTAAATTAAAATATAAACTCCGGCTCGAAGAGCCGGAGTTTTTTATTTTTTTTATAGCTTCTATTTTATATAATCACCTGCGCAAATCCGTGAAATCCGTGGGAAATAAATTATTAAACTTTAATAGATTCCACTTCAGAAATCAAGCTTTTAAAATAATTTTCACACTTTGCAATATGCGTTCCGTACCAGGAAAATGCTTCCCCATCTACAATCATTATTTTCTTATTAGGATAAAACTCTTTTAATTCCTCAATATGCTTCTCTTTAAACGGAAAAGGCTCAGAAGAAAGCATAATAATTTCTGCATCAGCTAAATCTTCGGCTTGAATTTCCGGGTAACGGGTTTTATCCTTAAAAATATTTTCAAAACCGATTTCAGTTAAGACTTTATGAATGAAAGTATCGGAACCTATCGTCATATAAGGATTTTTCCAGATCAGATAAGCAACTTTTATATTGGAATTGATTTTAGCCTGATTGAGAATTTCATAGATTTTAAGGTTGAAAAGCTGTGCTTTTTCTTCTTTATTAAAACGCTTTCCGAGATTTTTGAGTAGATAGTAATTATCCTCAATGGTTTCTACATTAGTAACAATTACCTTGAAATCAGCCATTAAAGTTTCAACTTGCTCTTTAATATTTTCTTCTTTATTGGCGAGAATTAAATCGGGCTGTAGTATTTTAATTTTATTAATATTAATGTTTTTCGTTCCACCGATAATAGCTATATTTTTTACTTTTTCTGCAGGATGAATACAGAATTTTGTCCTTCCAACAACTTCGTTTTCAGTTAAACCCAAATCAAATAAAGCCTCAGTAATAGAGGGAACAAGAGAAACAACTTTCATAATATATTTTAGATCCTGCCTAAAATTACAAAAGTTTACCGGTTAAGAAAAGTCCGGCAACAGAAAAATAAATGATTAAACCTGTTACGTCTACCAATGTGGCTACAAACGGAGCAGAAGAGGTTGCAGGGTCAAGTTTTAATTTTTTTAGAATAAAAGGAACCATAGACCCGGAAAGAGTGCCCCAAAGTACGATCATAATTAAGGAAACTCCAACACTAAGCCCCACAAAAGGCCAGTACATTCCATAATTGAAAAAGCCTGCTTCATGCCAGATCATAATTCGTAAGAAACCGATAGCTCCCAAAATACTTCCCAGGAATAAACCGGTGAAAATCTCTTTTTTCATGACGTACCACCAATCCTTCAAACCAATTTCCTGAAGTGCCATCGCTCTGATGATCAATGTTGCAGCCTGCGATCCGGAATTTCCCCCGCTGGAAATAATCAGTGGAACAAATAAGGCCAAAACAACAGCTTTTTGTATTTCGTCTTCAAAATACCCCATTGCTGAAGCGGTTAACATTTCTGAAAAGAATAAAATGATCAGCCACATTCCCCTCTTTTTCACCATTTCAATCAAAGAGGTTTGAGTATAAGGAACATCCAATGCTTCAAGCCCCCCGAACTTCTGGATATCTTCGGTGTTTTGCTGTTCAATTTGGTCGAGAATATCATCAATGGTAACAATTCCTACAAGAACTCCGGCTTCGGTGACAATTGGAAGTGCTGCTCTGTCATATTTCTCAAAATAAGGTACAGCATCTTCTTTTGAAGTGGTAGTGGTGATGGCAACAAAATGATTGTCCGTGATTTCTGATATTAAAGTGTCTTCTTCGGCTAATAATAAGCTTCCTAATGCAATATCATCAATCAGACGGTTTCTTTCATCTACCACATACAGGTGGTTCATGGTTTCCACTCTTTTTCCGACCTTTTTTATTTGCTGCAGACACTTTTTTACAGTCCATTCCTTACGGATCTGGATGTAGTAAGGCGTCATCAGACGGGCAATGGAATCAGAATTATATCCCAAAAGTTTCAGGGCAATTCTTCTTTCCTGCGGATTAAGATGATTGATGGAGTATTTGATCAGTTCATCTGGAAAGTCCTCAAATAAGGCGGTCCTGTCATCAGGAGTCATTGCATTTAAGATTTCGGAAACTTCGTCGCTTCCGATACTTCTGATGGTTTCTTCCTGGAAATCGGGATCAAGATGGGAAAAAACGTCCGCTTTGTATTCTTTCGGAACTTTTAAAAAAGCTAAAAGCCTCTCATCAGCGGGAAGTCCACTAAGAGTTTCGGCAATATCGGCAGGATTAAAGATAAGTTCGTCTCTGGAATTCAAAACGTGAAATTTTTGGATATGCAAAAATAATTTAAATTTTCAAGAAACGGGAATAATGTATAAAATTTAAAGAATAATTAAACCCTAGAATTCGGATTCTGCTGTAGGTCTTATCTTCTTTAATTTTTTTAAAATCCCCTTTATAGCACCGTTAGTTCCTATTTTTATAGAGTTTTCGGTAGACCCTAATAGGCGCATATTTTTACGGTATGTATCGTAATCTGTTTCTGTGAGAAGGTTTCCTGTGGAATCAAAAAGCTTCATGCTTATAACCACCTGATTGGAGAATACATATTTTCCTAGCCCTACTTTAAAATATTTTACTTTAGGAACGATAGCAAAATCAGTGGCATTATTGCTGCAATAATCGATGATGGTTTGTTTGTCGATACTATCATAAGGAATCTGCACTTCGGCTCTCAGCATTCTGTTTCTTTTCATATTGCTGGTATTATCAGAAACGGCACTGAAAAATGCATTGTTGGTAGGTTCTTTAATTTCCTCAATATCCGGCTCTACTTCAGGATTGAAATAAAGAACTTTCTTTATATTATTATCGGGACTTTTTTGTGCTTTCATTGAAGCAGTTCCGAGCAATAAACAAGAAATATAGACTAAAAAAAATAAAACTCTTCCCATTTGTAATTTCGATTGCAAAATTACTGTCTTTTAATTGGATGGCATAATTTTTTTAAGAAATTTTTAACATTTTTTTCTATTAAATTCCATACATGAAATCAATAATGTTTGTGGAATCAAAATAAAGTCGTAATTTTGCACCCGTTACATAATAATCATTAAACAATATTGGAATGTACTTAACAACAGAAAAAAAAGCAGAAATTTTCGCAAAACATGGAAAATCTGCACAGGACACAGGGAGCGCTGAAGGACAAGTAGCTCTTTTCACTTTCAGAATTAACCACTTATCTCAGCATTTAAAAGCTAATCGTCATGACTTCAATACTGAAAGATCTTTGGTGAAATTGGTAGGTAAAAGAAAAAGTTTATTGGACTATCTTAAGAAAAAAGATATTACAAGATATAGAGCTATTATCGCTGAACTAGGTTTAAGAAAATAATTTGTAAAGATTTTCAAATAAAAGCAACTTCGAAAGAGGTTGCTTTTTTTATACCTTTTTGTGAAATATGTAACAAATGATTGAATTTTAAAGATTTTTCCTCGGTTTTCTTAAATGAATATTTAAATTTGTTTCTTTTTTTTAATTAAGATTGATTTTGAAGAATTTTTATATTTATTTTTTGGTCGTACTATCCATTTTCTGCAAAGCACAAGAAGCAGACTCTTTAAAACCAAAACTTTGGATAGCCAGTGCAAATACCGAATACGGAATGGTTTTGCCTACTAATATTCATTTGAAGAGCTATCCGCACAAGGCCTTTGCTGCCTATTCTTTTGAATTTTTAAAGCAAACCAACGGAAATAAAGATTGGGAGTCTTTGTATAATCATCCACAAGTTGGAGTTGGTTTTATAGCGGTTGATTACCTTACGAATAAACAATTGGGGAGTCCATATTCTATTTATGGAATTTATAATGCAAAAATAAAACAGTGGGATAAGCTTAAATGGTATCATAGCATCAATTTTGGAATCTCTTTCAATTCGACTCCTTATAATTCTGATCTTGGCTATCTTAACAGCTCAATAGGTTCAAAAACAAATATGTTCATTAGTTTAGGAACAGGATTATATTATGAAATAGGAAAGCATTTTGATTTAGGACTGAACCTTAAATTTAATCATCTTTCCAACGGTTCTTTAAAAACGCCCAATAGAGGGCTGAATAGCTTTGCTCCGCAATTAAGCCTGGTTTATTATCCTGAACGAATAACTCCTCAAAAATCAGATACGATAAGAATGGTTCATGATAAATACAATACCATGGAGTTTTCTGTATTTGCAGCTAGAAAAAGTGCTTTTTATAAAGGAACAGACAGGGATCCGAGTAATTATTATCAGGGATATATTTACAATATTTATGGAGCAGAAGCCTTTTATTTCCGTCAATATTCTGAAAAATCAGCGTACGGAATCGGAGTGGGGATTACTCAGGATGATGAATATAACCATACGATGTATCTCGAAAATGGCTTTGTGTATGATAAAAAACGATTTTCAAAAAATCAGGTTTTAGCCAGTATTATTCCCAGTTATCGTTTAATAATGGGTAAGTTATATATCAATATTGGGGCAGGATATTATCTTTTCAAGAAGACATGGAAATATGATAAAACGGCTTTCTTTCAAAGAATAGGCCTGCAATATCAGGTTACAGACCGTTTATTTGTTTCATTCGGGATCAATGCTTACGATTTTCACGTAGCCAATTATCTTGAATGGAAATTAGGTTATACTTTCTCGAAAAAAGTCAGAAAGTAAAATTCTAATATATCAAATTACAGCTAATAAGTCCTATTTTAACTGTCCTAATTGGCTTAATCGGAATGCAAATTTTATTTAAAAACCGATTTTATCCAAATAATACATTAAATTTGCAAACGAAATTTAAAGAGTTTAAATAATAATCGTACTCAATACGGAGTACAATAGACGAGAATTTATGAGTATACCTCAAGCGTTTACAGAAACGATTACTCTTGCAGACGGCAGAGAAATCACATTAGAAACGGGGAAATTGGCTAAGCAAGCTGATGGATCTGTGGTAGTAAAATTAGGCGGAACAATGCTTTTAGCAACAGTTGTAGCCAACAAAGAAGCAAATCCAGGAGTGGATTTTTTACCATTAACGGTAGATTACAGAGAAAAATTCTATGCAGGGGGTAGAATTCCCGGAAACTTTTTCCGTAGAGAAGCAAGACCTTCAGATCAGGAAATTTTAACAATGCGTTTGGTAGACAGAGTGCTACGTCCGCTTTTCCCTGAAGATTTTCATGCGGAAGTTCAGGTGATGATTTCATTAATTTCTTATGATGGAAAAACTATTCCTGATGATTTAGCTGGTTTAGCGGCTTCTGCTGCTATTGCCATTACAGATATTCCTTTCGATGGACCAATGTCTGAGGTGAGAGTTGTAAGATTCAACGGAGAATTGGCCATTAATCCAAGCTATGAAGCATTAAAAGATTCAGAATTGGATATCATGGTTGGAGCTACAAAAGACTCAATCGTAATGGTAGAAGGAGAGATGAAGGAGATTTCTGAACAGGAAATGCTGGAAGCGATTATTTTCGGTCATGCAGAAATTAAAAAGCAAATCGAAGCTCAGGAAAGATTGGCTGAAAAAGTAGGAAAAGCTTTCCCTAAGAGAGAATATTCTCACGAAAATCACGACGAAGCAATTCGTGAAAAAGTTTGGAAAGAAACTTACGATAAGGTATATGAAGTAGCAAAAACTCCATCAAGCAAAGAAGAAAGAGGAGAAAAATTCAAAGCGGTACGTGAAGAATTCCTTGCTCAATATGTTGATAATGCAGAAGAATTGGAAAGAGTAACTCCTTTCGTAAAAGTATATTATCATGATGTAGAGAAAGAAGCAATGCGTCAGATGATCCTTGAAGACAATATCCGCCTTGATGGCCGTGATCCGCAAACGATCCGTCCGATCTGGTCAGAAATTGACTATCTTCCGGGAGCTCACGGTTCTGCAGTGTTTACAAGAGGTGAAACTCAGTCTTTAACAGCGGTAACTTTAGGTTCAGTTAAAGATGCAAACATGGTAGACAGCGTGATTTCTCAACACGACGAAAAATTCTTCCTACATTATAACTTCCCTCCATTCTCAACGGGTGAAGCAAGACCTTTAAGAGGAACTTCAAGAAGAGAAGTAGGACATGGTAACCTTGCTCAAAGAGCATTACAGGCAGTTATTCCTGAAGAAAATCCTTATACCATCAGAATTGTTTCAGATATTTTAGAATCAAACGGTTCGTCTTCAATGGCAACAGTTTGTGCTGGAACATTGGCTTTAATGGATGCAGGGATACAAATTACAAAACCGGTTTCCGGTATTGCAATGGGATTGATTACAGATACTAAATCCGGAAAATTCACAGTACTTTCTGATATCTTAGGAGATGAAGATCACTTGGGAGATATGGACTTTAAAGTAACAGGAACTGCAGACGGTATCACAGCTTGTCAGATGGATATTAAAATCCAGGGACTTTCTATGGACATCATGGAAAAAGCTCTAATGCAGGCAAGAGACGGAAGATTACATATCTTAAATAAAATCACAGAAACAATTGCTGCACCAAGACCTGATGTGAAACCTCACGCTCCGAAGATGGTAGTAATGGAGATTCCTAAAGAATTCATCGGTGCGGTAATCGGACCTGGTGGAAAAATCATTCAGCAAATGCAAAAAGATACGGATACGGTTATCGCAATTGAGGAAATTGGCGAAATCGGGCGTATCGAGATTGCAGGAACAGACAGAGAGAAGATCAATGCTGCAGTTGCTAAAATCAACGAAATTACTTTCGTACCAGTTGTAGGCGAAGTTTACAAAGGTAAAGTAGTAAAAGTAATGGATTTCGGTGCTTTTGTAGCGATTGCTAAAGGTACAGAAGGTCTTCTTCATATTTCTGAAATCGAATGGACTCGATTAGACAAAGTTCCTTATAACGAAGGTGACGAAGTAGAAGTGAAGTTCATGGGGTACGATGATCGTAAGAAAATGAAGCTTTCAAGAAAAGTTTTATTACCAAGACCTCCGAGGCCAGAAGGAAAACCTAGACCAGAAGGGCAGGGAAGACCAGAGGGGCAAGGTAGACCTGAAAGACCAAACAGACCGGAAGGACAACAAAATCAAGCTCCAGAAGGTGAAAAACCTGCTGATCAGGCTTAATAAAAATAGAAACCATCGAATTTTTCGGTGGTTTTTTGTTTTCAATATGCTTTATTTTTAATGAGAAAAAAGAGTAGGGATTAAGTGAATTGAAACTCAATTATTTAAATCAATGCTGACTTGTTTCGTGTCTTTATTTTCCGTATATTTGTACATTATCTTAAAGACAGGTTCTCTGCTTTCGAGTGTTGTGATTATTTGAAATATCATTTTCTTTTTTCATCTTTTTCAATTGTTCTTAAGAACAATCTGTTCAAATAAAAGGCAACCGGAAACATATTGCATCTCTTTTGGAAAGATGTAATGATATTACACAGTTTGAATATTGTACAATGTTTAAACTTAAAACAGTACTTAGTAACAATTAAATTTAAAAAGATATATGGCGGATTCTTTCTCTAAAAAAGAAAATTTTAAAAAGAAACAGCAAAAACTAAAAGAAAAAGCTCTACGTCGCGAAGAGCGAAAAGAAAACAATGATAAAGGTAAAAGCCTTGATGAAATGTTTATGTACGTAGATGCGAACGGACAACTGACGTCCACACCCCCTGATCAGGATCAAAGAGAAGAAATAAATCTTGATAATATTCAGCTGGGTGCAGCTCCAATTGAAGCTGAAGAGGTTTTAAAAACAGGAATTGTAACTTTTTTAAGTGAAAAAGGTTATGGTTTCATTACTGAAGATAAGACCAAGGAAAATATTTTCTTCCACAATAACAATTGTATTGATCAGATTAAAAAAGGAAATAAAGTATCTTTCGAAAAAGAAAAATCTCCAAAAGGATTTTCAGCAACAGAGATCAGATTAGTAAAATAATTAATCCCCTCAGATTAATTTCTCAGATATAAAATCCCTCATTTTTGAGGGATTTTTTATGTTTAATCATGATTGAAATTTTAATTATCTTTAAACAAAAAACTTATGAAAAAACTATTGATTCTTTCACTGATCTGTTTCGTTGCTTTTTCCTCTGCTCAGACGGTAAACGATGTTCCTATCAGAGATATTGATGTTGATTATGTACAGATTATCGGAACAGGTCGATCTTTAAGCACCAAAGTAAATGTTGAAATTGATTTCGGGCAGGAAACCAAATCAATTTCCTTCAAAAACGGAACAAATATTAAAGATGAGAGAGGCAGAAATATGAAGTTCAATTCGATGATGGATGCGCTTAATTTCATGTCTGCAAACGGATATTCTTTTCAGTTTGCCTATACGATGAATGATGAAAAGGATAAAGCGGTTTACTATATTTTAAAGAAAAATAAATAATAAAACCCACCGAAACAGGTGGGCTTATTGATAGAGATTCTCTCTGATTTCAATTAATATTCTTTTCGTTTTATCCGGATCCGGATAATCTGGAAGGGTAGAAACAGAGTGGTAATGCTCTATAGAGTTAATGAGATGTTCTGCTTTTTTCATCGCATTCTCATACGACCATTTTCCGGCTTTGATATCTAATAATTCATTCCGGTTTTCTACACGAATGTTCAATGAATTGGTTTTAAAAATTTGTTCGCATGATTGCAATAAACGAATCGTATGCATCATATTTTTGCTGTCATAATTCTGTCCATGATGTTGATTTACATTATAGCGGTCTTCATTTCGCTCCGAAACCTATTTCCAGTATTCGCGGTAATCTTTGCAATACGTAGAATAGGCATCGAGATTACAGAATAAATAGGCAAGCGGTTTTTCCTCTTTTGGAACTGATGAAACCGAAACCTGATTCGCTTCTTCGTTCTGGATAATCCCTTTATAATTCAAATCTTCCGATTCGTTGTAGAAAAGAGCAAACATTCCTTTTGTATTTTCAATGCTTACCAAACCACATTTTTCCTGAGCTAAACCACCCCGTCCTTCGGACACCCCTCCAGAGGAGGGGAATTCTCGCAGCCATTTTTTTAACGGAACAGAACCTTGGTTCTTCAAAATATAACAAAAATCGAGAATAGATTTTCTCTCTTTATCAATCGGATTCAGGATTTTTTTGTTGAGTCCTTTTGCCTTTTTGATCTGTGAAATTGCATACCCTGCAAAGGTATCTTTACATAGTTTGGAAAGAAAATCTTCGGGTTTCAGCAAATCCATCAAAGCATTTTTCCGTAAAATACAATCTTCCGGACTTGCCAGAATTTCTAATATATTTGGATTGTTTTTCTGTAGTAATTCGACCAGTCTTCCGATTTCGTAGTAGGTAATATCATTTGTTTCATTAGAAATTTGTGAAATATAATTCAAACCAAAAAAATCTTCTTTGGGCAAATAATACACACCGCGAATATCTGTATCTGAGTTTTCCGTTGCCAGTCCGAATGAGCGGCTTCCGGAGATGGCTTCGAAGAGGATGAGGCTGTTGGTTTTTAGGGTTTGGATGGTCATAATTAAACGTAAATTATGTCGCCAACTTTGGCATTTTTTAGTTGTTCTATAATTTCAATTGCGTTTTCATAGGTGTCACAGGGAATTCTTATTTTATTTGGAGGTTTATTAACTCCGTTTTCAACAAGATAATTACCTGCAATTGCTTTTTTTATTTGTAATGTTCCTAATATTTTTGGTTTAATGACTTTCATTTTCTTTAATCTAAAAAATAAGGCGAAAAATCAATTCCCTGAATGCATCCCACAATTGGTAAAACATTATCACCATTCATTGTAACATCATATTCATTGCAGGAAAGTTGCGAAACTTTTGGATGCCATGTTTTCTGATATTCTTTATTAATGTTTTGTAAATTAATCAGGCAATGCAATCCTCCATTTGTTTTAATAAAAGTAAGACAATCAGAATTAATACAATCAGCAATATCCAATTTAAATTTCTCAATCGCTTCCTGATGATTTTCAATTTTAAAATCGATATCCAGATCAAAGAAAATTTTTCTTGAAGTGGTAGTTTGGATCGTATTTAAAGCCAATGTATGAGGATTGATCGCATTATCCTTTCGAATCAGTCTTTCTGAAATTTCTTTCATTAAAACTAAAGACGACTGGTGAAGATCGCGTGGATTCGGCGTAATATAAATTGCCAGATTATCCTGAGAAACAATAGTGTCTCCAGAGTCATACAAATTTAACGGAATTTCTAATTGCTTAATTTTTTGTATTAATCTTTCTTTTGTTGATGTAAAACGTTTTAATTGTGCTCTATCTGCTTTCAAACCTGTTTCGGGATTGTATTTTTTTCTTGCAAGAAGTGTAATATAATATTGTTCGTTTGCAATAAATCAGGAAGCCAGTTGATGAATTGCTGTAGTTTTTCTTCGTTGTATATGATTTTGTAGTTCATGTCGTTTTTTTTAATAATAAAAAGTCCCTTATTAACAAAGGAACTTTACAATTATAATTAAAATTAATTTAATTTTTAATACAGCTCTCCACAACCACCTCCAAAGCTTTCTCCGCATTACAATCATACAAACCAGAACACCAAGCCGGATTCGCTTCGATCAAAGCCCAACCTTTTCCCTTGATAATTCCAAAATCAAGAACAATCGCGTTTGGTAGTGTTTCAGAATAGTGTTGCATGAAGTTTTTGAAAAATTCTAATAGATCTTTTTCCTCTGTTTTAGAAAGTGGGTTGGTGTCGAAAGCATCGTTTCGCCAATAAGAAGAATAGGTTTTTATTTCATTATTTAAAACAAAACATCTCACTTCAAGTTCCCATTCCACGACTTCCGAAGTGAAAACTGTACTTTCCAAATCCAATGTATCAAAACCTTTGATATTGGTGACTTTATCGAAAACTCCGGCTTTAAAACTTTTAAAATCAGAACATTTAATAAAAATATTTTCTTTATGAACGAAATCTTTCAGCTTTCCGTAAGAAATTTTACGCCTTGTAAACTCCTCGGAAATTTTTGAAAGCCAGTTATCATCGGGTTTTGTCAAGGTCAAATTACATTGTTCTGCAACAATTTCTGCATAAATGTCTTCGCCATACACCGCAATCACATCCGCACGAAACTCTTCAGGAACATTCCATTTGGCATTAAAACGGCTCAATTCGTAAGACGAATTGATGGATGCTTTTTTCAGATTGTTGCTGTCTTCCGTGTACATGGGAGACAGGGCGATTATATTTTTCATGAGATTGCTGTTATTTATATTTTTCTATTATTTCTTTTATCTTAATTAAAGCATCACTTGCTTTTTCTTTGATCAACATATATTTTTTTGTTCTTGAAAAACGTTCAAAAAAATAGCTGTCTTCTTCGGTATTAATTTCTATGAGATATCCACCGTACTGCAAAACTGTTTCCGCAACCATTTGTGGTAATGCGGTTGCTCCCGAAGTTCCGATTACAAAAAGAATTCCTGTATTTTTTGCAGCTCTTAAAGTAGAGGCTAGAAAATATAGTTTTTCATTATATGATTCATCAAACCATAATGTATTGGGACGAAGCCAGTCTCCGCAGTTGTGACAATGCAAAAGTTCTATATCTTTCTTTGTAAGATCTTCGGTCAGCTCTTTGGATTTCAATTCTGAAGGCATCAACATTACACCATTGCATTCCGAAGCACAGCGTACAGTTTGTTTATTTCCGTGGATTTCAAAAACGTTTTTGCTTCCCGCTTTTTGATGAAGTCCATCAACATTTTGAGTAATTAACTGAAATTTTTCATTAAGCAAAAATTCTATTTCAGAAAGTGTAAAATGTCCTTTATTAGGTTTGGCTTTTTCAATTAATTTTTTCCAGAATAAATTGTATTGCCAAACTTCTTCCTGATTTTGACTGAAATATTTAAATGTTCCGAATTCTTCAGGCTTATTATATTTTGTTCCTTTTATCCAGATTCCATCGCTACCTCGATACGTAGGCAATCCGCTTTCAGAGGAAATTCCTGCGCCGGTAAGAAAAGAAAAAAGATTTCTTTTCTCTTTTTGTAAAGTCTCCTGTATAAGTGTTTCTAATGTTGGTTTCATTGTCATAAATTTAGTATTTCTCTAAAAACTTTTTCCATCTCATCTTTATCTGCATTTCCACCTTTCAGGCTTTTCGCTCTTTCCTCATTATCCAATATCATTTTCTCCAAAAATCCAAACAGTTCCCAATCATTTGCATGATGATAAGATTCTCCTTTTCTAGTTTTTAAAACTATTAAATTTTCTATTTTCATTCTCGTAAAATCATCGACTAAAACCAACAATTCACTAAATAAAACCGGTGGAACAGTTCCTTTTTCTAATATCCATTTTCCTGTTAATGCTGTTCGTAAGCAGTAGAAATAAGATTTTAATTTTACTTCATCACTTCTGCAGGCTTCCAGATATTTTTTGCTCATGCTTGAGTAATGATAAAATACAGCGATCGGAGAAAAGCATTCATCTGCCAAAGGTTTGAATAATTCATAGAATTTTTCATTTTTTACATATACGATAGGAGAGTAGAACCAGCTCAATAATGCAGCATTCGACTTTAAAAGCAGATGAAATGTCTTTTTCAAATCCCATCCGGAACCATCCAGATCGTCTTCGGTCATAAATTCTATCGTTTCATCTTTGTCCCATGGCGAAAGATACCAGTCTTTTTCGTGTCGGTAGATGAAGCGTATATCGTAATCGCTGTCAGGAGAAGCAAATCCCCACGCGCGACTTCCGGATTCTACGGCAAGAAGTATTTCTACACCGCGTTTTTCCTCAACTTCTTTTAATTTCTCTATTATTTTTGGTGTCATTGTTTTTAATTTATAATGCAAAGTAAAAGGATATGTGCGCAATGTTTTTACGCTGTTTTTTTAAGTTTCAAAGTATCGTGTTTAAGGGTAAAAAATGGCCTAGGAAAGTTTGACGTTAAGAAAATAAACTTTGTGAACGTTAAGAAAAATCTACTGTTTGAGCGCGAGACAAATTCTACATTGAAAACCGAATTTTGAAATCGCGCGAGTTTTAGAATTTTAGAGAACAAATTTTATTTTTAGTCAAATTTTCCAGTCTTGACTTTTTGTTTCTTTTGTGTTAAGACAAAAGAAAATAAATGAAAAATTAAATATATGTTTAATACTCAGAATTTAGTAATTTGCATCCCATCATTTACTCTAATAAAAAGACAAAAAACTACATTACATCAATGTTAGCAGACGAATTACAGCACAAAATCGATTTCAAGACAAAACCATTAGGAGCATTAGGGTTTTTAGAACAATTGGCTCATAAAATCGGAATGGCTCAGCAGGCGACCTCTCCCCAATTAATCAAACCTCACATGGTTGTTTTCGCAGCTGATCACGGAATTGCAGCAGCTGGAGTGAGCGCTTACCCACAGGAAGTTACCTATCAGATGGTGATGAATTTTTTAGGAGGTGGAGCAGCAATCAATGTTTTTTGCAAACAAAATCAGATCGATATTAAAATTGTAGATGCGGGAGTCAATTTTGATTTTCCTGGGGGGCTAAATTTAATTGATAAAAAAGTCAGAAAATCCAGCAGAAATATTTTAGAAGAACCGGCAATGACTATTGAAGAATATCAACAGGCATTAAAAAACGGTAAATCTGTTGTTGAGGAAATTGCAGAAACAGGTTGCAATATCATCGGTTTTGGTGAGATGGGAATCGGAAATACTTCAGCTTCTTCTTTAGTGATGAGTAAGTTGTTTGATACTCCTATTGCAGATTGTGTTGGCAGAGGAACCGGTTTAAATGATATTCAATTACAGCATAAGGTTAACATTCTTTCCAGAGCTTTGGAAAAATATCCTGACCTTTCATCGGGTGATGAAATTACCCAGACTTTCGGAGGCTTGGAAATTGCACAGATGTTGGGGGCAATGGAAGAAGCTTACTGTCAGAATATGTTGATTTTAATTGACGGGTTTATTGCAACGGTTGCTATTTCTGTTTTGTTTAAAAAGAATCCTGAAATCTTAAATAACTGTATTTTCTGCCACGTGAGTGATGAATATGCCCATATTAAATTATTAGATTTATTAGGTCAAAAAGCTTTACTGAATCTTAATTTAAGAGTCGGTGAGGGAACAGGTTGTGCATTGGCCTATCCGCTGGTTCAAAGTGCGGTTAATTTCCTGAATGAAATGTCGAGTTTTGAAGATGCCAATGTTTCAAATAAAGAATAAATGAAAGCTGTAAAGAATGAACTGATCTATTTTGCTACGGCTTTGATGTTTTTTACACGAATTCCGGTGCCGTTTAAAGTTCCGTATTCAAGCGAAATTATGAACAAATCCCAAAAATATTTTTCTTGGGTTGGATTGTTGGTTGGCTTAATTAATGCGATAGTTTTTTATCTGACTTTTAAACTGTTCAACTTTGAAATTGCTATTGTTTTAATGATGATTTCTAGTGTTTTGCTGACCGGAGCTTTTCATGAAGATGGTTTTACCGATGTTTGCGACAGTTTCGGAGGAGGTTATGGTAAAGAAAAAATCATGACCATTATGAAAGACAGTCGGGTAGGAGCTTATGGAGCGATCGGAATCATTCTTTTATTTGCGTTAAAGTTTTTCAGCATTAAGGAACTGGGAAGTATTGACATAATAAAAACTTCAGCCCTTATTATTTTTGCCCATACTGCAAGCCGTTTTATTTCAGGAACGATGATCTATACCCATCAATACGTGACTGATATTGATGTAAGCAAATCAAAGCCGTTGGCGAATAAACCTTTGGATGCAAAATCATTAGTAATAAGCTTTTTGGCTGTTCTCGTTGCGTTTTCATTAATTCCGGATTGGAAACTGATTTTTGCATTGGCATTAGCTTATATGGGAAAAGTTTATTTGGGGTGGTATTTTAAAAAATACATCGGAGGGTATACTGGTGATTGTTTGGGAACCGTTCAGCAGGTTTGTGAAGTTATATTGTATTTAGGAGCAATCATCGTATGGAAATTCATCTGATCCGTCATACCGCAATAGAAAATCTGGATAATCTATGCTATGGATTTGCAGAAATGTCTTTAAGAAAGGATTATAACGACGATTTTAAACGGATTCAAATTGACAAAGATTTTGATTTAGTTATTTCAAGCCTTTCTCAGCGTTGTCAGTTGCTAGCCAGGTATTTTCAGTTGCATTATGAAACTGATGAAAGAATCCGTGAAATGAACTTCGGAGATTGGGAACTGAAAAAATGGTCGGAAATTCCTGAAGAAGAAATCAACCCGTGGTATGAAGATTTTATTAATGTAAAAGCAAAAAACGGTGAGAATTTGTTAGAAATGCAAAACCGTGTTTCTGAGTTTTGGAATGAACTGATTTCGAAAAAAAATATCAACAAAGCTTTAATTGTAACGCATGCCGGAGTTATTCGGCTGATCCTTCAATCCATCTTAAAATTTCCTCTCGAAAATATGTTCAACATCCGAATCGAGTATGGAAAGAAAACTGTAATCGATGTGAAAAATGGGTTGCTTTCAATTAAAAATTTGAATGTTTAATCTGAAATAGATGCAAAGTTTAAATTAATAAAATAAAAATACTCACTAGAAAAAATAAATCTTTGCGTTAAAAAACAAAACTGCCACTTTAAGTCTACACTTAAAATGACAGTAAAAAAGTTATTTAAAAATTTTTGTAAAACTATCTTTTTCTAAGTTTTCCAAAGAAAAATCAAAGTCTGCATCTTCTTTATTTGAAGTAATTTCTGCACCCAATTCCTGTATCAAAAGATTAAAGGAAATCGGTTCGTACCATTGCTGAAACAATGCGCTGGTCGCCATAACAGAAACTTCATTGTTTCCGGAAACGTGAGAATGCCCTGCTCCGAAATTCAACAATGTAAAACACTGCTTTCCGTCTTTTGGAAACAACATTCCCAAAATCGTCTGCTTCTGAACCGAGTTACACTTGGCTTCTGCAAAGAGATTGTTCGGGTTCATCATATAATCGTAAGAAATAGCATCACCTTTTCCGATTACAATTTTATAACCACATTCTGTATCTCCGCTGAAAACATTGTTCATCACCAATGTCGGAGCTACCGAACTTTTGTTGGCATAAAGATATTCTACGGCACCATTTGGCGCGGAAGTCATATCTCCGGAATACATCAATTGACCGTTATCTTGATTGTAAGCTGCATTCCAACCGATTTTTCCGCCAATATTTAATCCTGAAAGATCGAGATCATAAGCTCCCCAAGCATTTTCCCAGTAAATACCAACGGCTAATTTATCTGCATAAAATCTTGTTCCGGTTGGAATATTACCAACAAACATTTTTTCTGAAGTGGGTAAACCAAATTCTACATCTTGAGGAAAATAAATTTTCTTTCCGTCGAAATTATATTTTGATTTTAAGTAATTTAAGATAAAATCATAATTTAATTCATTTGCAGAAGTTACAGTTGTTTTTTTAGTCCACGATTTTCCGTTTCTGATTCTATAAACAAAAGTATCCTGCCCGTACATTCTTGAATAGCAAGCCGATAAAGCTTTAAATAAAGCAAATGGAGTGGCATTTTCCAGCCAATGCAAATCGCTGTTCTCCAATAATATATTTGTCGCGTTATTTAATGGATTTGAAATTAACGGTTTATGATAAATTTTTGACAGTTTTGAAATTTTGTTAATCACTTTTGGCGCTCTGTTTTTATATGCTAAAAACAAAGGCTTGAAACGGTTAAAAATTTCCGCCATTTTTTCTTCTCCGAACGACTGGAACAGAAAAGTAGGGTCAAATTTGCTTTGCTTAATTAAATTAATCAAATTATCATCTTTAATTAAAAGCGTTTCTGTGGTTGTTTTATAAATCACATAACGGAAAAATTCAACAGGATTTTCAGGATAAATATCGTATCGGTCGGCAATTTTTATAATTGCTTCTTTGCTTCTGATATTTTCTTTTCCGGTAAAATCATATTCAAGTTCATTATGCAAGATATTCAATAAATCATCAATTGTTTCTTCTTTTAAAGCAATACCGGATTTTAGAATAGAAAGGCACTTTTCCGTCATTTCCTCTGCTGTATATGCTTTGATTACTTTGAAGTTTAGCTTTACATCAGGAACATTCAATACTTCGGCTGGAATATAAATTTCATTTTGAAAATTGCTTCCATACGTCGAAATATAATGTTTGATCTGTTCAAATAACAATTCTGTTCTTGAGCTTTCTTTTATTTTCTGCCAGGATTTATGAAAGGTTTTGTTTAAATCATTACCGTTCAGTTTTTCTTTGGCATAGTAGGAAATAATTTCTTTTTTTGCCCAAACAGCATTGGATTCAATAACAAAACCATCTTCCGAAATGAATGCTTTTGAATCTGATTCTTTAGCCAATACAGCGTTGAATAATTGTAATGTTTTCATTGTTTTTAATTTAAAAAAAATAAGTGAGGAGTAGTTTTCTTTAAAGTGAATAATATAGGAACTCCTTTTACCTATAGTTTATAAAAAGCGGGGAGTAGTTTTCCAAATATAGGAACTCCTTTTGCCTTAGAATTTTGCAAAAAGGCGGAAAGTAAAAATAGGAAATATAGGAACTTTCTTTGCCTTACATTTGATTTTGAAGAGCAGGCAGGACTCGAACCTGCGGCCTACAAATGGAATTCATAGGAACTTTTTTTGCTAACGGCGAAAAGTACTCTTGTTGCTCTACCATCTGAGCTACTGCTCTTACCTTATGTAATTGTGTAAAGGTTTTCATTAAACCTTACAGGCTCTTACAACCTGCAAGGTTGGTTATTAGTTTTGTTTTTAATTATACTTTTTAAACTTCTTTTTTCTCTTCCAGGGTGCATTCTTCTGAACATCTCCCGCCATAATACATCCGTAAGGCATTACTTCATCCAGAACTTCGCAAAGCCCGTATTCTTCAATCTGTGCTCTCACGTTTTTGGCGTTTTTATAAGCAGTCGGAAGTTCAGAAATATCAATTTCATTGGAGAAAAAACGGATATCTAATCCTTTGGTTTCTTCTTCAAAAACTTCTTCAATGGTTTTATGAGCCAACGATTTTTTATGTTGGCTTCTGCTGAAATTTCTTCCCGCTCCGTGTGGCGCAAAACCAAGGTTTCTCTCATTCGTTTTTCCCTGAACAATCAAAACGGGTTCTGACATATTCAACGGAATCAATCTTGGTCCCGTAATATCGGGCATAAATTTGTCATCTAAAGGAGTTGCTCCTTTGGCATGGTAAAATAAATCTCCGTCTTTGAAAACGAAGTTATGTTCGTTCCAATATCTGTCTTCTTTTTCAATTCCCAGCTTATTTAAAGTCGCATCATGGATAGAAATATGGTTTTCTTTCGTCCATGTTCTTATTAGCTGAAGCGCTTCCCAATACGATTTTCCTTCTTCAGATTCATAAGGAATCCAGGCATTTTCTTTTAAGGTTTCAGGTGAAATATCCATTCTGAATTTATTGGCCACCTTCATTCCTTTATCATATAAAACAGCTCCGGGAGCTCTTGAACCGTGATGAGTCACCAGCATCGTATTTCCTGTATTTTTTGAAATCCCGACAAATAAGAAATGGTTTCCGTCACCTTGTGTCCCCATATGAGAACGGGCAATGCTTATCAGTTTCTCATCATTAAGAAAATCATTTTTTCTGAAGGCATCCATCAATTCCTGTGACATTTCCATTTGCTCACCCCTTGGTCTTCCTCCATATCCGAAATGGGTTACAGAATGAGCGGCATCCAACACTTCTTTAGGATCTGCTTTTCCAAAATCCGTCAACATCACCGAACAGCAGATATCTGCGCTATGAAATCCCGGGTGAATGGCATTTTTGGCCACAACAACTCCACCTACCGGAATCTGACCAACCGGACCTGTCGGACACGCATCCGGCATGATCGCACCGGCAACCAAAGTCGGAGTTTTCATCAAAACATTCATAGTATCGATTACTTTTTCCACATTATCGTTTTCACTTTCATGCTCAGCTCGGATGTTGATGACAAAATCTTTAGCTGTTTCATGAAGAGGAATTAATTCAGGCTGTTTAAACTGTTCTAAATATATTTTAATTTGATTTTCATCTAATTTATTTTCATTGATATGCGCAATTGCTTCTTTAAACCATTTTGCTGATCTATATCCTAAATCGATTAAGTTATTTCCATTAAATTCCATGAGTTCTTTCATTTTGTTGATGCAAAGTAAAAACTAAAGTGTGCAATCTTTTTGCGTTGTAGAAAAATTTTATATTTTTATTCAAAATTATTTTACGCAAGATGGAAAACTTAAATCCGGAAATATTTCAGGCATTTCAAAACAAACTGAAAACAGGTAATAGAAGAGGTGTTCATTTAAATGCGATTCCCGGAAATTCAAGATATAAATTTGATCTTGCCCGGCTTTCTGAGATTCATAAAAGTCTTCCCGAGCATTTTATTATTAACCTTTTGACACAGAAGAATGTTAATTTTAAATTTTCCATTCATGATAAAATTGCGGATGAGGTTTCTAAAACTGAGGCAAAAGACAATATTTATCTGTTTGATGATGAAAAGGAAGGAGCTGAAAACAATACAACAGAAGTTAGTCAGGTTAAAGATAGAACACAAAAAGCAACTTTAGAAAAACTTTCCCTGAGTCTGGAAAATCTAATTTTTCAGAATGATGTCATACAGTCTGAGAAAGGAATTAATTCTTTAGGATTTGGTTTTCCGATCCTGATCAGGAAAGATATGGACGGGCAGATCTCTGCGTCTCCAGTTCTGATCTGGTCTGTCAATATAAAGCCTGTCAATGAGCTGAATACATGGGAAATCAGCAGAACAGAAGATGATCCGATTTATGTGAATGAAGTTTTGATCAATCATTTACAAAGTGACTCAGGAATTACCATGGAGCAGATTTCCGAAGAAATGCTTGCTGACGGAAAAATAGATAAACCTGAACTGTTACAGATCTGTCAAACCTTATTAAGCCAGCTTAAAATAGAACAGAATCTTGATTTTATCCTTAATAATTACGAAGAAATTCCATTCATTAAATCTAAAGCTTCTTATGAAGAACAGCTTCAGAATAATGGCGATGCGATGATCATTAAATCTGGTGTTTTTTCCATTTTTGAAGTTCAGAAACAAAATATAATCAATGATTATGAATCGTTGAAGAGAGAATTTAAACCTCTTGAAAACACAATAAAGCCAGATTTTCAATCCATAACATCGGTAGAGACTGATCCTTCTCAGCAAGGGATTTTAGAATCATTAAAATCACAGACGAAAATTCTGATTCAAGGTCCTCCGGGAACAGGGAAAAGTCAGACACTGACTGCGGTTTTGGTCAATGCATTGGAAAATAGACAAAAAACCATTGTTGTCTGTGAAAAGCAGACTGCATTGGAAGTATTGTATAATGCACTTCATAAACTAGGTTTGGAACGGTATTGTATTATGATTAAAGACAGTGTTTCCGACCGGAAGCTTGTTGTAGATTCTGTAAGAAACACAATTGATCCTGCTGATTTCAAAAAACAGGGACAGCCATACTCTGTTCAGTCATTGAAAGATCAACTGACAGAAATTTTACAGCATAAAATAACAATTAATAGTGTTCATGAACTCCTGAATTCAGATGTATTTCCCGGGAAAAACTGGACGGAAATTGTTGGGGATCTTTTGACATTCCAGGATACCAAAGAAAATATAAATGTTCAGGATCTTCAGTTTTCTTTTTCAGAAGAGGAATATAAGGAAATTGAATACGTTTTGGAGAAAGGCAGGGAACTCTATCAGAAATATCAGCCTTTTGAAGAATCATCATTTATTAATCCTGAAAAATTCATCAGGGAGAATTTCTATAACAGCTTGCAGAATTTAGATAATTCTTTTCAGAATTATGAAGAGATGTGGGATGAAATTCAGTCGCTGATTATTGATTTTAAACCTGTGTATGAAGAAAAGAAAAAACAGGATTTTAGCCACAACCTTCAAAAATTATCATCTTTGATCAATGAAACGGAAGTGATCACTTCTGTTCTGAATCAAAATTCTGAAGACTTCCATCCGGAAATTACGAACGGATTTTTCTATAAGTTCACGGCATTATTTTCTTCCGCAAAGAAAAAGAAGATCAGCAATCAGAAAAGATTACTGGAAATAAGCTCGTCTATTAAACAAATAAGTCTGAATGAGTTTTTCCCATCAATCGAACTGTCTGATCATCTTTGGAACAATAAAAACGAAATTCTGAATTACCGACAGAAAATACAAAATCTCCAGTCTGAATTTTCTTCTCAGCTGGAACAGCAATTTAATGCTATTGATTTCCTGAATATATTTGATGCTGTTATTTCCGGAAAAGAAACCGAGATTATTGCTCAACGTATTCAGCAGCTCAAGAAAAATATTTCAAATGATCACTGGGTTAATGATTTAAATTTTGGAAATACCTATCAACATTTTGATGAATATTTGATTTCTATTTTAGATCGGTACAAATCGTACAGAAATCATCCCGAAAATCCTTTGCTGGCGGAATATAACTGGTTTTATTTTTACCAGCCTCTCAATATTTTTCAGAAAAAACTATTGGAAAAACTTCATTCAGTAGACAACTGGAAATCTTCTTTTTATTCGGCTTATTTTCCGTTACTGCTAAATAAATATTCAGATTCGAAACTTAATTTTAACGAAAAAAATTACGAAGAGATTTCGAAACAGATCAAACAATATGGTTCTTCCCAGCAGAATTTTATTCAATATTTCTGGAATGATGCCCAGCAAAATGCGGTGAAGAGATTTGAACAGATGAATAAAGACATTACGGTTGCCAATCTTTACAATAAAAGAAGCAGTATAAATCATAAAAGGTTGACATTAAGACAGATTGTTCAGAAAGATATTGACCTGTTCACTGACTTTTTCCCCATCATTCTTACGACACCGGATGCTTGCAGCAACCTTTTTCAAGGAAAGAATTTTTACTTTGATCATGTGGTTTTTGATGAAGCCAGTCAGTTGAAACTGGAAGATAACCTTCCGGCGATGCTGAAAGGGAAAAATATCATTATTGCAGGTGATGAACATCAGATGCCGCCTTCAAACTATTTCAGTAAAGTTTTTGACGGAGTAATTGAGGATGAAGATGAAATAGAATCTGAAAATGATGTGATTACCTATAAAAATTCACTGCTGAATATTGAATCTTTACTCGATTTTGCAACAGAAAGTCAGTTTGAAAAGAATCATCTGGATTTTCATTATCGTTCTAAACATCCTTATCTGATTGACTTTTCCAATCATGCATTCTACAATTCACGTTTGAAACCTCTTCCTACAAAATCTGAAATTAAACCTATTGAATTCTTTCAGGTGGATGGAGTTTTTGATGATCATACAAATAAAGAAGAAGCGGAAAAAGTGCTGGAAATCTTACAGACTATTCAGCCTTTAAAAGATGGAAACTATCCGTCTGTGGGAATTGCAACTTTTAATATTTCGCAGCGAAACTATATCAAAAGAAAAATTGTTCAGGAAACCAATCTTCCCGGAAATGAAATCTTTAAAGAAAAAATCCAGGGGCTGGAAGCGGCTGGATTGTTTATTAAAAACCTTGAAAATATTCAGGGAGATGAAAGAGATATTATTATTATGTCGACAACGTATGGAAGGAAAGCTGGTGGAAAGTTTATACAGAGCTTTGGACCGATCAATCATACCAAAGGATATAAATTGCTTAATGTAATTATCACAAGAGCAAAAGAGAAAATCTACGTCTGCAACTCGATTCCTGAAGAAATTTTTTCAAATTATAAAGAAGCTTTAGCACAGGAAGGCTCGAATAACAGAAAAGCGGTTTTGTATGCCTATTTGGCGTATTGCAAAGCAGTGAGTGATAAAAATGAAAATCAAAGAATAGAAATTCTGAATGCCCTGGATCAGTTCGGATATACCGGTTATTCGGGAAAAAATACTAATTCAAATGTTTTCATTGATGTCATTTATAATAGACTACAGAAAGATTTTCCTCATTTCAAAATGTTGAAGAGTCATCATTTCGGAGGCTATGAATTTGATATTCTTATTGAAAAAGAGAACGGGAAACCTGTTATTGTTGAAGCCATGAGTAAAGAAAAATATTCAGGAAACCTAGGTTACCTGGAAGATGTACATAAAGAAAAAGTAGTACGGAATACAGGTTTTGAATACGTAAGAATATGGAGCCAGAACTGCTGGCAGAACTTAGATGCTGAAATACAAAAAATACATAAGAAAATATCATGACAGAACAATTAAAAAATGCACCGGAAACCATTCAATTTCAAGAAGTAATCGCTCATATTGACAATAATTACGATTTTACACCTACAAAATTTACCAATGGAAATACAGTAAATGAAGAAAATCAGAATAACGGTTCGTGTAAAGTTTTCAGTTATGCAAAGCTGAATGATTTGTCTAAAGAAGAAACCTTGCATCTTTTCGGAGAATTTTACAGAGAAGATGTATTGAAAAATCCGGAAGGAACGGATCATCAGAACATCAGAAACTTTATGCAATTCGGCTGGGACGGAATTGCTTTTGAAGGAAACGCTTTGCAAAGGAAATAGAAATTTTAAGATTATAGATGGAGAGCTCTTTCAAATAAAGCTCCAATTTGTAAAATGGAATATAGACAAGAGAAAATATTTTGTAATGGAAACTTCAAACTCATTACAGAACTGAATGAATTCAGAATGTCATTATGGATTAACGGTTTCGGGTTGGAAAATGCAATAACGGGTGAAGAAATTATTCCCTTAATTTCATATTTTAATCTTGATACCATTGAAGAGGTCGACGAAGAGGTTTTGAAAATAAAGTTTAGAATTTATCCTGATGGCTCACAATATCATATAGTCGAAGTACATCCATTTGTTAAAAAATTTAAATATGAAGGCAGAATTTATTCAACAGATCATTTTCATAAAATAATTACAGGAGAAGACTTGGAGTAAATAGTTAGTGTCAGAAAAACTCCATTTTACATATTTTTAACTGCTCGTTAATTTAAAATTCAGCAAAATGTCATCCAATAAAAACGCTCTCATCCGATACAAAACATTGGATAAATGCTTAAAAAATAAGTATAAAAAATATACACTTGAAGATTTGATCCACGAATGTTCAGAAGCATTATTTGAATTTGAAGGAAAAGAATCTTTCGTGAGTAAACGTACGGTACAGCTGGATTTGCAGAATATGCGAAGTGAAAAGTTCGGGTATGAAGCACCCATTGAAGTGTATGAAAGAAAATACTACCGGTACAGTGATCCGGAATACAGTATTCATAATATTTCAGTGAATGAAAGTGATTTGAAGGCGATGAATAACGCGGTACAGATTCTGAAACAGTTCAAAGATTTTTCGATGTTTAAGGAGATGAACGGGGTGATTCAGAAACTGGAAGACTCTATCCATTCCACCAGCCAGAAGTCGATTATTCATCTGGATAAAAATGAGCAGCTGAAAGGATTGGAGCATATTGATGTCTTGTATGATGCGATTTTAAATAAAAAAGTTTTAAAGATTACTTATAGAAGCTTTAAAGCAAGAGAATCTGATTCTTACGTTGTACATCCGCAATTGCTGAAAGAGTTTAATAACCGTTGGTTTCTGATTTGTTTTAATAAAGACTATGCCTATAATTTGGCATTAGACAGAATGGAAAATATCCAGGTCGAAGAAAAAATTGAATATATCGATAAAAACCTTGATGGAGATGAATACTTTAAAGATATTGTGGGAGTAACGGTTTCTCCTACTATGGCTCCGAGAAATGTAGTTTTTTTTGTGGATTCACATAATGCGCCTTATGTTAAAACCAAACCTTTTCATGCGAGTCAGGAAATCGTGAGTGAGTCAGATGAGGGAACTGTTTTTAAAATCTGTGTACAGCTCAATTATGAACTGGAAAGACTTTTGCTGGGGTTTGGAGAATCTTTGGTAGTTTACAAACCAAGAAAACTAAGGCTGAGATTGCAGGAGAAATTCATGGCGGCTCATAAAAATTATGAAAATTTTGTCGCGGATGATGAAGATTGAGTGCTTTGTAAATTTATGGCTTAAAAATTGTATCTCTTTAGAAACATAAAAAATAAATAGTATGAAATCAAGAATATTTAAAGCTGTTCTCGCGGTTGTAGCACCTTTGGTAATTGAATTTATAGTAAAGAAAATTTCCGAAAAACTGGATAAAAAATCACAGGAAGAAGCACCTAAGAAACTTCCTGCATAAAATTAGAAGTAGTTAGATTTAATATTATAGAAAAGAGACTGTTGATTTTGTAACAGTCTCTTTTTGTTTTTTTAATATAAAAGCTTTATGTGCGTTTTGTTATTCTGACGAAGTAATCTCTGAAAGTTAAAGATTCTTTACTGCATTTCATTTCTTTTAGAATGACAGTTTATACTTTAAATAAAATCATATACTCCGTTCTTCCAGCCCAACACTTTAGAAGAATCAGCTTTCAGCCAGTTTTTTAGAATAGTAGCATATACTTTTCTGAAATCTTCGGAATAAATAAGATCTCCCTCATTCAGATTCGTTAAATCAGGAAGCGTATTCAAAAGTCCTTTTTTCTTTAATCCTCCACTAATGAAAAACATCTGATTGGCTGTTCCATGATCGGTTCCGTTACTCGCATTTTGGGCAACACGACGACCGAATTCTGAGAAAGTCATCAATAGAATATTATTGAAAAGTCCGTTACTTTTCATATCTGCAACAAAAGATTTTACGGCTTCGTTGATGTCTCCGAATAGTTTTTGCTGTCTTTCATTCTGATTCACATGCGTATCAAAACTTCCGATTGATAAATAATAAACTCTCGTATTAATATCAGATTTTATCAGTGAAGAAACGGTTTTGAAATCTTTTCCCAGTTGAGAGTTCGGATAGGTTTGTTCTGTCTTTTTTGCTTTGCTCTTTTCAAAAATATAATCGGCATTGTTGATCGTTGAACCCAAAGTTTGGTATAAATAAGAAACAGTTTCGTCATCATGATGATGATCATATAATGATTTGAAATATTTTTCCTGACTGGTCTGATACAATCTTTTCGGATCTTTAAAAGCAAAAGCCTTATTATGTTCACCTTTTAAAGCCAAACTCAGCATATCATCAACTTCCAGTGCCTGAGTAGGATGATCACATTTGTAGCATTCTTCATCCAGAAACCTTCCTAACCAGCCGGTTTCAAGATATTGATCGCTTCTGCTTGCGGAATGCCATATATCCATACTTCGGAAATGCGATTTGTCAGGATTGGGATAGCCGACATTATTCATCACAGAAAGCTCACCACCATCATAAAGCTCTTTAAAGTAGGAGAGCGCAGGATTGATTCCTGCTTCATCCGTCAAAGACAAAGAGTCCTGAATGGCAATTTTATTTCTTTCTTTAAAATAGATATCGTTTCGTGCCGGAATTATGGTATTCAGACCGTCATTTCCACCTGTGAATTGAAGTACGATCAATATTTTATCATTCGGTTCCAGTGCTTCATCGAATGTCATGGCTTTAAGGAAATTCGGCATCAGCAAAGACGCAGTCGCCAATGAACTTATTTTTAGGAATTCTCTTCTTTTGATTAACATAAAAATTAGGTTTTAGGTTAAAGATGATAGGTGGCAGATGAAAACTATGAGCTAAAATCTGTAACCGTTACTTACATTAATTGATATTCAGGTGTTGACATAAGATTGATAACATTCATTTTCACACTGTTGTCCGAGAAGTTTTTCACGGAATTCATATCCAGGGATTGACTATTTTGAATTAAGTAATCCTCAATATTTTTTCCGTTAAATATTTTTTCCACACGGGCCCAATCGATTGTGATATTAGGATTTTTAAAGCTTTTTGCTAAAGTGTTGGGATTGTTCTTCAGACCCATATCCAGATCATCATCTTCTTTTGGGCGATAGTCGAGTGGCCGTAACCCTGACCAAATCTGAGGAACCTGCAATCTCAACATTAAGGTCGAACTGTCGATCCAAGATTTTCCATTAGGCCAGCCTGCAACATTGGGCGGATACAGCAGCATTTGTCCCAATAATTTCTGATAAACGATGAGATTCTCCGGATTTTGAATAGTCATAGGAAGCGTTCTCATCATTCCGGCCATCAGTTCAATTGGAGACTTTATCCTGTTTCCGATATTTTTTTTATCATAAAACCATGAACTGGAAAAAATATCCGTCATCAGTTTTTTAATATCATAATTGGATTGGTAAAAACTTTCACTTAGCTTATTGACAATGGCTTCATCTACGGTTTCATTCACAAAAAACTTGTAAATTTTAGCCGTAATGAATTTGGAAGTTGCTTTTTGCTCAAGAATGATATGTAAAGCATCAGTTCCCGTAAAATTTCCGGTTTTTCCCAGGAATGTTTTTGTGCCTTCATCGTGCAGTTTCGTCCTTTCTACGAAATTCCCTTCTTTATCAAATCCCCATCCTGTAAAGGCTCTTGCTCCCTCTCGAATATCTTTTTCGGTGTAATTTCCTCTTCCCATCGTGAAAAGCTCCATCACTTCACGGGCAAAATTTTCATTAGGATGATCTTTTTTATTTTGCTGATTATTTAAAAAGTTTAGCATTGCAGGAGCCTGGCTCACTTCAAACAACAGGTCTTTGAAATTTCCCAATGCATTTTTTCGGATAACATTCAGAATTTGCCTGTTGAATTTCGGATTTACCACTCTCGAAGCGAAATGACCATGCCAGAAAAATGCCATTTTTTCTCTCATCTGCTCTTTGCTGTTCACCATCTTATTAAGAAAGTTAAGGTTCAGTTCCTCGTTTTGTTCACGGTTGATCCTCTGCATTTCCTTTTTCTTTTCAGCCGGAGCTTTGTCGTTCATATAATCTGCGGCTTCTACAATATCAGGTGTATCATAATTGATGGGAAGAAAGGGTTCCTCTATGAAGAGATCATGAATTAAACCTTTAATATCTTTTTTATGAAGGTCTTCAAACTGTTTGATTCCTGCGCCGAATCCAGCGCGCCAGAGAAGATGTTTGTTGTTGGTGAGTGATGGGAGAATCATGCTGATATTTTGTTTTTGGATAGATTTAGTGAAAAAAGGTTAAAATAATAACGGGTTAATAATTCTTAATATTGCTTTTTATAAAAAAATGGATTAAACAATCATTTAAATTTAGTAAAATATAATCATTTGAAAATCATTAATTTGTACTTTTTGTAAGTGTTAAAATAGTTATTTTTCTTCGCTTGGCACGATTTTTACATCTTTTTGGATAGTAAAATTTAAAAAATCAAGAGTTATGAAAATGTTTAAACAAGCAATTTTATTTGCTGGAATTTTAACAGCGGGTGTATTAAGTGCGCAGGACTCAAAAATGAATAATATGATTAAAGTAGGGGCGAATGCTGGTTTAGCAGTTCCTTCTGATAATGTTTCTGCGGCGGCTGGTGTGGATGTTGCTTATCAGAATCTGATTACACCTGGATTTGGTTTAGGTATCGCAACGGGATATACTCATTATTTTGGAAAAGATAATAACGGATATAACAATAATGATGTAGGGGTAATTCCTGTAGGAGCATTGATCAGAATTTATCCGAAACAAACAGGATTTTACTTTGGAACTGACTTAGGGTACGGATTCCTTGTTGGTGATGATAAGGTAGCTTCTAATTCTACAGTTGACAGACCAGACGGTGGTTTTTACATTAAACCTGAGATCGGGTACCACAACCAAAACTGGAATTTCTTTGTACAATATCAGAAAGTATTTGTAGGAAGTAAAGGAGATTTAGCCGGGCAAGACTATAATGTGGGGAACATCGGTGTAGGATTCTCGTATAATATTCCGTTAGGAAAATAATGATATTTCATTATAAACAATTATTAACCAAACCTTTTCAGTTTTGTGAAAAGGTTTTTTATTTCCCTATAGAATTTACAAAAAGTATTATTATATTTGATAAAATTTGAGATTATGAACTTAAATCCAAAATTTCCGCTTTATCTACCAGGAGTAAAGAATGGTAATAATGACAATGTTTCGATTATTGGAGCAAGCCTTAGTGAAGATGTGACAACATTAGGTTATTTTGTTTCCGGTAATGAAGGACTAACTATAAAAATTCAGACCAATTATCCTACAAAATCATTTTCTTCTTTTTCTGAAATTTTAGAAAAATTTATTCAGGATAATCAGCTTGAAAATATTAAACGATTGGGAATAGCAATTCCGGGACCTGTAATGAATGGAAAAAGCCATCCGATACGATTAGGCTGGAGTTTTGATCAGGAAGAATTTATCACAAAGTTTGGTTTCGAAAGAGCAGATATGCTGAATGACCTTGAAGCTTCTGCATATGGTATGGCGCTTTTAGAAGATGAAGATTTAGATCCTATTTATACAAGTGGTCACCTGGAAAAAGGAAATGTAGCCATTATAGCACCAGGAAACGGATTGGGTGAAGCCGGGTACTTCTTTGATGGAAAATATTTAAGACCTTTTGCTTCCGAAGGAGGTCACTCCGAATTCTCTCCGCGTACAAACGTAGAGGTAGAGTTCTACCAATTCTTAAATAATATTTATGGAATTGTGAGCTGGGAAAATGTACTTTCAAAAACAGGATTATTTAATATCTACAGATTTCTGAGAGATGTAAAAAGACATCCGGAGCCTGAATGGTTGGGAGAAAAACTTACAAACGGGGATTTTGTGCAGGAATTATTTAAGGCTGCTATGGAAGAGGATGTCCTTATCTGTAAAATAGCACTAGATACTTTCTTAGAATTTTTGGCGAGAGAAGCTAATAATCTTGCGCTTAAGCTTAAAGCAACAGGAGGATTATTGATTGCCGGAGATATTCCTCAATCGATAAGAGCATATATTAATAAGGAAAATTTCTACGAGAAATATAAAATCAGTGATAAGATGGAAGAAATGCTGAAAAACATCCCGATCTACCTGATAAAAAATAATAAGACGCCATTACATGGAGCAGCGCTCTATACGGCTTATTATCAAGAATAAACAACATCTCCGAAGAAATTCGGAGATTTTTTTTGATGATATTATTCATGAAAATAATTAATTTTATTGATTTACATCAATGAAATCTATCGGGTAAGTAGATTATCTTTGCGTAAGTAAATAACAAGTAATAACTTAATTCAATGAAAAAAATATTTTTATTAGCAGTTTTAGCTGGTGGACTGGCATTCGGACAGACAAAAAAAGTAGTGTCATCTGATGTACACTGGTGGGGATATAAAGTCGCTAAATCTGAAGCTAGTTCTCATGACGGAACGATCAAAGTAAAGTCTGGTAATGTAGTTTTGAAAGGAAACCAGGTTGTAGGGGGTGCTTTCGTTTTAGATATGACCTCTATCAACGCAACAGACCTTTCAGGAGAATATCAGCAAAAACTGAATGGGCATTTGAAGAACGGAGATTTCTTTGAAGTTGAAAAATACCCTACAGGAACTTTTAAAATTACTTCTGTAAAGAAAAACAACGATAAAGTCTATAATAGCTTAGTAACAGGAAATCTTACAGTGAAAGGTAAAACAAATGCTGTTTCTTTCCCTGCTAAAATTGCAGTTGCTAACGGAGCAGTAACAATTGAGTCTAATAAGTTCTCTTTCGACAGACAGAAATTTGATGTTGCTTACAAGTCTACCATGCAAGATGTTTTTGTGAAAGATGACATCGACATGACCGTAAAAGTGACGGCTAAATAATTTAAACAAAAAAAGATTGTTAAAAGTGTAGAAGTTCTACACTTTTTTTTATTTTTGTTGAATTGTAAATAAAAAAGAATGAAAAGATTACTATTGTTGGCTATGATGTGTGTTTGCATATCATTTGTTTTTGCTCAAAAGAAAGGAGATAAAGTGATAAAAGTGACTTCATCTGAAATCAGATGGTGGGGTTATAAAGTTGTGAAAACTCAGGAAACATCACACTCTGGAACGGTAAAACTGAAAAGCGGAAAATTCAATTTCGATAAAACAGTTTTAATTGATGGTGAGTTTGTGATTGATATGAGAAGCTTAATGGCGGGAGATGTTTCTGAAGAAGATCAGATAAAGCTTACAAACGACCTGAAAAGCACAAACTTCTTCGAGGTTAAAAAATTTCCGACGGCAACGTTTCATTTAACTAAAATTCTACCATTAGCAAACGGAACATACAATTCAACAGTATATGGTGACTTTACCCTAAAAGGAGTGAGAAAAACTATTTCTTTCCCAGCAAATGTATACATCACCCAGTTCACTGTAATCATTGAATCTGCTAAATTCTCATTGAACAGAAGAGATTTCAAAGTATTCTACCAGTCTTCATTGAAAGATTATTTTATTAAAAATGAAATGGATATTCAATTCAGGATTTCTACGGAGAAACTCGACAACGAAAACAGAGTTCCGGTAAAAAAGAAATAAATTTTTTTAACAATATTTAAATATGGGCAGCTTTCAGAAGTTGCCCATATTTTTTATTTTAGTAGTATGAAAATTTATATAGTAAGCGGGTTAGGAGCCGATTTTAAAGTGCTGGAAAAAATACAGTTTCCCAAACAACATGAAATTGTTTTTATAGACTGGCTCATTCCTGAAAAAAATGAAAGCTTTGCCGCGTATATAAACAGAATGGCTGAAAAGATTGATGACTCTCAGCCTTTCTATCTCTTAGGCTATTCTTTTGGAGGTATCATGGTGCAGGAGATTAATAAATTGAAGCCTGCTGAAAAAGTGGTGATCTTAGGAAGTATAAAATCCGATAAAGAAAAATCCAGATTAATAAGAGCCGGAGAAATTACAAAAATTCCTAAAATTTTGCCGGAAAGCCTTTTTAATGAAAAAACAACCAGGGCGTACTCTGTGCTTAGAAAGTTCTTTGATCCTAAAAATCCTAAAGTCTTACAATATTTCAGGGTAAAAGATCCCTATTATTTGAAATGGTCGGTAGAAAAGATCTCCGAATGGAAATTCGACGAAACATCGAATGTCGTACAGATATTGGGTGACAGAGATATTGTCTTTCCAATTAAAAATTCAAACCCCGATTATATTATCAAAGGAGGGACTCATCTCTTTCCTGCTACAAAATTTAAAGAAGTATCCCATATTTTAGAGAGTGAATTTTTGTAAAAAATAATTTTATTGATTTTAACCCTATTTTTAATAGGGGTATTTTTATTTTTTTTATTTTAATTTGAAAATTTATTATTACTTTTGATAGGGTAATTGTAAATTTTTTATGAAAGTAGGACTTAAATGGATAGTAGCCTTTGCTATCATTTCGCTAGTTGCAGTAGGAGGATTATTTTGGAGTCCGATTGCAGATTTTCCCAATACCGGAGAGTTTCTCGACGAAAGTAAAATTGTTGGAGCTGATGTTGCCTGGATTTTGGCGGCAGCTGGTTTGGTTTTATTAATGACTCCCGGTTTGTCATTTTTTTATGGCGGAATGGTGGGGAAGAAAAATGTAATTTCTACCATGCTGCAGAGTTTTATTGCTTTGGGAGTGATTTCCATTTTGTGGGTGGTAGTCGGTTTTTCGCTTTCTTTTGGCGATTCTGTTGGATTTACCATTGATGGAGAACATTACGGAATAATCGGTAATCCTTTAAGCTATCCCTTTTTCAGCAGAGTAGGAGTATTGCCTCATAAAGCGATGGCTTCTACAATTCCCTTTATACTTTTTGCATTGTTTCAGATGAAGTTTGCGGTGATTACACCGGCTTTAATTACCGGATCCTTTGCTGAAAGAGTAAGGTTTATTTCTTACCTGCTGTTCATGGTTTTATTTAGCTTATTCATCTATACACCTTTGTGTCATATGGTGTGGCATCCGGATGGGCTTTTAAACAAATATTTTGGAGTGAAGGATTTTGCGGGAGGAACGGTGGTTCATATGAGTGCCGGTTTTGCAGCTTTAGCAGGGGCAATTGTCGTGGGAAACAGGAAAAATCCACATCATGAACCTTCTAATATTTCATATGTAATGTTGGGAACAGGCATGCTTTGGTTCGGTTGGTTTGGCTTCAATGCAGGTTCTGCTTTAAGTGCCAATGCAACTGCAGCAACAGCTTTTGGAACTACGACAATTGCTTCGGCTTCAGCTATGATGACATGGATATTTTTTGACAGGATTAATAAAAGGAAAGTTTCGGCTTTAGGAGCTTGCATCGGTGCTGTCGTGGGTTTGGTTGCGATCACTCCGGGTTGCGGATTTGTTTCAGTTTCAGAAAGCCTTTTCATCGGTTTCATTTCGGCAATTGTTTCTAACATAATGGTTAACTGGAAAGCCTTAAAGAAAATTGATGATACTTTGGATGTATTTGCCTGCCATGGAGTAGGAGGAATTATGGGGATGATATTAACGGCCATTTTTGCACATGGTGAGAATGCAAGTCTTCTTCATGGTGGGATTGGTGTATTTGTTCATCATATGATGGCGTTGGTTCTTGTTTCTGTATTTGCATTTTTTGGTTCATTGATTTTATATAAAATTACGGATAGTATCATCACTTTAAGAGTTTCCGAGGAGTCGGAGAATATGGGATTGGATATATCGCAGCATGAAGAAAGCATTTGTTGAAAAGTCAATCGTAAATTGTCAATTCGTTTGCGGTAATTTTACATTACTTGTTAAGCAAAATTCACTATTGACATTTCACATATAATAATATTTTGAGTTCATATAGTTTTAATTTTGAGCCGAAGGTGAAATTTCATCTTTGGCTTTTGCTTTTCAATTTATCGTGTATCTTTGTGTTTAGGAAAAATGATGAATTTTCTATATGGAATCAATATCGGTTTTTGAGATTATTAAAGTAGGAATAGGCCCTTCTAGTTCACATACAATGGGACCTTGGAATGCAGCGTCTGCATTTATTAGAATTATAAAGAGAGAAAGATCAATAGATGAGGTGGAGGAAGTATTTGTTGAGTTTTTCGGTTCACTGGCAAAAACGGGAATCGGGCACGGAACGGATATTGCCGGAATGCTTGGTTTAGGTGGAGAAGACTTCAAAACAATCGATACAACAAAAATTGATGAAAAAATTGAAAAAATAAAAATAACTCAGATTCTGAATCTGGGTGGTGAAAAGGAAATTCCCTTTATCTACGGTCATCATTTAATTTTAAATATGCAAAAATCTCTTGATTATCATCCGAATGGAATGATTTTTAAAGCTATTTTTGAAGACGGGACCGAGTTGGTTCAGGATTTCTACTCTGTAGGGGGTGGATTTATCATGAGTCAGGAGAAAAAATCTATCCAAAAACATTGTATCCGTACTCTTTATCCTTGTCATAAATCTTCAGATATTGTAAAATACTGTGAGAAATTAGGACTTACCAGAATTTCAGATTTAATTCTGATGAATGAAGAAAGCTGGAGAACTCAGGAAGAGACAAGGCAGGAAGCACTTTATATTTGGCAGCAGATTAAAGAATGTATTTATAAAGGCGTAAACAAAGAAGGAATTCTTCCGGGCGGTTTAAATGTTACGAGAAGAGCAGCAGGGCTGAACAGGAAATTATTAGGTGACAAAATCTATAAAAATAAAGAAGAATGGTTCCAGCAGGTAGTAGATGCAGAAGAGAACTTTACCAATATCAACAAATGGATTGCCTGTTTTGCATTGGCTGTCAATGAAGAAAATGCAAGTTTTGGAAGAATTATCACGGCTCCTACAAACGGCGCAAGTGGAGTAATTCCGGCAGTTTTGATGTATTCTCAGGCTTTTACAGATTCTATAAGTGAAGATGATATTATAAGATTCTTACTGGTAGCAGGAGAAATTGGAACTTTATTCAAAAAGAATGCAACCATCTCTGCAGCAATGGGAGGTTGTCAGGCGGAAATCGGGGTTTCATCGGCAATGGCAGCAGCAGGTTTGACGGAAATTCTTGGAGGAAGTGTCGGCCAGGTTTTGATGGCAGCAGAAATTGCGATGGAACATCACTTAGGCTTAACTTGCGACCCGATTAAAGGATTAGTTCAGATTCCTTGTATCGAAAGAAATACCATGGGAGCAATGAAGGCAATCACGGCGGCAAATATTGCATTAGAAAGCGATCCTGCAAAGGCAAAAGTAACTTTGGATGAGGTGATTCAGACGATGTGGGAAACAGCATTGGCGATGAGTGACCGTTTTAAAGAGACTTCGGAAGGAGGATTGGCGATTGCAGTGAATGTTCCGGAATGTTAAGGAAACTTTTAATTTAGAAATAAGAAACCTCAGATTGTATGTCTGAGGTTTTTCATTTATTTTTTCCTGTTGAATAAAAACTTTCCGCCACCCTGTTCCAGTTGCATTTCTTCTTTTTCAGGAAAAAAAGTCATCTTTAAACCTGCATTGTCAAATTTAAACAGATTTTGTTCTACATATTCCAATGGAAATTCCGGTTGTCCCGTTCCTTGTCCGAATAATCCTCCGTTTTTAATAAAAACTTTAATACCAAGAGGAATATCTTTAGATGAATAATCACCAATGTATTGCTTCAGTTCAGCTTCTGAAATTTTTGTGGTTGAAAAATTAGGTAAGCTGAATTCTTTATTATAAAGTATACTTAAAATGTCAATAGTGAAATTATTGGCTCCGATTCTGTCAGCGTTTAAAGAATAAGAAATTGAAATATCATCTTCGCCGTTATAGATCATTAATGAATTGGTTCCGTAAGTTCCGCCGCTGTGCCCTACAAACATTTTCGAATAGAAAGGAACTAAAGCGAGTCCCATTCCAAACTTTTCTTCGTTAGGCATCATAGCAGAAAGACTTTCCTTAGAGACGATTTTTCCTGCAAAAAGAGCATTAATAATGATATTTAAATTAGTTGGTGTAGTAGCAATATCACCTACACCCACTACATTGTTGAAATCAAAATCTTTTACAGATTCCCATATGTTGGCATAGCTGTAAGAACTGAAAACGTTGGTAGGTTTCTGACTGGCGGTATAAAAATTTTTCAATTGTAAAGGCTGTACAAATGTTTCCTTTAAATTATCCGCATAAGATTTTTTGCTGATCTTTTCTAAAATTTTTGTCAGTAAATAATACCCTGAATTTGAATACTGAACTTTTGTTCCCGGTTCAAATAAAGAACCCTGTCCAATAATGTGATTCATGATTTGCTCTTCAGAAACCTTTTCTGTAAGCCATTTCATTGTGTTTTTTCCGACAACGTAATCTCCCAGTCCTGAAGAGTGATGAAGTATTTGTGAAATCGTTATTTTTTCAGCATTCGGGATTTTAGGGTAAAACTTTGAAAGCTTGTCATTCAGGTCCAATTGCTTTTTCTCAATAAGCTTAAACAGCATCATGGCAGTCATCGATTTTGTAATAGAACCGATCTGAAAAGTCACCTTATCCTTTTGAGATAAGTCTGCTTCACCGAAATTTCTTTTGTAAATCTCTTTTCCTCCTTTGAAAATCGAAATTTCACCCGCCTCAGCATTACTTTTTTCCAGATAAGAAATGAAATCATCAATTTTATTTAAACTTTGTGGTAGGTTATTTGATAATTTCAGGACTTTAAAATTTTCATCAATCTTATTATTCTTTGTATCGTAAGGTTTTAAAACCAGAGGAAAAGTTTTCCCGTTCTGAATGAAGTTTCCTGAGATAATATTATTTTCAAACTTTCCTTTATAGGATGCATTTGCACTTGTAATTTCTAAAGCCAGTTCATTATTGATGAAAGACGTCTTTTCGGAAGAAATACCTTCAACTCCTTGTGCGGGACTGTCAAGTAAAGCCTTATAAGAAGTTTTATCTTTCTCTATATGAATGATAATAGGAAGCTTGCTTCCTTCAATATTTAGCTCTCCTTTCCAGGAACCGATTATTTGCTGGGCAAAAATTTGTTGAATGCTTAATAGAAAGAGGATGAATAGAACTTTGGTTTTCATAGTTTTAAAATATAAATTGACAAGTGATAGTGGTAACAATGATTAGAAATGCGAAAATGACAATCTGTTTCCAGCTCTTAATATTGGTTGCTGTTTTGAAGCCGTTGTAGATAAGAGTCATCCCGTAAGCAATTAATAAAAGGACCGAAAAACTGAAAATACAAACTACAATAAGGTCCACAGGAGAAATACTTGCCGGATTTTTTTCGGCCATTGCGCTTATAGATTCCAAACTGTTTTTAATAATAGGAAGTTCGCTGATCAGGATGATGAAAATTCCCGGGATCTGGGAAATTAAAATGGTGTTGACAATATCAATAAGCCTCGTTCTTTTATTGTAGATTTTCCCGAGAATGAAAAAAATAACGATCGCAATAAGATAACTCAGTAAACTGTAACCAATACTTTCAATTAATGAATCTTTTTCATCTGAATATCGGTAATGAAAAATGCTGTCAACTTGTAAACTAAATAAATTACATAATACTAAGGTGATTCCTAAAGACACTATTCCTGCAATAAGAAGCTGATTCTCGTTATATTTTGAAAAAGGGTTGAAAATTGTTTTCCAATTCATGTTGATGAGTTTTTGATTTAGTTTTTTAATTCATTAATTTTTTGGATAAGATCGTCCATTTTGTTTCTCATAGTAGGATAGGAGAGGTCTGCCTGTTTTGCCATTTCTTTAATACTTCCGCTGGACAGGAAAAAATTGAGAATAAATTCCTGTTCATCACGATTGAGTTTTAGAATAACAGGTAATTCATAATCCCCATTTACTTCTGTGGTGCAGTTGGGGCATTTCATCTGACTTACATTTAAAGTATGATCGCAACTGGGACAAACAATAGGTAGTTTCATTAAAATGTTTTTACAAATGTAATATTAATTTTAATAAAGTTAAATATTTTTTTAATAAAGTTAAAAATTGTATTTAGTATTTGAAATAAAAAAACTTCCGGTTAAAGAAGTTTTTATAAAATGTATTAATGTAAATTATTATTTATCAAGTATTTCCCTTATTTTGTTAGCATTTGAGATCAGTTCTCCTAAATATTCATAATTTTCCTTTTCTAAAGCAGACTTAAATTTTCTTAACTGTGAGATGTGCTCATTCAAAACATCGAGAACGTTTTCCTTGTTCTGTTTAAAGATAGGCACCCACATTTCAGGATGTGATTTTGCCAAACGCACAGTACTTGAAAACCCGGAACTTGCCAGTTGGAAAATTGTTTCCTCTTCACGCTCCTTTTCCAAAACCGTATTAGCCAAAGCATAAGAAGTAATGTGAGAAATATGAGAAATATAAGCAGTGTGAACATCATGATTTTTAGCATTCATATATATAGGATGCATGTCCAGAGCATATACAATCCTCTCAACCAAAACAAAAGCATCTTCTGCAGACTCCTCTTTATTACAGATAACCCCGGCTTTTCCGGAGAAACTTTCCGCTACAGCAGACTTTGGACCGTTATTTTCCGTTCCCCACATCGGGTGAAAAGCAACATATCTTGATCTTTTAGGATGATTTCTAACTATTTCCACAATTCCTGATTTTGTAGAACCGCAATCCATCACGGTTTGATCGTCTGAAACCAAGTCCAGAACCTTTGGAAGAAGTGTTCTTGTTGCATCTACAGGAACTGCAATAATGATGAGGTCAGAATTTTTGATCCCGTCCTCTAAATTTGCTTTCTCATTAATAATTTGAAGCTCTATGCCTTCATTTAAATGTTGTTCATTATTATCAATTCCATAAATATAGGTTGCAAGACCTTTTTGTCTTAATTTCAAAGCCATTGACCCCCCTATTAAACCGATACCAATAATACTTATTTTCATTTTCTCTAAATTTAAAAAATCAAAAAACCCCGTCTTAGGACGAGGTTTGAATTATATATACATAAGAATTCCCTATCCTAGAACGGAGTTAAAAATTCTGTAATAATATGTTCTGTTATTAGAAATCATACTGCGAAGGTATAAAATAATTTTCAAATGCAGATATCTGTGATATATAATAACAATATGCTTTTGTAATTTCATAGTGATATAAGGGAACTTTTTGATTGAATATGCTTTCGAATGTTTTAATTTAAAAATATTCATTCAATCATCCAGGGAGTTAGCTTTAAATATGAATTAAAAGTAAAGATTATGTTAAATAAACTTGTTTTGTAAAGGATAAAGGTTCTATCTTTGCCGCACTGAAAACGAGAGG